>Ga0247740_1001011_pt1 | contig 12422 bp, 13 predicted proteins | sample UWRJL148409B2_FD_180942 | JGI IMG/M metagenome (GOLD analysis project Ga0247740, IMG submission 180942) | Plant litter microbial communities from Arlington Agricultural Research Station in Wisconsin, United States - UWRJ-L148-409B-2 | ecosystem: Environmental > Terrestrial > Plant litter >...
TGTCGATGTGCTAGTTCAGTATGAGACTGTGTAACATACAACAATGAGGCATATGTTTGAATGAAGGGATGTGCAAGTGCTTGTTCAATTGTCAAACCACCATCAACATCAAGCCATAAAAAATTAGTTCTTAGAAAGTTTGCTTCTAATTTATCACCAACATGTTGAGCAGAAACTGCAAACCCTTCATTGATGTAATTGGATAGTTCGTGGATTGTTGGTGCAACATTTTTAAAATTACTTTTGAAGCTATTCCATAGGTGGCCACTGCCAGCTGGAATTTTATTGATAATTTCTTTATTGATTGCAATGTAAAGCTTGGAAGGAGTCATGTTTATACCTATAAGTTGAGTTAAAAATTTCAATAGGCAATCAACATTTAAACTGACAAACAAAGTATTCATACCGTTGGTTTGACCGTGGTATGAATTAACATTATCTGCTGGTTAAAATTGATTGCTGAAATCCCAAAACGCAACACTAGAGGTAAAAAAACACACACTAATGAGATAAGAAAATGCTGACAATATGGTGGTGCTAACCTGAAATTCTGTTTGGTTAATAACAGTGATATCGGGTTAGCACCGTCTGCTACTAAAAATAGCTGTCGGCATTTTTATGGGGTATCAGCTCAAAAATAAGCTGGCATCAAAAGCATAATATGAAACTTTGTAAAAGCAAAGTACAAAATCCACTTCCGCGTAATTTTATACAGTTGTGAAAAGCTGCGTGAAATAGCGCTTGATGGGTTCATGTTTACCGTAAGCAGTCACACCAAAGTGAAGTTTATCCACTTTGGTGTGAGATTGATTTAATAAACTCCGCAGGTAGTAGATGCGATATTTAAAAGGCTCTCGGTTTTCATAGCCTGGATATCCATGAAGTTGTTGTACTGATTCAACTCTGCGTCTGCCAGATGAGGGCTTTGAACTTTATCTATCGCATATTGGGAACGTGATTGTTTTGCCTGTTGGGCGGTAGACTCTATTTCGCGTAATACTTCGACTAAAGCTGACTGGCATCTAGGGTCATCAGCCATTAAGCTATTTGACAATTGCTTATTGAGCGAAGCAAATCGAGAGGTTGCGATTTGCATACGAGTTTGCCTTGGTTTTGGAGCAGTTGTTTCCGCAGTGACAGCATTATGACTTCTCGGAATTTCTTTTTGTTTTGCAATTGTTTCAACTTGCTTAGCCTTTTCGACAGCTTGCATTTTCTCGTAAATTTTTGCTTCGGGACTTTTTGTAAGCTCTGCTAACCCACTTACCAGCACACCTACGAATATAGAATATAAAAAAAGTCTTTTTCTCGTTGGCTTAGCTTCCCAGCGCAATATCCATGCAGGGTTGAACATTCCTATAACAAACGCCAATACAATTAACGCATGCACTGACGTAGCGATATTTGAGATTGACCCTACAGCAGGCTTTTCTTTTTTTGTTTCATTTTGAGAGGACTGATTTGTAGCGTTAGTCATTTCGGTTGCGGGCATGCTGCTGACTAAGTTCGCGGCTTCTTTTGGTTCAAGTGTTACTGATGAAGAGTTTGTATCGAGATTTTCAGCAGCTTCAGGGCTTTGTGCGCTTTTTCCAATTTCCTCAGTACTAATTGTGTTTGCAGGCTCTGCCGTCTTTTTATCATCCAAAACTGAAGGTTTAGCGTCAACTTCTTTCAAGTCACCGAGTCGTAGACTGTATGCCTCACTAATACATTCAGCATCCCCACATATATTCCGTACCTTTTTCAGCCAATTAATTTGATCTTGTTTAACCTCAATTTTATTGTCCGCTTGCTGTAGCGTTTTTCGATAGAGCTGGTTCAGTTGCACATCCGCATCAGCTAATTGAGTATTTGAACATATCAAATGCTCAACTTGAGTTGAAGCTTTTGCACAGTCGAAACTGGGTTGCTGCGTTTGTGCTGTCACTCCACATGTAGTCATGATCAACGGTAAGCAATAAATCATTTTTTTGAACATATAATTCCATCCCTCATAAGTAATGAATGGGCGTCCATGGCTATAGGTTCAAACTGCCACTTTTCCCCAATACTTAGGATTCCTAAGTACAAACAGAATTATATACCAAGAATATGGAGCCTTCGTTTGGGAGGCTAAAAATGTCTGTTTTTGCAAAAAGGTTGAAAGAAATAAGGCTTGAGGCTGGATTAACTCAGGATCAGCTTGGGGTTCTAGCTGGCATGGAAGAAGCAACATCGAGTTCAAGAATGAACCATTATGAGAAAGGTAGGCACCAACCAGACTATTCGCTGGTTGAACGTTTGGCTACAGCGCTAGAGGTTCCTGAAGGGTATTTTTATACAAAAGACGATGACGAAGCATTATTACTAAAGCTATTCCATAGGCTGTCTAGCCACTCTAAAAACGACATTTTGCAAAAAATAAAACAAAAATAGTATACGGTAGTTAAAAGTAGTAAAAATATAAAACTCTTTATTATCATTGCCTTATCTAAAATTCTAATTGGCAGCATCATAAAGTAATTGAAATCAGTTGGCTATTTTTTAGTCAAATCGAAGGTTCGAATTCTTCGGGTTTAATAAGACCAATAATCGACAAACTGGGCAAGCCAGCAGAAAGATGTACTTCAACAGTGACGAGTGGTGCGTTAACTCCGAGCTTTGCACGGGTGTAAACGATGGCGAGTGACATAAGTGTTCCTTACTTATTTGGCTTGATTGATGACGAGATCCTTGTCGCCTGTTGCTATCTGCAATCAGGCGGATGAAATATACCAACTTGCAGCACAAAATAACACTGATAGCGTTTAATCAGACTTCTGATTGAGGCTTTGCTCTATTTCGGCGCAGCGTAATTCCAGTGCTTCGAGTTTTTGTCGAGTGCGTTGAAGAACGGCAGCTTGAGCATCAAATTCCTCGCGTGTGACCAAATTTAACTTGGCAAGACTGGATTGCAGCGCTAGTTGAAGCTCGCGTTTAGGTATGAGGTTGTTAATTGAAGGCAGAATATCCTGTAATTCCTGACTAAGACGTTGAGCAAATTGGCTTATCATGAGAACTCCTCGATGTGCTTTGGTGCAGTTTAACGCTTACGATACTTTCAGGTCACCTTATTCTACTGCATCTAACAAAAGCGCCTTTCCTATCTCCAATTCTATAGAGATTTAAGCGCCTTAGTGTTCGTCTCAAATTACGCAAAATGGCGTTTTTTAGCACCGTAAATCTATGTTGGTGCTATTGCCCGCACTTGAGCTCTAATATGGTGCATATTAACTTTCTGCGGCTAAGTTAAAGCTTGGCGGCCAAATCCAGTTATCGCTTAGGTTATTGAAATTCAACAGTAAATTTTAATTGGCCTGCAAAATGCTAAATCCCAAGAGAATTAAAGCATATTTCAAGTAGCGGTCAACGAGGCTTGTAAGTGTGGCTTTTGTGATTTCCATCTTGAATAAAGTGGTATTTCCGGTGCTTCCTTCACCACCGAGTGCAGGATTTTTTGAGGAGTACAAGCATGAAGTTAGTAACAGCAGTTATCAAGCCATTCAAGCTCGACGCAGTGCGTGAAGCTTTGTCTGAAATTGGGGTGCATGGGATGACCGTAACCGAAGTTAAAGGTTTTGGCCGTCAAAAGGGACATTCCGAACTGTATCGCGGTGCGGAGTATGTTGTGGATTTCTTACCTAAAACCAAGGTGGAAATTGCAGTTGCAGCAGCGGAGGTTGATCGTGTTGTAGAAGCTATTACCAAGGCTGCAAACAGTAGCAAAATTGGGGATGGAAAAATCTTTGTATCTAGCCTGGAACAAGTGGTGCGTATTCGCACTGGCGAGACTGGCGAAGAAGCGCTGTAAACCAATAACAAGTACAAAATTGAGTGAGTTCGTTTTGTGCGTTAGATAAAATCACTTAGGAGTATTCCCCGTGAAGAAATTTGTCGAAATGAGCCGCAAGCTCGTGTTGATAGCTGGTATGACAGCGTTATTAATAGGTGCGGGTAGTGTTTTCGCACAAGATACGGCAGCCCCCGCTGCTGAGGCTAGTTCTGTTGCAGCTGAAGTCGTGGCTGATGTCGCCGCTCCGGCACCTGAAGCGGCCGCACCTGCTGAAGCCGCTGCTCCCGCAGCTGCAGCACCAGAATTTAATAAAGGCGATATCGCCTGGATGCTAACCAGTACGTTACTAGTATTGTTTATGGTGTTGCCCGGCCTGGCGCTGTTTTACGGCGGTATGGTGCGAGCTAAAAACATACTCTCATTGTCCATGCAAATTTTTGTGACCTTCTGCCTGATCAGTATTCTCTGGTCAATCTACGGTTACTCGCTTGCATTTACTCAGGGAAGCACGCCATTTTTCGGCGGGTTAGATCGCCTCTTCCTGAAAGACATGCTGGATGCAGCTGGCAACTTGACTCCCGCTGCAACGTTTAGCAAAGGTATATACATTCCCGAATATCTTTACGCAGCATTCCAAATGACGTTCGCCGCATTGACTCCTTGCTTGATAGTCGGTGCATTTGCTGAACGTATGAAGTTCTCTGCCGTGCTTATATTCATGGTGATATGGTTCACCTTCGCTTACTTGCCAATCGCACACATGGTGTGGTTCTGGTCAGGTCCTGATGCATATACAACTAAAGAAGCGGCGGATGCTGCAACTGCAGGCGCTGGTTATATCTTCCAAATGGGTGCGCTGGATTTCGCAGGCGGTACCGTAGTACACATCAACGCAGGTATTGCAGGTTTGGTAGGTTGTTTGTTGATCGGTAAGCGTAAAGGTTTTGGTACCCAGTCTCTAGCTCCGCACAATGTTCCTTTCACAATGGTTGGTGCAGCTTTACTGTGGGTAGGTTGGTTCGGGTTCAATGTAGGTTCTAACCTCGAAGCTAACGCTTTCGCGGCACAAGTTTTCATCAATACCTTCCTGGCGACAGCTGCCGCAGTATTGGCTTGGACCTTCGGTGAGTGGGCGATTCGCGGTAAGCCAACTATGTTAGGTGCTGCATCCGGCGCTGTTGCAGGCCTGGTTGCCATTACCCCTGCATGTGGATGGGTAGGGCCAATGGGCAGTATCGTTATTGGCGTTGCCGGTGGCCTGATCTGTATGTTGGCGGTTGTAAAACTGAAATCCATTTTGGGTTATGACGATAGTTTGGACGTGTTCGGTGTTCACTGTATCGGCGGTATCGTCGGTGCACTCTTGACTGGCGTGTTCAATAGCCCGGATCTTGGTGGTACAGGCGTATATGACTATGTTGCTGGTACTTGGGGCTTCTCTGGTATAGGTGCGCAAGTCTGGATCCAGGCTAAAGCGGTTGGCGTTACGATTTTGTGGTCGGGCCTGGTTTCTCTGGTAGCTTTCAAGTTGATTGACGTAGTCATAGGCTTGCGTGTTAGCGAAGAGCTTGAGACTGAAGGTTTGGATACCGCTGAACATGGCGAGCGTGCTTACCACTCGTAATCGTTGAATTGAACTAGATGCAATATAAAAGCTCCTTGTCTTAAGCAAGGGGCTTTTTTAATCTTCAAGTCATCGTTGATTGCCAGGTTTCGTAAAGCTTTAGACATTCGTCAACGAGACCGTCCCGATAGTAAAATTGAGAGGACAGGTGATTTTCACACAGCTAACGTGTATCTTAGGTTTTTGATTTTGTTGAAAATACAATTGAGCGTTCTTTTTAATAATACGCTTCACTGAATGAGACCATAAACAAAGGAACAAACAATGAAACTGATTACTGCTGTTGTTAAACCTTTCAAATTAGATGATGTACGTACAGCACTTTCAGAAGTGGGTGTTACGGGTATGACTGTGACTGAAGTGAAAGGCTTTGGTCGTCAAAAAGGTCATACAGAATTGTACCGTGGCGCGGAATACGTGGTTGATTTTCTACCTAAAGTAAAACTCGAATTGGCAGTTGACGATTCAATGGTGGAGCAAGCGGTGGAAGCAATCAGCAAAGCGGCGCACACAGGTAAAATTGGTGACGGTAAAATTTTTATTGCACCCCTGGAAGAAATTATTCGTATTCGCACTGGCGAAACAGGGCCAGAAGCAATTTAGAAATATCTTTCTGTTAAAAGGCGCACGCTCAGTGCGCTTTTTTTTGTCTGTCTGTTTGTGCCTGAGCGCCTGAAGACGTATGTTTTGGTAACGCTCTTGGATGAAAATTGAGCGCCGCCTACAGGAATCTGTGCTTTTTATTTTAATTTGATACTTCTGCGTAAATTTTATTATTCTACGATTGCGCTTGATGTGCGTAACAGTAAAATGCGACTAAAATTTCTCAATGATTAGTAGCTGCCATAGTGCGGTTGACCTTAAGAGAAAAAAAGACTAAAAACTTAGTGCAGAACCCATGACGTTTACACAAGTCTGAGCTATATAGTTAATCGAATATGGTAAAGCAAACATAGTTAAAAAATGCAGAGAGTAAAAATTAGCACGTACACGTTAGATAAATAAGAGACGCGACAATCGTTAATTAAGTAGGTGACCCTGTTGCCTATCAATTGAAATAATTTTGTCCGATATAACAGTAAATGAAATGCAGGTGAAAGTATGAGCGACGATCTCATTAACGAAGAAGACGAAATCGAAGAGCCCATTGAAGATGGGGAAGTTGAGGATGCTGATGAGGAAGCTTTGGACAGCGATGAAGTCGGCTACACTCCGAGCACCAAAGCGGCAGCTGTAGTTGAAGCTCTGGAAGATTTCAGCATTGCTTCACGTCAAAAAATTCGAGATGAATTAGAAGATCAAGTGGCCGCGTTTTTGGCGCGTGGCGGCACCATTAGTGAAGTGCCTCCTAACGTCACCGCTGATCCACCAAAAAAACCGAGCCCGGATTACGGTGGTCGTCCCATTTAATTGATTTAGCTAATGCTCGATTAATTAATAAGCCTGACCTCAATGAGTGGGTCAGGTTTTGGATATTTAAGTCTGCTCTCCAAAACTATTAACACTTCATCACGTTGGCGCGTGTTTTGCGTTCTCTTGCTGGATTTTTATCGCCCTGTGTGAGTAAAATGCGGCGTCTTTTGGTTCATCCAGAGTTCCATTTTGTATCTTCCAGTTGCCCTATGTATGCAGGGCGAAACAGGTTGTGCGCGAATACTAATTAAATTACAGATGCTGAGTCATGGCTAAATAGTGGTCATGGAATAGATGCTGCGGTATCCAATTTTTTTGAGGCACTTGAATAGGTTCCAAGTGTTTGGTTTGAGCTGTGCTGTGCAAAGACCGTTTGAATTTTATTTCCAATAATGAATTGCCTTTAATAGTGCGTGTGATTTATGCAACAGCGCTGTTATGTAGCTACCAGAGGAGCCTAACTAGGTGACTGAAGCGCGCCCCTTACTTGTTTTAACAGGCCTGTCCAAAGCCTACGGCAATAACGTGGTTTTGAACAAGTTTGATCTTACTATTTACGATGGTGAATTTTTTACGTTGCTCGGCCCATCAGGTTGTGGCAAGACCACTGTGCTGAGGATGATTGCCGGGCTGGAAACTGCAGACGTTGGTGAAATACATTTGGCCGGGCAGGAAATAAGTTCTCTTCCCGCTGAAAAACGTCCGGTTAATACAGTATTCCAAAGTTACGCGTTATTTCCGCACATGACTGTATTTGAAAACGTTGCGTTTGGTTTGAAAATGAGTGGCGTAGCTAAAGATGAAATTAAACCGCGCGTTATTGAAGCGCTGGAGATGGTGCGACTGGGCGAATTTGCAGATCGCAAACCATCGCAGCTTTCAGGAGGTCAGCAACAACGTGTTGCTATCGCTCGCGCAGTTGTGAATCGCCCCAAATTATTATTGCTTGATGAATCTTTATCTGCACTTGATTACAAATTGCGTCAACAAATGCAAATTGAATTAAAACGTTTGCAACGCAAGCTCGGTATTACTTTCGTATTTGTTACCCATGATCAGGACGAAGCGCTATCCATGTCTGATCGTGTTGTGGTCATGCACAAAGGCGTAGTGCAACAATTGGGTACGCCGCGTGAAATTTATGAGAATCCTGCTAATTTATTTGTCGCAAAATTTATCGGCGAAATTAATGAATTGGATGGCGAAATAGTTGCCGTCGATGGCAATAAAGAATACGAAGTTAAAGTAGAAGGTTTGCAATGGACCTTGCATGCTGAGCACAACTTTAAAGTGGGTGACAAAGTAAACGTGTTATTGCGCCCTGAAGATTTGCGGGTGGAATATATTGATGATCCGCATATCACTCAAGTGTTAGCCGGAACAATTGTTGAACGCAATTATAAAGGTAAAACACTGGATTCCATTATTCGTTTGCCATCCGGCGCCGAATTAATTGTGAGTGAATTTTTCGATGAAGATGATCCGTCGTTTGATTACAGTCTCAATCAATCCGTAGCTGTCAAATGGGTTCCTGGTTGGGAAGTTGTGATGCCTTACGAGGCACACTGACTATTATGAAGCAATTAAATCAATTCCGTTTTTGGGCAATTGGACTGGTGAGCGTATGGCTCACTTGTTTTGTTTTTATGCCCAATTTGTTAGTGGTATTTTCCAGCTTTTTAACACGCGATCCGGTATCCACCGTTGCACTACCGGTTACTGCTGATAATTATATGCGCACACTTGATGTGCTCTATCTTCAAGTATTGTGGGACTCCCTGCGCATGTCGTTAAAAGCCATGCTGGTGTGTTTATTAGTAGGCTATCCTTTCGCAATGTGTATCGCCAGGCTTCCAAAAAAATGGCAGCCTCTCGTATTATTTTTAGTCATTCTTCCCTTCTGGACAAACTCTCTGGTGCGAACATATGCCTTGCAATTTTTATTAGGCAATGAGGGTGTATTCAATAATATTTTGCTGGCATTACATATCGTAAAAGAGCCCGTGCAAATGCTCTATACCGAATTTGCCGTCATTATGGGCTTAAGTTACATCCTTCTGCCTTTTATGGTGTTGCCATTATTTTCTGCAATTGAAAAATTGGATTTACGTTTGCATCAAGCTGCGCAGGATTTAGGAGCAGGTGTGTGGAGCCGCTTCTGGCATATTACGATTCCACTTACATCACCCGGAATTATTGCAGGCTGTTTGATGGTGCTCTTACCTGCAATGGGTATGTTTTTTGTTTCTGATTTATTAGGCGGCGCAAAAAATTTGTTGCTCGGCAATGTTATCAAAACGCAATTTTTAGTTACACGTGATTGGCCGTTCGGCTCTGCATTAAGTGTGTTGTTAATTGCATTGCTCGGTTTCATGTTGTGGCTATATTACAAAGCAGCAAGCTTTGTAAATAAGCAAGGAGGCATCAATGGCTCAGACTTCTAAATCTGCCCGGTGGCTAAGCTGGAGCTATTTGACCGGTATTTTGGTGGTGCTTTATCTACCGATTGCTGTGCTCGTTATTAATTCATTCAATGCTTCAAAATATGGCAATCATTGGACCGGATTTACTTTTAAATGGTATGAAAAATTATTTTCTAACGAAGGCTTGATGCAGGCGGCAGGCCATTCCGTATTAATTGCAATTACCTCCGCTACTTTGGCTACGATTATTGGCACACTCGCTGCAGTAGCTTTGCATCGCTATCAATTTAAAGGCAAAGCAGTTTTATCCTCCATGGTGTTTGTCAGTATGCTTACGCCGGAAATTGTATTGGCAATCGCTCTGCTGATTATTTTTATTTTGCTGGGTATTCAACTCGGTTTTTGGTCATTGCTGCTTGCACATATCACCTTTTGTTTACCTTTTGTGATTGTTGCGGTTTACTCGCGCTTGAAAGGTTTTGACATGAAAATGCTGGAAGCTGCGCGCGATTTGGGCGCTACCGAAGGCCGCGTATTCACAAAAATAATTTTACCGCTGGCGTTGCCGGCAGTCGCGTCCGGCTGGCTGCTAAGTTTTACCTTGTCACTGGATGATGTAATAGTCAGCGCGTTTGTCACTGGTCCAAGCTACGAAATTTTGCCGTTAAAAGTATACTCGATGGTTCGCGTAGGTGTATCACCTGAAGTGAATGCGATATCGACAACGTTATTAGTGGTGTCATTAATTTTGGTCATTATTTCTCAACTTCTATTGCGGGAGAAAAAGTAAATGAAAAAGTGGATTGCCCCCGTGGCTGCATTAATGATGGCTGCAGTGTTGATGGTGAGCTGTTCTAAAAAGGAATCGCAAACTTCAACTGTCGTAGAGACTGCAACTAAACAAAAAGTCGTTGTGTACAACTGGACCGAATATCTACCTGAGTCCGCACTGCAAGCTTTTACGAAAGAAACGGGCATCGAAGTAGAGTACGCGACTTACGAAAGCAACGAGGCCATGTATGCGAAAATTAAGCTATTAGATGGCAAGGGCTACGATGTTGTAGTGCCCTCTACTTTTTATGTGGAAAAAATGCGCAAAGAAGGATTGTTGCAAAAACTTGAAAAAGAGAAATTAAAAAATATCGCAAACCTGGATCCTGCTCTGCTCAACAAATCCTACGATCCCAATAATGAATACAGCGTACCCTATTTGGTGAGTGCTACCGGTATCGCTATTAACGGTAAGGTAGTAGACGCGAGCAAAATTACCAAGTGGGCGGATTTGTGGAATCCCGAGTACGTTGGGAAAATTGAATTGATGGACGATATGCGTGATAACTTTTACATAGGTTTGCGCTTGTGCGGTTTTCAGGACAACAGCACTAATGAAGCTGAAATTAAATGTGCGTATGAAAAACTGAAAGAATTATTGCCCAGCGTAAAAACATTTAATTCAGATGCACCCAAGGTTCCGTTAATTCAGGGCAATGTGAGTATCGGCGCAATTTGGAATGGCGAGGCTTACAAAGCATCTCAAGAATTAGAAAATGTTCAATTCGTTTATCCGGAGGAAGGCGCAACGTTTGCGATTGACAGTTTTGTTATTCCTAAAGGCGCTGCGAATGTAGACGCTGCCTATAAATTTATTGATTACATGTTGCGTGCAGAAAGTGCGAAAGCCGCCATTGAAGATTTAGGCTACACCGCGCCTAATCTGGCTGGTCAAGCATTGTTGGATGAAAAATTGCGCACGAATAAAATGGTGTTCCCGTCCAAAGAAGATTTTGAAAAAGGTTCAATTCACGCCGATGTTGGCGATGAAGTGCTCGCGATTTATTCTAAATACTGGGATCTGTTAAAAGCCGGTAAATAATTGCCGCGATAAATTCAGCATCTGATCTTTCATACGCCAGGGGTTTTGCCTCTGGCGTTTTTATTTGCCAAAACTTGCGATAGATTTCCTGAAACCGACTACCGTGAGATTAAATTTTCATAGCAAGTGGTATGATGCGCGGCTCAACTGTTCGGCTTCAGCAAGTGTGATATCTATGTCTTCCAGTGCCCGCAAGCTCCGTATCGCTACCCGTAAAAGTCTGCTCGCCCTATGGCAAGCGGAATACGTAAAAGCAGAGCTACTCAAGTTTCATCCTGATCTCATTATCGAATTGGTGCCTCTAACCAGCCGTGGCGACAAGATTCTTGATGTCCCCCTCGCCAAAGTGGGTGGTAAAGGATTGTTCGTTAAGGAATTGGAGCAGGCTTTGCTTGAAGATCAGGCAGATATAGCTGTGCACTCCATGAAAGATGTGCCCATGGAATTTCCGGAAGGTTTGGGGCTGACTGTAATTTGCCCGCGTGAAGATGCGCGCGATGCATTTGTATCCAACCACTTCAATAATTTTGATGAGCTTCCTGCTGGCAGTGTGGTGGGTACTTCTAGCTTGCGTCGTCAGTGTCAATTGTTAGCGGCACGCCCGGACCTGACAGTAAAATTTTTGCGCGGCAATGTACAAACGCGGTTACAAAAGCTCGATAACGGTGATTATGATGCAATCATTCTCGCGGCAGCGGGTTTGATCCGGTTGGAATTGAGCGAGCGCATCCGCTCTTTCATCAGCGTTGAGTTTTCCTTACCTGCCGGTGGCCAAGGTGCCGTGGGTATAGAGTGCAGGTTGAATGACGACGTGACTCAGGAATTGTTGTCGCCGTTACATCATGAATTAACGGCTCAACAGGTGATTGCCGAGCGCGCCATGAATCGTCGTTTGCAAGGTGGTTGCCAAGTACCCATCGCATGTTATGCCATCCATACCGATGGTGGTCTTTGGTTGCGGGGACTGGTCGGTTCACCCGACGGTGAGCAGATGTTACGCGATGACATTCGAGGCGCGGTGAATGATGGAGAGGCTATGGGCATAGCCTTGGCGGACAGGCTTTTAGCGGCGGGTGCCGATAAAATTTTGGCTGACGTTTATGAATCCGCTCCAGAGTAAGCTCTCAAACGAGCTTATCCAAATTGGCAGAATTAGGCAGGCAATACAGGTTGATGGATGATTTAAGTGGTTTACACATAGTCGTTACGCGTCCCATAGCGCAAGCGCAGCCTTGGGCCAACCGCTTGAGTGAATTAGGTGCGCAGACCTCGGTAATA
>Ga0247740_1001012_pt1 | contig 12413 bp, 7 predicted proteins | sample UWRJL148409B2_FD_180942 | JGI IMG/M metagenome (GOLD analysis project Ga0247740, IMG submission 180942) | Plant litter microbial communities from Arlington Agricultural Research Station in Wisconsin, United States - UWRJ-L148-409B-2 | ecosystem: Environmental > Terrestrial > Plant litter >...
GTTCATCTCCTTCACCTTCATGGCGTCCTCCGTCTACCTGCTTAACGACTTGCTCGACCTGCGATCCGACCGGATGCACGCGCGCAAGTCCCAGCGCCCCCTTGCGGCCGGGCTCATCCTGCCGCTGCACGCACTCGTCGTCAGTCTCCTGCTCGCCGTGGTCGCACTCGCCGGCGCCGTGGCTATCGGGGTTGGATTCACCGTCGTACTCGTGAGCTACGCGGTGCTGACCTGCCTGTACAGCTTCTGGCTCAAGCGGGTGACACTCGTCGATGTCACGGTGCTCGCGATGCTCTACATGATCCGGATCATCGCGGGCGCCGTCATCGCCGGGATTTCGCTGTCGTTCTGGTTCACCGGCGTCGCCCTCTTCCTGTTCGTCTCGCTCGCACTGGTGAAGCGCTATACCGAGCTCTCGCGCCCTGTCGCTCCGGACGCCCACCACGGCCTACCGGGCCGCGGCTACGTCCGCTCCGACGCGGCTGTAGTGCTGCCGCTCGGCATCGGCGCAGGGATGGCCGTGCTCCTGCTCCTGGCCATCTACCTCCAGACCGACGCGGTCGCACGTCTCTACCCGTCGGGCGTCTTCCTCTGGCTCGTGATCCCCGCGATGTTCTACTGGATCGCCAACATGTGGATCCAGGCCGGGCGCGGCGCGATGCATGACGACCCGATCATCTTCGCGCTCAAGAACCCGGCGAGCCTGATCTCGGTGGCGATCACGGGCGTGCTCTTCCTCGCTGCCTCGACTCCGCTGGCCTCCATGATCAAGCAGGCGCTCACGTGGCTGGGCGCACGATGACGATCACACCCCGGCGCATCGACGTCTTCCTCCAGTACTACAAGCCCCACGTCAGCGGGCTGACGAACATGGCCGCCGACCTCGCGGAATTCGCGGTGCGGGAGGGGTTCGACGTGCACGTGCACTGCGTCTCACTCGACGCGGAGCCGCACGAGTCCGTGGTGAACGGCGTGACGGTGCACGCGTACAAGCGCTCCTTCTCGCTGGGGCGCGGCTCGTTCTCGGTCCCGTTGATCCTCCAGATGTGGCGAATGCGCAAGGGCTCCGGGATCGCACACGCGCACATGCCGTACCCGGAGGGATTCCTGCTCGCCCGGATCCTCGGACCCAGGTGGAAACTCATCGCCACCTACCAGTGCGACGCACCCATGATGGGCGGGACATCGAACCTCATCGCGCGCGCCCTCGACGTCTCGCAGCGGTCCTTCATCAAGCGAGCCGACTTCACCGTGTGCTCCAGCGCCGACTACCAGCACCACTCGCGACTCGCGAAGGTGATGTCGGAGAACAACGGATTGGCCGTCCCGGCCACCTCGGTGGATCGCGCCGGGGGTTCGCCGGTGTTCGCCGAGACCGGCAAGCGCTACGTGGGTTTCCTCGGCCGCCCCACCTCGGAGAAGGGGATCGACGTCGCACTCGACGCCCTCGAACTCCTGCCGGAGGACGTGTGCCTCCTGCTCGCGGGTCCAACTGTGGGCCTGACGGAGAAGGCGAGCTTCGACCAGGCCAAATTCGCCCGACTCACGGAGGCTGGCCGAATCCGGTCGCTCGGCTTCCTCGACGACGACCAGATCGCCGACTTCTACGCATCGCTCTCAGTGTTCATCCTGCCCTCGACGAACTCGTTCGAGGCGTTCGGCATAGTGCAGGTCGAGGCCATCTCTGCCGGCACCCCCGTTGTCGCCTCCAACCTCCCCGGCGTTCGCACGATCGTTCAGTCCACGGGCTTCGGCGAGGTGGCGCAGATCGGGGACGGGGCGGACACGGCCCGGTGCATCCTCGCCGCGCTCGAGGGCGACTACGACGCCGCAGCGGCACGCGAGGTGCTGGAGACCACGTACCTCACGCCCAACCCCGAGAACCAGTACCTGGGCCTGTGGGAGCGGATGCTCGGCTAGTGGTTCTCGTCGACCGACTCGCGCTGGTCGCCATCGTGGTGGCCGTGCTCGTGGTGAGTGGCCTCGGCTGAACCGACGAACTCGTCGGCCTCGGCGCGCTCTTCCTCGTGGACAGTGACCGGATCCGCACCCGCGGCGACCAGTTCGTTGTGCACGGGGCCCGGCCAGATGCGCTCGAAGAGTCGGTTGAGCAGGCGGCGGGCGGGCGTCTCGAAGAAGCGCCATGTCGCCCAGGATGCGACTGTCACGAGGACGAGCATCCCGATGACGTAGAGCGGCATGAACGACTCCTGGATGACCGGTACGTAGAACAGGAGGATGTACCCGAATCCGAAGAGGACCCAGTGCAGCATGTACAGGGAGTACGACGAGAGGCCCGCGATCTGCGCCCACCTGCGGGTGAACAGCCACACGACCGGGCCGCTCGCTGCTGACAGGGACCAGACCCAGGCCGCGAGCAGCGAAGGAACGAGATCGAATCTGTACGTGTAGCACGCCGCGACGATGGCGACCGGCGCAGCGACCTGGACGATGGACGATGGTATCCGGAAGCGCGGGCCAGGCAGCCCGCCGATGCGCAGGAGAACACCGACCACGAAGAACAGGACGAGGTCGACCAGCCAGCGGTAGGGGAACGCGTAGGGGTCGGTGCGAATCAGCCATGCCCCGATGAGGGCGACCAGCAACCACGGCCATACGACGCGACGACGAGCTATGCCCACGAGCAGGATGAGGGCGAGGATTCCGGGGAAGAGAACGTAGGCGACCATCTCCGCCGGCAGGGTCCACGACGGCTGGTTCCAGGGGAAGGTCGGCTCCGGGTGCGCGAAGCCCTGGACCATGAAGGCGTTCTGAAGCCAGCCGAGCCTGCCATACCACGCCGGAATCGGCGAGCCCCAGTTGCCCATGACCTCCATCCCCCACCACACGGCAGGGATTGCGAGAAGCTGCGACGCGACGTTGACCGGCCACAGGCGGGCGAACCTCCGCCAGAGGAACTTGACCGACGGGCGCACCTTGAGCAGCGACGGGGTCCCGTAGTTGTGCCAGATGATGTAGCCCGAGAGGATGAAGAACAGCGGGACGCCGAAGTCACCCACGCCGATGATCGGGGCGAAGAACTGGAGCGCCGGGAACGTCGAGTAGAGGGTTCCCTGGAAATGGAATACCACCACCCAGCCCGCGCCGATCATCCGGAGACCCGTCAGGGCGGGTATCGGCAGGGGACGCCCCGCGTCGGAAACGACCTCGCGCACTGCGGTCATTTCGCCTCACCCTCTTCGAAAACCGGCTCAGAGTAATGTAGCCAGCTTTCCTCCACGCTGCGAATCCCGAGGTCAGGAGCAGGTGTTGCGGAGCACGGTCTCGTCCTCGGGGTACGTCTCGTCCCCGTCGACGGACTGGACGACCGTGTAGCAGTGCTCGAGGTCGGGAAGCACGCGCTCCCACTTCTCGAGGTCGTCCTCGTACAGAACGAGGTAGTCGGCAGAGCCCAAACCCTCCGATTCGGTCGGCTTGCCGTTCGACCCCATCGTCACGGGGAACACCTGGTTGCACAACCGCTGCCCGTACAGGCCGTACGTGAACGTGCCGAGGTAGGACGTCTCGCTCATGCCGGAGGCCGTGACACCTCCCGCGGTCTGCACGGCGATCGAGATGCAGTCTCCGGCGTCGGTGGGCATCCACGCGACCCTGGTGTTGGTTCCCCACGGATTGCCCGGGGTGAGCGGCTGCGCATCGGCGGGCGCCTGGCTCAGGTAGAGCGCGACATTGAGACCGGGGAACATCGATCGCTCGGTCCACACAACCTGACCGAACGCCAGCACGACCGCGACAACGCCCGCGACCACCGCAACGCCGCTGGGTAGCACGGTGACTGACGTCATCAGCGCTGCCGTGAGCAGCACCACAGTCGGGCCGATGACGTACCGGGCATCGAAGGTCGAGGGCTGGACGAGCAGGATCGCCGCGGCGATCAGGATCGCCGCAACCTGCGGCTTCCAGTTTCCGAACCAGGAGCCGCCAGCGCGGCGGTCCCGCATCCGAGCGCGGAACTGCATGGCGATCAGAGCGAGCGCGATAACGAGGACGAGCAGGGGCACGTACCCGAATCCGCCCTCGCGCGGGTCGTAATCGAGCTTCGTCACACCGTGGGTCATCCCCCACCCGATGTTGCGCGCGTACGTGAACCACCTGCTGGGGTCCACCAGGCCGTTGCCCCGCTCGCCCGACGCGAAGATGCTCAGATCGAGGATGCCCGGCAGGGTGATGGGACCGAAGCTCGCCTGTACCGGGTAGACGGGGTTGCCGAACTGCACGAAGTTGCGGACGAACGCCGCGGTGCCCATCACTAGCGGAACGAGCATCCCCGCAAGGAGAGCCCCGATGGTGGAGCGCCACGGCGCAAGCCCGCGGCGACGGAAGAGGATCGCGATCACCACGGCCGCGAGCAGCAGCAGACCGGTGAGGATGCCCGTGGGCTTCGTCGCGAAGACGGCGCTGACGAGCACACCCGCGACGACGATGTCCAAGATCCGGAACTGCCGCACCAGGACGATCATGAAGACCGCTCCAGCCACCGCGGCTCCGTAGGCGACGTCGACGTAGAGGATGCGGGGCTGCAGCCAGATCACGGGCGCTGAGACGATGAGCGCCGCGAGGGCGACCCGGGCGAACGGGGAGCGGATGCGGCCGGAGAGCGCCCAATTGATGATGAAGATGAGGATCAGCAGGTGCGGCACCTGCAGGGCATCGTCGAACCGCGCGTCGCCGGTGAAGGTGGCGAGGTTGACGCCGCCGGTCATGGTGAGGTCGGTGTAGTAGACGTACTGGTTGGGGACCGGCCAGCCCCACAGGGAGCCCGACTGCACGATGTTCGCAAGAGCGGGCCCGTGGTAGAGCTGACCGTCGATGGACAGCTCCGGCTCGATGGCGGTGACGAAGACCTGGAAGAGCAGGATCGCGGCGACGATCGCGACGGCCGCCCAGGACGATCGCACGGATCCCAGCACGGGGGCGATACCCGCCAGGACCGCTCGTCTGACCGAGCCGACGAGGAACAATGCGCCCACGGCGATAGCCAGCAGGACATTCGCGACCTGCCACGGAACGGCGACCAGGAGCAGGAAGCCGATCACGAGCGAGTAGCCGTAGACCGCGATCACACCGCCGTACACGAGCGACCGGGACAGCCCGTGCCGCGGTGTCACCGAGAGCACGACCATCGCGAAGAGGACGAGCTGCAGCACGATGCCCAGAGTCCCTGCGACACCATTCCCCAGCACACGCAGAGCATAGCCGCAATCAGGAGGGCGTCGCCGATCGCCCAGTCGCCGGAAACTAATATAGGAGCGGGTCCGTCGGGAGACGGTGCCCCTCCCCTATGCGAAACGGAACCGCCATGCCTGAAGTCGAGCCCGCGCCGTCCATCGGCAGGCGCATACTCATCGCCGGCAGGGGCACCGCGGGAACAAGCCTTGCCGCGGATGTGCGGGCGTCCGGGGACACCGTCGTGGGATTCCTCGACGACGTCGAGGCCGGCCCCGACGTCGTCGGCACGCTGTCGGAGGTGGGCGCCGTCTCCGCACGGGAGTCGGTCGATGTCGTCTACTTCGCCATCCCCAGCGCGTCGAGCGAACTGCTTCGGGGCTTCGTCACCGACGTGCACCGTGCGGGTGTGGAGCTGGCGATCATCCCCCGCACGTACCGCGTGGTCGCCCGGGAGCGGGTCTCCGTCGACGACCTCACCGACATCGACGTCCTCGATCTCGTCGGACGCGCTCCGGTCAAGCACGACATGCTCGACGCCGGGTCGGCGCTCTCGGGAAAGCGTGTGATGGTCACGGGCGCGGCGGGTTCGATCGGCTCCAGGCTCGTGGCTCAACTCCACATGCTGAACCCGGAGATCGTGGTGTGCGTGGACAGGTCGGAGAGCGGCATGTTCCGCCTCGGCAACTCCCTCGCGGACATCCCCAATTTCCGCCTGGAGGTCGGAGACGTCCAGTCCGAGGAGCGCATGGCGCAGCTGATGGACCACTACAAGCCGGACATCCTGTTCCACGTCGCGGCCTACAAGCACGTTCCCCTCATGCAGGACAACCCGGTCGAGGCGTTCAACAACAACGTCTGGGGCACGCTCAACATGCTGCAGCAGGCGATCCGAGCGGGTGTGGAACGCGTCGTGTACGTGTCGACGGACAAGGCGGTCAACCCGACGAACGTCATGGGTGCGACCAAGAGGATCGGCGAGCTGCTGCTGCGCGATCTCGGCGAGTCGGCCAGGTCGACCCGGTTCACCGCCGTTCGTTTCGGGAACGTGCTCGAGAGCGAGGGCAGCGTCATGCAGACGTTTCGGCAGCAGCTGCTCAAGCGCAGGAACCTCACCGTCACCGATCCCGAGGTGACTCGCTACTTCATGACCATCGACGAGGCCGCGCAGCTCGTGATCCAGACTGCCACCCGCGGCAAGCAGGGCGACCTGTTCGTGCTCGACATGGGCGACCCGATCCGCGTCTACGACCTGGCCAAGGGCCTCATCGAGGCGGTCAACCCGACCCTGGGCATCGACATCGTCGGGTTACGACCCGGCGAGAAGATGTACGAGGAGCTGAGCTACGCGGCGAACGCCGTGGATAGCACAACCCACCCCAAGATCTTCATCGTGCACGAGGCCGACGACCATCCCCGCGGGGCAGCCCTGAGCTGGGCACGTGACGTCCTCACGAGGACGCGGAAGTACGAGATCTCGGATGACGACCTCAAGGACGAGATGCGGGAGTTCGGCTTCTCGGCCATCCAATGAGCGTTCTCGTCATCGGGGCATCGGGCCCGCTCGGCAGGGCCGTTGTCCACGAGCTGTCGCGGGCCGGCCACGACGTCACCGGGGTATCCCGCTCGGGCGGCGCCGGCTCCTCCCGCGCAGACGTGACAGACGACCTCCAGGCCACCGGCCTCCTCGATGGTGCCCGTCCGCGCGCTGTCGTCTACCTGGCACGGCCCGATCTCGGCGACGACCCGGGCGGCTCCGGCGCGATCGAGAGCGAAACACAGTCCCTCTCGCGATTCGCCGAGCGGTGCTCGGCCGCCGGTGTGTCGCGGTTCGTCTTCGCCTCGAGTGCGGCCGTGTACGGCACCGGCTACTCCCGACCGGTGCACGAGGCTGATGCTCTGGATGACGGCTCCGCCTACGCCGCGCTCAAGATCCGATCCGAGGTCGCCCTCGGCAGGTTCGAGTCCCTCTCCGTCATTGCCCTGCGCGTCTTCAACGTCTACGGACCGGGGTTCCGCGACTCGCTGGTCAACCGGCTCGCCCACGGCAGTGATCCCGTGGTCTACGACTCCGAGCACTACGTGCGCGACTACGTCCACTCCTCCGATGTCGCGCGAGCGTTCACACTCGCTGTCGAGGATCCGGACGCGGGCTCGCACACCCTCAATGTAGGGAGCGGAACCGGACTGGACAACCCCTCCCTGCTGCGGCTGTTCCCCGGCGCAGCCCATCGACGCCACGCCGACACAGATGTCGTCTCGTACAGCGTCGCCGACATCTCGAGCATCCATTCGCGGTGGGCCTTCGCACCCCGCGTCTCCGTCGCCGACGCCGCGGTGTACCCCGAATATCTCCGCTGACTGCTTCGTGACCCGCCGTTGGGGGAGTATCACCAGTCACTCGTCCCCCATTACGCTGGCGAGGTGAACGTGGGTGGGATTTCGCGGGGGCGACGATGGGTCGCCGCGCTTTGTGGCGTCCTCCTTTCGGTGACCATGCTGCAGGCGGCTCCCGCTCTTGCTGCCGGGGCCGCGCCGATCGTCCAGACCGTCACGGGCACCAGCTCGACCAGCGCCGCGAGCCCGACCGCCCTGGCCGCCAACCTCGCCGCCTTCGATCCCGGCAGCATCATCGACGACTCGCTGTTCTGGGACGGCAATGCCATGAGCGAGTCGGACGTGCAGGCGTTCCTGAATTCCATGGTCTCGAGCTGCGCCTCGGGCTACACCTGCCTCAAGGACTACCGCGAGAACACGCGCACGATCGAGGCAACGCCGATGTGCGGCCGCTACGTCGGGGCCGCGAACGAGTCCGCCGCACGGATCATCACGCGGATCGGCCAGCTCTGCGGTGTCAGCCAGAAGACGATCCTGGTCATGCTCCAGAAGGAGCAGGGCCTTGTCACGAAGACGGCCCCGAGCGACTACGCCTTCCGTTCGGCGATGGGCGCGGGATGCCCCGACACCGCGGCGTGCGACAGCGACTACTACGGCTTCTTCAACCAGGTGCACTACGGGTCCTACCTGCTCAAGCGCTACACCCAGCCCGCCGGCACGGGACCGGGCACGGAGTACACGACGCGCTACGACCTGCGGTACCCGGTCGGGGCCGCGAGCAACGTGCTGTACAACCCCAACTCCGACTGCGGCAGCCGCCCCGTCACGATCATGAACCAGGCGACTCACGCCCTGTACATCTACACCCCGTACACCCCCAACCAGGCCGCGCTCAACGCCGGATACGGCGTGGGCGACGGCTGTTCCTCCTACGGCAACCGCAACTTCTTCAGCTACTACTCCGACTGGTTCGGATCGGTCCGCGGGGTTCCGGTTGGCGCGCCCTTCCTCTCGAAGTACCAGGCGGCGGGCGGGGCTTCCGGCACGCTCGGCTACCCGACATACCCCTACACGTGCGGTCTGGTTCGAGGCGGCTGCTACCAGACCTTCACCGGCGGGTGGATCGTCTCGAGCACGGGCACCGCGCCGGCGATCATGACCCTCGACAACCGCTGGGTCTGGGGCCAGCTCGGCAGCGACAAGAGCTACCTGGGCTATCCGACCGCCGACCAGGCCTGCGGGCTCACGAAGGGCGGGTGCTACCAGGTCTTCGAGGGTGGCTGGCTCGTCCACAGCAACTCGACGCCGGTCGTCTCCGTCCCCCTCGCCACCCGCGGAATGTGGTGGTACTACGGGAACGAGAACGGCTGGTTGGGCTACCCGATGGCCGAGCAGATCTGCGGCCTGCCGAACAACGGCTGCTACCAGCAGTTCCAAGGCGGTTACGTAACCCAGAGCTCCGTGGGCGGCATGCGGGCGATGTGGCCCGAGGTGTGGGCGCTGTGGGCCAACTGGGGTCGACAGGCCGGGGTGCTCGGATATGCCACGGGCGATCCTTCGTCCCTTACTGGGGGAACCTACACCCAGGCCTTCCAGGGCGGCACCGTCACGGTCACCAACAAGGTAGCGGCAGTCACCTCGGCGGTTGACCCGTGGTTCAACGCCAGCATCAACAGCCCGTGGTTGGGCGCCGGCACCGCCGACCGACTCTGCACGCTCCCCGGCGGAGCCTGCTATCAGACCTTCACCGGCGGGATGCTCGTCTCCAGCTCAGTGGGAGCCTTCGGCCTCCGCAAGGAGGTCGTCAACGCTTGGAACAACTGGGGCGCCTGGAACGGGGTACTCGGCTATCCGACCGGCGCACCCTCGAACCCTGCGGGGGTCAACTACACGCAGACCTTCCAGGGCGGCACCATCACCGTCACGAACGGCGTGGGCGCCGTTACTTCGGTCACCGACCCCTGGTTCAACACCAGCCTGAACAGCCCTTGGCTCGGCGCGGGTACCGCCAACCAGACCTGCGGACTCCCGAACGGGGGCTGCTACCAGCCATTCACCGGCGGCTGGCTCGTGTCCAGCCCCTCGGGTGCGTTCGCGATGCGCAACGAGGTGCTCACTGTATGGGCGAACTGGGGCCGCTGGAACGGCGTGCTCGGGTACCCCACCAGTGCACCCTCCAACCCGGCTGGCGGGACGTACACGCAGACGTTCCAGGGCGGCACTGTCACGGTGACCAACGGGGTGGGCGCATTGACGTCGGTGGCCGACCCGTGGTTCAACACGAGCCTCAACAGCCCCTGGCTCGGCGCCGGCACCGCCAACCAGACCTGCGGCCTGCCGGGTGGCGGCTGCTACCAGCCCTTCACCGGCGGCTGGCTCGTGTCCAGCCCCTCCGGCGCCTACGCGCTGCGCAACGAGGTGCTCACCGTGTGGGCGAACTGGGGAGCATGGAACGGCGTCCTGGGATACCCGACGAGCGCTCCGTCGAGCCCGGCCGGCGTCACCTACTCCCAGACTTTCAAGGGCGGAACTGTCACGGTGACCAATGGCGTCGCCGCGCTCACCGCGATCGCCGACCCGTGGTTCAACACGAGCATCAACAGTCCCTGGCTCGGCGCGGGCACCGCGAACCAGACCTGCGGCCTGCCGGGTGGAGGCTGCTACCAGCCCTTCACCGGCGGTTGGATGGTCTCGAGCCCGTCGGGCGCCTTCGCCATCCGCAACGAGGTGCTCACCGTCTGGTCGAACTGGGGTCGATGGGCCGGGGTGCTCGGGTACCCCACCAGCGCGCCCTCCAACCCCACGGGCGGCACGTACACGCAGACCTTCCAGGGCGGGACGATCACGGTGACCAACGGGGTGGCCGCGCTGACCGCAGTGGCCGATCCGTGGTTCAACACGAGCATCAACAGCCCGTGGCTCGGCGCCGGCACCTCCAACCAGGTCTGCGGGCTCGTAGGGGGCGGCTGCTACCAAACCTTCCAGAACGGATGGCTCGTCTCGAGCCCCGCCGGCGCCTTCGCCATTCGCAACGAGGTGCGGACCCTCTGGGCCAGCCGCGGTCGCGAGACCGGCGTGATGGGGTACCCGACGGGTGCACCCTCCAATCCCGCCGGCGGCACGTACACGCAGACGTTCCAGGGCGGCACCGTGACAGTCAACTCCGGGGTCGCTACGCTCAACTGATCATGAGCAACGCCACCCCCGCCGTCCGCGACCTCACGGTGGTCGTCTCCTGCTACAACCATCAGGCCTTCATAGAGCAGTGCCTCGACTCGATCGCCCGGCAGAGTGTGCCAGTGCGCCAAGTGATCGTCATCGACGACGCGTCCAAAGACCAGTCGGTCGATGTGATCGAGCGGTGGCTCGCCGACCACGATCTCAACTGGACCTTCATCAAGCACGAGAAGAACCGCGGCGTGTGCGCGACTCTCAACGAAGCTGTGGAGCTCTCCGAAAGTAGTTTCTTCGTCCATGTCTCCGGCGACGACTGGGAACCGGTCGATCGTTTCCAGCGGCAGGCCGATGCCTTCGCCGATCTCGATGACGGGATCGCCCTCCTCGTGGGCGATCTTCGGGAGGTGGACGCCGGCGGTGGGACGATCGTCGAGCACGACTACTCCACACGACTGGGGCATGTGACTGGCCCCGAGAACCAATCGGCACTCCTGCAGGGGCTCCTCGCGGAGAATGTCATACCCGCGCCGGGGACCATGATCCGCACCTCCGCGATCAGGGAGATCGGCGGCTTCGACGAGGACCTCGCGTTCGAGGACTACGACATGTGGATGAGGCTGGCCTCGAGGTACGCGATCGCGTACCTCCCCGGCATCGTCGCGAACTACCGTGTCGTCGACTCCGGGCTCACGAGGAACGTCGATCGGCGCGTTTCCGTTCTCACCAGCGAGGCCGACATGCTCGCGAAGCACATCGGCTCCAGCCCCGCCAACGACGCGATCATCGCGCGACGGCTCCTCCCGATCGCCGGTGAGATCATGCTCCTCGGCTCGGTCTCGGGGGTGCGGCACGTGCTCGGGGAGGCCATGGCCGCCTCCCCCGAGCCGGGCATTCGCACCGCCTACCGGGACAGCAGGACCCGTCGCGGGATCGAGCGCTTGGTCACGACCCGCGCGAAGGAGTTCGGGGTGAAGCCGCCCGTCGCCGCGGCGAGCGGGAAGGCGCCTAGGAAGCGCTGAGCAGTCGGGCGGGCAGTCCAGCGAACGCCTCCGCCACGCGGTCCACCTCGTCGTCGTCCAACCAGGGGCTGATGGGGAAGCTCGTGACTTCGGCGCTCAACTGCCGGGCACGAGGCAGGGGGGCTGATTCGAAACCCGTCATCGCGGGGACATCGGCGAAGAAGTACGGGTAGTGGATGTCCGTACCGATCCCTCTGTCGCCGAAGTAGGCGCGAACAGCGTCGCGGTCCGCGGAGCGCACCACGAAGTGGTGCCAGACGCTGTCGTCGATCCGAGCAAACCCGATGACCCGATCGGCGCGGTCGCCCAGAGCGCCGAGATAGCGGCGCGCGACGGCGCGCCTGCGGCTGTTCTGAGCGTCCAACGACCGGAGCCCGTCGGAGAGGAATGCCGCCTGCAATGTGTCGAGCCTCGAGTTCCACCCGGTGTCGACGTGCTCGTACTTCGAGGCACCCTGGCCGTACGAGCGCCTGCGCCGGACGGCGGCGGCGAGCTCTGGCGAGTTCGTGGTGACCGCTCCCCCGTCGCCCAGAGCACCCAGGTTCTTCGTCGGGTAGAAGGAGAACGACGACATGTCACCCACCGTGCCGGTCATCCCCGCATCGGAGATGGCGCCGTGGCTCTGGGCGGCGTCCTCGATCAGGGCGACCCCGAGAACGTCAGCAAGCCTGCGGAGTTCCGCCAGCGCTGCCG
>Ga0247740_1001013_pt1 | contig 12397 bp, 7 predicted proteins | sample UWRJL148409B2_FD_180942 | JGI IMG/M metagenome (GOLD analysis project Ga0247740, IMG submission 180942) | Plant litter microbial communities from Arlington Agricultural Research Station in Wisconsin, United States - UWRJ-L148-409B-2 | ecosystem: Environmental > Terrestrial > Plant litter >...
ATGGACGGCAGCAGTCAGGGGACGAAAGGCCGCTTCGAATTGCACCGCGGTCCCATCTTCGGCCAAGTCGTGCTGGCCGACGAGATCAACCGCGCCACGCCCAAGACGCAGAGCGCCTTGCTGGAGGCGATGCAGGAGCACGCGGTGACGATCGCGGGCACGCGCCACGCGCTGGATCAGCCGTTTTTCGTGCTGGCCACGGAAAATCCCATCGAAATGGAGGGCACCTATCCCCTACCCGAAGCTCAGCTCGATCGCTTCTTGCTCAAGGTCTCGGTGCCCGCTCCGAGTGAAGACGAACTGACCGAGATCTTGGCGCGCACGACAGGCAAACCCGTGGCCGATCCCGAACGCGTGCTCACGCGCCAAGACGTGCGCGCGTTGCAAATGTTGTGTCGAGAAGTGGCGGTGGCCGAGCCGGTGCTTCGCTACGCGGCGCGCTTGGTCAATGCCAGCGCGCCGGACGCGGCGGATGCGCCGGCGGTAGTGCGGCGCGCCGTGCGCTACGGCGCGGGAGTGCGCGGCGCGCAGTCACTCGTGCTGGCTGCCAAAGCGGTGGCACTGCTGGAGGGCCGTGCGCACGTGTCCTTCGCCGATCTCCAGCGCACCGCGGCGCCCGTGCTGCGCCATCGTATTCTGCTCAGCTTCGAAGGCGAAGCGGACGGTATTTCGTGCGACCAGATCGTGCGCGAGTTGCTCGGCAGCGTGCCAACTCGCCCCGAGGCCGTCGAGCGCGCCGTGCAGGGAGCGTAGCTCGGTGCGTCTGCTCGCTCGCCTGGTGTCATTCGCCTTTGCGCTGCTGGTGGTTCTGCTTGCGCCGGGTTCGGCCCGGGCCGACAGCGCGTTGAAACTAGAAGCGGTGCCCGTGCTCGGCGCCAACAGTCCCTCTGTCGACGGTTGGGGTGAAGTTTACGTTCGCCTGGAAAATAGCGGACCAGAGCCGCTGAGCGGCTTCGTGGAGCTGCGCGCGATCGTGACCGGCCGAGGCGCCGCGCGCACTTTGTCACGCGCGCCCTTCTCGATCGCAGGCAAAAGTCGCGTCAACTTGCTCTTACCGAGTCACAGTCTGGTGCTGCGCGTGGGCGAAGCAAAAGTAGTGGCTATCGGCGCCAAAGGCGAGGAGCTGAACAGCGATCCTTTGCCGCCTTTGCGCACGCTCGACCCGCTGCTGTTCGACTTACATTCGCCGAGCCGCCTCGGCGCCGTGCTGAACACGCAGCCCGTGCCGATCCGCAGGCGGAGTGGCAGCTACGCCTACGGCGCCTCCACGCTGTCGGTCAGCACGCCGCAAGTCAACGCGACCACCGGTGAACCGGTCTTACCGGACTTGGCCGCTGGCTATGCCAGCGCGACCCTGGTGCTGGCATCCGGGCGCACCCTCTCGAGCTTGCCCGCGCCCACGCTCGATGCCTTGTTTTCTTGGGTGCTCGCCGGGGGCGCGCTGGCCCTCGTCGTCGACCGCCCGGAAGACGTGCACAGCCCATGGCTCGAAGCCTTGGCCGGCGGCCACGTCCAGAGCTGCGCCGCTGCGCGCTCGCTCTCCGCGGTCACGCAATTCTCCGTCCCCGTCGATAGCCCCGGCAAAGGCTCGCTGGGCACCGCCCCCCGCGTCACGCTCGAATCCGCCAAGCCGAGCGCCGAGCTCGCGGCCACGTTTTTCGGGCTGACCGGCGCCAACTTGCGCGTCAGCCCCTGGGGCGAGAGCGCGAGTTACGGCCTCGGAGAGGTACATTTTCTGGCCTTCAATCCCAACACCGAGCTTGCCGCCAATGACCCCTGGCTGCGTCTTTCGATGCTGGACTTGGTGCGCCACGCGTGGGAACGCGCGAGCGTCGTGGCCCTGCCCCATGGGCAAACCTCGCTCGATGACCTGCGCGCCGAGAACGTGCGCCGAGTGCTCGACCCGAACGAGGGCACGCGCTGGACCGTGGTCGTCTCCACGCTGCTCTTGCTGTTCTATGCGGCGCTCGCGGGTCCCCTGAATTTCTACCTCGCGCAACGCGCGGGTCGTCCGCTGCGTGCGCTGCTGTACCTGCCGGTGTGGGCCGGCATCGCCCTCGTGGGCATCGTCGTGCTCGGGGTCTTGGGCAAAGGGGTGACCGGCCGAGCCCGGCACTTGACGTTGATCGAGGCCGGCGCGGGCATGGCGCGCGCGTCGATCACGCGCTTTCGCGGCCTTTACGGCTCACGCGCCGACGACGTGACGGTGCGCGCAGCGCGCGGAAGCGTGCTCGACGTTTTGGGCGAACCTGATGAAATCACCCGTGATTTGCTGGTCGATCGCGACGGCCTACGCTTGCAGCGGCTGCGCCAAAAACCGTGGCAAGTCCAAATCATCCGCGAGGAGGGCTTCACCAACGTGGGCGCGGGGGTGAGCTTGGTGCGGGCCGCGGACGGCGAGTTGACGATCAAGAACCGCTGCGCGCGTGACTTGTTGGGCGTGATCGTCAAAGCGCCGGGCCAGGGGTTGAGCTATTTTCCGAAGCTCGCCGACGGTCAAGCGGTGAGTCTTCGCGAAGGCCGCTCGCTCGGTCCCGCGCCCAGCGCGACGACTCTCGGCACGCACCCCCTGTCGGTCTCGGAGTTTCGAGCGCAGGTCGAGGAGCGCGCCAAAGGCTCGGGCGCCGCTTGGGAAGCATTGGAGTTCCTCACCGGCACCGATGCCGATTGGTGGCCCGACGACGTGCCGGTGCTGATTGCCCTGCTCGAAGGCGGCGAAGGGCGAACTCAAGATTCGGGCCTCAAACTGGACGTCGACCGCGTGCTGCTGCGCGTGGTCGGCTACGGGGGTGTGCCATGAGTGCGCCCGTGCCGGCCATTCGCGTGCGCCACTTGTGGCACCGCTTTGGCAATATCGACGTCCTGCGAGACGTCAGCTTCGAGGTCGGTCAGGGCGAAATCTTCGGCTTCATCGGCCCCAACGGCGCGGGGAAGACGACGACGATTCGAGTGATGGCCACCTTGCTCGAACCCTTATCGGGCCGCGTCGAGGTCGACGGCATCGACGTCGCGCTCGAGCCCGAGCGAGTGCGCCGCGTGATCGGCTACATGCCCGACCACGCCGGCGTGTACGAGCGCATCACGATTCGCGAATTTCTGGAGTTTTTCGCGGATGCGTACGCGGTGCCGGACCGCTCGGTGGTCGCCACCGTGATCGAGCTGACGGAGCTCGGCAAGCTCCAGGACCGGCTGGTCGCCGACCTGAGCAAGGGCATGAAGCAGCGCTTGCAGATCGCGCGCATCTTGCTGCACGACCCCAAGGTGCTGGTGCTCGACGAGCCCGCCTCCGATCTCGACCCGCGCGCACGCATCGAAGTACGCGATCTGCTGCTCGAGCTGCGAAGCCTCGGGAAAACCATCTTCCTTTCCAGCCACATCCTCACCGAGCTGAGCGACGTGTGCACCTCGATCGGCATTTTGGAGCGCGGCTCGCTGGTGGTTGCGGGGCCTATCGGAGAGATCGCCGAGCGCCTCGCCGCACGGAACGCGCCGCTGGGTGAGGACGGAAAACGCCTGGCATTGGCGCCCCAAATGCCGTTTCAGCCAGCCGTGCCTGGAGCGCTCGCCGCGCCCGCACCCGCGGTGGAGACAGCGGGGGGCGTCGCGGTTCCTCCGGCGGCGCGCCGCCGCTTGCGACTTCGCGTAATCGGTGATTCGCGCCTGGTCGTGCCACTGATCGAGGGTGGCGGCGGGGTGCTCGGGGTCGAGCCCGGCCCCGGCGGTCAACTCACGGTTCACTACGTAGGCGACGAGCGCTTCGTGGCCGAGGTCGTGCGGCACTTGGTGTCACGCGGAGTCGGCATCGTCGGCGTGGAGCCGGAACGCAACGAGCTCGAGCGAATCTTCCTCGAAGTCACCCGCGGAGATCTGCAATGACGACCGACGCTGGCTCCCCGAGCTTCCCTCCACCACCCCCGGTGTCGGACGGTCTTGCTTCGACGGCGAGCAGGGCGTCCTGGCTTGGCCTATTCGGCGAACCCAATCCGGTTTGGATGCGCGAGCTGAAGCAGGCGGCGCGCCTGCAGCGCACGCCGATCATTCTGTCGGTCGTGACCAGCATGATGACACTGCTGATCTGCTCGGTCGGCGGCGTGGCGAGCACCACGGCCGAGCCCGCCAAGGTCGGTGTGGGGATCTTCCACACCTTCTTCTCCTTGGCCTACGCGGTCGTGACTTGGATCGGCCCCGCGGTGGCCGCCAATACGATCGCGGGGGAGCGCAGTGGTCGAACTTGGGAAGCGCTGCAGCTCACTGGTCTGAGCGCGCGGAGCATCGCCTGCGGCAAGTTTCTCGCCGCATTTACCTATATTTCTCTGTACATCGTGATGCTAGTGCCGGTCGGCGCGCTGCCTTTTTTGTTTGGCGGGGTGACCGCGACCGAAGTGCTGATCGCGTTTCTGATTTTGTTTCTGTTGGCTGCGCTGGCCGTCGCGTTCGGTCTGTCGGTCAGCGCCAAGTTCCAAAGCCCCGCCGCCGCGATCATCGTCACCCTGCTGGTGGCGCTACCGACCTCGCTCGCGGTGTATGGCGGCGCAGGAGTCGGCCTTTCTTACGCCGCTCACGAGCAATGGCCGGGGGTACCCGGCGGGCCGCCCGTTTGGCTGCCCAGCGCTTACGTGCGCGCCGACTTTGGTCTGCCCTACTTCGTCTTCTTGCTGGTCCTGCCCGTGCTCGGCACGCTGATTCCCGCTTGGCTATTTTACGAGTCCACGGTGGCCAACATGGGCTCGCCGAGTGACGATCGCTCGACCCGGCTTCGAGTCTGGTTCCTGACCGCGATGCCGGCCCTGACGGGCTGCGCGGGGCTCGTTACCTGGCTGACGCACGACGTGGCCTGGCTGTACGTGAGCGGCGGGCTGCTCTGGACCTTCGGCTGTTTCGGCGCATTCATGTTCTCCAGTGAGCCGCTCGGCCCATCGCCGCGCGTCGAGGCCCAGTGGCAACGGCGGCGAACCTCGGCCCTGGCAAAGAGCCTGGGCCCGGGGGTATTGCGCGCGTGCTCCTTGCTGCTCCTACTCACGGTGGGCAGCCTGGCCGCCAACGCCGGCCTGGCGATTTTGAAAGCAAAAACCGGGGCCGAACGCGACGCGGTGCTGGCGTTTCACGGCTACGCGGCGGCCTTCTTCGGCTTCGTCGTCGGCTTCACGGCTTGGTCGCGCGCTCGCGCCAAGAGCGCGGGTACGCCGCGCCTACTGCTGGCCACCGCGCTGTTCTTCGCCTTCGTCGGTCCCTGGATCGCCATGGCCGTCGCCGGCCTGATCACCAATCAGCACGACCGCGCCATGCTCATGGCCAGCCCCTCGCCGAGCTTCGCGGTCACGATGGTTCAGGCGCTCTCGACGGCTTCCCCGGACGCAGGGCTGATCTTGGCGACGGGCGCGGCGTGCGCCGCGGCCTGGGCGCTGATTGGCGTAGGGCTGTTTGCGGTGGCTGGGGCCCGGGTGCGCACTCGGCTCGAAGCCGAGCGCAGCGCGCGCGCCACGTTGCAACGCGCCTTCGAAGAAGAAGACGCGGCCCTCGAGCTGGCCGCGCTCGCCCCGGCAAACGAGGGCTGAGCCGTGCCCGACCCGCGCAGCCTGCTCGACCCCGCGTTCGTACGCGAGCTCGAGGCGCTGCGCCGACGGCTATCACTGACGGTGCAAAGTGGCGCTGCCGGTGAGCGTGCCTCGCGCCGTCGGGGGGGCTCGGCCGAGTTTCAAGATCACCGTCCCTATGCACCTGGGGACGACTTGCGGCGGGTGGACTGGGCCGCCTTCGCACGCACGGGAGAGCCGGTTTTGAAGCTGTTTCGTGCCGAAGAAGACAGCGTCCTGCGGCTCGTTTTGGACGCTTCGGCCTCGCTTGCGTTCGGCTCGCCGCAGAAGTTCGAAGTCGCCCGCCGCGTGGCGGCCGCGATTGGCTACTTGGCATTGGCCAACGGCCAACGGGCGCAGGTTTTAATCGCGCGTCAACCAGCCCCGGCAAGTCCGCGCGGACTCGAGCGCATCGGCCCCCCCCGGCGGGGCCGGGACGCACTGGCGGCCCTCCTGCGCGACCTGAGCGAGCCCACGGCAGGCGGCACGGCGGACCTGGCGCGCGCCCTCGAGCAAGCACTGCAGCAGGCCTCTCGACCCGGCATGTTGGTCGTCGTGAGCGATTTTCTGGACCCTGGCGCCGTCACGCGAGCGCTCGGGCACGCCGCCGCGCTGGGACATCAGGTGGCCCTGATTCAAGTGCTCTCTCGAGAAGAGGTGGAGCCAAGCTACGATGGCGATTTCGCGTTCGTGGACGCCGAGAGCCAAGCGCAAGTCGAACTCAGTATGGACGCTGCGGCCGTGGACGCCTACGTGGCGCGCCTGGCCGGTCTGATCGACGAACTTCGCGCCTGGTCACGCAAACACCGCGCGAGCTACGTGCGGATGACCAATGACGAAGCGTTGGAAGGCGCCGTGCGCCGCTTCGTCTCCCGTGCCGTCGACTGAGAAATCAGGCTATTTTAGCCTGATTCGTACTTCAGCCGGCGCTGCTCGAACCCCCGAACGCCCAAGCGAGCCACGAGCGCCACCGACTCCGCTGAAAGCGAGGGCGGTGGCGCTCGTGTTCACTCGGAATCAATCACGCCTTTTTGGCGCGCTTCTTCTTAGCCTTCTTGGCAGGCTTGGCGACCGGCGCGGCTTCGGGAGCTGCTGCCTTGGAGGCCTTCTTCTTACCGGCTTTCTTCTTGCCGGCTTTCTTCTTCGCCTTCTTCTTGGCGGGCGCGGCTACAGCCGGTGCGGGTGCAGCTTTCTTCGCGCTCTTCTTCTTCTTTTTGGCGGCCATTGATCCGTCCTCTATTTTGGATTGCGCAACACTTACGAGCGCAATGGAGAACACTTTGCAATCCATGTGCATGCGCCGTCAAGAAGCTCGTTGCCGATCGCGATTGATTGTTTGCGTTTTGTCTTCGTCGCAAACGCTTCTCCATCCACGTCAGCGCGCGAGCCTCACACACGAGCCCCACTCGCAGACGCGCGCGGCGTGTCTCGAATGACACGGAATCGCGACGCGACGCGATCCCCTGTACACTCGAAGTCGATGACTGACGTGAGCGGCGGAGGACGTGATCGCGCACTGTGCGACGAGGCGTTACGGGTCTACCGAAGGTACGCACTGGAGGTCGTCGAGGGCTTCACGCTGTGCCCCTGGGCGGCCGCCGCAAGGCGCGACGGGCACGTCCACGAAGCGGTTATTTTGGGCGAAAATCAGGGTGATCCGCAGCAATCACTGGCGCTCCTCGAGCGCCTCGAGACCGAGCTCGAGACCGACATCGCGCTCTTCATCTATCCCGATCTGGAGCTCGACCGGATGGGCTTCGAGAGCTTCGTCCGGACCGTGCGCGAACGGGACGCGGCACGCCACGAGGTCGGTACGATTCCATTCGCGATGGCCGCCTTCCACCCCGACGCCCAGCCCGATGCGAGCGAACCGGAACGGCTGATACCGTTCCTGCGCCGAACTCCCGACCCCACCATCCAGGTGGTGCGCTGCACGGCGCTCGATCGCGTCCGGGGCAATAGCCAGGAGGGCACGTCCTTCTTCGACCTGTCCAAGCTAGAGGCCGGTACGCTGCCATTGCTACAAAAGGAGCCCATTTCCCTACGTCAGCGCATCGCCCAGGCTAACCTGGATACGACGCTCGAGGTGGGAGTCGACACCCTGGAGGCACTGCTGAAGGACATTCGGCGTGACCGCGACGAAAGTTACGCACGCATCCGAGGCGGCCGCGCCGACTGAGGGCCGGCTGAGTGCCGACGCACTTCGCGGCCGCCCTCTGCTAGCTTGACGGAGCTCGAGCCCCTATGCTGTCGCGAGTGCCCATCGAGCTCAAAGCACCCAGCGGACTGTGGCTGCTTGGCTTGCTCGCGCCGCTGGTGCTCTTGTACGTGCTCAAGATCCGGCGCCAGCGGGTCACGGTCTCTTCGACCTGGTTATGGGCGGCGGCGGCGCGTGATCTCGCCGCCAAAAGTCCGTTCAAGCGTCTGATCGCTCAGCTGCCGCTCGCGCTCGAGCTGCTCGTGTTGGGCTTGCTGGCATTGGCGTTGGCGCGCCCCGCGTCGCGCGCCGGGCACATCGCGGGCGACCACGTTGCGATCGTAGTCGATACCAGCGCCTCGATGGCCGCCATCGAGCCTGACGGCCGAACGCGACTGGCACACGCTCGAGACGCCGCCTCGTCCGTGATCGCGGGCTTGGCGCCGGGCGCTCAGGCCTTGATCGTAGAAGCCGGTCGCGACGCCCACGTACTTTCGCCAATGGATAGCGATCGGCGACGCCTGGAGGCCGCGCTGGCAAAGCTCGAGGCCACGGACGCCGAGGGCCGCATGACCCAGGCGATTGCCACCGCTAGCAGCCAGTTGCGATCCTACGAGCGCAACGCCCGGCTGGTCGTGGTGAGCGATGGCGCGCTCGCGGATCGAGACGCTTTTGCGGCTAGTCACCTACCGTTGGAACTGGTGCGAATCGGCGGCCCCGTGGAAAACGTAGCGGTGGTGCGGCTCGACATCGCCAGCGCCGAGGACAAGGCGACCCACCGTGAGCAAGTGCAGGCGTTCGCCATGGTCCAGAACTATGGCCAGAGGCCGCGCAGCGTGTACGTCACGCTCAACATGCGGAACGTCGTCGAGCCGCTGGCTTCTCGGCGCATCGATCTCGGTCCAGGCGAGCGCAGCCCGGTCGTACTCGGCTTCGAACCCGCGCCGGGTGACGCGGGCGCCGGTCTGATCATCGAGCTGTCGCCCCACGACGCGCTGCCCAGCGACGACCGCGCGTACGGCCGCGTGCCCAGTGGCGCCAAGCTGCAAGTCGTCATGGCGCCGGCCAAGAGCAACGCTTGGGTAGCGCGGGCCCTGGCCTCGGACCCCAACGTGGAGCTGCTCGGTAGCTCGCTTTCGGGGTTGCCCAGCGCTGGCGTCGCGACGGACGCTTTGATCGTCGTGAGCGGCGCCTGTCCCGCCAACGCGCCGGGGGGTGATCTGCTGATCTTGGATCCGCCCGCGGGCCCCTGCGGAACGGCTCTCGTCGGCCCCTCCATCGACCATCCCGCCGTCACTTCTTGGGCCGAGGTCGACCCGCGCCTGCGCTTTCTGTCGCTCGATGGCGTCGAATTGCGCACGGCACGACGGCTAGAGGCCGACAGCCCGCAGTCCGCGCTCGTCCAAAGTCGTGAAGGGACGCTGATCGCAGATGCTTCCGGCCCGGGTCGCAGCATCACCGTGGTCGGCTTCGACGTCGGCGAAAGCAATTGGCCGCTCAAGGCCTCGTTCGTGCTTTTCATGCGCAATGTGGTGGAACTGGCTCGCAGCCACCGCGTGCGCGGGGCGGAAGCGCCCGCCCGTGCCGGCGAACCGTACAGCCTGCGCGTCCCGATAGACGTAAGCGAGGTGGAGTTGGAGAGCCCCGGGGGTAGCCGCCAGAAGCTGACGGCACGAGACGGCCTGTGCGTCGTGCCCAACCTGGCGAAGGCCGGCTTTTACTTCGCGAGCTACGCTGGGAAAACTCCGGGCAGCTCATTGTTTGCGGCAAACCTAACGAGCGAGCGCGAAAGTGATTTGCGTCCGCGCGAGCTGCCCACGCGGCAAGGCCAACCGCTTGCCGCGCGCGCCGCGGGCGAGCTGGACTCCGCGGTGACCGATTGGTCATGGCTACTGGCCGCCCTGGCTCTGCTGCTGATCGCGGTCGACGTGTGGTGGGTCACACGCAAACCGCGCATTGCGACCCTGGCCGTGCCACGCCGCCCGGAGCGCGGCGTCGAGGCAACGCGGTGAGCGCCCTGCGACACGCGTTGCGCGGTTTGGCCGCGCTGCCCTTTTTGCTTTTCGCGCTCGGGCATTTTCCGGCGTTCTATCAGCCGTATTTGCGCTTCGAGCGCCCGCTGCTCGCGTTGCCCGCCGCGGCGCTGGTTTGGTTCATTCTGGCGCGGCTAGCGCGCTTGTCGGCACGCCAGCACCGCGCGCGGCGCCTGCTGCAAACGCTGCTCCTGGGCGGCGCCTCCCTGTGCGCCGCCTACGGCGTGATCGGCGTCGAACTGGGACGGCCTCTGGATCGGATGGCGGTGATCGTGGCCATCGATCGCAGCCGCAGCATCGACTTGGTACCGGGAGTCGATGCGCGCATTCAAAGCGAGCTGGCGGTGGCGGAGCTCGGGATGCGCGAGCACGACCGAATCGGCACGGTTGCCTTCGGCGCCAGCGCCGCGGTGGAGGACCCGCTGCGCGAGCGTTCGCTCCTGCCAGCCCCGCAAAAGGCGGAGATAGGCCGGGACGGCACGGACATCGGCGCGGCGTTGCGGCGCGCGCTGGGTGAGGTGCCGGCGGATGCCGCGGCGCGCATCGTGATCGTGAGCGACGGCGTGGCCACGCGCGGTGACACCCTGAGCGCCGCTGCGGCCGCCGTTGCGGCGGGGGTTGCGGTCGATGTGGTGCCGCTCGACCAAGCCAAAGTGCCAGACGTGCGCGTTGCCTCCGTGCGCACCGCCCCGCGCGCCAACGCGGGCGAGGCGCTCGATCTGCGCGTGGTCACCGAGTCCAGCTCGGCGGCAGAGGTCGAACTGCGCGTCTTGCGGGACGGGCAGCTGATCCGCAAAGGGACCGCGAAGATCGCGGCCGGCCAGGACGTCCTGCATTTGCGGGAAGTCGCCGGAGAGCCTGGCTTTCACCGTTACGATGTCGAGATCAGCGCCCTCGACGCCAAGTTGGACCAAGCCCACGAAGACAACGCGGGCTCTGCCTTCGTTCGCGTGCGAGGCGAGGCCGTGGCGTTGATCTTGGAGCGTGACCCGCCGTTGGCCCGCGGCCTGCAGCGCTCGCTCGAGGCGGCCGCATTCAAAGTCCAGGTGGCGGGCCTGAGCGGCGTGCCGGCGGATCTCGCGGGGTTCGCCGCGTACGATTTGGTGGTGCTGAGCGACATCTCGGCCACGGAGCTGTCGGCCTCCCAATTGGACGCACTCGCCTCCTACGTGCGCGATCTCGGGGGCGGCCTGCTGCTGATGGGTGGCGACCACTCGCTCGGCCCCGGGGGCTTCGGCAAGACGCCGGTCGAGGACGTTAGCCCGGTCTCTTTCGATTTGAAGCAAGAGCGCCGGCGCGCGAGCTTGGCCGAGGTGATCGCGGTCGACTATTCCGGCTCGATGGCGATGAGCGCGGGCTCGAACACCAAGCTCGAGCTAGCCAATGAAGCGGCCGTGCGCAGCGCCGAGTTGCTGGGCGCGGGCGACCGCTTGGGCGTGATGCACGTCGACACCGCGGTGCAGTGGACCGTCCCCCTTGGCCCCGTGCTGGACAAGCCCAAGATCGCCAAGGCGATTCGCGCGGTCGGCCCCGGCGGCGGCGGTATCTTCGTGGATGTAGCCCTCGACACCGGCTACAAGGCGCTCGCCAAAGAGCACGTGCAACTCAAGCATTTGCTACTTTTTTCCGATGGAAATGACGCCGAAGAGCGCACGAACGCCTTCGCCCTGGTCAGCTCGGGCAAAGCGCGCGGCATCACCACCAGCGTGGTCGCCTTGGGCAAAGGCTCCGACGTCTCCGCGCTCGAACACATGAGCAAACTCGGGGATGGCCGCTTTTACCTGATCGAAGATGCCAGTCGCCTGCCCGCGGTGTTCGCGCAAGAGACGATTTTGGCTGCGCGCAGCTCGATCAACGAGCTCTCGTTCCGCCCGCAATTGACCAGCCCAGGACCGGCCACGCGGGGCATCGACTTTGGGAGTGCACCGCCGCTCCAGGGTTACGTCGTCACGTTGCCCAAGGGCCGCAGCCAAGTGCACCTGAGCGGACCGGAGGGCGATCCCATCCTCGCGACTTGGTCCGCGGGCATCGGGCGCGCGGCTGTCTTCACCAGTGACTACAAGGATCGCTGGGGCGTGGCCTGGACGGGTTGGGACGGCGCCGATCGTCTTTTTGGACAACTGGGGCGCGATCTCTCGCGCCGCGCAGACAACCCGCGCGTGCGCGTAGAAGCGGACACCCTGGGCGGCGAACTACGCCTGCGCGCGAGCGTGATCGACGAGCATGGGCACGCCGAAAACTTCCGACGCATCGAGGTGCGCGTGGCGGGCCCCGACGGCTTTTCGGCCACCGTGCCGCTGGAAGCCGCGGGCGCGGGCGCGTACGCCGGCAGTCTGCCGCTCTCGCGGCCCGGTGCGTACGTCGCCACCGCCGTCGATGAACAGACGAACGAAGCGCTCGGCACCACCGCGGCCGCCCTCTCCGCGGGCGAAGAGCTACGTCCGACCGGCACCGATCGCGGGCTCCTCCGCCAGATCACGCGCGTCACCGGCGGCAAGGTGCGTGACACACTGGCGGGCATCTTCGCCGATCGCGACGCGCTGCGCTTCGCCTATCAGAACTTGAATCAATGGCTGGTCGTGCTGGCCGCGGGT
>Ga0247740_1001014_pt1 | contig 12391 bp, 9 predicted proteins | sample UWRJL148409B2_FD_180942 | JGI IMG/M metagenome (GOLD analysis project Ga0247740, IMG submission 180942) | Plant litter microbial communities from Arlington Agricultural Research Station in Wisconsin, United States - UWRJ-L148-409B-2 | ecosystem: Environmental > Terrestrial > Plant litter >...
GTTGCCAATCTTCTGGGTGGCAGTGCTGCTCAAGGAGTACGGCGCAATCAGGTTCAACGAGTTCCTCTCTGCTCCCGACATACCGTGGTGGCTGGTCTTGCTGATCGGCCTGGGCTCCGGTGTCATCTGGTCGAGCATCATCGGCGGCAGCGTCAAGCGTCGCCTCATCGCCTTCGCGGGCAGCGCTGTGATCACGGCCGGTCTTCTTGGAACCCTCATCGCCACCGGCTGGTTTGAGCGCCCGACGATTGGTATTCCCGGCATCCTGATCACGGGTGCCGCGATCGTCGTCGTTGTCGTTCTGCTGTCCACCGGACTGCAGAACCGCAGGGCACTCATCTCCTCCGGAATCGTCGTTGTTGTGCTCGGCATCGCACAGATTCCGCTGCAGTACCTGTTCTTCTACAAGCCGGAATGGTGGGTGATACCGCTCGTCATCGCGATCGGTCTCGCACTCGGATTCCTCTCCGGGTGGCTGTTCGGTAAAGACGACAAGCGCCAGTTGGCTCGCACGGCAGCGATCGTCGGTGGACTGACATCCCTGCTGCTTATCGTCGACCGCGTTCTGCTCGTCTTCCCTGACTACGAGAACCGCATCCCGCTCAAGAACGGTGTTATTGCGACGATTGGCTCGCAGACCCCCGGGCTTCAGGGCGACATGTGGTTCCAGATGCTCGACTCGTTCACGCACCTTCTGCTGCCGACGATCGCGCTCACGCTCATCTCGTTCGCTGCCTACACGCGTTACGCGCGCAGCAGCCTCCTCGAGGTGATGAACCAGGACTACGTACGCACGGCTCGCGCAAAGGGACTCACCGAGCGCACCGTCATCATGCGTCACGCGTTCCGCAACGCGATGATCCCGATCGCGACGATCATCTCGTTCGACATCGGAGCGCTCATCGGTGGTGCGATCATCACCGAGCAGATCTTCGCGTGGCAGGGCATGGGGTACCTCTTCAACCAGGGCCTCCTGCACACCGACGTAAACATCGTGATGGGTGTCTTCCTCGTCACGGGTGTCGTCGCAGTACTTTTCAACCTCATAGCGGACCTTGTGTACGCCGCACTTGACCCACGAATTCGGGTGAGCTGATCATGAACGACAAGAATAAGATCGATCCGGGCGCGGTCGTCGAGCCGGATGCCTCACAGGGCTCCGAGATCTCGATCGACCAGCGTCAGGTCGCAGGACTCAGCCAGGGTGCGATCGTTCGCAAGCGGTTCTTCCGCCACCGCGTAGCGGTTGCCGCTCTCATCGTTCTCGCCTTTATCATTCTGTTCGTCTTCACGGCGGTCGGAACCGTTATCGGCGGCACGGGAAAGCTCATCGTCGGGCCCGACCAGACGCTCATCCTGAGCGGCTGGCGCATCCCCGGCTGGTGGGACAAGGAGTGGTACCAGGCCTACGCCGTTGCCAACCCGGGCGGAGAGCCGACCTGGACAAGCCTGATCAGCCCCGGTGCCTTCCCCTTCGGCCAGGACACCCTCGGTAAAGACGTCTTCTCGCGCGTTATGCGTGGGGCTCAGCAGTCGCTCACCGTTATGTTCCTCATCGGAATCATCTCGACGGTCTTCGGCATCGTCATCGGAGCGCTCTCCGGTTACTACCGCGGCTGGATCGACTCGGTGCTTATGCGGTTCACCGACACGATCATCATCATCCCGGTCATCATCCTCGGTGCGGTTCTCGGTAAGACGGTCGGCGGAAACGCCATCGCACTGGGCATCGTGCTCGGCGCGGTCTCGTGGACCGGTCTTGCGCGACTCGTCCGTGGCGAGTTCCTGAGCCTGCGTGAACGCGAATTCGTGGATGCAGCGAAGGTGGCGGGTGCTGGCCCGTTCCGGATCATCTTCCGCCACATCCTGCCCAACGCGGTCGGCGTCATCATTGTCAACACGACGCTGCTGATGAGCGCGGCGATCCTGCTCGAGACGGCGCTCAGCTACCTCGGCTTTGGTATCACCGCTCCCGACATCTCGCTCGGCCAGATCATCAGTGAGTACAAGGAGGCGTTCCGTACGCGTCCGTGGCTCTTCTGGTGGCCCGGTCTGTTCATCGTTGTCATCGCGCTGTGCGTGAATTTCATCGGTGACGGTCTGCGCGATGCATTCGACCCGCGCCAGAAGCGCCTTCCGGGCAAGGACAGCGCGTTCGACCGTGCGAAGGCAATGGTCTTCAACCGCGGCTCAAAAGTCGGCGGTAACTTCTGATGCCGCAGACCCTAGAGAGAAACCGAGAGAACGCTCGCGGTGCCCAGCGCGATGAGCACAATGATCGTCACCAGGTGCCAGCGCACGGTGGGGCGCTCTTGTTCGAGGCGCGCGTCATCGAGGTAGCCGGCGTCGCGAAGGGCTTCCCACTTGAGGCGAACAACGAGGGCCGCGGAGCCCGAGTCGCTCGCCGGGTTGTCGCCGGGGCGAATGGTGCCGGCGAAGTAGCTCGATTCGGGAAGACGATTGATTTCGGATTTGTCGACACTTCCGACGCTGTAGCGCGTGGGGGCTGGAGCCGCCCACGCCGAGTAGTGCCCGTAGCTCGTGTAGAGCGTGAGCGCGTACTTGGTGTCGATGCGCTGTATAGACGGCCAGGGCAGATGGATGCTGCGCAGAACGTTGCGCATCGTGACTCCACCGTCGCTCACCTCGACGCTCGGCTTCCAGAACACGGCGTAGGCAACGTACGCGACGAACGCGAATGGCCAGCCGAAGCGCAGAATCGCTCCGAAGTCCGATTCGACGGCCGTCAGCACAACACCGACGAGCGCCACGATCGCGATGATCACCGCAAGAATCCTGCCGAAGCGCGATGGCATCGTGATGCCCGTACCGGTATCTCCACTAGCCATGTACCCATGCTCCCACGCTGCATCAGCGAAGGCGAAAGTCGAGACGACAAGTGAACGCAACTCCTACGACCCCGGCAACCGCTGGCGGCCCCATCCTTCAGGTCACCGATCTTGGCGTCGAATTCTGGGTTGAGAACGATTGGGTTCCGGCCGCAGAGCACGTGAGCTTTACGCTCAACCCCGGCGAGGTTCTCGCTATCGTCGGTGAGTCCGGATCCGGTAAGACAACGAGCTCGATGGCGCTTCTCGGCCTTTTGCCGACGAACGGACGCTCATCGGGAAGCGTCAAGCTCGAGGGCGAAGAGCTCGTCGGGATGTCGCCCGGTCGCCTGCGCAAGGTGCGCGGTAAGAAGATTGCCGTTATCTTCCAGGAGCCCATGACGGCCCTCAACCCGGTCTACACGATCGGTTTCCAGATCGTTGAGGCGATTCAAACCCACTCGTACGCGACAAAGGCCGAGGCCAAGACCCGCGCGCTCGAACTTCTCGCGATGGTCGAGCTGCCCGACCCGCTCAAGGCGTTCAACTCGTACCCGCACCAGTTGTCGGGCGGACAGCGCCAGCGCGCAATGATCGCCCAGTCGATCTCGTGTGACCCGACGCTGCTCATCGCCGACGAGCCCACGACGGCTCTCGACGTCACGGTGCAGGCCGAGATCCTCGACCTGCTGCGTAACCTGCACAAGCGCCTCAACAGCGCGATCATCCTGATCACCCACGACATGGGTGTTGTCGCCGACCTCGCCGACCACCTCGTTGTGATGAAAGACGGCAAGATCGTCGAGACCGGTTCGGTCGACCAGATCTTCAACAAGCCCGAGCACCCCTACACGCAGGCGCTTCTCGCGGCGGTTCCCCACCTGGGCACCGGCGAAGCCATCGAGGTTCTTCACGACCGCGAGGAGTCAGCGGTTCCCGCGCTCGTCGTTGAGAACATGATGATCGAGTACCCCAAGCGTGGGCGCGTTCCCGCGTTCCTTGCGGTGGATGACGCGAATCTCGAGATCTACCCCGGCGAAGTTCTCGGGCTCGTCGGTGAGTCGGGTTCGGGCAAGACAACGATCGGCCGTGCCCTCGTTGGCTTGCTGCCGATCAAGTCGGGAACCCTCAAGGTTGCCGGCCAGGACATGGTCGGCGTCAGCAAGCAAGACCTGCGCGCTGTTCGCCGCAACATCGGCATCGTCTTCCAAGACCCGGGCTCGTCGCTCAACCCGCGCTGGCCCGTCGGAGAATCGATCGGTGAGCCGCTGCTGCTCGCCGGAGGTCTCAACAAGGTGCAGATCGGCAAGCGCACCGAGGAGCTTCTCGACATGGTCGAGCTGCCGCGTGCCTTCCGCAACCGCTACCCGCACGAACTCTCGGGTGGCCAGCGCCAGCGCATCGGTATCGCCCGCGCTCTCGCGCTGAGCCCGAAGCTGCTCGTCGCCGACGAGCCGACCTCGGCTCTCGACGTTTCGGTGCAGGCCCGTGTTCTCGAGCTGCTGCAGGAGATTCAGAAAGAGCAGCAGTTCGCGACTCTCTTTATTAGTCACGACCTCGCTGTTGTCGACCTTCTCGCGCACCGCATCGCGGTTATGCACCGCGGAAAGATCGTCGAGCAGGGCACGAAGGAGCAGATTCTTCGTAACCCGAAAGACCCGTACACGAAGAAGCTCATCGACGCCGTTCCCGTTCCCGACCCGGCTGCCCAGCGCATTCGTCGCGAAAGCCGAGCGGCCGCAAGGGCATAGTGCGTTCGTTGCGATCACTCGCGACGGCCGTTGTCGTTGTGTCGGCCCTCACGCTCACCGCGTGCGGGCCGACACAGCACGTTGTCGAGGGCAGCGAGGTCACTGTCGTGACCGACCAGCCTTTTACGTCGTCGAATCCCGGCACGGCCTACGGCAACACGGCGGCCAACCGCAGCATCGCCTACGCGACAAACGCGCGCTTCAACTACTACAACGCCGACGCGGAGCTCGTGCGTGACGAGTCGTTCGGCAGCTACCAGCTTGTCTCGAGCGACCCGCTCACCGTTCGGTACACGATCGCGAACGGCGTCGAGTGGTCAGACGGTGTCGCGGTTGACGCTGCCGATCTCCTTCTCTCCTGGGCGGCGAACTCGGGCCAGTTCACGACCCCCGACTTCGTGCCCGACAGTTTCGTCGACCCGGAGACCGGTCGATTCGGCGACGAATATCCGACCGACGTTGTGTACTTCGACGGCGCGCCCGTCGCGGGCCTCGATCGCGTGACGGCGGTGCCGGTTGTCAGCGGCCGTTCGATAACCCTCGTTTACGACGAGTACTTCGTCGATTGGGAGCTCGCATTTCAGGTCGGCGTTCCCGCACACGTCGTCGCGGGGGAGGCCCTCGGCCTCGACGACCCCACCGAAGCGAAGAGCGCGGTGCTCGACGCGATAGCCGAGGGCGACGAGGGCGACCTCGCGAGGCTGTCTCGGGCCTGGAACTCCGACTTCAACTTCGACGCGATGCCCGCGAACGACGCGCTGCTCGTGGGCTCCGGGCCGTACGTCGTGAGCGCCATCGAGCCGGGGGAGTCGGTGACCCTCACCGCCAACCCGCGCTATCGCGGACGCAACCAGCCGAGCGTTGAGACCGTGCGGGTCGTTACGCTCGCTGACCCATTGGCCGCGGCATCCGCCCTCGCCGATGGATCGGCAGACATAGCGACCCCGACCGCGACGACCGACGTGCTCGCGGCGTTCGCCGACATCGACGGGATAGCCGTCGAGACGAGTCTCGGCGGCACCTGGGAACATCTCGACCTGCAGTTCGGCAACAGCAAAAACGGCTACTTCGACGACCCGCTCGTGCGCGAGGCATTTCTCAAGGTCGTGCCGCGCGAGCAGATTCTTACCGAGCTCGTCACACCCGTTACAAGCGACGCAGAGTTGCTCTCGTCGTTCGTCTTCACGCAGAACGAGAGCGGATACGCCGAGTCGGTGGCGGCAAACGGTTCAGAAGAATACGAGCGAGTGGATGTCGCGGGGGCGCAAGCGCTGCTCGCGCAGGCCGGGTTGGGCGAGGCGGGGCAGGCACGCGTACCCGTGTGCGTGTTGTTCGATGCCGCTAACCCGCGCAGGGTCGCGGAATTCCAGCTCATCAAGCGGGCCGCGCAGCCCGCGGGCTTCGAGGTGACCAACTGCTCCCAGTCCCGCTGGGCCGAGGGGCTCGGCATTCCCGGCGCGTACGACGCAGCCCTGTTCGGCTGGAACACAGCGAACCGCGCGGTGTCGGCGGCCGAAGCGCGGCTTGGGTCCGCGTCATCCATCAGCAATTTCAACGGCTATTCGAACCCCGAGGTCGACGCGACTCTCGATGAACTCGCGCTCAGCACAGACCCACAGATTCAGCGGGAACTGCTCACGGAGATCGACGAGCAGCTCTGGAACGACGCCTACGGAGTGCCGCTTTACCAGTACCCGGTTGTCACAGCACACTCGGATCGGGTGACGGGAGTGCGCAATTCCGCGCTTGATCCGGGAGTTTTCTGGAATATCTGGGACTGGCAGCCCTCCGCTGTCAGCGAATCCGGGTCACCCACCCGGTAGAATGACTGTGCAGGGCACCGATGTTGTGATCCTGCGCACCCCACAGACCCTCATCCAGCGTCCGTGCGTGTTCGTGCCAGTGCCACTTGAGTTGTTTCAACCCATTGTGCCGCGCGATCCGCCTCGCCACCTCAATGCAAGGAAAACCTATGGCAATCGCCACTCGCAGTGACCTGCGCAACGTCGCAATCGTCGCACACGTCGACCACGGCAAGACCACGCTCGTCGACGCCATGCTTCGCCAGACCAACTCCTTCGAGGCGCACGCGCACCTCGAAGACCGTGCAATGGACTCCAACGAGCTCGAGCGCGAAAAGGGAATTACGATTCTCGCGAAGAACACCGCTGTGCTCTACAACGGAAAGCACTCCGAAGAGAACCACGCCGGCGGCAACATCACGATCAACGTGATCGACACCCCCGGCCACGCCGACTTCGGTGGAGAGGTCGAGCGCGGCCTGTCGATGGTTGACGGTGTTGTGCTGCTCGTCGACGCTTCCGAGGGCCCGCTGCCCCAGACGCGCTTCGTTCTGCGCAAGGCTCTCGAGGCAAAGCTCCCCGTTATTCTTCTCGTCAACAAGACCGACCGCCCCGATGCTCGCATCGACGAGGTCGTCGCCGAGAGCCAGGACCTCCTCCTCGGCCTCGCGAGCGACATGTCCGACGAGCACCCCGACCTCGACCTCGACGCGATCCTCGACGTTCCCGTCGTCTACGCCTCGGGCCGCAACGGTGCCGCGAGCTGGAACAAGCCGGAGAACGGCACGCTGCCCGACAACGACGACCTCGAGCCGCTGTTCGACGCCATCCTGAAGCACATTCCGGCGCCGTCGTACGACGACACCCACCCGCTGCAGGCCTGGGTCACGAACCTCGACTCCTCGCCGTTCCTCGGTCGTCTTGCGCTGCTGCGCGTCTTCCAGGGCAACATCAAAAAGGGCCAGACCGTCGCGTGGGTCAAGCACGACGGAACCGTCGCTAACGTTCGCGTCACCGAGCTGCTCATCACCAAGGCTCTCGACCGCTACCCGACAGAGACCGCCGGCCCCGGCGACATCGTCGCTGTTGCAGGCTTCGAAGACATCACCATCGGTGAGACCCTCGCCGACCCCACCGACGTTCGCCCGCTGCCGACCATTACGGTCGACGACCCCGCGATCTCGATGACAATCGGAACCAACACCTCGCCGATGATCGGCAAGGTCAAGGGCCACAAGCTCACGGCTCGTATGGTCAAGGACCGCCTCGACCGCGAGCTCATCGGTAACGTCTCGATCAAGCTCGTCGACGTCGGACGCCCCGACGCCTGGGAGATTCAGGGTCGCGGAGAGCTCGCTCTCGCAATCCTCGTCGAGCAGATGCGTCGTGAGGGCTTCGAGCTCACCGTCGGCAAGCCGCAGGTAGTCACGAAGCGCATCGACGGCAAGCTGCACGAGCCCTTCGAGCACCTCACGACCGACGCACCCGAAGAGTACCTCGGCGCCATCACTCAGCTTCTCGCAGCTCGCAAGGGCCGTATGGAGGGCATGAGCAACCACGGAACGGGTTGGGTCCGCATGGAGTTCATCGTTCCGTCGCGTGGCCTCATCGGCTTCCGTACCGAGTTCCTCACGATCACCCGCGGTGCCGGCATCGCGAACGCCGTCTCGCACGGCTACGAGCCCTGGGCCGGATCGATCGAGACCCGCACGAACGGCTCGATCGTCGCCGACCGCGCAGGTGTAGCGACTCCGTTCGCCATGGTCGCCCTTCAGGAGCGCATGTCGTTCTTCGTAGAGCCCACGCAGGAGGTGTACGAAGGCATGGTTGTCGGCGAGAACTCGCGCGCTGACGACATGGACGTCAACATCACCAAGGAAAAGCAGCTCACCAACATGCGCCAGTCGACCTCGGACTCGTTCGAGCGTATGACCCCGTCGCGCAAGCTGACCCTCGAAGAATGCCTCGAATTCGCTCGCGAAGACGAGTGTGTCGAGGTAACACCCGAGTTCGTTCGCATCCGCAAGGTTGAGCTTGACGCCAACGCGCGCCAGCGTTCGACTGCACGACTCAAGAAGCAGAACGCGTAACTTTTCGCGAGAGGAAGGGGCCCCGCAGTGCGGGGTCCCTTCTTTCGTTAACCGGGTTCCCCCATGGTTGGTCTGTCAGAGTGGTCCGTACACTGGGGCCGATCTGAGGAGAAGTGAATGGCACAGGGAACAATCGTTGGAGCAGCGGCACTCGCCGTGACTCTCGCTCTCGCCGGGTGCGCAACCGAAGAGCCAGCGCCAAAGAGCACGAGCGCCGGCACCGCGACTCCGATCGAGTCGGGCCCCGCGACATCCACACCCGCTCCGTCTTTGGATCTGCCGAAGAACTTTCCCTCCGATATTCCGCTGCTCGACGGCGAAGTCGTTGTGAGCAACGATCTCGGAACTGGGTGGGTCGTCTGGATCCACTCGATCGATGCAGCGAGCGACTTCGCGGCTGCGAGCGAGGTTCTCACGACGGCAGGATTCGAGAACACTGTGACGACCGCGGAAGGCGACAGCTACTTCGCGACGTTTACGAGTGCCAAGTACCAGATTCAGTTGACGGCCGGCTACGACCCCACCTATGGCGTGTCGGTCGGTTACACCATCTACCCGATCTCTTAGGAGCCCCCCATGAAGAAACTTCTTGTACTGCCGACGGTTCTCGCGCTCGGGCTTGTGCTCGGCGGATGCTCGATGATCGAGGGCCAGGTCGAGGGTGTCATCGAAGAGGCAACGGGCTCCGAGGTTGAGCTGCCGGGCACGGACCTTCCCGAGGGCTTCCCGACCGAGGTGCCGCTCATCGAGGGCGAGGTCGCATTCGGGGTTGCCGTCGGAAACGGCTACAACGTGTCGGTACGCGTCGACGGGCCCGAGGCGATCGACGAGATCTCCGACCAGCTCGAGGGCGCCGGCTATACGGCACAGGTCGGTGGAACGGCCGGCGACGGGTCGACTCAGGCCTTCTCGAGTGACGCGTTCACGGTCATCGTTGTTCTCACCAAAGAAGGCGACACGGGCTACCTCGCCAACTACACGGTCGCGCCTGTTGGCTAGTTAGTTGGTTTTCAGCTGAACAGTCCCGCGCCGATCGGTCGTGTTGCCGTCGCGCCCGGGGGAACGGCGAAGATGCCCGAGCCGACGTGGCGCACGTACTCGTTCATTGCGTCGTTGCGCGCGAGCGAGAGCTGGATCGGCACAAACTGCTCGCGCGGGTCGCGCTGGAAGCAGATGAAGAACAGGCCTGCGTTGAGGCGGCCGAGGTCGTCGTTGCCGTCGACGAAGTTGTAGCCGCGACGCAGCATTGTCGCGCCCGCGTTTGTCGTCGGGTGCGCAAGCCGCACGTGTGACTCTGTGTCGATGAGCGGCTCGTCGCCGCGACCGGTGATGTCAAAGTCGGGTTCAGAGAACTCGGTGCCGCCGCTGAGCGGTGCACCCTCGCCCTTGTTGCGCCCGATAACCCGCTCTTGCTCGCGTAGCGACGTGCGGTCCCAGGTCTCGATGGTCATCCGGATCTTGCGGCTCACGAGGTACGAGCCACCGGCCATCCAATCGTTGCCGTCGACCCAGACCTCCTTGTCGACGATCGCCGTGTCTTCTGCACGCATGTTCGCCGTGCCGTCTTTGAATCCGAAGAGATTGCGCGGCGTCACCTGCGCTCGCGTCGTCGAGCTCGTGCGGCCGAAGCCGAGCTGCGACCAGCGCAGGGTCGCGCGACCAAAGGCGATGCGCGAAAGATTGCGGATCGCGTGAACGGCGATCTGCGGGTCGTCGCTGCAGGCCTGGATGCAGAGATCGCCTCCGACGAGAGCATCGACGAGAGCATCACCGGGAAAGTGGGGGAGGTCGATGAGAGCCGCCGGGCGCTTGCTCGCGAGGCCAAACCTGTCGTCGAAGAGCGAGGGGCCGAAACCGAAAGTTATGGTGAGCCCAGACGGCGGAAGGTCGAGAGCCTCGCCGGTGTCGTCGGGTGGAGAGTCATAGGGGCCATCTGCGGGGCCGAACTCGCCAGCGCTCTGGCCCGCTGTCATACGGTTCGCCGCGTACGACCAGTCTTCGAGAAGCTCCTTGAGTTCGTCGCGCGAGATGTTGCTCACGTCGAAGCTCGCGAAGTGCAGCCTGTCTTGCGCCGGAGTGACGATGCCGGCCTGGTGCTCGCCGAAGAACGGATACACGGCCGCGGCACCAGACGTGCTCGTCTCGGGCGTCAGAACCCGATCGACGCCGAATCCGATACCGGCACCAACGACACCGGCCCCCGCGAGCCCGAACAGTCCCCTTCGGGAGAGTCCTGGCTTCGCGGAGGCCGAGTCGTCAGTCATGTTCTGAGCTTAGAGAACCAGAACGCCCGTGAGCTTCGACAGCGGCTCTCCGAGAGCGTTGACCTGGTCGGAGAACGCGCGGATCTCGTCGTCGGTCAGCTCGGTGTAGAGCGTGAAGTCGGTCTCTCCGACGCGCTGTGCGTCGAGAAGCGCCTGCAACTCATCAAACTCGGTGTCGAGCTGTTCGGCGAGCTCGGCATCCTTTTCGACGAGGATGTCGCGGATGCCCGCGTAGAGCACCTTCGCGCCGTCGATGTTCGCCTGGAAGTCGTAGAGGTCAGTGTGCGACCAGAACTCTTCTTCTCCGGTGACCTTGCCGGTTGCGACCTCGTCGAGCAGGCCGATCGCGCCGTTTGCCTGCTGGTCGAGGGTGAACTCGAGGTCTTGAACGTTGGAATAGAGCGTGTCGGTGTCGGACACGAGGCGGTCGGCGAGGGCGTCGCGCTTCTCCTGCGTGTACGCCTCGAAGCCGGCCTCGGCATCCTGCGGCCAGAGGTCCTTCTCGATCGCGTGCCAGCCGGTCCAGTCCTGGCCCTCTTCGAGGTCGGCCTCACGAAGGTCCATGCTCGGGTCGAGGTCGCCGAACGACTCCGCGACGGTCTCGATGCGCTCCCAGTAGACGCGCGTCGGCGCGTACAGCTCGCGAGCGGTGTCGTCGTCGCCGGCCTTGTAGGCGGCTGCGAAGTCTTCTGTGCCTACGACGAGGTTCTCGACCTGGTCTTTGACATACGACTTGTAGTTGGCGTTTGCCGTCTCGATCTGCTCAGCGAGGTCTTCGTCTGCGGCAAAGTCGACACCCGAGTCGGTAACGGTGAATGCGGTCTTGTCGACGCCCGCGCCAATCATTCCGGGCTTGCACACCGTGAAGTAGTTGCCGGGGCGCGCCTGGATGACGAGGTTGCGGTCAATGCCGGGGCCGATGTTCTCGACCTCACCCACAATGCGCAGGCCGTCGTCGGCGAGAAGGTAAAACTCGGTGACCTGGTCACCCGTGTTCGACACAGTGAAGACGACGTTGCCACTCGGGGCTTCTGCGGCCGACACGGCGCACTCGGTGGCGCTGCTGTCGACGGTAAGAGCCGTCGAATCTGAATCGGTGGGGTTGTTGGCGACACAACCCGCGAGGGCGAGCATTGCTACTGCCCCCAGGCTGAGTCCCGCAACGAGGCGACGCTGGGTCATTGTGCTCCTTCTGTAACACCGCGGGGCGCGATGGATTCTGACCGGGCGTCGTGACGGCGCACCGTTGTGATGAAGATCGTGAGAACCGGAACGACGTAGGCGACCCAGGCGATCGCCTCGAGCCAGGTCGTCGCGGGAGAGAAGTTGAAGATGCCCTTGAGCAAAGTTCCGTACCAGCTGTCGGGCGGGATGATCGCGCTCACGTTGAAGGCGAGACTGTTGAGGCCGGGCAGGAATCCCGCCTCCTGAAGGTCGTGCACGCCGTAGGCGAGAACGCCGCCCGCCACGATGATGAGAAAGACACCCGTGTAGGTGAAGAATTTCGTCAGGTTGATACGCAGAACGCCCCGGTAGATCAGGTAGCCAAGAACAATTGCGACGAGGATGCCGAGTGCCGCCCCAATGAGCGGGAACGTAGTCGAACCGCTGGCCTGAACCGCTGCCCAGATAAAGAGAGCGGTCTCGATTCCCTCG
>Ga0247740_1001015_pt1 | contig 12383 bp, 16 predicted proteins | sample UWRJL148409B2_FD_180942 | JGI IMG/M metagenome (GOLD analysis project Ga0247740, IMG submission 180942) | Plant litter microbial communities from Arlington Agricultural Research Station in Wisconsin, United States - UWRJ-L148-409B-2 | ecosystem: Environmental > Terrestrial > Plant litter >...
CCGCGTAGACGTGCGTGGGGTTCTGCAGCGTGCTCGTAGAGCCGTCCCCGAACGTCCAAAGCCAGGTATCCGGGACACCAATCGTGAGATCAGCGAACACGACAGATAGAGGCGCGCGACCTGTTGATGGTGATGCGGAGAAGTCCGCCGATGGAACTGCTGGTCCGATAAAGCTCCACCCGCTGTTGCCGCCACTGTCTAGGGAGTTGTGGGCGTTCCAAGTTGCCCCGCCCGTCGCGACCGAATCCTTTATGTCCACGTAGAGCAGGTCCACTATGCCAGTTGCTTTGTTCAGCGTGAAGCTGGACCCAGACACACTAGATCGGAGAACAATCTGAGATACAGATGATCCGGAGGCTTGGAACGTACCAAGGGTCTGTGTAGCCCCTGCTGCGAATCGAACTTGTGTCGCGCCACTAATAGAGAGATCGGAAATGGTGTTCGATCCAGCGATCTGAAGTGGAGCAGTTGGCGACACTAAGCGAACTTCGTCGAAAGTTCTGCCTCCAAAATTTAGTGTGTTCAGTGATCCCGTTTGCCCTGTGAGGTCGACGCGCACACTGGACCCGCTGGTTAGAACGGTCCATAAAGCGTTAGATGGAAAACTGATCGGAGAAATCGCTAGGAACCCAGACCTGTTAACAATATTGACGATGCTGTTGCGCAAATCGAACGTGATCGGGAACGAAACAGTGCCACTCATTCCAAGGTTTACTGACGTAATCGTGTGACCGTTTGACACCACGGACATGCCACTACTGTTCAACGCTCGAAGAAAGAGAAATCCTACGTCCACGTCTAGATCCATGTTGACGACGGCTCCGCCCCCTGCAAACACGTTGGCGACGTCAGCTGGACCAGGAACGCTAGCCCCAGCTAATCCACCGTTTGCGTTGGACCAGTGGGAGGTATCAGACCAGTCGCCCGATCCTCCTACCCAATATCGGTCTGCCATAAAGGGTCAGCCCCTTACAGCTTGAAGATCTTGTTAGCTGTTGAGGCGAACTGAACTGTAATGTCACCACCGTTTGGCGTGACCGGAAGGCCAGTGCCCGTGTCGATGTACGCGAGTAGTCGAGAGGTCGACGCCGTTCCAGTGTCTTTATAGAGGATCACGGCTTCAACGGTTGCTCCTGTCACTGAAGTGAAGGTCGGATCAGCGGCATCAGCCACTCCCCCAGTTGCAGTCTTACTCGCAAGGTTGGCGCTAGTTGAGATACGCGCTCCAGCGGCGATATCGCTCAAGTTGGCGTGAGTTGCAAGGTTAACTGCATAGGCGGCGGTATCAACCAGAACGGCTTTGATGTTGTCAGCGATGAAGGCAATAGAGCCGTCTAGAATTCCTTCTCGTCCTTTGTCATAAAGCGCGTTGGCCATTGAATAGTTCCTCTATTTACTTATGCATTTCAATTTAACTTATAGCCATCGTCTTGTATAGCTAGAAAGAATCGTGACATCGCGAGTGGTGAAGTCGTCGGTGTAGATAAGAGCATTAGCGCCCGGTTCGAATGCCAAGAGGCTCCCTCGGTATTCGGCGGCTAGTCCATTGACGAGCAGCTGCCCCTTGAGGGTATCCATTTCAATCACATCGCCGGCCGCCCAGGTTCGAGTGATTGAGAGCGTTCGTAGAGTGTTCGCATTACCCACCGAGAGCGTCTTGGCGGTGCTTCCAGACACTGTGTTGATCGTGACTCGGATGATCGGCTCTGCTTTGTAAGTGCCCTCGACAACGAGTGGAAGGGAAGCGTTCGAACTGGTGACGTTGGTCGAGCTGATGAGTGAACGGCTAGCTGTGTCCCAGCCCATGCCGTCAGGCGACAGGAACTCGATAGAGAAGACGGCAGATGTAAGCGAGCCCCTTCTCGTGAGGATGTTGTTCTTGACTGAAGCCAGATAGCGACGCACTGATCCGGCGTGCTCGATGTCGAACGGTTGGCTCTTGATCGCCATGGCTCCCTTGAACACATCCATCAACGTGTCGAGTTCTTCAGGTGTGTTCTTTCGCAAGTATCCAGTCACGGTGAACGGCTTGCTCGTGTACTGCTGTTTGACCACCAAAGCTCCATCGCGCTCAGCTAGTTCGTCTGCCTGGATGTTGTTGGTGGGTGCCGAGTCGACATCTGTATCAACGACGAAGACGCCGTTAGCTTGCATGTCGAATGCGCCGAACTTGATTGCTCTCATCCTGCAATCCCCAGACGAGACAGCCGCTGGGTCTGGCTGATTCGGTCTATGAAGTAGTCGATGTCAGTTCGGTCGTTGAAGGTGATTGGGCCATTGATGTTGACGTTCGTCTCGCCGCTTGACGCGCCCTGTGAGGCTGTCTTCCATGCTGGAGTGACTTGAGATCCAGCTGGCATGTTCACGATCTCTGGACCGTGCTCTCCGACAAGCGTGCGGCCACCCGCGGCGTAATTGGTTCCAGTAGCGAGACGCGAGACGCCGTAAAGGCGATCCTTCTCTGCTTGCCCGATGGCACCTGAAGCGAACTTCTTGTCTGCCACCGCTCGAAGCTCAGCACCGGCTTTGTCACTAGCTGCGACGGCGCTCTTGGCATTCGCGAGAGCATCATTCGCCCGCTTGGCTGCGTTGATTGCCTCGATTACAAGTGCGATAGAAGCGAGAGCGGCGGCGACAGCTAGAGCTGGCATGACGATGGGGCTAGCTACTAAAAGCTTGAACGAGACCATTGCGGCGCTGAGCCCACCCATGGTGGCGGTTCCGATCGCTCCGAACGCAACCCAAACAGGACCGAGCGCAGTGATGGACAGGGCCAGGGAACCAGCAACTGTGATCAAACCCAGCACGCCAGTCGTGACGATGATGATGCCAGCTGCCAGCTGGGGATTTTGGCCGATCCATCCCGCAACAGCCGTGAGCATTGGGGTGACGACTTGAAGCAGCGCCAGGAGAGCCGGTTGAAGAGCGAGACCAATCTTCTGATTGAGTATTTCTGTCTGCGCGGCCCACACGGCTTGCTTACCTGCTGCACTATCGGCGAGCTTGGCTGCGTCTCCCGCCTGCGCGTTTGTCTCTTTGAGGATGCCGTTGAAGATCGCCTGTCTTACTCCGGCGTCCGAACTCGCCTTTGAAAGGTCCTGCGCGCTGTACCCGGCCTCGGTGAGCATCTGGCTCAGGTTTCTAGTTACACCCGCGTTGTCGACGAGGATGCTGTTACCGTTCTTCACACCCTCAGTAGCACTCGAGATCGCTTGCCCAAATGAAAGGGCACTCTGCCTACCAAAAGCAGCGCTGTCTTTGAAGCGCTTCATCAGTTGGGTTGCCTCGTTGAGGTTGAAACCAGCGGCTAGCAAGTTCTTCAGCCCCGTTGCGGCATCCGCAACAGTCATGAGTCCGTCAGACGCGAGTTCCTGGGCAGATTGCTTGGCTGCGTCGGCATCGTGACCGAAAGCTCTGGCGACACTATTGAGGCCGGTAAGAGCGGCTTGCATCTTGTCCGCAGAGCCGATGGACGACTCCATGATTCCGATTAGGCCGTGGGTGGCTACCCCAGCTGCAGCGGTGACCCCTGCGAGGGCTGCCATGTGGTCTCTGAGCGAGCCGACCTTCGGCCCAGCGGCCTTCGACTTGTTACCGGCATCATCGATATTCTTTCCAACATTCTCAAGCACTTTAGAAGCGCTGTCTTGGGCCTGAATGAGGATGGATATCTTGTTAGCCATGTATTGCGTTTTTAGTTAGGCAGACCCTCTCTTTTCCTCCAATTTAACACGGTCACTATCTAACGACCATATGAAAAAGGCACGCTGAATCTCAGACCAGGGCGTCCTTACTGCATTCAAATAAGAGACGTGCATTCGTTCCATATAACGGAAAAGCATGATCTCGACAATGATCTCGTCGTCTACTCCTGAAGAGATCCCTCGGACGATGTAGTTTCGGTATTGATCTTGTCTGTCTTCTGCAAGGCGTTCTCTATCACTGCCTTGCGGGTAGCTTTTGGGTCTAGGTCAAACCCCATGATTTCTGAGTAGAGAAGGTCCGACAAGGCTTGGCTTGACGCAGCATCTTCCAAAGTCATGTCTGTTAGCTCGAACTTTTCACCATCGAATGCTTTGATTCTTCCCGAGATGAAATGGCTCGCGACAAATTCTTCTTGGTATTCGATCTGCTGTTTTTGGCTGAGGCTTTCGACTTTCAACTCCAGCGTCGCACGATTGTCTGCATAGCTCGCTGGCATTACATACGCGTAGCAGGTCTCATCCCACTGCTCTGACTGTCCCTTTAGTTCCACCCTTTTTACTGTCGCGTAACGCTTTGTTGCACTAGTCATTCGTATCTCCGATTAATGCCACTATTTATACATAACCGGCTGTAAAAGAAAAGAGCCCCGTAGGGCTCTAGATTCCGTCACCGATGGTATTAGGCAGCGACATAAGCGGTTCGAACGTTCTTCAGTACAGGAACGATTGAGGCGTTCTGTGTGGCGTTGAATTCGCAGAAGAACTGAACGGTGGCAGTTGTGGTTGCGTCACGGTCACGAGAGCTCTCAAGTTCGCGGTAGCGCACACGTCCAGCTGTCAGCTCCAGGCTGGTTGTGCCGTTGGCCAAGATGATGCGCATCGCCTTCATCGTGTTCGCCAGGAAGTCCTCTTCGTACTGACTGTCAGTCATACGGACGACGAACTCACCCTTGGCCTCAAAAGAGCCGCGATCGAATTCTGGTTGGTCGTCAGTACCTAGTGGGTTAAATGCTTCTGAAGAGCGTTCCATCGAAATCTTGACGCTTGATGCTTTGATCGCTGATGCACCAGCCAGGGAAGAGATGTCCGCAGCTACACGGATGGTGATGTGCTTGCTCGTGAACTCTTTCTCCGTTTGGACGAAGGCAACAGTCTCTGTCGAGCTAACGCCTACTCGAGCCTTGACCGCTGTAGATACTTCTACCCAGCCGCCGGCCTCGTTAGTGATCTCTAGGTTGTCAAACGTCCCGTAGGCGTGACGTTGAGCTCCGAGTGGAGCGTTGCGAGCGATCGTCTGGGTGGCAGGGACGCTCGATTGATTCAGTGCGAATGTGTGAGTGGTGATGCCAGATGACGGGGCGCTTGATTGCACGGATCCGAACATTCCAAGAAGCAAGAATCCGATTGCCTCAGAGGTGACTTTGCCGCCGATAGTTCCTTCGGCCCACTTCGCCACGACCTCACTGTCGTTGACGCGTTCGACGACACCCATTGCGCTCTCATTCTCGATCACGCTCGTCTTGTTTTGGAAGGCGTTCGTTAGCCAACGGAGCCAAATTTGTGGAGGAACAGAAGTTCCAGGGACCGACTCGATGCCGAGACCAATGGCCTCACGCCTACCAATGTTTGGACTAACTAATACCATCACCTACCTCTTGCTTTTGCAGCGTTTTAAGTTGTTCAGGCAATTCAGCGATATCTTCAGCCCCTGTTTCTCCATAACCGGGAACGAAGAATAGAATCTTTGTCTTGAGCTTTGGATCATCTCGAATTGCCGCTTTGTTCATATGACCTAAAATAACTCACTATGCATTTGTTGACCATAGGATTGTCTATTGATCGGTGTTGAGACTGTATTCCAAGGAGAAAGTCACATGACCTTCAGCAGTGAGGTTCGCTAGGCCCTCTCCCCCAATTCGTGGGTTTATGCCGTATTCAACGGTCATCTCTGGGGCAAGTGCTGTTATGTCATCAGTGAGGTGCTTTCTAATAGCGCCTTTTACAGTCTGATCGTCATAGTCATTAGTTGCCGAATCACGTTTGCCCACTAGTTCGCGTATCTTCCGCGCAGTCAGGTTCAGCGGGTCGACGGCATCACCAGTGAAGTCATCACGCTTGTTGAGCACGACCTTCACGACAATTCGATCTTGCACATCGTCCTGACCGTAAGCGCCTTCGTTAGTCGTATCGCCGGTCTGCTCCACGATGATTGCGGGGAGGTCCATAACCGCGATGGCTTCTGGGTCACCGTCAAAGTATTTCTTGAAGCTCGATCCAAACGTCTCTTTCATGAGCGCCAAGACCCTTTGAACTGTGTCAGGTTGATTAGACACTTGTCTGCCTCATCTTCTGAGCGATGTCGTCACCGATGAACTCACCAATGCGTCGAACTCGTTGCTCATCTAGCTTCGTCATCACACGCTGAGGAACCCCGTTCCCGTTGTCGTGGAAGTCGAAGTAGTCCGTCTCGTTCCAGAGGCTCGAGGTCAGTGGAGTGGACTTGTAGCGGAAGGACCGCTGCATCAGGCCGGTCCTGACCAGTGGTGGACGACCGGGGAAGGTGCGCGCTTTCCATGCCGCGTAGTTGTCATTGAGTGGAGCCCAGGGCTCTCCGATGACGCCACCGCGAGAGGCGAACACCTCACCGCTGATAAAGGTCTGCAAGTAGCGCCCGATGTCATCCATTGAATTAGTGAGGTCCAGAATGCTGGTCCCGAACTTTCGGAGTCGGACTGCTAGCTCACTCGACCCCTCGACGCGGACGTTGATTGCAAAATCGGACATTAGAACTGCTGTCCAATCGTGAACGAACGAGGCTGATCCCCGAAGTCAAATGTCACTCCCTCTCCATTGGTAAGAGGCTGACCGTTCTCGTCGGTGATCGGTGCGCTCTGGTCCACGTAGCTAGCAAGCGCAGCACGAGCTGTCTTCAAACGCGTTGAGTACGGCGCGACATCGCCCCATGCGAAAACTTGAAGGAGTGCAGCCGCCAGTTGGATCGTGAGGGTGTTGATAATTGCAGGAACTTGCTTGAACGGCACCGTATAGAAAGAGCTGAGCGCGTTGTTGATCTCAGACTCAGCAAATCGGCGTTGACGGTCCACTTCCGTGTCGAGCAGGTTCTCTGCTTTGGAGAAGCCAGCTTCATTTCGGATCTCGGCAAGTGTCGCGTAGTGGCCGACATCATCACCGCGGAATGCGGTCGTTGGATCGAGGGGCGTCTCCTCGTCGCTGGTCTCGTTCCAATACGACGTGAGATACCAATAGCCGGCCCCACCAGTTGAGTCGGTGTAGTACGTGTGCGCCTGGTCCGGATCAATAGAGCGGTGGGCGAGTGTCGTGTACGCCGCGAGCAATGGAGCCTTGTCATCAAAGTTCAACGCACGACGAATCCGAATGCGGTCACCAAATACGCCTGTGACTGGCTCATATGAGCTGTGAGGGTGGAGAAGCGGCGCAGACAGGTTCAACAACGTGCTGCCCGCCAAACTCAACACAACGGCTCTCTCGCACCCTTCGCGACTCAAAACGCCAACGTATATAACTTGACCCGCAACGTAGCCGTCATTGCTCTCAACAACTAACTGCTGGGCACCGACTAAAGAAGCGGCCGAGAGCTCGGTCTGTTCGCGAAGGTTGATGTTCTTGAATGACGCGATCCGAATGGTTGTTGGCATTGAGTGAGGTCGTCCTTTTGCGCCCAATATGACACAGCGACCGCCCGATTAAAAGAGCCTGATCTACGGAACGATCCGAGCAACCTTGCACACGGGGCAACACCAATAAGGGGCATCATCTGAGCCCGCGACTTCTAACGGGTGCAGGCAAGATGGACAGTTGGGTGTCTCGATCTCCTCCATGGCGACCACGCTACCCAGCGGAACAGCCCACTGCTACAGTCGCGTCGTGATCACACTGACGAATGTCCCTTCTGCTCTTCAGGCAGCCTCCGCCACGGCTACCGAGTGGTACTCACCATTTGTCACTCCAGCTGGTGCGTTGTTGGGTGCGCTTATTGGTGGTGGTATCGCGCTCATATCTGCCCGTCTGAGCGACAAGCGCAAGCAGCGCGCCGATGACGTTCGACAGTGGGATGCGCGTCTCATCGAGATCTATGCGGATATGGACGCGGCGACTCTGGTTTTCTATAGCACCTGGAACCTCAACGACGGTGACTCCCGGCATCTCAACCAGGTAATCCCCGATATGGAAGCGTCCATCGATGCGATGGGACGCGGCATCGCAATCATCGAGATCATTGCGCCGAATTGTGAAAGCGCCAGCCGACTTCTCAGAGACGTTGCTCGAGAAGCGTTGACCAACGCGGAGAATGCGATCCCGATGCGCGGTAAGCATCTTGAGACTTTCAAGAGCGCACACGCGGAGTTGGTAGCGGCTGTGCAAGCTCAGATCCGGCGCACCCATCAAAAGAAGAAGACAAAGAAGCCGCTAGAAAAGAAAGCCTGACGGCTTGAAGCCGCTGCTACAGTCGCGATGTGAACCCAACACCTAGCCCCAGCCCTTTACTGGTCGAACTGGTCGGTCAGGCCGGCCCGCCCTGGTGGGGCGTCCCTGTTCTCGCTGGCATCTTTCTCTTATTGGGTGGCTTCCTCGGTTTCTTATTCAACCGAATCAACGAGGATCGCAAGGCGAAGCGAGAACACAAAGCTAGGTGGCACGATCAAGTTCGAGTTCTCAGTTCCAAAGCAATCACTTCCGCGAGAGCGATTTACCAAGCATCCGTCGACAAGACCAACGCGACCGAGGTTCCCGATCCTGACGACCAGCCTGCAGCTGACGATAAATATGCGAAGGCAAATGCCAAGGGTTGGGCTGAACTAGATGTCCTTCTCGAGTTGCAGGGTGATGTGAGTCTGGTAGCACCCGCCTCCATCTCGGCTGCTCTCCTAGACGTGATAGAAGCTAGCCACAATCTCCTCGCGTCGACGCACAATCAAATGGACGAGTCGCGAGAAGCGATGCGTCCAACAATCACGGCTCTCGCTGAGGCAACGCGCGAATACTTGGATGTCGAAGACGAGGTTAAGAAGTGACCCCTAGCCCGTCTCCCGCCATTGCTGAGGTTGTCGCGGCGATCCCAGCTCCATGGTGGGGAGTGCCGGTCGTCGCTGGATCATTTCTGCTTGTCGGTGCACTCCTTGGCTTCCTGTTCAATCGTTCGAATGAGGACAGAAAAGCAAAACGAGAGGCCGACATCAGGTGGCATCGGGATATCCGCGTACTGGTCGCAGAACTCCTCAAAGTAGGTGACGACCACTGGGATGTGTCGCGGCGTCTAATGAGGCGCGATGCTAATCCGCACCCGGAGGAAGATCTGGACCGCGCGTTGTCCGAAGAGATAGTGAGGGCTCTGAACGTGCTCCGCATGAAAAAGGTAGAGATCTCACTCATTGCGCCTGAGACTCTTGACATGAAAGCGATGTCCTACGCGAACCTAGTTCTGTCGGCGGACGACACCATTGAGCAAGGGCTCCCCGAAGACGAGGTGTACGACCTCATCCTCATGGGAAAGTACGCACTAATCGATGCGCTTCGTGCTGAGCTAAAAATCGAGCCAAAGAGAAAGCGCCCCGTAGGGCGCTAGCTGGTTGAGCACGTTTCTAGGCAGCGATTTTGGCTGCTTTGATCGCCTCGACAATCTCATCGCGCTTGTTGTCAATAGTGACGTCAAGCACCAGACCTTCGGCTTCCGCTTCAGCGATAAGCTCCGCTTTAGTCAGTGGCTTCGGGGCTGTTGAAGTGACGACTTCACCCTCGATCGCTTGGCGGCCTTTTGAGGCGACGCCACCTTCGATTAGGACGGCTGCCTGCGCGTTGGTGACTTCTAGTGAGTCTCCAGCGGCATAGTCCTGACCGTCATGTGAAATGTTCGATAGAGCTTTGATTGAAACCATGTTGATTCCCTTCCTACGCCACAGCGTTCTTGATTAGTGAGAACAGTTCGCTAGCGAACAGCATTTGGTCGTAGTAGTCGTTGTTACGAACCCACTCGCCCTTTGGATCAGAGTCATCCCACTTGTCGACGTATTTGCCATCGCGAAGTTGGAGTGTGTACCCACCGTTCACTGCGCGGAGTGAAGGAGTTGGAGTGACATATCCGATGATGATGTCCTTGCCCCAGATTGATGTTGGTGTTCCTGTTTGACCCTCTGTAGTCGCGTCGTACATTGCTGCTCCGACAAAGACTTGAGTGATCCCGTATGGGCTGAACAGCTTGATGATGTCGGCTTGAGTGATCACACCGTCTCGGTTGTACTTGATGCGCTCGAGTACTTTCGGGTGGTCCACCAACTGAAGCCAGACATCCCAACCAAAGGCGATCGTGTTAGGTCGCTTGAATGAGCTGTTTCGCTGAGCGATGACACGGTTCTTGATCGTCACGAATGGATCAGAGTTCGCGTAGTCACTGAATTGGCTCGTGCCAGACAACGTGATGTTGTTCGTGATGATCGCAGTGTCTCGGAGCATTGTCGCCAAGCTGATCTCTTCAGCGATGGTCATCACTTCGTTTAGGTTCTCAACAGAGTCCTGCTCGATGTCGAGTGGTGAGTCCACGAATGCAAGTTCGTCCTTGCTGATGAAGTCTTTGAGCGCGTGCTCAGAGAGCGGACCAAAGTCCTTGAGAGACTTCCCGAAGGTGACTTCAGATGTCTTGCTGCGACCAGTTCGCAAGTCGATGTTTGTTCCACCGGCGCGAAGGTTGTCTTTGTTGTACGCCCAGTATTTACCACTAGGTTTTGGGACGACGATCACTGGGAACAGTTTCCGAGCGATGAAGTCATCAGATGCGTTTGTGTACTTCTGGCTCAAGTTCGTTAGAACTGGGTCGATGTATGAAGCTCCGGTTGCCATATTGAGTTATTTCCTTATTCAGTTATTTTGATTTGCTGTTAGTACAAGAAGTTGACTTTGTCGTATTCAACAATGTCGTTCAATGCTGTGGCCGCTGAACGTGCTCGACCGAACACTCGTACCGTTGGAACTGCTCCAGCTGTGGATTGCGTCGCGGCGATTGCACGACCGTTCGCGTCAGACGTTAGTAGGGCGTCTTTCGCGAACGCTGCTCCAGCAACAACCTTGAACGTGCCTGAGCCGTTCACGTTTGCGACATCAGCAGTGTCACCAAGCTTCGGCGCATTCACTAGGACACCGCGAACGTTGTCAAAGGCCGCAGCTGCGAGAACGTACTTGCCAGCCGCATCGGTCTTAACGATGAAGTATGTCTTTGTTGATAGATCCGCAGCCGCTTCTCGGCTGTCGTAATCACCTTGTCTAAATGTGGTCATGTGATTCCTTCCTTATTACTTTCGTTCTTCGTCGACGCGTGAGCGTAGGTCTTTGTCTGATGCCAGGACCTGCTTCATAGCGGCGTTGTAGCTTGTCTTGCCTTGTGAATCGGCAACGATCTTGTCGGCTTTCTCAAACAACTCGTCTGAGGCCGAGACGCTGGTCTTGCCGCCATCGCCAAGTTCATCGGCGTTGATGTCGGCGTTCACTGGAAGACCAGAGAGAAAGGCTTCGAGGCCTGTTCGAGCTTCACCTGACGACGCGAGAAGTATCTTCTCCAAGTCAGTCTTTTGGTCACTCTTCACTTGACCAGCCTGGACGCGAGCAGCTGCGAAGTCGCTAGCTTCTTTCTGTGCCAGTTTGTCTGCGGCTTCAACACCACGAGAGGCATTCGCTTTGAGCTCGGCTAGTTCGTTGGCGCTGATCTGAACTTGTTCGCCTTGGGCCTCGACAGTTTTGATGCCGAACTTTGTTAGCTCGTCGGCTGAGAGCTGTGTCTTGTTGTCTTCAAGGAACGCGCGGTGCTCGTCTTTGAGTTCGCTTGCTTCCATGATTCGTACTTCTTCGAGTTTCAAACTCATAGGTTTCTCCTTCTTATTTTCTTTAGTGCTGCCCTTAATCTCCGAGGCCGCAACCTTCTTGAGTTTCTTGAATAGGGGACGGTTCGTGAGCCCGGCGCCCGTAAGGACGTTGGCCACCATGTGCCACTCTTCCTCCGGGTCTTCCCACGGCAGAGCACGCGGATTGAACTCGGGAGAGATGTAGCGGAACTCGCCCTCTATAAGGGACTTCTGACCGGCAGCGGTCCACTCTGGATCGCCCATGAGTGAAAGCACGCCATCTACTCGTTCTGCTCGGACGTTAGTAAGCCATCCGGCAGCCTTCTCGCCGCCGTAGTGGCTGTAGTTGATAGCGGCTTTGCCGTCTGCTTCAGCAGGTAGACCGACACCGTTAGAGAAGTTTTCGGCAAACTCGTTGATGTCACCTTCATTGATCTCGAAGTCACCGTGCCATGGGGTGTTCCAGCTACCCGTGTGGAGGAGTTGAATCGACTTGGGAAGAGCCCCCTGGTCGTCGGCTTCGATCTTGATCTGACGGATGAATTTGTTGTTTGCCATTTCTGCCCTGAATATGAATCAGCGCTTTGGCTTTGTCAATGAGATTTAGTAGTTGTAGATCAACGAGCATCGACAGCGAGGGTGCCCAGCAGGGTGATCAATCTGTCGGCCGTTCGCGAGAGTGAATTGCTCGTCTATGCCGATGGTCGTTCCTATGAGTGGTGAGCAGATCTGGCACGCGCCCACCAGGCCATCCCACTCCTTGGTCTTCGCGCCGGTTGTTTTCGCGTAAAGCGAGTAGACACCCTGATAG
>Ga0247740_1001017_pt1 | contig 12374 bp, 11 predicted proteins | sample UWRJL148409B2_FD_180942 | JGI IMG/M metagenome (GOLD analysis project Ga0247740, IMG submission 180942) | Plant litter microbial communities from Arlington Agricultural Research Station in Wisconsin, United States - UWRJ-L148-409B-2 | ecosystem: Environmental > Terrestrial > Plant litter >...
CCGAGGACGCCCAGGGCTCCGAGGCGAGTCGCTGGCTCGTAGTATACGAGGCCCGTCAATGCTCGGACTCACGCGCTATCAGTGGTTGGTTTTGTTCGCGGCCTGGCTCGGCTGGGGCTTCGATATCTTCGACGGATTGCTGTTCAACTTCGTATCGCCGGTCTGCGTGCCGAACTTGATGCACCTGGATCCGGCGTTGCCCGAGACGAGCAAGGTCGTCTGGACGGTCACCGCTTACCTCACGAGCCTGCTCTTGATCGGTTGGGCGATCGGCGGGGTGATCTTCGGGCGCGTCGCCGACCGCCTGGGTCGGACGCGCACGTTGCTCTTGACCATGCTCGTCTATGCGCTGTCGACGGCGGCCTGCGCGTTCGCCCCCAACATCTACGTCTTGGCGGGGTTCCGCTTCTTGGCCAGCCTGGGTATCGGCGGCGAGTGGGCGGCGGGGGCGGCCTTGGTTGCCGAGTCATTGCCGTTCTCGAAGCGCGTCATGGGCGGCGCGTTGCTCTACACCTCTGCGCCGATGGGCTTGTTTTTAGCTACGTTCGTGAATGATCTCTTCACGCGCAAGCTGTCGATGATCGCCTCGGATCCGAGCTTGTCGTGGCGCGCGGTATTCCTGACCGGGCTCGTGCCCGCAGTGGTGGCGGTCGTGATTCGCCTGCGCGTTCACGAGCCGGAAGTCTTCAAAGCGCCAGCCGCCGCGCCGCGCATCCGCGAACTATTCACTCCGCTCTACCGGCGCCGCACCTTGGGCGGCTTCATCCTGGCCCTGGTTGCGTTGGTCACTTGGTGGAGTTGCAGTGCGTTCATCCCGATGGTCGCCAACTACCTCGCGTCCGGCGCGCACCTCACCGGTCAAGCCTTCGCCGAACTGAAAGCGAGCTACGTGACGCGCGGCACGACCTGCTTCAACTTGGGTGGCCTGCTCGGCACGTTGCTGACCATTCCGGTTGCGACCCGTCTCGGTCGCCGCAAGATGTTCTTGCTCTATTTCTCACTGGGGGCGCTGGCGATCTGGAGCACGTTCGGCTTGCCGCTCAGCCCCGAAACGCGGCTGCTCATGATGTTCACGGTGGGCTTGACCGTGTTCGGCGTGTTCGGCTCGTTCACGTTCTACTTACCCGAGCTGTTCCCCGTGCGCCTGCGCGGCACTGGCGCAGGCTTCTGTTACAACGCCGGCCGCGTGATCACGTCCGTATTCCCCGCCATCATCGGGCTCGTCCGGTCCTCGGGCACGAACCCCGGCAGCGTGCTCGTCTGGGTCGCGATCGCGCCGCTCATCGGCGTGGTCTTGATTCTGTGCGGTGTGGGCGTCGAAACGCGCGATCTCGATCCGGACACCGCTACCTGAGACTGGGCGATCGCGATCCGGCAATGCACCTCATAGCGCGCGCGGTTCCCGCTTTGCGAGCCACGGACGCATTGAGCGGGCCAGGCTCGTGGTGAAGCGTTGCGAGTGCCGGCCGTGGAGGGCGGTGGATCGGCGCGTTTCGAGCTGCGCGGCTGGATCGCGATCGCCCAATCTTGCGAAGGTGCTTGGCGCGCTACGGGCCGCCGGAGAGCACGACGTAGGCAATCGGGACGGCTGCGCCCAGTAACGCCACGACTGCGCCGCGGCCCAGGAGGCCTTTGCGGCCGGGGATCATGAACAGGCCGGAGATCGCCAAAAACAGCAAGAACACCGCGTAAAAATCGGCAATGTACGTCCAGGCTTTCTTGCCGCGGTTCAGGTGCAACCAATTGGCAATGCGCAGCAGGGGGCGCGCGGCTTGGCCTTCTTCGTGGACCACGCCGCTGTGGGTGTCGACGTGGAACGTGCGTTGGTCGAACACGAGGTCGAGTTGCGTGTCGCTGGCGCGGTAGATCTCGCGCGGCTCCTCGCGCACGCCGAGGGCCTGCAGAGCGCTCTTGGCCGCCGCGTCGTCTTCGGCAGGGAGAGGCGTCGCGAGCTGGTGAGTCCGATTCACTTGCTTGAAGTTGGGGTCCCAGTCTTTCAAGTGATTCACGGCCAAGCCGCTAGTCGCGTACACGACCGTGAGCCCGACCGCGAAGTAGCCAATGTCCCGATGGAAAGCGCGCAACCAGGGCCGGAAGTTGAGCTTGCGGCGCGGCCGCGCCGGCGTCTTGGCCGGCGCAACGCCGTCAGGCATAGCGCTCCTCTTTCCACGGATCGGCGTGGTTGTTGTAGCCGCGCGTTTCCCAATACCCCGGCTCGTCGTGGTTCGAGAAGCGGATCCCGGTCAACCACTTCGCGCTCTTCCAAAAGTAGAACTCGGGCACGATCGCGCGCACGGGCGCGCCGTGGGCTCGGGCGAGGGGGGCACCATTCAGCTGATGCGCGACCATCACCGTAGGCTTGAGTGCATCACGCACGGAGACGTTCGAGGTGTAACCGTGCGCCGCTTCGAAGATCACGTAACGAGCGGATTTTTTCAGCTTGGCCCGCTCGGCCAGATCAGCGACGCGCACTCCCTTGAATTTTGCGCCGAGTAGCGACCAAGTGGTCACGCAGTGCACATCTAGCGCTTGCTCACTCTGGGGCAGCGCGATCAACTCGGCAAAACCGAGTTCGAACGGCGCTTCGACCTCGCCGTGCACGCGCAGGCGGTAGGCGCCCGGACTAGGATCTCCGGGTTCGCCGCCCATAGGTCGCAACGCTTGAATCACGCGCTGGCCTGGCGGCAAGCGCGGGCGGCCATCCGCGCGGGTTTGGGCGCGGGCCTCTCGCGTCAGTTCGTCGGACAGCACGTAGGTGCCGCCGAGCGCAAGCACGACAGTGCCGGCGCCGGCACCCTGAATGAAGCGCCGGCGAGCGAGGGCCTTTTCGAATTCGGTTTTTGGCTGGTTCAAGCGGAGCGAGTCCTCCTGTCTGGTACGCCCGCGCGCGTAGAAGAGTTACGCGCTGAGTCCAGCACTGACCCGCGCGGGGGCCGAAATTCCAAGCAAGGGGGAATGTCGCGACTCGCCTAGACTCATCCCTGACGCAAAGAAGTGGCGGTAATGCTACTATCGTCCGGTCGAGCATGTGCCGCCTATTCGGCTTTCGCAGCGTGATTCCGAGCCAAGTCCACCGCTCGCTGCTCGCGGCTGAGAATGCCTTGGGAATCCAAAGCAATCAGCACCCGGACGGCTGGGGCGTCGCGTTTTACGTCGACGGCTCGCCGCACGTCACGCGCAGCCCCACCACCGCGCTCGGTGATGCGCTCTTCCACCGCTTGAGCGGCGTGGTCTCTTCCGAGACGGTGCTCGCACACGTGAGGAAGGCCACGCAAGGGTCGAGCACGATCTTCAACTGCCACCCGTTTCAGTATGGGCGCTGGGTGTTCGCGCACAATGGCGACATTCCGAACTTCGAGAGCAAGCGTGAGGCGTTGCTCGGTCAGGTAGCGCCGCGTTTCCTGCGCTACATTTTGGGCGAGACCGACAGCGAAGTGCTGTTCTTCGTGTTCCTGAGCGAGCTCGAGCGGCTCGGCCCGCTCGCTGAAGACCACGATATCGATTCGATCAGCTACGCGCTCAAGCAAGCCGTGAATCGTGCGCGCGAGCTGTGCGACACCGACGGCACGCGCGCCTTGCTGACCGTCGTGGCGACCAACGGTGAGTGCTTGGTGGCCGCGCAGGGCGGCAAAGAGCTGTACTTTTCGACCTACAAAACCCGCTGCGCGGACCGCGGCACCTGCCGCAGTTTAGCGGACGTGTGCGAGGCACCCTCGGTCACCGGCCGAGTGAATCACTTCATCGTGTCGAGTGAGCCGCTACAGGGAGAGAACGTCTGGGAGCCGCTGGCTCCGGGCGAGGTGATCGGCGTCGACGCGCGGATGTTCGTGCGCCGTTCGCGGCTCGAGCACGCGGCCCTGCCCGTCGTGGCCTGAGCGCGTTACTTGCCGTCGAAGACCAGCGTGTAGCCGAAGCCGTCGCTGTCCGCGCTGGTTTCGGCGCTGAGCCTGACACTCGTCACGCGCAGCGCTCCGCGCCGTTCGATTCGTGAGGGGATGGCCGGGTGACGGCAGTGCGCCGTGCCCGCCAAGATCACGAGTTGCCTGAGCGGCGCGTGCTTGCTCACCCACGCGGCCGCGTTCTGAGCCATGGTTTCGTCCCACACCACTTGCGCGGCGTAGAAATTCTCGATGCTCATGCCCTCGCCGTGAGGGTGGCCGGCCATCAGCCGCTCGAACTCGGTGCGGTGCTCTTCGTCGCCCAGGTCCAGCTCGTCGGGTAACTGCCGGCGCAGTCGGGGGGGCAGCTTGTTCAAGCCGTTTTCGGCTACGGATCGCGTCAGCTCACGCGAGGCGTTGAGCGCCTTGAGCGGCAACCCATAGGAGCGTCCGAGGGCCAATACGGGGCGGTAATAGGCGTACGGGTAACCCCAGCGCGCGTCGTACTGCGAGCGTTTGCGCAGACCGGCGTCATCGAGGCTGCCCTTGCCGTAGGCGAACAGCGCGGCCGAATAGGGTGCTTGGAACATCTCGAAGCCGACGCCGAGGGCGCGCCCCGAGACGCGCGCGCGGCGCTCCAGGCCTTCGGTGATCGAAAGCTCGGCGTAGTGATCGCGCGCTGAGTCGTGGGCTTCGCCCAAGCACACCACGTCGAACAACGAGAGTTCGTCGAGTAGCTGCGCTTGATCGAGCGCTCGTCCGTCCAAATTGCGCTGCGCGCGAAAGGGCTGCGCCGAGCGCGCTACGATGTCGTCAGGGACTTCGGTTTTGTTGGGGGGGGGGGGCTTTGGGGTGGGCGCTTGCGCAAAGTGAGTCATGCCGACGGGCGTACGGGCGGGGGGAGCGCCGCACGCGGCCAGCAGGGTGGCCACCGAGGTCAGGGCCAAGAACCACGAAACACGCATGATTTGGTCTCAGTATGCGCGATCGCGCAGTTCGGCGGGGATGAGCGGGCTGGGCCGCGAAGTGGTCAGGATCCAGAGCTGGTGCGCGGCGCGCGTGGCGCAGATATGCAAGAGGTGTCGCGCTTCGTCTTCCGCGGGGTAGGCCGCGTCGGACACTTCGACCGCGATCACGTAGTCGAATTCCAGACCCTTCACCTGACGCACGTCGGTGACGTCGATACCGGGCTTGAACGGGAAGTCCTGCTCGGCGATGCGCCGGAGGTACGGCACTTCGCCGCGCTTGAGCCCCTCGTAGTACACGTCCGCCTGCTCCGGATAGCGACTGACCACGGCCACCGACGCGGACGGCTCGGTCTGAATCAGCTCGCGTAGGGCCTCGGCGAGGAACGCGAGCGCATCCCCACTGTGGCCGAAGCTGAACAGCTCGACGGGCGCGCCCACGCGCACCGCGACCGGCTCGTCTTTGCTCGCCAGTGGGCCGAGCACGTGCCGCGAGAACTCGATGATCTCGGAAGTGGAACGGTAGCTGAGCTTGAGCGGCTCGATCTCGACGTGATCCATGCCCAAATCGCCGAGCACGGTCTTCCAGTCGGAGAAGCCATTGTCCATCAGCAACCGCTGCTGTACGTCACCCGAGAGGGTGATGCTGCGCGCTTTGCTCGAGCAGTCGAGCACTACGGCCAGCTCCACCGGACTCAGATCTTGCGCTTCGTCGACCAAGATGTGCTCGTAAATGAGCGGATCTTTGTTGGTCGCGGCGCGGGTCAGCGGCCCTCGCAAGCGTTGGCTCAGGCGCAGGATCAGCGTGTCGTCCTCGATGTCGAGCTTGGCGCCCTCGTTCAGATCGGCACCGTCGACGCCGCGGCGGCGACCGCTGTGCTCGTCGTCTTCTTCCTCCGGCTCGCGCTCGCCTTGCTCATCGAGATTCTTGAGCGACGGCGGGCCCTCTTCTTTCCGCTGCTCGCGGCGAGCGCTGCGCTCGTCATTGCGATTTTCGATGTCGGCCACGGCTTCCGCCGTGCGCGCGGCGCACCAAGTGTGAACGCGGTCGAGCTCGCCCTGACTGAACGCACCGGGGGCGAACTTCGCGAAATATTCGCCCAGCATTTGGCGGTCCGAGAGCAGCTCGGACCAGTTCGCGGTCACGTCGCGCGCGTCTTTCAATGCCGCGCGCGCGACGCGCTCGACGCCAACGCGCGCATCTCGTCCCAGTTTTAGGCTGGAGTTAGGCTCGGTCAGCGCTATCAGCGCGTGCAAGCGATGGCCCAGCGGCCGCTCGACGGAGCCTTGCCAAGCCGCGAGCACGGCCGGCGCTTCCGGATCTTGTCCCAGCGCGGCGACGATCTCCGCTTCGAACTGCAGCGCCAACGCGGCCACGTGCGCGTCGATCGCGCGCAGCATGGCCGGGTGCTTTTTGAGACGCGTGACCACCGCGGGGGTGTCGTCGTGGTAGCGGGAGGGGAGGCGCGGAAACAGGCTTTGCCGCAGCTTCTGCACCCAACTCTCGTAAGTGCGAATGGCGACGCCCCCCACGCCGAGCGCCGGCAGCACCTCCGAGATGTAGCGCGCCAAGGCGTCGTTGAAGACCACGACCAGCATGCGGTCGGGACGAAAGCGGCGCGGATCGTGGAAGGCCAGGTACGCCAAGCGATGCAAGCCAATGGTTGTCTTGCCGCTGCCCGCGCCGCCTTGAATCACGACCAAGCCCGAGTCCGGGCTGGTGATGAGCTCGAACTGCCGGCGATCGATCAGCGGAGTGATCTCTTTCAGGTGCTTGTCGTCACCGCCCTCTTGGCCCACACCGAGCTTGCCCGGACGATGGTGCTGAGCCGCGCGCGTGGCGGTTCCGGCCCCGCCGGAGAGCTTCGTGCTGTTGTTCTCGAGGCGACGCCACTCGCCCGTGCTGCGCCGCGCAAACGAGCCCTGCGGTGCAGTCACCCGGCGCAACGTCGCATCGACGATGGTCAAACTGCGGCGCGTGGCGACGGTGCCGGACACTTCGCGATCGCCGAAGACCTCGTCGTAATCGTCGCCCTCTTCGTAACGGTAAAAAAGCCGGCTGACGGGCGCGTCGCGCCAGTCGACGATGCGGATGCCGGCGTTGCTGTCGAGGTAGGTGCCGCGACCGATGAGCACATCGCGGCGCTTGCCGTTCTCCTCCAGCGCCAGATGCCCGAAGTACGGCGACTTCGCGTCGACGTGCACCTCGGTGGCTTCGCGCTTGCGCGTGGACAAGATGTGCAAGCGCTCCATCTGCTCGAGCAGAGGGGGCACGTCTTCCATGCGCGCGGTGGCGATCTGATCGCGTAGATCGAGCATCTGCGCGTCATAGTCGGTGGCTTGGCGCGGCTCGGCTTGCACGCGCTGCCCGAGGTGCACGTTCACTTTCGCCAACGTGCGTTCTTCCTCGCCGGTGATGCGGTCGAGATCCGGGTCGGTGTCGGCGGGGGGAGTTGTTTCGGCCATCGGGCTGGGGACGTTGCCTCGAAAAAAACGGGCTCCGGCGCGTACCACGCACCGCGCATGAAGTCGACGCCCGAACTACCCGCACGGTGTGTCCCCGGGACCCGAAAACTCGTCCTGAGGCTTGCAGAATAGGGCTATGAAAACCGAGGCTTGACCCACTGTGGCAGGAAGCAGCAGGCGGTTCTCTTTTCGTGCTCCGCGGCCGGTGCCATGCTGCGCTTTGACGCGCTGCCAAGCGTCAGAGGGAGCACGTTTGGAAAACACGATGCGCGCCATGGTGCTGAAGGCGCCGCGCGAGCCCCTATTGGAAAAGCGAGTTCCGAGCCCGCGCTTCGGCAAGGGTCAGCTGTTGATCCGCGTGCGTGCCTGTGGCGTGTGCCGCACCGATCTGCACGTTCGTGATGGCGAATTGCCTCAGCTCAAGCAATCCCTGATCTTGGGTCACCAGATCGTGGGCACGGTCGCCGCGATGGGCGAGGAGGTCGAGGGCTTCACGGAGGGCCAACGAATCGGGGTGCCGTGGCTGGGGCGCGCGTGTGGTGACTGTCGTTATTGCCTCAGCGAGCGCGAGAACTTGTGCGACCGCGCTGAGTTCACGGGCTACCAATTGGACGGCGGCTACGCCGAGTATGCGGTTGCCGAACCGCGCTTCGCCCTGCCACTGCCCGGTTCGTTTTCGGATCTGCAGGCCGCCCCGCTGCTGTGCGCGGGGCTGATCGGCTTTCGCGCGCTCAGCATGACGTTCGACTCGGAGCGCGTGGGGCTATACGGCTTCGGCTCGGCGGCGCATATCGTGGCTCAGGTGGCGGCCTTCCAAGGCCGCAAGGTGTTCGCGTTCACGCGGCCCGGCGACCTCAAAAACCAAGAATTTGCCCGGAAAATCGGCGCAGTTTGGGCAGGCGGCTCGGACGAGCCTCCGCCCGAACTACTGGATTCGGCGATCATTTTTGCGCCGGCGGGGCCGCTCGTGCCGCGTGCCTTGCGCGCCGTGGGCAAAGGCGGGCAAGTGGTCTGCGCCGGCATCCACATGAGCGACATCCCGTCGTTCCCCTACGAGCTACTGTGGGGCGAACGCACGCTGCGCTCGGTCGCCAATCTGACGCGTCGCGACGGCTTGGAGTTCTTGGAGCTCGCGCCGCGCGTACCGATCCACACCGCGGTGGAGTCGTATCCGCTGGCGGAGGCGAACCGCGCGCTCGACGATCTCCGCAATGGCTCGGTGAGCGGCGCGCTGGTGCTGACGATTTAGACGCGCAGCGCCGCGTCGCCCGCGCTGTACGGCGCGCTGCGATCGATCGTGAGCTCGCGCTTCAGGGCGCGCGCGAGTGGCTCGAGCTTGTCGCGCGCCGCGAGCAGTTCGAGCTCCAAGTCCCCCGGGCCGTCAATCACGATGTCGACGCGGGTGGGGAAGACGTAGCAGCGCAAGCGCTTGACCAATTGGCTGTGCCCGCGGTCGAGCGCCACGGCTAGCCGCAACATGCCAGAAAGCACTTTGATCAAGCGCTGCTGGTCATTCGCTAGCCCCAGCAAGCGGTCGTGGCTCTTCTTTGGCCGCTCTTGCCGGTGGTAAAACACGATCAGCCCGAGCAGCTCGATTTCGTCGTCCGTGAAGCCGCGCAGGGTGGAGTTGCGCACGATGTAACGCGAGTGCCGGTGGCGATCGGCGTAGCCGATTTGACGGCCCACGCCGTGCACGAGCGCGGCGAACTCCAAGAGTTCACGCTCGTACGGACCGAAGCCGTGGATCTCCAGGGTTTGGTCGAATAGCTCGAGCGCGAGCCGCGCGATGTGATGCTCGCGCGGGTCGTCACGCTCGTACTTGCGAGCCAACTCGACGATGCTGCGCCGGCGCGGATCGGGGATCGGCTCGTGAGTCGTGGGGGCGCGCCCGTGGCGCTCCAAGTAATCCCAGATTACGCCCTCGCGCAGCGAGGCGTCGCACAGCGTGAGCTCCTCGACCTCGGCCATCTCCAAAAGCTCACTGAGCAGCACGCCGCCGAGGTGGATCGTGTCCGCGCGCGCTTCACCGATACCCTCGAGCTTGGCGCGCTTGGCCGGGTCGAGCTCCACCAGGCGCCGCGTGAGCTCGCGAATGTCGCGCCGGCGCACGGTTTGCGCGTTGAGCGAGCGAAACGGCGCGCCGCTCGTGGCCAAGTGCGCGGCCTCGCCCAGCGTGCGAATCGTGCCCGAAGTGCCTACCACGCGGTCGAAGCGCAACTTGTGCGCCTGCGACATGACCTCGGCCGCCGCGCCGTGCACGTAGCCTTGCAGCTCGTATAGTTGGCGCATGCTGAGCGGCGCCGACGTGCCGTGGTGATCGAGCAGCCGTTGCACGCCCAAGCGCAAGCTCTCGTTCATGTACACCGCGTGCTGCGTGCCGAGCGAGAGCTCGACGCTGCCGCCGCCGATGTCGAGCACCAAGGTGCGCTCTTGCTGCAAATCGAGCGCATGACGCACCGCCAAAAAGATTAGACGAGCCTCTTCCGTGCCCGAGATCACGCGCGGCAAGATCCCCGTTTCTCGGAACGTCGCGTCGAGGAACTCGGTGCCGTTCTCCGCTTCACGGGTGGCGCTGGTCGCGACGGCGAGGATCTCCTCGACGCCGCGACTCTCGGCGAGCTTCACGTAGCGGCGCAACACGTCGAGCCCGTCGGCGAAGGCCCGTTCGCTCAGTCGCATGGTCTCGAAGAGGCCTTGCCCGAGCCGAACCATGGTCTTTTGGCGGTCGATCACGCTCAAGCCGTGATCCGGATTCACTTCGACTACGACCATGTGAATCGAGTTGGTCCCGATGTCGATGGCCGCGATTTTCATGTGCTTTGCGGACCAAGCCGCCGGATCAGTTGCGTCAGTCCGGTGAGCACGGCGCTCGGAATGGCGTGCCCACCGTTGAAGGGCACGAACTCGACGGGCAGACCTGCCTGGCCGAGCTCGTCACGCAAGCGCTCGGCGAGCTCGAAGGGCAACACTTGGTCCGCTCGACCGTGGCTTTGCAACACGGGGAGCCCCTTGCGTGCGCTCATCAACGGCAGCCATTCGTCGTGAGAGATCAGCGTGCCACTCAAAACCGCTAGGGCACCGAACGGGCGCTCGCTGCGCAGCACCACGTCCGTCGCGAGCATGGCGCCTTGAGAGAAGCCGCCGATCACGGTCTCCGCGGGAGCGGCCGAAAAATCCCGCTCCAGAACCGCGAGCAGCTCGAGCACCGCAGCGCGTGCCTCATCGATACCAGCTGGTACCTCGGCGATCAGGCGCTCGGCGCCGGTCTTCGAGAAACGCTCCTGCAGACGCGCCATGTCGAGCGGCCACCACGCGCGCCCACCAAAACCGAGGTCGAGCGGGCCCTCCGGGAAAACGAAGCGAACCTCGCGCGGCACGGCCAGCTCGCGCCACAAGGACACGAGGTCCGTGCCTGGCGCCCCGTAGCCGTGCATCAAGACGACGACCGGTCCGTTCCCGCCGCCTTCGCGGTCGGTTCCACCCGTGACGCGGGCCGTCAGCGTGCCAAGCTTGAGCTCTCTCATCGCGCCGGACCTTAGCAGGGCAGTGCCGCAATGCGCTATTGCCAGTGCCGAGTTTGGCTTTGACGAACGCCGCGGCCCGTGATTGGTTGGTTTCACGCATGGATCTCAAGGACTTGATGGGCGAACTGCTGGGCGAGCTCGGTCGCGTCGCCAAGGCGGACGGCGTCGTCGGCACGGTGCGTGACGCCGGCAAGGCCAAAGTGCTGCCCTTGAGCAAAATCAGTATCGCGTTCGGCACCGCCATCGGTGACGTTGGCGGGACCTCCAAGCGCGGGAATGAAGAGAATGACGCGGGCGCCGAGGTCGGCGGGGCGGGCGGGGCCATCGTAGTCGAGCCGCGTGCGTTCGTCGTCGTGGGTGAAGACGGCGTGCCGCAAATGTTGGCCTTGAATCGCGGCAAGACCGCCGTGCTCCGCAAAGGCGTGCAAATCTTGCCCGCGGTAAAGCCGGCAGCGCCCCCCGACGCCCTGCCGTCTGCGGCCACCCCGCAACTCGGCACTGGCGACGAGAAATAGCGCTTCGCAGCGCTTCCGTGAGCCTGATGCTCTGGCTGGCTCTGTGTGCGCTCTTGCTCGGGCTCTTCGCGCTGCTCGCGTACTTTTTGCCGATCTCGATCAGTAGCAACCTGCAGCTGCGCGCCGAGCCCTCCGGTAGCTGGGCGCTCGCGCTCGGCATCGGCATTGGCCCGCTCGCGTTCAGCGGGATTGCGGCTCACGGTGTGAAGCCTTTTTTTGCCTGTCACTTGTTCGGCAAGCAACTCGCGCGCGTGCCCCTGGCGCGCTTTCTACGCGGGTCATCGCCGAAAGAACGGTCGCCCGCTGAAGTCGAACCCGGGCTCAACGCAAAATCGGCCCACGTTTCACGCGTCGAGCGCTGGCTCGTGCATTCGTTCCGCAACCTCGACCCGGTGGAGACAGTGCTCTCGTGGTGGGAAAAAGAGCGCGTGTTCGAGGTCGAAACGTTGGTCGTCGACGTCGAATACTCCTTCAGCGACATCGCGTTGACCGGCCAGATTTTGGCCGGTTTGTGCATGCTGTCGGGAGTATTACCCGAGCGCTTCGTGATCAATCAGACGCCCGCGTGGGAATTCGAAGATCGCCTGGCACTCGTGGCCGATGGCCGCTTCCGCGTCTGGCCCGTGCGCCTGGTCGTGGACGTCTTGGGTTTCATGCTAAAACAAAACGCACGGGCGCGGCGGGCCGCCGTCCCCGTTAGCCACTGACGCGAGATGCCATGAGCGAATCCAAGATCGGTGACATCGTAAGCAGCTTGCTCTCGGGCGTGCACGGCATCTCGAAGAGTGAAACCATCGTCGGTGAAGCGCAGCAGGCGGGCGACGCGACAATCATCCCCGTGCACCGGTTGAAGATCGCGTTCGGTGCGGGCAGCGCGACGGCCGGCGGCAAGACCGCCAAGCTGGGCGGCAAGTCCGGCGGTCATGGCGCGGGCGGCGCGGTCGAGCTCGATCCGGTTGCGGTGATCGCCATCGGCAAAGATGGCAACGCGCAGCTGCTGACCGTCGAGGGTGATGAAGGCAACGC
>Ga0247740_1001018_pt1 | contig 12363 bp, 15 predicted proteins | sample UWRJL148409B2_FD_180942 | JGI IMG/M metagenome (GOLD analysis project Ga0247740, IMG submission 180942) | Plant litter microbial communities from Arlington Agricultural Research Station in Wisconsin, United States - UWRJ-L148-409B-2 | ecosystem: Environmental > Terrestrial > Plant litter >...
TTCTGGGAGATAGCGTAGTGGACTGCGTGAGCGAAGGCGGAACGGCGGGTGTCGATAGTGATTATGCTGGGTCGCGGCGGCGGTTCTTCAGCCTTTTTCAGGCCAGCGCACAAACGGCAAACACGATGGCGCAAATCTGGTATGCGACATGGAGAGGCTGAACGAGTGCGCGGAGGGTGACTGGGGTGGCGGAAACGTGAATCGGTTTTGCGAGAGTCGTGTCTTAGCTAGGGCCGTTGGGAAGGACGACCAGTGAAAGGAGCCCGTGCACGCGAGGCTATGATTGGACGCATCAGCCCTACACCTCTCAGACCTTAACAGCCTGTTTCTGGACTACCGGTCGTGATGAGTCGGATGTTCCCGCGCTCGGCACCGCAGCATGTCGTTTGGTTTTGTCTGTTGGCATGTTAAGGTCGCGACGACGCGCCCAGTCACAAGCTTAGTGAAGGTTCACCTAGAAGGTCGTTACGATAAAAGGATGAGATTTCGTAGAGATGAGATATTAGTGATCAAGAAACTTTACAATAAAGATATCTACGTTCGAGCCATGTCAAACCCACTTTCTAGAAGCTTCGTGGCAATCCTATTGTCTCACGGAGTCCTGCGAGCTGTCAGTTGTCGTCCCACCTAGTTCAAGCACCGGCCGCTTTGGGAAGCTAGTCCATCTTCGGAGATAGCGCATTTGCGGGGATCCGAACGACCGGGGTTCATCCCGTTCGCGTCAAAAAGCCTTCGATATCCGTCCAACCAACAAACAAATTTCTTCAACGCAGGTTTTGCACGATCCAGACGCAATGAACGGAGACCAGGCCAATGGAACAAACGGTGCCGATCTCGGCATGGGATCATCCTTGGGAGCCAAATTACTGTGGAGACATGCTTCTCCGGAGTCGACCCCCATGTACCAGTTTATGGAGAGCGTGAACAAGGACTTTGGGTTGCAATTGTCCAAATATGACGAATTGCACAGATGGAGCATCGACCAAATTGACGCATTTTGGGGTCATGTATGGAAGTTTGTGGGTATCAGGGCCGAATGCCAGTCATCAAGGGTCAGTTGCGTGACACTTCTTATCGAGAGTGTAAGCTCAGTTGGTACAGGTGGTCGACCCTGAAGCGCCAATGTTCCCCCGGCCAGCTTTCTTTGAAGATGCGAAGCTCAACTTCGCAGAGAATCTACTTTTCCCGACCCAAAAAGTCGATCCCAACGGTCCCGCTATTATTGCTGCGACTGAGACAACACGCGAAACTGTTACGTGGAAAGAGCTGAGGGAGCGTGTCAAGCATTGCCAAGCTGGTATGCTGGCGCTTGGCTTGAGAGAGGGTGATAGGGTTGCAGGGTATGTTGCGAACCACACGAACGCTATCGTTGCTATGCTAGCAGCTACGTCTTTGGGTGGTATCTGGACAGCCGTCAGCCCGGACACGGGCGTACATGCAGTACTCGAACGATTACGACAAATTGAACCGACGATCCTGTTTGCGGACAATGCAGCATTTTACAACGGTCGCAGTCACCCTGTACTCCCTAAAGTGAACGAGATCGCATCCGCGCTTTCTTCGCTGCAGGCCGTGGTTGTGCTCCCTACAGTGCCTTCTGTCGACTTCTCAGTTGGGAGTATCGAGGTACCATCCGGGAAAGCGTACGATTATGAAACGTTCACGTCTCTCCAAGCTACAAAGGAGCTTACCTTTAAGCAACTCTCTCCAGATCACCCGGTCTACATCCTCTACTCTTCTGGAACCACTGGTGCGCCCAAGTGTATCGTGCATGGAGCTATTGGCACTCTTCTCCAGCACAAGAAAGAGCACATCATTCACTGTTCTCTTGGTACCCAGTCACGCCTCTTCTACTTTACGACATGCACATGGATGATGTGGCATTGGCTTGTGTCGGGTCTGGCTTCCGGAGCGACACTTGTGCTTTACGATGGCTCGCCTTTTCGATACGTCGATGCAAACAACCCTGAGACCTCGGTACCTGACGATCTCGCAATGCATCGGCTCATCGATGAGTTCGGAATTACGCACTTCGGCACGTCGGCTAAGTATCTCTCCGTACTGGAGCAGAAGTCTGTCTCGCCAAAAGCCGCTGGTCTTTCCATGACTAGATTAGAAGCCATCTACTCTACTGGATCGCCATTAGCCCCGTCGACCTTCAACTACGTCTACTCCGCTTTCCCTTCGACTATCAACCTAGGCAGTATCACCGGCGGTACCGATATTATTTCACTCTTCGGTGCTCCGAATCCGCTCATCCCCGTCTATGAAGGCGAGATACAAGCTGCAGGGCTAGGCATGGCCATCGCGGCTTACGACTACACCGGTCAAGACATCTCTTCTACCGGCGAACCTGGCGACCTCGTGTGCACGAAGCCTTTCATTTGCCAGCCCGTTAGCTTCTGGGGCAAGGAAGGAGAGAAGAAGTATCAGAGCAGCTACTTTGACAAGTTCAGCAACTCGTCGAGCCAGCCAATATGGCATCATGGCGACTTCGTCCGCTTCAACCCCGAAACAGGCGGTATATGGATGCTAGGGCGCAGTGACGGTATCCTGAAACCAGCAGGAGTCCGGTTCGGGTCGGCGGAGATATACAACGTTGTTCTTGAACACTTTTCCGACGAGGTTTCGGATGCGCTTTGTATTGGAAGGAGACGAGAGCAGGACTCAGATGAGACGGTGTGCCTATTCCTCAAGATGGGTGAAGGGAAGGAGTTTTCGCTGAGGCTCGTTGATGGTATCAAAGCAGCTATTAGGACGGGCTTGAGTGCGAGACATGTTCCGGGGGTGGTGGATGAATGTCCCGAGATACCCATTACCACGAACGGGAAGAAGTGAGTACGCTTTTTTGTTGCGGGAATTTTATTGCTGACTTATAACAGGGTCGAGGGTGCTGTTAAGCAGATTCTCTGCGGGCTGAATGTCAAAACATCGGCGAGTGTCGCGAATGCCGAGTGTCTAGATTGGTATCGTGAATGGGCGAGGACGCATTAGATGGTGAAAAACGAGATAGAAGTCAACGGGATATAGATTCTTTGGTACAAGATGGGTAACTATATCTTCTTGAGCCGGTTTCCCCCTCTTCCCTAATTGCCCGAGTTTTTCACCGTACAGCAATTGGCGTCACCTTGGACTGGGCCTAAAGTGCTTGCGTATCTGCAACTGCACCATTATCAGGTACCCTTCTCAGTGCATCTATCATGTATGGTATGACCTCAACCCCTAACTTGAACATTCGTTTCGCGAGATTGTAACAACCACATACGCGCCCATACTTACAGACTGAACCCGCAACACCGTCGAATGTCCAGCTCCACCCCAGACCAGATACCGACAAACCCCCCATCGGTGATCAACACTACACCGAACCGGGGACATCGCAACACCCATTCCGTCGGTTCAACAGCAATCACTCAACCCCTAATGAATGGTTCAAAATTACACCCAGCTTTGCGCGACGAACCAACAGGCCGCCATATTCTATCCGGAAAGCACAGAGATCCCACCTATACGCAAGACGTCGCAACTCTAGAAGATACTTCTGCCGAAGCGCGGGATGTGCAAGATAGATTGTTGGCTATGGTTGCTTGGGCAGATGTGGAGGGAACACTTGATGAGGTGGAGAGGTGGGAGCTGGCTAGTAGGCTTACCTTCAACGCCGTTATCCCATCATGCGGGTGTATTTGTATGCTAATGTTGGTGTAGCTAACGTCCAATTCCTCATCAACAAAGACGTCGGGGACACACCGTCGCAGGAGCACATCAATCTTGCTCTTGTACATGAGGGTGATAGGTGGTTTCGCATTGATGCTAAAGTGCTGGATAGGATTGTTGTGCAGGGCAAGGTAGAGGCGCAGCAGAAACGTGCTGTGAGGGGTTTGAAGCGGAGTGTTGATGATACAATCTATGGGGCGAGGAGGGAGTATATGGGATGAGTTGCCCGAGTCGCGATTCGGTTTGTGTGGAGGTCAAGGAACATCGAATAATTCCAACTCCACGTATACGCCAGTTGGTCACTTGTATCAAGTCGTTCAGGGCACTATTCCAAAATAGCTGGATCTACAAACATGCGAGAAGAAGAGGTGGTGTTCTCATTCCGGTATGGCAGTCATGGGGCTAAATGACGTATTTCGCAAGGCTACAATGTATGTCGGCAAGTACTAAATTAGCCGCACCCCTCACTACGCCGCGCGATAGGCTGACCTCCCTCAACAAATCCTGTACTACCCGATGCTACAGTGTCGGGAACTAGAAGGTCTCTGCGTTCGATACACTCATTCCCTAATCATAAGAATTCTAATTCTTCAACCTGTCCTTTGCCTTACCCGTCCCTCTTCAGCATGTCCGCTATCAAAGTGTGACTTTGAATTAAGTTATGGATTCAAATCCTATGTCTCAAGTGTCGTGGGTCAATGTGGCGGATCAGCTTGCTCACTACGACGAAGACTATGGACATGTACTCATTATCATTTCCGCGGTCTTCTCTTTCCTGTCTTTGGTCATTGTTGTTCTACGCTTCATTACGAAGAAGTTGAGAGCAATTGCTTTTCACACAGAGGATTATCTGATGGTTCTGTCATGGGTGGGTATGACGTGCAAACAGAAGCCTTGCATGCTGAACAACTCTTAGATTCTCGCTGCTGGACTTTCGATCGAAGCGCTACTTGGTATGGCTTGCAAGAAGATACTTTGTGTGCAACCTAACCATCATGCAGCTGCAAAGCTTGGGATCGGACAACACCTGCCGAACTTCGTCCTCGTCCAGCAAAGAACATCAGCGCAGGTTGCGGAATTTCTTCAAGTAAGCCTGCCACTGTTACGACAATCTTGGCCTGCCCTCAACATCATTCCCTATAGGTCTCATTCGCCGTCCAATTTACCTACAACCTTACCCACGCTATGCTCAAAGTCTCAATCCTTTTGTTCTACCGAACAATTTTCACATTCGTGCTTGTTTTTTTCAGACGAGCATGGTACTTCGTCTTTACCTATGTCACCCTCAGCACCGTAACTTTTATCATTGTGCCTGTGGTACAACACCTTCGGACGGATGTACACTCGGAGGCCTTCGAAATGGTGTCCGCCATTATGATTGCGTTGGGGGATTTGATGCTTTTGATTGTTCCGATGCCTGTTCTGTGGTCGTTGAAGAAACCCAGCCGAGAGAAGCTCCTGCTTTGCGGGCTGTTTGGTGTTGGCTCTATGTAAGTACTGTCCCCCCGTCGATCGTCATGGCTTTGTTTCCCGAGGTGTCTTCTGACGTGGAAAAGCACTTTAATATGTAGTATCATCCGGATCACCTACCTGGGGAAGAACGTCAACGCTAATAGTATGGACTTTACATGTTGGTTTTCCGATATATTTCGAAGCTTTGAGGAAAGACACTGACTGATTTTAGTTACTACTGTGGACCTACTTATTTGGTAAGCAACTCAACAGTCTTACATCCACAACATCCTTTGGCGGCCCTGGATACCATGTCGCACGATTGCTTGCAGCTATTTGGCTGCACTAACTTGACACTTTAGAACTTGTTGCTGATTCCAAGTACCTGCCATAGGTCTATCGTCGAAGTGAACCTGGGAATCATTTGCGCCTGCATTCCTACCGTCAAGCCATTATGGTCTCGTGAACCCAAGAGAGCAAATCGCGACTTAAATTCTTGAAAGCGGCACTAGGAATATCGAGAAACACCGGTTACAGCAGACTTTTTCATCCTTCTCAAACAACATCTACGAAATCGCTTGATGAACGCGACGTACCGAGCATAAATTTGCGCGATAGTGCTCGAGGAGCGAAGCGGGCCATGTAATTTCTAGCTTAGAGGCCTTGGTTTCCACTTTAGTAACAATTTCAAACGTTGGGCCTTTCCTATCCGCTAGTTTCGGATTTTACCCCGCTCCATATCTAAACCACCACACTCACCCCAACCTCGAATCATAGAGTCATGGCTCCCCTACGATCGAATCTGCAGCTCATACAGTCCTGCGACAAGTATGCTGAATTCGATTGCAGCCATGCCAGTCCCACACTTACGTTCACAGCTTCACATACAAGGACAATGCTGCAAGCTCTTACTACAAATTATTTCTACCCCACGATGCCCGACCCCACGGCTACATGCTCCCTGCCGTCGTAGAAAAGATACCATGGACTTCCGACTTCAAGGTCGACCACGAAACGCGCAGAGTCGACCTCCAGGATGCCTCAGAAGGCAAAGACACGTCAACCGTGTGCGATGCAGCCTTCGCAAAGGTAGTCGCCGCCGTTATCGATCAGGACCTATTCAAGGTTGTACACGGACAGCATAGCGAACTTTCTCTCGTACTAAGTGCAAAGTACCCCGTCAAGATTGAGCGTTTCACACGACCGCTGTTTGGCTTTGTCGGCTGTGGCGCTCATCTCACTGCTTACACGCGAACGACTGCGGGACTGAAAATTTGGGTGCCGCGCAGGAGTCCGCATTTGAAGACTTATCCGGACAAGCTGGATACGACCGTTGCTGGCGGTGTGAAAGCGGACGAATCGCCCTTCGAGACCATCATCCACGAAGCGGAAGAAGAAGCTTCCATGCCCGCAGACCTACTTCGCCGCAATGTGCGCTCTTGCGGCGTATTAACCTACATGAGCACGAGTGGTCAAAATGAAAGCGGCGAAAGCGGCTTAGTGAAACCGGATGCTATCTACGTGTATGATATCGAGATTAGCGAGGATTTGGTTCCGAGGCCTGGTGATGACGAGGTGAAGGAGTTCTACTTGATGAGCGTTGAAGACGTTAAGAAGGCTCTCGCAGCTGCGGAGTTCAAGACAAATTCTGCTGTTGTTATGCTCGACTTCTTCATTCGACATGGGATTATCTCGGCAGAGAATGAAGAGGACTTTGTGGAGATTCGACAGCGGATGCATCGCAGGTTGCCGTTTTCTGTGGTGAATAAGAGGGGTTGATGGGGGATTTAATATGATGCACATTTGTGGAGAGTAATGTTTGAAGGGTTCAAATCGCAATGGGAAACCCATTATTCGGTGCGCACCTAAGCTGTGTGGTTAATGCCATTCAGAAACATGATCTATGATGAGTTAATTGGTGATTTTGGATCCTAAAGACGTGAACAGGGGTAGGCCGGGGGGAGCCCACATGATTCATGGTAAGGGTACTTTCAGTCTGTTACTTTCAACTTCTACAAATGAGATAATCATCTTATTTCTTACTGATGTCAGCTCCCAAGTTTAACAGGCGCCCAAACTTGATCTGTGCAGCAACTGCGGAGGTGCAACTCAGACTCGGAATAGCAACACCGCTTGTTGCGAAAGCTCATGTCGCGGATGATGCGTCCCACACGGAGAATGTGAATCCCAGTAACAATTTAAACATCGTATGAAATCAATTGTCGATGTCTTGAAAACTTTGCTGCTCTTGTCTGAACTATACAATATGTTGAAATTTGAGAGACAAGTCTGCTGATCTATATTGCAATGGTAGACAAACCATGAAGCTGCTGTCTATCAACAATTGGGCGACCGCCCAAGTACTGAGCATCGCCATGGCGGACTAACTAATCGAATTGGCCCACGCTCCTAACAGCCAGGACCTACAGCACCAGCTACACGAAGAGGCCGCCGCTTAAGTCAACTTCGCCAATCGATACCCGCTAGTCCCAAGCTAAAGTCGCAAAGCTGCTCAAGATAAACCGCGTGTTGACGGAACCTTTGAGACTATGGAGGTTTGCATATGGTGTCAGCACGATCGTAGTCGCTAAAGAGGGTGTGAAGCTTCGGAAGGCGAACAGTCTCCGTATCGTACGAATGTCGGAGTGGCCATCTACGGGGCTCACCACAACGAGGATGCCTATCCTAGTAGTGACGCCTTCACGTTAGAACCGCTTCGTCAAGGAGTTTGACGATGGAGTGGACGCCGCTCAGTAGTAATTCTAAGCGACGAACGAAAGCTAACTAGCCTTTAAAATAGCAAGTTCGTCTGGTAAGTCTTGAAACCATCGATATCTTGATGACTCGAAAGAGTGGTTCCACTAATGCAAGTCTAATGTCGGTCGATTATGGCCATCGTCTCATCAACTTCCTAATGGCGCAGATCGTGCTGTACTACGACATCGAGCCGGCTTCCACCCCTCGGTCTCAGAATTGGTGATTGAGCTGGGCCTCGCTTCCGCTAATCGGCTACAGGCTCCGCGTCAAGCGATGGCTATCGAAGATTAAGACTTCGAATCCTGGGCATGGTGGTGGAAGGCCGCGGTATCGTGTGTGGCGCGAAAGCAAGATATCGGGGAGTCCAGTAAACGTCAAAGCTTATAGAGAGTCCTCTGGTTAAGCTTCGCAGCGTAAGACTCTGTACCCCGACCTTAGGAATTGTGGTTGGCGAATGTATTGTAGAACTGAGATCTGCCAACACTCTATCAGGTCAGACTATAGTCGTTTCCGGCTGCTGTGTTGCTGTCCTGGATATCCTTTCAAATACTTTCTTGCCCGCTTTATCGTGTATGCAGTCGATCCACATGACACTTTGCAACCTTTGTTGAACATCATGCCACTCCATATCTTTCCCTCTCACTACTGTACCGCCTCTTCTGACGAGCCATATCTCTTCCTCGATGTCAAAAACAGAGATCGCGCCTATCATCAGACCCCAAAGCTCCAGCACCTCCATCTCACGCACCAACGGCTTCGCGATAATCGCCAAACAAGACTCCCGAAACCGGTCCGCTAGATAGGAGTACGTGATAATTCTCCCAGGAATCTTGAACGAGGTCGTCAAGCAAGCCAGCATCGAGAGACAGACAAACTCCTGAATTGGTTCTTTTAGCTCTTTCATTAGGCGCAAAAGTCGCGTTTGAATTGAGCTGAGAATCTTCTGGAAACAATCACCCTTCCACCGAGTGTGCTCGTGCACATTCGCGTTTATCGTTACGGTAAGGTACTGTAAATCTTCGTAGACGATCGCAAGCCTTCCGTCACCGAGTCCATCGCCGGTTTGGAATTTCATCGACGATGTGGAAAGGAGCGGTCGAGATTTGAATGTACGATCCCAGGCTATAAGATCGGGAGAGAAATAGGGGCGACCTCCCGAACTTAGAGTCCACGAGAGATCGAGGCTGTTCCCATTCAGAATCCACGTTGTACATGCTCGAAGGGCTGACTTACCGCTCAATCTTATAATGCAATTTGGCCTTTTGCCTTAAGAACTTCAACCCACCACAAAGCTCCACGACTCGATGCAGCCCAGCTATATGCGCGCTAGCAGCTTCCAAGTCGCCAAAAACGATAGATAGAAGTGCAAGTGTTATGATAACCAGTATAGTTGAGTTGGCGCGGTGGGCGTCTTTTCGGTCCAGCTTGCCGTGAAGGGTCGACAAAGTCCGGCGTAGATAGAACAATGTTTCTCCGCTAGGCTGTCGCCTAGAGGATGTGGCAAGGTCGTTGATCGCGGAGCTTGTGAAGAGGGCAGCGCTAAGGAAAGTACTGTCATAGAAGAGACGACCAAATTCGGCATTCTGGACAAAATCGAAGTCAACACAGAGCTCGAGGGGCGATATGCTGAAATGGGCTGCATTGCTGGTCATCACTGTGCAGATTAGCGTCCTCCTTGAACGTGGTGTGGCCTTGGCTAAGTACACGTACGCTTATACAGCAATTCCTGGGCACGCGGCCCTGTATCGCTTGCAAGCCGGACAAGCTCAAGATCCACTGGAGGAGGTCGTGGTATCATGACACGAGACGTCACCTGATTCGAGGTCGCCGCCACCCTCTTCTTCTGTCGTATAGACCTACGCGACCCATCGATTTTGTTCTTGCCAAGCATGCTGCGGCTTCGGATGAGCGCCCTGACAGCGCCTTTGGGCTTTGCAGGACCATCCTCAAGGATGAATTCGAACTGGTTTGGCATAGCTCAAGATGGCTATAGTTCTTGATTAGGATTGGTTCAAAATTGACTCGTTGAATTGCGACAGCAGGAATAGGCTACCTTCGGTAGCTTGCAGAGTGACTGAGCCGCAGCCTGAGCTCGCCTGAGAGGTGAGAATGAACGGTCGCCGTGGAGGGATGCGGACGACGCCGGCATGATCACGCAGAATCGTATTTCGGACGAAGAGAGAGGCTTTGCGGTTCCCACTTCGGCCTTCCTGCGTTGATTGCCACTAGTCGCGCACGGACACGACCACAGTAATGTCCTTATCAGGAAATGGCTAAGCTGAATTGGGCTTACATATTGACCACAGTGACCCGTCGGAACCCTTCTTCTTACCTTCCGTCAGCTTTTCGTCCGCAGCTTGCTCAGTGCCTTTGTCGAAATATTTAATAAGTAGCCAACGTAGTCCCATCTTCCATCTTCCATCATCCATTCCCAGTCAATCTTTGTTTGCGACACGCCCACCATGACATCAATCAACCTTCCACCATGTGAGGACTCGATGTTCAAAATGCTCGTCAAGGGAGCCTCTGCCAAACCGAAATCTCCCCCTTCACCTAGCTCACTAGCCGGCCAGACTGCAATCATCACTGGCAGCAATACTGGCATTGGCCTCGCATCCGCACGCGTTCTTCTTGGCCTCGGCCTTTCGCATTTGGTCATGGCCGTGCGCTCTACCGAGAAGGGAGCTGCTGCTGCCCTGCCGCTTCGAAAAGACTTTCCAGCGATCAAAATCGACGTCTGGGCCTTGGACATGCTCTCTTACAACTCAATCCAAGACTTTGTCGGGAAATGCGCAGCTCTCCCTCGTCTAGATATCGCCATCCTCAACGCAGGCATCACGCTGAATGATTCGATCGTCAACAAATCAACCGGCCACGAAGAAGTTTTCCAGGTCAACTATCTCTCGACCGCACTACTCGCCATCCTCTTGCTGCCTCTGCTGAAAAGCAGAAGCACTTCTCCTGGACGACTGACAATCGTTGGGTCCGGCCTCGGGCTTCACTCCAAATTTACGAATCGCAACGCCGTTCCACTCATCCCCTCCTTCGACGATCCAGCCAACCCGGGCTGGAAAGGCATGACATTGGCCGGCGAGCGATATTGTGTCTCCAAAACACTGGTGCTGATGCTAGTCTTCACTCTTAGCGAGCTCGTCGCAGTAGAAGATGTCATTATCAATGCTGTGGAGCCCGGATTCACCAGCGGAACATCACTAAATAGAAGTGCAGCGGCAATTCAGAAAGTCATGGTGAAACTGATGCATAAGCTATACGCACGAACTCCAGAGCAGGCGGCCTTGACGTATGTCGATGCGGTGGCTATCAAAGGTAAAGAAAGCCACGGGTGCTTTCTGATGGACTGGGAGATAATCGGGTGAGTTCGCCGCTTTTCATTAAATGACCAAGAAATGACTGACAGTGTAGGTTCCATCAGATGATGTACACCCCGGAGGGAAAGAAGACGATGCAAAGGTTACAGACGGAGACGCTGAAGGAGCTTGATTTTGCCAGAGTTACAGAAGTTCTAGACAAGATGCGCAGGAGCCCGTGAGCTGCAGTCAAACATCTAAGTCTTTGATATAGTGGATGCGGGCATACCATGGAAATAGTGGGGTCCAGTTGGACTACCAGGCTTCAGGGTGAAGCGTTCTGGGGTGTTTTCATGCTGGAGAGTGCCTACCGATGAGCTCTTTTGTTCGGTATTATCCATGTATGATATCAAATTGTTGAAAGGTTGATTCAATAGTTCTCTATGTTTGCTTTTCTCATTCGACTTCTTCGCGGTCTAAAAATGAACTCGTCTGGAAAGCTCGTGTTTCATGGTCAACATTTTCGTGTCCGGGCCGGATTTCTTCATTCAAGTCTTCAAGCTCCTTCTTCGCCTTCTCATAATCTTCGTTTCAAAACCAGCCCTCTTCTATCATGTTACATAATATCTTGTGCCTTTCATCTAATAGTAATCTACGCAGGAAACAATGCGCATCCCTCAAATTTAACGCAAACCGAGCGCCTTCGTGTAATCAGAGCCTGCTATCAGATATGGAGCCTGACGCGCTGCGACGAGAATACCGCCAGAGCAGGCGTATGCTCCCTACGGCCGAGGGAACTGTTCTACTTTTTAGAACTTGTTCAATGGGCGCGTGTTACACAGTTTCTAAAGAAAGATATATGGAGCTTGTTCTACATCGGTAAAGGCACAAAGGTTGCTGTTCCAAAGCTGTATTCCAATACATACAATTCCGTGGCACCTATCTTTCAAACTATAACATATTACGACGATTCTGTGGGTTTGTCCGTGATCTGGAATCATCGGCAGGACGATCGGAAGAACCTGATATGTGATAGACCACTGTTGAACTTGCGATGGGATGTACGCGCTGAGAGGCTAGATCATTTGTAGGATTTTGAGCCAGGGACGAATCCCTCGTTGTTGGTGACTAA
>Ga0247740_1001019_pt1 | contig 12331 bp, 12 predicted proteins | sample UWRJL148409B2_FD_180942 | JGI IMG/M metagenome (GOLD analysis project Ga0247740, IMG submission 180942) | Plant litter microbial communities from Arlington Agricultural Research Station in Wisconsin, United States - UWRJ-L148-409B-2 | ecosystem: Environmental > Terrestrial > Plant litter >...
CCCCGCCCCGATCTGCTTGGATGGAGCCATGACTGATTCACCGAAGACCAAGCCCGAAGTCGAGTTCTACGAGGGCCCCGAGCCCACCGAACTCGTGATCATTGACATCGAAGAGGGAACCGGCGCAGAAGCCCAGCCCGGCGCGACCGTCGACGTGCACTACCTCGGCGTCGACTTCGAGAGCGGCGAGGAGTTCGACTCCAGCTGGAGCCGCGGCCAGAGCATCAACTTCCCGCTCGGCAGCCTCATCGCCGGCTGGCAGCAGGGCATCCCCGGCATGAAGGTCGGCGGACGCCGCCAGCTGATCTGCCCGCCCGAGCTCGCCTACGGCCCCGTCGGCGGCGGACACCGCCTCTCGGGCCGCACCCTCACCTTCGTGATCGACCTGCTCGGCACGAAGTAGCACCGGCGCACGCACACGAAGGCCCGTCGAGAAATCGGCGGGCCTTCGTCGTCAGAGCAGCGCCGCGAGCTCGCGCAGCGCCGCGAACGGGTCGTCGCCCGCGGGCAGCAGCACGACGCTGTTCGCGCCGGCCGCGTACAGCTCGTCGAGCCGCGCCCGCGCCGTCTCGACCGTGCCGACGACCGCCAGCTGGTCGACCCACGCGTCGGGCAGGGCCGCCGCGAACTCGGCGGGCGAGCCGGCCTCGGCGCGCAGGGCGAAGAACTCCTCGGCGAACGGCAGCGGCTCGATGTGCACGCGCCCGTCGGGTTCGCCTACCCAGTCGAGGCGGGTGCGCGCGATATCCCGGGCGGCAGAAGCCTCCGGATGAACCGCCGCCACGTTGTACGCGACGATGCGGTGCGGCCGGCCGGCGCCGATCTGGCGGCGCACGGTCTCCAGGTACTCGGGGGTCACCGGTTCCGCGAGCGCCGTGCCGTCGGCGACGCGTCCGGAGACGGCGAGCGACTTCGGGCCGCGCACCCCGGCGATCACGAGCGGGGCGACGGCGGCGGGCGACTCGAGCGCGACGTCGCGCAGCCGCACGTACCGACCCTCCGTCGACACGGTCTCGCCGGCGAGGAGCGCGCGCATCGCGACGATCGTCTCCTCGAGCATCGTGAGCGGACTGGCCGGCCACGCGGCGACCTGGCGCATCCAGGCCGGCATACCGTGACCGACGCCGACGGTGACCCGCCCGGGATAGATCTCCGCGAGCGTGTTGGCCTCGAGGGTGGCGAACGCCGCGTTGCGGGCGGCGGCCGGAACGATGCCGATGCCGACGTGGATCGACGAGGTGACGGCCAGCGCGACCGCGGCCTGCGCGATGCCGCCGCGGAAGAAGCAGTCCTCGACGATCCACAGTTCGTGGAAGCCGAGCCGCTCGGCATCCCTGGCGAAATCGACGATGCGGTCGGCGGGCAGGTCACGGGGGAGCGAGACTCCCAATGCGCGGTCGGTGAGCATGCTTCCACCCTATTGCCCGGTACCGCGGGGCAGCAGAGGTGTTCGACGCCCGGGTCGCGGCGTCTTCTCGCGACACCCGTGCGCGGGGTGTGCGCCGCGCCTAGTACCCTTGAGCTGTGAAAACTTTCGACGTGTTGTTTGCCGAGCTGAGCGAGAAGGCCGCCGCGCGCCCCGAGGGGTCAGGCACCGTGGCAGAACTCGACGCCGGTGTGCACACGATCGGCAAGAAGATCGTCGAAGAGGCCGCCGAAGTGTGGATGGCCGCCGAGTTCCAGTCCGACGACGAGGCAGCCGAAGAGATCTCCCAGCTGCTCTATCACCTGCAGGTGATGATGATCGCGAAGGGCCTGAGCCTCGCCGATGTCTACCGACATCTGTAGAGCCCGCCTTCTTCCCGCGTCATCCATCACCACACCAAAAGGCTTCCCATGCTGAGAATTGCAGTGCCCAACAAGGGTTCACTGAGCGAGACCGCCGCCGACATGCTGCTCGAGGCCGGCTACGTCGGCCGCCGCGACCCCCGCGCCCTGAGCGCCGTCGACCCGCGCAACGACGTCGAGTTCTTCTACCTGCGCCCCCGCGACATCGCCACCTACGTCGGCTCGGGCGCGCTCGACGTCGGCATCACCGGCCGCGACCTGCTGCTCGACTCCGGCTCGGAGGCCGCGGAGATCGCGACCCTCGACTTCGGCGGCTCGACCTTCCGTTTCGCCGGCCGCCCCGGCGAATTCTCCGAGCTGGGCGACCTCGAGGGTGTGCGCGTCGCGACGAGCTACCCCGGACTGGTCGGCGACTTCCTCGCCCGTCACGGCGTCACCGCCAAGCTGGTGGGCCTCGACGGAGCGGTCGAGTCTGCGATCAACCTCGGTGTGGCGGATGCCGTCGCCGACGTCGTGAGCACCGGTTCCACCCTGCGCGCCCAGGGTCTCGAAATCTTCGGACCGGTGATCCTCGAATCGACCGCGGTGCTCATCAGCGCGAAGAAGGACCTCGCCGCTATCGCCACCCTGCAGCGCCGCCTGCAGGGCGTGCTCGTCGCGCGCCAGTACGTGCTCGTCGACTACGACGTCCCGGTCGCGCTCGTCGAGGCCGCCACCGCCATCACCCCCGGACTCGAGAGCCCCACCGTCTCACCGCTGCACGACCCGCAGTGGGTGGCCGTGCGCGCGATGGTGCACCGCACCGACACCAACCACGTGATGGACGCGCTCTACGACCTGGGCGCCCGGGCCATCCTCGTCAGCTCGATCCACGCCGCGAGGATCTGACCGTGGCAGTCGCAGTGCGTGTCATCCCGTGCCTCGACGTCGCCGCCGGCCGTGTGGTCAAGGGAGTCAACTTCCTCAACCTGCGTGACGCGGGCGACCCCATCGAACTCGCGCGCACCTACTACGAGCAGGGCGCCGACGAGATCACCTTCCTCGACGTGAAGGCCACCGTCGACAACCGCGACACGATGTACGACGTCGTGCGCGCGACCGCCGAGCAGGTGTTCATCCCGCTCACGGTCGGCGGCGGTGTGCGCAGCGCCGAAGACGTCTCCAAGCTGCAGGCCAGCGGGGCCGACAAGGTCGGCGTCAACAGCGCCGCGATCGCCCGCCCCGACCTGATCGGCGAGATCGCCGACCGGTTCGGCGCCCAGTGCGTCGTGCTCAGCCTCGACGTGAAGCGCAGCGACCGGGTCGCGAGCGGATTCGTCGTCACGACGCACGGCGGCCGCACCGAGACCGACATCGACGCCCTCGCCTGGGCGGTCGAGGCGATCGAACGCGGGGCAGGCGAACTGCTGGTCAACTCGATCGACGCCGACGGTATGAAGACCGGGTTCGACCTCGAGCTGGTGAGCGCGATGCGCGAGATCAGCCGGGTGCCCGTGATCGCGAGCGGGGGAGCGGGCAAGCTCGAACACTTCGCCCCGGCCATCGCCGCCGGCGCCGACGCGGTTCTGGCGGCATCCGTCTTCCACAATGGAGAATTGACAGTCGGCGACGTGAAACGCGCGCTGGCCGAGTCTGGAGTTGTCACGAGATGACCGAGTCGATCGAACTCACCGCGGAGACCGTCGAGGCCGTCGTCGCGCGTGCCGTGTTCAAAGACGGCGGGCTGCTTCCGGCGATCGTGCAGCAGTGGGACTCGAAAGAGGTTCTGATGCTCGGCTACATGGACGCCGAGGCTCTGCGCCGTACCCTCACCGAGGGCCGGGTGACCTACTGGTCGCGCAGCCGCGAGGAGTACTGGCGCAAGGGCGACACGAGCGGCAACGTGCAGTACGTGCGCGGGGCGGCACTCGACTGCGACGCCGACACCCTGCTCGTGACGGTCGACCAGATCGGGCCCGCCTGCCACACCGGCGCGCACGCCTGCTTCGACGTCGACCCGCTGTCGCCGAAGATCGGACACGACGAATGACCAACACGACGAACAGGGCCGACTTCGACGCGCGCCTCGACGCCGGCCACCGGGTCGTGCCCGTCATCCGCGAGCTCTTCGCCGACGGCGAGACCCCGGTCGGCATCTACCGCAAGCTCGCCATGGGCAGGCCGGGCACCTTCCTGCTCGAGAGCGCGGAGCAGGGCGGCATCTGGTCGCGTTTCTCGTTCGTCGGCGCCGCGAGCTTCGGTGTGCTGACCCAGCGCGAGCAGCAGTACGCCTGGCTCGACTACGGCATGTCCGCCGAGCGCGCCCTAGGTGCCGATTCGCCCCCCGGCCCTCTCGCCGCCCTCGCGCACCTGCACGAGCGCTGGAGCACCCCACACGTCGACGGCCACCCGCCGCTCACCGGCGGACTCGTCGGCTTCATCGGCTGGGAGGCGATCCGCCAGATCGAGAACCTGCAGAACGTGCCGCCCGCCGACTTCAGCGTTCCTGGGCAGGCCATGAGCTTCGTCTCCGAGCTCGTCGTCATCGACCACCGCGACGGTACCGTGCTGCTCATCGCCACGGCGCTCGGCGACGGCGTCGAGTCGCGTGACGAGGTCTGGGCCGGCGCGCAACAGCGCCTCGACGCGATGCAGGCGAAGCTGGCCGAGCCGAGCGAGGCTTGGCTGGCCGAGGTCGACCTGTCGATCCAGGCGAACCCGATCCCGCGCACCACCGAGGCCGAGTACGCCGAGTCGATCGAGCGGTCGAAGAAGTACATCCGCGACGGCGACGTCTTCCAGGTGGTCGTCTCGCAGCGCTTCGACCACGAGATCACGGCCGACGCGATCGACGTCTACCGCGTTCTGCGCACGCTCAACCCCTCGCCCTACATGTACCTGCTCACCCTTGTCGACACCGACGGCGAGCCGTACCACATCGTCGGATCCAGCCCGGAGGCGCTGGTCAAGGTGCAGGACGGCCGCGTGCACATGCACCCGATCGCCGGGTCGCGCCCGCGCGCCGACACAGTCGAACGCGACCTCGAACTCGCGGTCGAGCTGCTGGCCGACGAGAAGGAGCGCTCCGAGCACCTGATGCTCGTCGACCTCGCCCGCAACGACCTGCTCAAGGTCTGCACGCCCGGTTCCGTCGAGGTCACCGAGTTCATGCAGGTGGAGCGTTTCAGCCACATCATGCACCTCGTGTCGAGTGTCGAGGGCAACCTGAGGCCGGATGCCACGCCGATCGAGGTCTTCACGGCCACCTTCCCGGCCGGCACGCTCTCGGGTGCGCCGAAACCGCGCGCCCTCGAGATCATCGACGAGCTCGAACCCGCCCAGCGCGGCGTGTACGGGGGAGTCGTGGGCTACTTCGACTTCGCCGGCGATCTCGACCTCGCCATCGCCATCCGCACCACGACGATCGTCGGCGGCATGGCCCGCGTGCAGGCGGGTGCCGGCCTCGTTGCCGACTCCGACCCCGCGGCCGAACACCTCGAATCGCAGAACAAGGCCGCGGCACCGTTGCGCGCCGTCGCCGTGGCTAATGCGATGCGCAGGGTCAAGTGACCGAGACGACGAGCACCCGCAAGCCCCGCAGCACCAAGTCGATGGTGCTGCTCGCGAGCGCGGTGATAGCCATCCTCACCCTGGTCTCGTGGACGCAGGTCTGGTTCGCCGTAGTGCTCTCCGACGGCGCGCAGCTCGAGGTCGCCGGCGAGGTCGCGGCTCCCGCGCTCTCGGCCCTCGCCCTCGCCAGCCTCGTGCTGGTGGGTGCGCTCGCTATCGCCGGACCGTTCTTCCGTCTCGTCTTCGGTGTGCTCGAGGCGCTCATCGGGGTCGCCGTGCTGTTCTCGGCGATTCTCGCGGTCGGCGACCCGGTGGCCGCATCCGGTTCTGCGATCTCGACCGCGACCGGCGTCGCAGGCGACGAATCCGTGGCGTCCCTCGTCACCTCGATCGACGGCAGTGTCTGGCCCTGGATCGCGCTGGTCAGCGGCGTGCTGATGCTCGCCGCCGGCGCCGCGATCATCGTGACGAGCCGCGGCTGGCCGAGTTCGGCCTCGCGCAAGTACCAGGCGACCCGGCTCGAACCGGCGAAAGCCGAGCGCACGTCGGTCGACGACTGGGATTCGCTCAGCGGCGGCAACGACCCGACCACCAACGACTAGCGCGGCGCGCTGGCGTCGTCGTCGATGAGAGCCGTCTCGTCGCGATAGAGTTTTAACGCCGATCGACGTTAGTACCGGCACGAACAACGAATGGAGCATCATGAGCATCGAGTCTGACGAAGGACACGGCAACTCGCCCGCCGCCTGGACTGCCGTGATCATCATGCTGGTCGCCTTCACGCTCGGCACCTTCTTCTTCTGGTTCGACCTGCCGTGGCTCGTCGTGGCCTCGGCCGTCCTCGCGGTACTCGGTCTGCTGACCGGTGTTGTGCTCGCGCGACTCGGCTACGGCGTCGGCGGCAGCAAGTACGCACCGAAGACCCACCACTAGAGTGCTCGACTCCCTCGTAGCCGGAGCCCTCGCAGACGCTTCCGAACGCCGGGCGACGAGAAGCCTGGCCGACGTCGAATCGGCTGCTCTGGCGCGCCCCGCAGCACTCGACGTTCTCGCCCACCTCGCGCCGGCCGACCGCGTGAAGATCATCGCCGAGGTCAAGCGGTCCAGCCCCTCGCGCGGCGCCCTCGCCGAGATCCCCGACCCGGCGGCGCTCGCCCGCGCCTACGAGACCGGGGGAGCCAGCGTCATCAGCGTGCTCACCGAGGGCCGCAAGTTCGGCGGATCCCTCGCCGACCTCGAGGCCGTGCGTGCCGCCGTGACGCTGCCGGTGCTGCGCAAAGACTTCATTGCCGAGCCGTACCAGGTGTTCGAGGCACGCGCCGCGGGTGCCGACCTCGTGCTGCTCATCGTCGCCGCCCTCGAGCAGCCGTTGATGACCGAGCTCTTCGACCTCATCAACTCGCTCGGCATGACCGCGCTCGTCGAGACGCACACCGGCGAAGAACTCGATCGCGCGATCGACCTGGGCGCGACCCTGATCGGTGTCAACGCGCGCAACCTCTCCACGTTCGAGCTCGACCAGAACCTGTTCGGCACGCTGGCCGACCGCATTCCCGCCGGAGTCATCCGGGTCGCGGAATCGGCCGTCAAGACCCCGGCCGACGTCGCGCACTACCGCGCGGCCGGAGCCGACGTCGTGCTCATCGGCGAAGCGCTCGTCACGGGCGATCCCGTCGCCACCCTCACAGAATTTCTAGGTAACTGATGACCCACCTGCGAGACGAGACCGGACCCTACTTCGGCGAGTTCGGCGGGCGCTTCGTTCCCGAGTCGCTCGTCGCGGCCCTCGACGAACTGAGCGCGGCCTACGAGCTCACCAAGAAAGACCCCGAGTTCGCGGCCGAGTTGACGGCCCTGCACAAGACCTACACCGGCCGTCCGTCGATCATCACCGAGGTGCCGAGGTTCGCGAAAGAAGCCGGTGGTGCCCGCATCATCCTCAAGCGCGAAGACCTCAACCACACGGGCTCGCACAAGATCAACAACGTGCTCGGCCAGGCGCTGCTCACCAAGCGCATCGGCAAGACCCGCGTGATCGCCGAGACCGGAGCCGGCCAGCACGGCGTCGCCACCGCCACCGCCGCGGCCCTCTTCGGGCTCGAGTGCGTCATCTACATGGGCGAGGTCGACACCGACCGCCAGGCGCTCAACGTCGCGCGCATGCGCCTGCTCGGTGCCGAGGTCGTCTCGGTCACAACCGGCTCGCGCACCCTGAAGGACGCGATCAACGAGGCCTACCGCGAGTGGGTCGCGAGCGTCGACACCACCAACTACATCTTCGGCACGGTCGCCGGCCCGCACCCGTTCCCCGCCATGGTGCGCGACTTCCAGAAGATCATCGGCGAAGAAGCCCGACAGCAGGTCATCGACCTGACCGGCAGCCTGCCCACCGCGGTCACCGCGTGTGTCGGCGGCGGCAGCAACGCGATGGGGATCTTCCACGCCTTCCTCGATGATCCGGATGTCGCGTTGTACGGGTACGAGGCGGCGGGCGACGGCCACCTCACCGACCGTCACGCGGCGACGCTCACGCGCGGCCGCCCCGGCGTGCTACACGGCGCACGCAGCTACATGCTGCAGGACGACGACGGCCAGACCGTCGAGTCGCACTCGATCTCGGCCGGCCTCGACTACCCGGGCATCGGCCCCGAGCACTCCTGGCTGCACGACATCGGCCGCGCCACATACCTTCCCGTCACCGACGACGAGGCGATGCAGGCCCTCCGCCTGCTCAGCCTCACCGAGGGCATCATCCCCGCCATCGAGTCGGCGCACGCCCTCGCCGGCACCATCAAGCTCGGCAAAGAGCTGGGACCCGACGCTGTCATCCTGGTGAACCTCTCCGGTCGCGGCGACAAAGACATGGAGACCGCCGGAAAGTACTTCGACATCCTCGATGCCGAAGCACTCGCCGCCGAAGACCTCGCCCCCGTAGAAGAGAGCCCCGAGCGATGAGCGCCGTCGAGAATGCCATCCGTCTGCGCAAAGACGCGGGCTCCGGCGCGCTCGTGGGCTACCTGCCCGCCGGGTTCCCCGACCTCGACACCAGCATCGAAGCGGCCGTGGCCCTCGTCGAGAACGGCGTCGACGTAATCGAGCTCGGTCTGCCTTACAGCGACCCGGTCATGGACGGTCCGGTCATCCAGCAGGCCACCGAGATCGCCCTGCAGAACGGCTTCCGCCTGAAGCACGGACTCGAGGCCGTCGCGGCAATCACGGCCCGCGCCCACCCCCCCGTGCTCGTGATGACCTACTGGAACCCGATCATCCAGTTCGGCGTCGAACGCTTCGCCGACGAGCTGCTCGCCGCGGGCGGAGCGGGCCTGATCACGCCCGACCTCGTGCCCGACGAAGCCAAAGAGTGGCTCGCGGCATCCGAACGCACAGGACTCGATCGGGTCTTCCTCGCAGCCCCCTCGTCGTCCGAGGCCCGGCTGAAGCAGGCCGTCGACGCGAGCCGCGGCTTCGTCTACGCCGTCTCGACCATGGGCATCACGGGGGCGCGGCAGGACGTCGACGCCGCCGCCCGCTCGCTCGTCGGCCGCCTGCGCGACGCCGGCGCGACCAGCACCTGTGTCGGCATCGGCATCTCGACGAGCGACCAGGTGCGCGAGGTGCTCCAGTACGCCGACGGCGCCATCGTGGGCACCGCCCTCGTCAAGGCTCTCGCCGACGGGGGAGTCGACGGGGTAGCCCGATTCGCTGCCGACCTCAGCGCCGGCACCCGCCCCTAAACAAACCCCGGCCCCGACGGGTCTAGTCTTACTACGTCTTCGCACACCCCGAAAGGTCTCTGCCTCGTGTTCGCACCCCTCAGCATTCCCAGCCCTGACTACGCGTGGCAGGTGTTCAACCTCGGCCAGTGGTTCCGTGACATCGGACTCACCTGGTTCGGGTTCGACCTCAACATCCACGCCTACGCCGTCTGCATCCTGATCGGCATCATCGCGGCCGGTATCCTCACCAACTACCGCCTCACGCGCCGCGGCGCCGAGCCGGGCGTGGTGCTCGACATCATCATCTGGGCCGTACCGCTCGGCATTGTCGGCGCGCGCATCTTCCACGTGCTGACACATCCCGACGACTACTTCTACGAGGGTGCCGACCTGCTGCGGGTGCTCTACGTCTGGGAGGGTGGCATCGCCATCTTCGGGTCGCTGATCGGTGGCGCCGTCGGTGCCTGGATCGGCTGCAGGTTCTCCGGCATCCGCTTCTGGACCTTCGCCGACGCCGTCGCGCCCGCCCTCCTGCTCGCGCAGGCCTTCGGACGCCTCGGTAACTGGTTCAACCACGAGCTTTTCGGCCAGCCGACCGACCTGCCGTGGGGCCTCGAGATCGAGAGCACCAACGCGGCCTACCCCGCTGGACTCCCCGAGGGCACGCTGTTCCACCCGACCTTCCTCTACGAGATCATCTGGAACCTCGTCGGTTTCGCGCTGATCCTCATCGTCGAACGCAAGCTGCGCCTGCAGTGGGGCAAGGTGCTCGGCCTCTACCTGATCTGGTACGGCCTCGGCCGCTCGTTCTTCGAGTCGATCCGCATCGACCCGAGCGAGGTCTTCTTCGGCCTGCGAAGTAACGTTTGGGCGGCGATTCTGGCCGTCGTTCTCGGAATCGTGATCATTGTGGTGCAGAACAAGCGCCACACCGGCTACGAGCCCAGCCCCTATGTTGTGGGTCGCGGGTGGGTCAAGCCGGGCACTGGGGTAGAATCAGACGACACCTATTCGGAGACCGACGAACCAGGCAACGACGCCGCGTCCCCCACCGAAGAGCTCGCCACAAGCGATGAAGGCGCCAAGTCCTGACGACAGGGCCACCTCTGACACCCGATGGGCCGCCGACGTCCCGCACGCTCCAACACATCGTGAGGACGGACAATATGGCTCTCACGCCAGCTCTCCAGCGCTTCAGCACGACCCCTCAGGCAACAGGTCTCTACGACCCGCGTCGTGAGAAAGACGCCTGTGGCCTCGCCATGGTCGCGACCCTCAGGGGAACCGCGGGCCACGACATCATCGACGCGGCGCTGAACGCGCTGCGTCACCTCGAGCACCGCGGGGCCATCGGCTCCGACGCGGGCACGGGTGATGGCGCGGGAATCATCACGCAGATCCCCGACGAGTTCTTGCGCGCCGTCGCGGGCTTCGACCTACCGCCCATGGGCAGCTACGCCGTGGGTATGTCGTTCCTGCCGGTCGAAGACGACGACCGCGCGGCCATCAAGGCCGGCATCGACCAGATCGCGAAGGAAGAGGGCCTCACTGTCCTCGGCTGGCGCGACGTTCCCGTGCGCGCCGACCAGGTCGGCGACCTGGCACGCGCGGCGATGCCCGTGTTCGAGCAGTTGTTCCTCGCGTCGACGAGAACGGATGACACGGGGTCGCTGATCTCCGGAATCGAACTCGACCGTCAGGTCTACCGCCTGCGCAAGCGGGCCGAGCACGGTTTCGGGGCGTACTTCCCGTCGCTGTCGAGCCGCACCCTCGTCTACAAGGGCATGGTCACGACGCTCCAGCTCGAGCCGTTCTACCCCGACCTCAGCGACGAGCGCTTCGCGTCGAAGCTCGCCCTCGTGCACTCGCGCTACTCGACCAACACCTTCCCGTCGTGGCCGCTCGCGCAGCCGTTCCGCATGATCGCGCACAACGGCGAGATCAACACGGTGCAGGGCAACCGCAACTGGATGCGCGCCCGCCAGTCGCAGCTCGAGTCCGAGCTGCTCGGCGACATCCCCAGCCTGCTGCCGATCAACACCCCCGGCGCCAGCGACTCCGCGTCGTTCGACGAGGTCGTCGAGCTGCTCAGCCTCACCGGCCGTTCGCTGCCCCACTCGATCATGATGATGGTGCCGGAGGCCTGGGAGAACCAGACCGACGTCGAGGCCGCCCGCAAGGCGTTCTACGAGTACCACGCCATGCTCATGGAGCCGTGGGACGGCCCCGCCGCCCTCGTCTTCACCGACGGCTCGCTCGTCGGCGCGACCCTCGACCGCAACGGCCTGCGCCCCGGACGCTTCCTCGTCACCGACGACGGACTCGTCGTGCTCGCGAGTGAGATCGGCGTGCTCGACATCGACCCCGCGAAGGTCGTGCGCAAGGGCCGCCTGCGCCCCGGCAAGATGTTCCTCGTCGACACCGAGGCCGGCCAGATCATCGAGGACGACGACATCAAGGGGCAACTGGCCACGGCCGCGCCCTACGGTGAGTGGCTCGACGCGGGGCGCATCCACCTCAAAGACCTGCCGGAGCGTGAGCACATCGTGCACACCCCGGCCTCGGTCACCCGCCGCCAGCGCACCTTCGGCTACACCGAAGAAGAAGTGCGCATCATGATCATGCCGATGGCGAAGAACGGTGCGGAGCCGCTCGGTGCCATGGGATCGGACACGCCCATCGCGGTGCTCTCCGAACGCCCGCGCCTGCTCTTCGACTACTTCACGCAGCAGTTCGCGCAGGTGACGAACCCGCCGCTCGACTCGATCCGCGAAGAGGTCGTCACCTCGATGAAGCTCGGCCTCGGCCCCGAGCGCAACCTGCTCGCGGCCACCCCCGAGCACGCGCGCCAGGTCATCCTCGACTTCCCGGTGATCGACAACGACGAGCTCGCGAAGATCCAGCACATCGACCCGCGCCCCGGCAGCCGCCTCACCACGACGATCAAGGGCCTCTACCGGGTCGACAAGGGTCCGAAGGCGCTCGAGAAGCGGCTCAAGGCCATGTGCGACGAGGTGGACGAGGCGATCGACGCCGGCGCCCAGTTCATCGTGCTCTCCGACCGCGACTCGAACAAGGAGTACGCGCCGGTCCCGTCGCTGCTCATGCTCGCCGCGATCCACCACCACCTGATCCGTCGCGAGAACCGCATGAAGGTCGGAATCATCGTCGAGGCGGGTGACGTGCGCGAGGTGCACCACATCGCGCTGCTCGTCGGCTACGGTGCATCCGCCATCAACCCCTACCTCGCCATGGAAACGGCCGAAGAGCTCGTGCGC
>Ga0247740_1001021_pt1 | contig 12321 bp, 18 predicted proteins | sample UWRJL148409B2_FD_180942 | JGI IMG/M metagenome (GOLD analysis project Ga0247740, IMG submission 180942) | Plant litter microbial communities from Arlington Agricultural Research Station in Wisconsin, United States - UWRJ-L148-409B-2 | ecosystem: Environmental > Terrestrial > Plant litter >...
CGATCCAGTAGCGAAGCTTCGACATCCCATTGATAGGTGGGCCGTCTGGGAGAAGCTCAAGGCAGCCCGTTTTGCCGGTGACTTGGAGGATGTGCATACGGCGATTGTTGTCGACGCTGAAGGTGCCACATTGTGTGCCGAGGGAAGAGTTGGCTACGGGGGCTGCGGCGATGAGGGTGATGCCGGTGGCGAAGAGGAAGATGAGGAAGTTGAGCAGACGCATCCTGGTCTAGAATCCTGTTGGTGACAAATCTTGGAAGGTTTTGGTTGAAGATTGGGGAGGTTGATGCTGAGGTTGCGGGGAGAAGTGTAGGAGGTGAGGGGGTCATGACTTGTATCGCCTTGTGACTTCGGAGCGGTGAGAGAACTCGGCGGTGAGCGAGTCTCGCATCGAGTAAAGACAGACCAATTATCATCAAATGCCAGGTAAAGGACGGCGGTCACAAAGAAGCACCGTCTAGAGTGATTTTACCGCTGAAAATTTAAGTTTATCTCAGCGTTGCACACTAAACTGGGTTGCATCGCTACTGTCGGTATAAGACGTAAAATCTTTGATACCGATCTAGGTCTTGCAGTTTCCCAACGGCCATTATCCTGGTACTGTTCCCCACAATCTACCATACCGCTAAGATTCTAGACCGATACCATTACCGAGGTGGAGCATCTGCAGCATAATAGCAGCGATAGTACGCACGCTTCGGGCCCGGCGGGAACGGGCAATTCTTAGGCCTGCCCCATGAGCCCTTGATGTAGTCGGTGCGCTCGTTAATTCCGCACGGAAGCTCGACCGACTCGTCCTCGCTGTTGACGCATTAGAACAGGGTCTAGGTGTCGCAATGCAATGCACTGTGCGTGCCAATTGTGTGCAGGTAAAACCTAAATTACTTACTGGAAGAACTCGCAGTTGCAGTTGTCATGGATCTTGAAGGCGTGTACCTCGATGTTCTTGAGCGGACGCTCGATTTTGAGGCAGTCGGTAGATTTCGTGTTTTGGAGATTGAACTTGTAGCCGTCGATGTTGGTAGTGAGGTAGCCGCAGGTTGGGTTGACTTGCGAGTAGACGAGGGTGATGAGAAGCGAGAGAAGGATGAGGAGACGCATTTTGATGGCTCTAAGGGGTGGATAAGTTGTTTGTGATGAAGGGTGTCGATGTGAAGTGGAGATGAGGATTTTTGTCGATGGAATTGTGGAAGCTATCGACGGATAGATATTTTCCACAGGTTGATTAGATAAGCTTGGTCTGAGATTCGAGTGAAAGACTCGAAGCGTAAAGAACAAAGAATTTCAGGGGCCTCAGTGTAGGCTGCCGAGAAGAAGCTCCTGCTAAATCGTGCCTTATGCATTTTAGCAACAGTGACGATATTGGTGAAAGAACGGGGCTCACCTCGGCCATGAATATAGTCCACGTGGCAGGTTTTAGAAGGCTCAACCGCCTCGCGTGTCCGAAGTTCGGCCATCATGTCACAAGCCTCGTCCGCAACCGCACCGGCTACAGTGATACCGACAAGGAAGGCGATCAAGAAGCTGAGAAGCCTCGTGTTGCAGTAGGCTTTTGGTTTGAGTAGCGTTTGATGTCTCCGACTTGGGGGCGGGGAAGAAGTTGGGCGCGAAGAGATGGGTAGTTGAAGGAGAAAGGTTGAGCGAGGAGAAGGCAAACGCGGACGAGAAGTAGAATTTTGTAGTCTATGCGCCATATTTAGGGTACTTGAGTAGCTCTAACTCTTTCAAAGAAAACTCGAGGTGAGGGAGATCGAGAAAAAGGTTGGTGATTGACGCCGAGTGAAAGCGCAACAGTTTTCTAGGAACGCGGTAAGGTTTGGAACAAAAGGAAACATCGCACCCGAGTGAGACATCAATGCTCTCAGTACAGCCTTGGAAGTGAACATATGAGAGTCTTGGATGCGGAGTGCATCCTTTCCAATATACTCACTGTGTGAATTCACAGTGTCTTGACGTGAGTCTGGATACCCTGTACATGATAGAAGTGTCGAAAGACATTCATCTGACACTGTATCGGTTGTGACTCATCTGCCTTCGACTGCATCTTGCTCTCTTCGTAATAGTGTCATGCCTCAATGGGCAAATGGTATAGAGTATGTGAAGTACTGAGTGATGTGGTAAATGAGCTGATCATTGTAGCTACATACATGAGCAAGCTATAGATCCGTGATAGACGGCCAGTCGCAGCGATGAGCTGTGTTACGTTAAGCACTGCCCGACTGCAGCACCTATCCGATCAATCGTTCCAAGCCCATCCAGGCAAGTTCCTTGCAGGACAGAGTGGGAATGCCAATCCGCTTGGTCAAACTTAGTTATGCACGTAAAGAGGAAACATACCGCTAACGATCGAATACGGGGGATTTGGTCTTAAAGTCGCAAAGGCCCACCCGCATCACCAAACAATTTGCCAAACCGCGTCACTGAATCCCACAATCTGCGAGAACATCTGATCCCTTAAATTCAGGTTCGTAAGTACCCATTCCTGTCCAGTCTTGCTCTGCAACTTCAAGTCCTTCCCACTGTCGCTCTTGGGCTTGGGTATACTGGAACCCACCACACGCTCAATTTTCTCAATACGCTCGATTTGAGAGTAAAGAAGCGTCCAGAGTACTTCCTCCTTCGTCGGACTGGTGTGTTGGTGGGATGTGAAGCGGACGGAGCTATTACTGATTATGAGACGTCCCCTCTTGTTCTCGTGGTGTGCAGTATAGGCACCGTAGTCTTGGGTCTTTAATGTTGTTTGAGGCGAGGTGATGGATGCGTTGGGTAGCGTGGATGGAATGGTACCGTGGTTCTCTTGGTATCGGGTACCTTCGGCTTGGATGGCTTTCATAGACCACTCGGCTAGAAAAAAAAAACGTCAATGAGAACAGTTCTACGACGTGCCAGCATGATCACATACCATGAGTGGGAATGCCCCAAAAGATGCGTTTGGGAAACGAGGCCAAAAGACGATACTCAGGAAAATTAACCGCTAACGGGAATAGACCGAAGAACGTGATTCCCATGTTCAGTGTAGCGATCTTTATGAACAGCCACGCAGGCACGAACGAGATCGCCAGGATACTAACGATGAAGATGGCGAGTGTAGCCATTGTGCGGCTTGGTACGCGCCACTCGTAAAAGCTTCTGAATGTCAGCAATTCGGTTGCTCCACTAGCCCAAGGTACCTACTTCCGTAATGATTCGAAGAAGTTGGCCAAGTCAGCCAATTGAATCATGAGCCACGGTCCAAGATCCTCAAGGATCTTATCAGCCCATTTCTCGTCGCCTTCCTTCTGAATGTACTCCGTAAGAGTGAGTGCAGTCTGCTGGCGGTCCTCGGTGCGCTCGATATCTTGACGGATATCTTCCATAGATGGCGCGTTGAGCCGGCGTTCTATGACTAGGTACACAATAGCGGAAAGCTGAAATCGGCGTTAGATTTTCTCAAGACAACGGTGTTGGTTACTTTACTATTCCAGGAAGGAGTAAGTTGGTAGCCCATAGCAAAGTGTAGGCGATCAGATATTTTGTCGTTTCTGTGCGGCTTTCCCATCGGTAGACTCGCCGCGCGGTCATTATGAATTCTTGGAACGGTGCGGATGCAATAATCAGACGCTCAACATTCGGCATGATAGACTGCTTCGTTGGCGCGGGGTGATCCATGCCATACCCTATGTATTGCCCACCGTATTGTTGTGCGGCGTACTCGGCGACCTGTAGGAAGTTAGTCACCGCTTGCATTAACAGAATGCAAGGTTGTCCTCACATGTTGTCCATATGCCCTCCAGTCCGTCACGAGTTTCCCATTTGCTTCTCGTTTGTGGAAGTCTGCTTTGCTCTTCAGCACAAACCGATCCCGTGGCAGTACCCGCACTTTCGTGATGTGTCGATCTAGCGTCCACCTCACATACATATTCTGCCTCTCCTTCAGCAGCTCGTCGAATGTCTCCGTCGCTCGGTTCTTCTTCTCCTGCGTCTCCGCATGCTGCACATTATCGTGCGCTTTGAGCAGATCCACCTCCTGCCCATGCGATATCTCTTTCGATGCGATGTTGGCCGCGACCTCGCGGTTACCACGACCAGATACTTTTGACTTGACTGTATCTACAGGGTCATGCATGAAGTCTTTCATAGTCGCCTTGTCCGGCACTGGCATCTTTTCCTTGAGGCGGGTGTCAGACTTTTCGGTCACAGGATTGGCGAGGAGTGAATCTTGCTGGCCGAGGTCATCCTCGATATCGGTCCCCTTGCTAATGTGTAGCGTCTTCCTGATCTTGATAGCAGCATCATGTCTCTTTTCGCTGATAGCAACTCGCAGGGACCGATGCTTCTCGTCTGCATCGTCGTGGCCATGGTCGTCTGCCAAGTTTGGCAATTTTTGAGGCAGCTGGATCTGATTGTCATGGTTGATATTTGCGCGGTCGAGGCCGGCGTGGTGCTCGTCGACCGTGGCGAACTCCTTCTTAGCCGCCATAGAGGTAGCGATCGGCCCGATGCTCAGTGGGGGTGTGCAGTTTGTATACACGGCTCAGCAAACCGTAACAATAACCAGGTTGCTTGAAGGGTCGGCGACGGCCCAATTTTCAAGGTAGGGGGTTCCTTGAATTCTTGAACGTGGCCGTTGTAGTCTGCAGGTAACTCGCAGCCGGAACGTCATGATACGTCATGCGCGTGACACAAAGCGACTTCTGATCCTGATCTCCGACAAGAACCTGTTGGTTCGACGGAACGGAGTTCCGTCTACAATCCACGGTTTTCAAAAAACTCTGCTTCTGGAAGTTCGCTGCTCATTACGTCTGGCACGGGAGATCCTCCCGCGGAGGCTAAGCCGCGTTAGGTAGGGCGGGTGAATGACCCACCCATTACGAGCGCGAAGAACAACAACGCAGCCACCATGGAATCAAATGACAACCTCACTGATTGCCTTCTTTTGAGCTTCATCAATGTGCCGGTTACGTTTACCCTGCATTACTTTACAGGTAGCAGGAAGGTACTGACCGAGAAGACCATCGTAATGCTGGAGACCTGCTAACAAGGCAATTCCATATTCAGCCCCAAGATTGAGTATGCTCCCAACTCCCAATACATACAAAAGATCTCCGGCAGACCTGAAGGGAAGAGAGACCGCTAATCCGTTGGCGCCGGATAAGCTTTCCGCGCCGCGTTCGGACTTGTGCACCGAATCACATCAAATGAAAATTGTCCAAGTTCCACGATTAGCTAGCACGCGATCGAAACGTTTTCATGATGAGTATTCAACAGTCACTCCATCATGCACTGTACCTTTCAGACTCGCTCAAAGCAAAGCGATTCCTGTGGTCTCTGCAAAGGACATCTAGAGTCGGAAGCGAAAAGCGAGAGAGAATAAGATACGGAACAGATGATGCAAGATTGTTTGAAGTTTTAGGGGATATTATTATCGTATATGGACGTAAGCCCGTCAAATATGCCAATTTGTCGTCGCTGATATCCAATTTCATGCCAATGTCCAAGCGCAAACAAACCGCATCGTAAACCACACACCCGAGAATGGCGTTTGACCCTGATATAAATCAGGATGCAACATTGAATGATGTCGCTCACATACTTAGAATCCATATAGAGATTCAGATTTGCGCCACTTACTACACATTAGCGCTGTCAGTGTGGCCTCACAAGGACATGTGAATAATTTAGACTCACCTCAACCTCCTCATCGTCGACGTACGTCGCAGTGGACGCGATACCTACAAATTAGGAGTTGAGGCACTTGTAGGACTTGAGGCCGTTCTTGTTCGTGCTACCCTTGGTAGGGCCGCCCCATCCAATCCACTTGCCGCCGCAATCATTCTCGCTGGGTAAATTTAGCTGTAGTCGAAGGATGCAACAGCTCCGAGATGAGGGTCGAAAGGTACTCACTAGAAGAAGAAGCAGGTGCAGTCCTTGAGGATATTGTACTGGCGGAGCTCAGCCTGCGTGTTGAAGCTATGGCAGCTACCGTCCTTGAGGATGGGCATGCCGACGCGATTGGAGTAGGTGACCATTCCACAGGACTGAGCATTGACGCCGGTGGTCTGAACATCAGGAGTAGGGTCCTGGGTAGGTGCTGTGTTGGCCATGCCGGTAACGGCGGCGAGAGTGATGAAGAACTTGCCGGAAGGCATGGTGTTTGAGTAGTGGCTTAGGTGATTTGAGCGTAGGTCAAAACGACTTTGCGCTGTTTAGAAAGCTGGTAGACGGTGGAGTAGAGCAGGCGTGGTCGATCTGATGAGGATATTGGGTTGGCTTAGGCTGCTTTTGTAGGGGGCCATCGCAATTAGTAACTGACGCGGAATGGCACGTGGGTGCCTTTCCACGTCAACGTTGTTGCACACTCGCATTGACCGCCGCGTGAGCGGTTATAACGAGGAGGGTGCAGCGGGGAAATTGGAACTAACAATATCATGGCCAACAGCACTCGAGCTTAAATTCCAGAACACAAATCATATGTGAAACAGCAATCTCGTGATTTAATCATCTTCCGTTTTCGAAACTAGCTCGACATTCACACGACACACAGACATCAGGTCACTGACAACCGGGGCGTGCAGATGCAATGTAGACGGAAACCGCCCGTACATTCCTCAAATTGCAGGCACTCAATTGTTCTGAGACCTAGACATCCACAGTACGCTTCAGAAATGATGGCTACATCTGACGACCGCATTCCCGTTGCGCCTTTTCACGCGACCATGTAGGCGCTAGTTGCCAAATCAAGAGCACGTCGAGTTGACCGTTAACGAGCCAAACTTCCGAACAGCTTGAAGCTCCTGGAAGCTCCTGATATCAACTATCTTCCCGGCCCGAACCCAGCCCTGCCATGCTAGCCTTCAAGGATGTCAGGTCCCTTCGTGGAGTTTGTGGAGGTACTGTTGGGATTTCCAATCTTGATGTCGGTCCCGATGGTCTTATTTTGCCAGTGGCATGCGTAGTAGTTGATATTCCAGTCATGCTCGACTTTTATAGTGCTACTCAGTATCAGTATCTACCGTCCACAGGTTCATTAGGCCTCTTGACCTACTCGTTTGCGGATCCTCCACCTTCCCAACCAACGACGGCCTCTGCTTTTCCCTTCGAAGGATCGCATTCCTTTCTTTCCCCATGTAAGACTTTCGCTTCAGAATACCAAAGATTGACTCACTCGTAGAAATAGCAGATTGCGTCGAAAACAATATTGAACTTGAAAGTCTTTCCGTGCTTGTTGGTTTCGAGATCCGTGCACCACAGCTAGAAAACAACATTCGAATCAGCACATCGACTTTCTGTTGGCGCCGTGACCATGACTAAAATGCCTGCAAGTACCTACATCGTCGTCTTTATCCTCGTGTATGGGATTCGTCACATTTTTCTTCTCGTCGCCTTGCCAGACGCTGCCGAATTCTTGATATCCTCTTGAAACAAGCCGAGGGTGAGCTCGAGGCTGCGGAAGAAGCGTGGGGATCGGAATTGCCTCTGCGTCACGCTTCGGGAAGAGCTGGATTAGAGCGCTGGCAGAGTCCTCGACTGGCGTGGCAACGACGCTACACATGACGCTGAGCATCGAGAGGAAAACGAAGAGGAGCATGGTGACGTGGTTTGATGTGGTCGAGATAGCTTGGAGTTGAGTATAGAGAAACGCAGTCAAAGTTCGGTTTCGGGTGCTCAAAGTGATTGATGGTCGAACTATAGCGTACGATCATATCTCGTTCACTTGCACTCACGGTGAGAGCTGCCGTTTTTGATTGTCGGTGTTGATCATAGTACTAGCGCGATACTGACGGCATCTCTCGGCCGAAATTCATAGTCAGCGAATGAGACATACCATTTTATAGAGAACCCTTCCCTCACCAAATGTTGGAAAAACTGCCGATCCACATATCCCACGCGGTTATGCTCGTATCCATGCACGATATTGTGCAAGGGCACGTTGAATGTTGCTCACATTCACATCATAGGGTGAAAGTTCATCGGAAGCACAAGCTGTCATTCATGTTCCTACACCGAGTCTCGTCAAAGCTACGTTACTCGACAAAACGGAGACTCCCGAAAGGATTGACGGAATCAATACTCTTCTGCTCCCAGAGAAGACTCAATCAATATCCCTGCCACCAAAATAACAAGCTCTTGTCAGGCTCGGCTTCAAGCAAGCCTCGCGTGGTTCACCCGCCATCGGGAACCCGCCGGAGAATGACTAGAGGTAGCGTGCAATGAGAAGTGCAAGAGCGAAGAGGCAGAAATTGGCGCGATTCAATTCTTGTGTCCCAGTCGACGACACACGTCCAGGCGTCGGATTCCCAGGCGTGGGGGGCATACGATCTTTTCTGCTGCGGGTCAGCTCGTATCGTCTTTGATCTTGTGTGAACATACTTGTTTGCGGCCGCGCACTGGTACGATTGGTATCTGTCGGTGTGTCCATCGCGTGGTCCGCTGAACCCGTTGCTCCCTTTACCGCCACAGTCTCGCTCACTGATATCGAGTGTTAGTTTTGAGTCAAACCACCCGCTACCGATGAACCGACGACGGAATAATCTGCAAGGAAAACGTACGGGAAGAAAGTGCAGTAGCATTCCTCCATCAGGCGAAAGCTGTCGAAGACCATCGTACTGTGACACTCGTCATCGCCGATGATATCGTCGCTCGTAGGAGACTCGCCGAAGAATACTCCGCCGCAGTTGACTGTATCATCATGATCAACGCCAGAACCATATTGCTATCTTAATAGTCGCACTGACCTGGGACTTTGGGTTTGAGATAGGTCGGGCTTTCGGCGTCATGATGAGAGCTGTGCAGAGGACCCGCCACTACCAACGCGAAGGCGGCAACGAAGAAGAAGATAATGCAGCTGGAATGCATGGTAGCAGTAGACTGGGTGGATGTTGCGCTACGGATAGTTGCAGGGATTCTGCACAAGATGTCGGATATAATGTCTGATGCGCGGTGTTTGGGACAACGGGCGGAGTCTGGAAGAAATTGACGGACTCTGCATGTTTTGTGGGAAGTGGCGAGTTGTTGTGAGCAGTGGCTGCTTCAACTCCTTGCCACGCGCTTCTAAGGCATATAGGCAATAGCCATACACCTCATGAAGGAGGTGCAGCACCGTTCTCGCCTTTTGGCGATCTTGACAAAATAAATCCTGGTCAGCTTGAGGTGATTCAAAGAAGAGATAGGGGAACTCAACGCGCCTTTACCCATCTCTGCCCAAAGAAGAAAATTTGAAGACGCACATGTTGATATGAAGTGAACTCAGAGAAATGCGGGGATACATAGTTGTTAATCAAGCGTACAAAATACGTCGCTACTAAAAACACGCAGTATATTACTAAAACATAGGCATCGCCGACTCTTACTTCCCTGCCGCATCAGTGAGCTACGGAAGGTCTCGATGAAGGAATTACCAAGTATTTGAGCAACGATCTTCTATATGTTCCCCGAATCGCATGTCCCAACCTCTAGGTGCCTTTTGGAGTCTGATGCCAGCATCAAACTATCCAACGGAGAGTCACCGCATATCCTTAAAAGTCACGCCCGTGACTTCGATCGTTTGTCCAAACCTTGTTCTTTGATTAGTACACACTGCTTCAATGGGGGTAATGATGATGTGCAACTCACGAAAATCGATGAGTGACTGCAGATATCAGGCCGCATCCTCCTCGCACAAGACATACGTCGGTTTCTCGTCAGTAAACCTACTCTCAGCCCGCGCCGGCCCAGTGAAGGATTGCACCGGATCGGCATTCTCGCATGACTCCTGGGAGCTATGCATTATCAGCCTAGGTCTAACGATCACAATTTTGGACTTACGAGAAGAACTTGCAAGAGCATCCAGCAGTATCAATGCGGAAGAGAGTCGCCTCCTGATCTTTCCAGATCGGTTCGCAAGTGGCGTGGGAGTAGACACCGACAATGTAGCCGTCGCCCTCGTGCAGTCGCACATAGCCGCACCTTGGAGCTGGGTCTATCGTAGCCTCCGTCTTAGAGGGGAGAAGGTGAGATTCGACGTCCTCAATGTGAAGAGGGGCCGACATGGTGACGCTGAATCCTGCAGCTAGGGTGACAAGAAGCTTGTGGAGCTGCATTGTAATGGCGAGGCTGTTGAATTGCAAATGCGGCGCCAATATACTTTGGTCGAGTTTGAGTAGTTGAAGAGAGCTAAGTCCACGACAGAAGATACGCTGTCAGACTGATGGCCGATGGGATGAAGCAGTCTGTGGAATTGCGCTGATGCCAGGTTCCTGAGTAAGTAGGTCAGACGGAAATCGCGTTCGATAGAGCAAGAGCGTCGATTCCGGCTTGGAAAGTTTGCTTGGAATTGAGTACACTAGTATGAGACGCGAACAATCACAGGAATATATATACCTACAAATCTACCTTGTCAGGTGAGATACGCCTCACCGCCCCCTATGATGCAGCGGCTGATCATAACACTCCATACATCTGCTCCCTCTCGACGTGGCAATCCGTACGCCCCCGTCTGCCTCTTTCTAGAAGTCCTTCGTACAACACCAGAACGATTTTCGATACCGAGGTAATGTGCTCGGTCGCACTGTGTCCATGCGGTATCCTATCAACTCCGGTACCGCCTTCGTAGGTACAAGGTGCTTGCCACGTACAAAGCGGCGAGCGGGTCAGAGCCAGTATATTGGTTCCTCACCGCTTCATCATTAGACGCCGGGAACGCCTCTCTCTATCGTTTGGTCGACATGCGTCGTCCGATCGGTGGGTTGTGGTTGGTCTTGAAAGACACCGCTTCTTCGAGATCTTTCGACAAGGTCGTCATACATATTATTCATAGATGGTGCTCGTAACGTGTTTTATCGGGATTGGCGACGCCGTTGGACGTACATACAATTCAAAGGTTTGCTGCGCCACACAATGAGATTGGTACAATCGGCGTAGATTTCAGCTGTAATCCCTTGCTACTAAGAGAGCAGTATCCAAAAAAATCATTTACAACTTTTGAACTCACGTTCGCGTTGCTGGAAAAACAATGTCGAAGGCGAGGTTAACTTCTATGAGAGCGTGTCACCGTTACATGGCGAATCGACGTTACCGGGTTCAGCGCGGTGTAACAAAACTCTTTCCCATTTTGCCTATAGATATTACTATGAGGAGCTGAACATTTTGCCATCCCCTATGAATCGAGAGCGCACATCATGAGCACGTTTGCTTCTAGAAAGGGCACAGCAGCAGTAAGGAAGATCTGAGCTCCCAAAATAGCTTTCCTACAGCTCACATCCATCCTCGTCTTCTCCCCCACCCTCACCCTGCTTCCAGACCAAACAAACATACCACATCCCTACCTCCTCCACAACCCCCGATTTGTCAAAAGACTTTCTATAGTTCTCCAATCCAACAATCCACACCCCCGTTACATTCTTCTTGCAACTTTCCTCTGTCCTAAATGACATGTTAGCCGAGATGATCCACTCAGATATCCTCAGCATAATCGAGCACAATTGTAAAGAAAACACTCACACGCCTCCCCGTAACTCTAAACTCCCGGATTGAATTCTTCACATCCTCCACATCCCGAAGACTTTCTTCTCGGACCCCATGGCTGTGCATTTGCCGTCCCCGTTGAGCATATATCCCTGCGCGAGACCAGCTGTGGTGCTTCCGGTTCCGCAGAAGGTGGTTCTGCATCTTTGTGTGTCACCATAGCGTTCCTAGAGACCAGCTCCGGTGCAGATAGTGAGATATGATGTGGGCGAGGAATTGCACCGCTAATGCGGACGAGTAACCAGACAGCGAAGAGAAATATTGAGGGACGCATAGCTTCCGGTGGGGTGTAGATGAGGGGTGCGGTAAGGACTGTGATGCACATCGTATTCTCATGAGTAGAAGATCGTTTAGGGAGGTTGACTACGAATCTGTTAGCTACTCGAGAAATAAGAGCGGGAAAGCCGTGCAGGATGATGCATTTCTTTTAAGAGAGCCCAGTAGTTGAACATTCACACATCACGTTGAAGAGAAGCACCATCAACGCCCACCCTAGTAGTACTCACATATACTACCATTGCGAAGTTCTAGTCAAACATAGCACCAGTCCCCATCCACCCACCATCACACCCCCCTCCCCAACTTCTTAACAGCCCGCATCCCCGCCACGGTCCCACCCCTCCCCCCCTCCCGCCCAACCTCCACCACAATCATACGAACAAAGTCCCGACTAACCCAATAACTACTATGCGCGCCCAACATAGTCAAATACTGAATTTCCAACGCACCCCCTCCATACCGCAGATAAAAGTCCACCTGGCCATTATCATTGAGTGCATACGCTCTCTTCTCGGCGATCTCCTCGCGTGTGAAGTCGTGCGTTTCGAGCTCGACGTTGGA
>Ga0247740_1001022_pt1 | contig 12313 bp, 12 predicted proteins | sample UWRJL148409B2_FD_180942 | JGI IMG/M metagenome (GOLD analysis project Ga0247740, IMG submission 180942) | Plant litter microbial communities from Arlington Agricultural Research Station in Wisconsin, United States - UWRJ-L148-409B-2 | ecosystem: Environmental > Terrestrial > Plant litter >...
AGACCGATCTTGTCGCCCTTGTCAACGCGGAAGTTGACCTCATCCATGAGCACTCTTGCGCCCACTCGTAATTCGAGATCATGCACGGCAAGCACAGGCAAAGTCCAATTGTTTAGGCGTGTTTCGACAACACAGAAGTAAGGGGTGAGACCGATAGTCTACTTGAGCAGACCGTAAAGCTTTCTGCCCCTGCACATTGTGATCGGCCCTGGCCGCACACAGCACCCTAGGAGCGTTCATGACGACACTGACCCTGGCCACCGGCCGCCCGACCCTCGCCGACCGGCTGTTCAGCCGCAGCCTCGCCACCGACGCCGTGCTGATCGCGGCGGGCGCTGGTCTCACGGCGATCGCCGCCCAGCTCTACATCCCCCTCGAGCCGGTGCCGATCACCGGCCAGACGGTCGCGGTCCTCATCGTGGGCAGCGCGCTCGGCGCCACCCGCGGCGCACTGTCGATGGTGCTGTACGCGGCGCTCGGTCTCTTCCTCCCCGTCTACAGCGAGGGCGCCCACGGCGTCGAGGCGCTGTTCGGCGCGACCGGCGGCTACATCATCGGCTTCATCGCTTCGGCCGCCCTCACCGGCTGGCTCGCCCAGCGCCAGTGGGACCACAAGATCTTCGGCGGTATCGCGTCGTTCCTGGCCGGTACCGCGGTCACGTTCGTCTTCGGCATGGCGTGGCTCGCGTTCGCACTCGGTCTCGACCTGCAGCAGACCCTCGCCTTCGGCCTCTACCCGTTCGTGGTGTTTGGCATCGTAAAGGCCGTGTTCTCCGCGGCGGTCATGCGCCTCATCTGGCTCGGCATCCACCGCTCCGACGACCGCAAGGCGCACGACGCCGCGTAGTCGCTGCCACAGCGAAGAGAGGCCCCCGGCGTTCGTCGCTGGGGGCCTCCTTTTTTGCTGTGCATAGTGATGCGGATTCAGGGAAACGCTACACACGCGGGTATCGTTGAAGGGCTCACCCAGGGTCTCGGTGCTTCGTGCCGCGAGCTCCGCTCAGACCCGAACTCCCCGAAGGATCCGCCGTGGCACAAGCCGCCAAAGCCCGCCGTAGTGCGTGGCGAATCGACCGCAAGGGCGTCATCGCCATCGTCATCGCGTCGGTGCTCGTACTCGTCGCCGGAGGTTCCTACCTGGTGAACAACGTGCTCCCGCAGTTCCCGCTCTTCGGGGGCAGCTCCAACCCGCTCAGCAGCGGCAAGTTCTACGCCGACCCCGCATCATCCGCAGCGAAAGCTGCAGCCGACCCGGCCATGAACGAAGCGGACGCCGCCGCGATCCGCGAACTCTCGACGGTGCCGCAGGCCATCTGGCTTGTTCCCGAGGAACACCCGACCGCGTCCGTGGCGGGCTACGTCTCGGGCATCGTGGCGGCCGCGTCGGCGTCGGACACCATGGCCACGTTCGTGGTCTACGGCATCCCCGAGCGCGACTGTGGAAACTTCTCGGCCGGTGGGCTGACCGCGGAGGAATACCCGCTCTGGGTCGACGCGATCGCCGAGGGCCTCGGTGAGACGGCCAGCGCCGTGGTGCTCGAGCCCGACTCGCTCTCGCTCGCCGACGAGTGCGGCAACACCGACTCCCGAGTCGCCACCACCCAGGACGCGATCACCCGGCTCTCGGTATCCGGCGCCGTGATCTACCTCGACGGCGGCCACTCGAACTGGCACCCCGCCGCCGAGACCGCAGCTCTGCTCGAGCGCGCGGGAGTACAGCGGGTGCGCGGATTCGCGACGAACGTCTCGAACTTCAACGCGACCGACAGCGAGATCGCCTATGCCGAACAGGTGAGCGCGCTCACCGGTGAGGCGAACTACGTCATCGACACCGGCCGCAACGGCAACGGGTCGAACGGCGAGTGGTGCAACCCCACGGGTCGCGCTCTCGGAACCGCCCCCGCCGCGTTCACCGACGGGCGCCGCGACGCCGACCTGTGGATCAAAGTCCCCGGCGAGAGCGACGGCACGTGCAACGGCGGACCGATCGCCGGCGAATGGTGGAATGACGGGGCACTGGCCCTGATCCGCAACTGATCTCAGCTCGGGAGCAGATAACCGAAAACTATTTGTTTCCGCGTTGGTACGATCAGCAGATGGAAAGCGCAACGGCTCCACGATTCGCGGTAGTAATCGACGACGACGCAGACATCAGGCAGCTCCTGGTCGACGTGCTCACGCAGGCGGGGTTCCAGGCGATCCCCACGGCGAACGGGCTCGACGGGGTCGCGGCCGTCAGGCAGTTCGATCCGCTGATCACCACCCTCGACGTCAACATGCCGGGCATGGACGGATTCGAGACGGCGAAGCGCATCCGCGCCTTCAGCTCGACCTACATCGTGATGCTCACCGCACTCGAAGACGAGATCGACACCCTCCAGGGGCTCGAATCGGGTGCCGACGACTACCTCGTGAAGCCGTTCCGTCCGCGCGTGCTGCGGGCGCGCATCGACGCGATGCTGCGCCGTCCGCGCTTCGGTGGTGCCGAGGTCGAGGTGCAGGCCGCGCCCGCAGCTCCCCCGGCCGCCGCCCCGACAGCGCCCGCGGAACCCTCCTACTCCGCTCCCCCGACGCTGGCCATCTCGCAGGAGCCGGTGCCGCAGGGCACCTTCCAGGCGGTGCCGGTGCAACAGTCTCCGGTGCAGGCGGGCGCCGCGGCATCCGGCCCCCCTCCCGCCGACCAGTCGGGCTGGATGGAGCATAACGGCCTCTGGCTCAACATCGACACGCGCGTCGTGCGCCTGCGCGGCGGCGAGGTCGAGCTCACGCGCAGCGAGTTCGACCTTCTCGCGGCGCTGTTGCAGTCGAACCGGCGCGTTCGCACGAAGCCCGACCTCGCCCTGCTGCTGCGCGGTGAGAGCTACGTGACGACGTACCTGGTGAGCGAGGCCGACAAGCGCGCCATCGAGGTGCACATGGGCAACCTGCGCAAGAAGCTTTCCGAGAACGTCAACTCTCCGCGCTGGATCGAGACCGTGCGCGGCGTCGGATACAGATTGACGGCGCCCGACAGCGAGTAGCTGTCGGACGCCGTCCGGCCTGTTCGGGTCAGGCCGATCTGTGCCTGATTCGGGTCAGGCGTCCTGGTTCGGGCCAGGGTGTCTGTTCGGGTCAGACGTCTTGAGATCAGACCTTGTAGCCACGCTGGCGCTGGAACAGCTTGACCAGCATGGTGAAGGTCTGAATTCCGGTGATGGCTCCGAGGATGGGCCAGCCGATCCAGAGGATCGTGGACTGCACCATGGTGTTGAGCTGGAACCAGGTGAAGACGAGAGCGGCGCCGGTGAGCACCAGCACAATGATCGGTACGAGGTAGCCGTTGCCCGAGCCGCGTTCGGCCTTCGCCTGGGCGGCCCAGTTGTCGGTCTGCTTGCGGCTGAGGAATTTGGTCCAGGCGCGGAAGAAGTGGCCGAGACGCACCCACATGTAGACCTCGGCGGGGGCGATAGCGACGGCGAAGAGGATGTCGCGGAAGTTCACGTTCTTCATCGACATGGCCGTGCGCACGTTGAGCAGGATCGCGACGACCGGCGGCACCAGCCAGATCGGGCTGAAGACGAAGGCGTCGATCGAGAGTGACGCGATAAGCAGCACGATGAACATCAGGCGCGTGAACGCGTTGACCGCCATCGAGAGGTTCTCGAGCCAGCGCAGGCGCAGGTTCGGGTGCAGCGGCTGGCCCTTGGTGTCGCCACGCTGGCCGGGCCACATGAGCTCGATGGCGCCGAAGTTCCACTTCACCTGCTGGGCGTCGAGGCCGCGCAGAGTGGTCATTCCGCCCACGTCGGCGCGCGCCTGGGCGCTGATCTTGGTGAGGAAGCCGGCGCTCTTGATCTGCAGCGAGAGAAGGGAGTCTTCGACCTCGCTGTCCTTCACCCACGGGCTCGACTGGTGGTTGTCTTTCATCGCCTGGCGGAGGGCCAGGGTGGAGAAGATCGAGAACTGGCCGCCGAGCACGGCCATGTTGCGGCCGCGCAGCATGTTCTGCATGTTGAACGCCGCGAACTGGGCGCGCTGGCCGGCGATGAGGAACGGGGCGACCGGTCCGCTGAAGGGCGAGTCGTCGATGCTGAAGATGGCGGAGATGCCGCCGATGCGGGTGTCCGAGGCGATCTCGGCCTCGAGGTGGCGCACCGCGTGCACGTCGGCGGTGGTGTCGCCGTCGACTCCGAGCATAAAGTCGCAGGCCTCGACGAGGGTGTAGCCGTAGTTGAGCGCGCCGACCTTCTTGTCTTTGTTCTCGCCGATGTCGTGAACGTAGACCTCGGTGAACTGCTCGACGCCGTCGACCTCGCTGAAATGCGGGCCGGCGTAGCGGCTGGCGATCTCGACTGTTTTGTCGGTGGTGTTGTTCGCGATCACGTGGATGACGTCGGGCACCCGGCTCTGGCCGAGAAGCGACTCGAGCACGGCGGCGATCGACTCCTCCTCGTTGTAGGCGGGGATGATGCAGCCGATGGTCGGACGGTGCACGGCCATCGACTCGACCGACGAGGCGAATCCGGCGGCGTCGATGCCGAAGTCGTAGCCGTCTGTCGGCCCGTTGGTGTGTGTCGTGGTCACGATTCTCTACTTCCCTGATGCCTGAGGATGTGTGCCCCGTTTGGCTAGTAATGTCAGTGTGAACGACGATGATCAAGTTTCACTCGCAGTTGCCCGCAGCATCTGCCAAGGATTTGCTCAAGAGAAATGCAAGCGCGCAGCTTGCGACGGGAGAACGACCATGAAGATCGCCGCGAAGCCCCGCTTCAGAACCGCCGGTATTGCCGGAATCGCGCTCGCATCCGCCCTGATACTGGGCGGTTGTGGCACGGCCCCGTTCCTCACCGAGGCCACGCCGACGCCGACTCCCACGTCGTCGGGCGAGATCACCAGCGTCGAGAACGACCTCGCCACGGGCTCGGTCGAGCGCACCCTCGCGGCCGGCAACATCTCGCTCGGCGTCAACTACTGGTCGGACCTGGCGATGGACCAGTGGACTCCGGCCGCCAATAAGCCGCTGAACCTCTCCCTCATCGCCACGCTCGCGGGTGACGAAGGCCAGCGCATCTACCTGTCGAAGGTCACCGTGGTCGCGGCCGTCGACGGCGAGAACGGCTCGTTGGCCGCTCCGGCCTCTCTCGTCGACGAGGCGAACGTCGCGCCCGGTTACCAGGTGAAGTCGCCGTACAGCTACAGCCAGAGCTTCGTGCTGCCCCCGCTCGACCCCGCGGCTACCTCGATCTCGCTCGCGATCACCTACGAGCTGCTGCTGCAGACCACGCCGACGTCGGCCGAGTACGCCAAGCAGACGGCGACCGACCTGCTGACGATCGCGATAGCCCCGGCCCAATAGGGCTAGATGTCGCCGTGCAGCCCGGCGGTGGCCGCACGCGAGAGGTCGGCGTAGTCGTAGCCGGCGTCGGTGGTGTTCGTGACACCGAACCACGCGGTGGCGCGCACTCCCTCGATCTCGTCGATCGGGTTCTCGGCGATCGCGGTCATCACGCGCTCGGCGATCGCCCGTGACTCCCCGACCGCGGGCGACGGGGCCATAACCGCGAACCGGCGCGCTCCGAGCCGCCCGACGATCGAAGTCGTCGGCACGTTGTCGCGGGTGAACCAGCCGACCGTCTGGATGGCCCGGTGTCCGTACTCCGACCCGAGTGCGATGTTCATCTGGTCGAGATTCTGCACCTCGATGATCGCCAGGGTCAGCGCCTCGTCGTTGCGGTGGGCGCGGCGCAGCCAGTCCTCGGCCTGTTGCTCGAACAGGCGACGGGAAGCGATGCCCGGAATCGACGACGCGTCGGCCGACTTGTCGCGGCGCCGGTCTGGACTGTGGTCACTCTGCAGCACCGAGAACGAGATCGCGGCGATCGTGAGGAACCCGATGTTGAGCAGCGTCGTGTTGACGGTGCCGAAGTAGGTGAGGAACTGCACACTCGTCTCGCCGTAGACGAAGTAGATGATCGCGCGGGCGACGTAGTAGAGCGACACCGCGACGAAGACCACGGTGAGGATGCGCGCGTTGACCCTGGTGCGCAGTTCGCCGCGCAAGGTGGAGATGACCGTAGCCGTCGAGAAGCCGGAGATCGCGAGGTACATTGCGGGGGCGCCGGCCCACTCTCCCCCGTCCGGTCCGTGCAGGATGACCGCGAGGAAGACGAGGGCGCCGACGATCGCGACGAGCCAGAGCAACGGCTTGTGGCCGTTGAACGCGCGGCTCCCGCTCCACATCGCGCCGATCGCGAAGGCGAGGGCGGCATTGCCGATTCCGGTCACCCACCACAGGTCGGGGCTGTAGCCCCACACCGCGTACGCGATGGTCGCGAGCATGCCGGAGATAAAGCCGAGCCCCCAGAGCCGTGCTACTTCGTCGTCACGGCGGAAGACCGAGCTGATGACGAATGAGGCGCCGGCGGAGGCGACGACGAGGCCGCTCGCGTAGAGCAGGGTGAGGGTGTCGAGGTTCACGATGTTTCCTGTGGTGCGGCGGGCAGGATCAGGGAGAAGGTGCTTCCGACGCCCACTTCGCTGCGCACCGACAGGCTTCCGCCGTGCAGCTTGGCGATGTCGCGGCTGATGCCGAGCCCGAGCCCGGTGCCGACGACATCCGACTTGCGAGCGGTGCCGGCACGGAAGAACCGGTCGAAGAGGTGAGCCTGGTCGGCTTCGGAGACGCCGACACCGGTATCGGTGACATCGACGCGCACGAGGTCGTCGGTCGACTCGACCGAGACGGTGATCGAGCCGCCGTTGCGGTTGTACTTCACGGCGTTGGTAAGCAGGTTGTCGATCACCTGGCGGATGCGGAACGGGTCGGCGTTGGTGATGGCCGGCCTGTCGATCACGGCGCTCAGCGTGAGTTCGCGTTGCGCGGCCGAGATCTGCGCGGAGTCGATGGCCTGACGGGCGAGTTCGGCCACGTCGCACGGCACGACAGCGAGCGTCAGCGAGCCGTCCTTGTCGCTCGCGGTCTGCAGCAGGTCGGTGACCAGACCCAGCATCCGTTCGGAGTTGCGGGCGGCGATCTCGAGCATGCGCTGCGTCTCGCTCGTCAGTTCGGGAGCGTCGACGGCGAGTTCGAGGAAGCCGATGATCGACGTGAGCGGTGTGCGCAACTCGTGGCTAACCGAGGCGGCGAGGTTCTCGCGAGCGCGCACGGCCTCGAGTTCGACGGTTATGTCGCGCATAACCACGACACCGCCGTCGGATGTGCCGTCGACCGCGGTAGTCAGCCGCGCGGTCGCGGAGTAGGCGGCGCGTGCCTCGCCGGGGGCACCGACCCAGTAGACGAGGTTGTCGAACTCTTCGCCGGCCAAGGCCCGCGTGTAGGGGCGTTCCGAATCGGCGTAGGGAGTTGTGCCGTCCTGGTGGTAGATCACCGGGTGGATGAGCGCCGAATGGGGCGCGCCGAACTCGCGTAACGACTGCTCGTGCGCGTTGTTACGCAGAGTGGCCCTTCCCTCGCCGTCGAACGCGATGACACCGAACTCGACAGCGTTCAGCACCTCTTCGAGAACCCGTTCCTGAGTGCGCGCCCGCACGAGCGCGGACTCCACGAGGGCGGACTGCTGGCGCAGCAGCTCCCGTTGGCTCTGGCTACGTCGGCTGGTTGCATAGGTAGTGGTGGCGATGAAGATGAGCGTCATCGGCAGAAGCACGAGGGTGAGGAAGTCGGTGATCTGGATGGCGTCGCCGGATAACAGGCGCACGGTCCAGATGGCGGCGATCGAGACGACCACCCCGCCGAACGCTCCCGCGAAGTGGTAGTTGCGCGACAGCCAGATGACCGGGAGCACGAGGAGAAGACCCGCACCGAGGTTCGGCTCGGCCTCGCGCATTCCGACGATGGCGAAGATGTCGAGCACGGGCAGGAGGGCTGCCCACCGCTTGCGCCGCGGGGTCCAGTCGTTGATGAGTGCGATGCCGGTGACGACGAACACGAGCAGCAACGAGCCGAAGAACAGCGGTTCCTGGAACGCACTCGGCTGCACGGCGAACACCACGACGGCGAAAGCGAGCAGCGCAGCCGAGATCAGCAGCTGGCTGTTGACGATGGATCTGGAGAGCCGATTCGACTGGCCCGAATCGAGTCGTGCACTGCGTGGATCCATAAAAAAGAGACTACTTCACCAGAGACGTTCGGTCTGTGACCAGACCGGGTGTCACATTGCGAAGCCGAGGGCCCGCATCATGTCGCGGCCGTCGTCGGTGATCTTCTCGGGGCCCCACGGCGGCATCCACACCCAGTTGATGCGGAAGGCGTCGACCACGCCGTCGAGCGACTGAGCGGTCTGCTCTTCGAGCACGTCGGTGAGCGGGCAGCCCGCACTCGTCAACGTCATGCTGATGATGAGCGCGCTGTTCTCGTCGTCCCAGGTGAGGTCGTAGATCAGACCGAGGTCGACGATGTTGACCCCGAGCTCGGGATCCATAACGTCTTTCAGCGCTTCTTCGACCTGGTCGAAGAGCGCGGGAGCGAGTGCGGTGGCCATGGGTCTACGCTACGCCGGTCGTCGAGACATAGCGATCGTATCCCTCGTCTTCGAGACGGTCGGCAAGCTCGGGGCCGCCCTCTTCAGCGACACGGCCGTCGACGAAGACGTGCACGAAGTCGGGCTTGATGTACCGCAGGATGCGCGTGTAGTGGGTGATGAGCAGCAGGCCCATGCCCGTGTTCGCCTTGGCGCGGTTGACGCCCTCCGACACGATCTTCAGCGCGTCGACGTCGAGGCCGGAGTCGGTCTCGTCGAGGATGGCGAACGTCGGCTTGAGCAGCTCGAGCTGGAGGATCTCGTGGCGCTTCTTCTCGCCGCCGGAGAAGCCCTCGTTGACGTTGCGCTCGGCGAAGGTCTTGTCCATACGCAGGTCGGCCATGGCGCCCTTGACCTCTTTGAGCCAGGGGCGCAGCGCGGGCGCCTCGCCGGCGATCGCGGTCTTGGCGGTGCGGAGGAAGTTGGAGACGGTGACGCCCGGGATCTCGACCGGGTACTGCATGGCCAGGAAGAGACCCGCGCGCGCGCGCTCGTCGACGCTCATCGTGAGCACCTCGACGCCGTCGAGGGTGACCGAGCCGCCCTCGACGTGGTACTTCGGGTGACCGGCGATCGTGTACGCCAGGGTGGACTTGCCGGATCCGTTCGGACCCATGATGGCGTGGATCTCACCCTCGGCGATCGACAGGTCGACGCCCTTCAGGATTTCCTTGGTGCCCTGCTCGGTCTCGACGCTGACGCGGAGATCTTTTACTTCAAGTACTGACATGTTCTGATTCCTAAACCGCGACGGAGTCGCTGGTGGCGATCGGGGTGGGGTCGATGAAGACGTCGTCATCGACAATGGAGACCGTGTAGACGGGAACCGGCTCGTAGGCCGGGAGGGTGAGGGGCTTGCCGGTGGTGAGCTCGAACTTCGAGCCGTGTGCCCAGCATTCGAGGGTGTCGTCTTCGACGAAACCCTCCGCGAGCGAGATGTCGCCGTGCGTGCAGGTGTCGCCGATGGCGTGCACCGCCCCGGCCGAATCCATCACGACGGCGATCGGCTTGCCCTCGACGACGACGCGCAGGGCGGCGTTCGGGGTGAGCTCTGCCTTCGTGCAGACCTTGGTGCCGGCCACTACTCTGCCGCCTTGCTCGACGACCGGTTCAGCTCGTCGTCGATCGATATCTGCAGGCGCTGCTCGAGCTCGGGCTTGCCGATCTTCTGGATGATCTCGGTGAGGAAGCCGAGGACGACGAGGCGGCGTGCCTCGTGCTCGGTGATTCCGCGAGCCTGCAGGTAGAAGAGCTGCTCGTCGTCGAAGCGTCCGGTAGCACTCGCGTGGCCCGCTCCGAGGATGTCGCCGGTCTCGATCTCGAGGTTCGGGATCGAGTCGGCGCGGGTGCCCTCGCTCAGAACGAGGTTGCGGTTCTGCTCGTAGGAGTCGGTGCCGGCGGCGTTCGGGCCGATGAGCACGTCGCCCACCCAGACGGTGTGTGCGCCGACGCCCTGCAGGGCGCCCTTGTAGTTGACGCGGCCCTTGGTGTTGGCGCCCTCGTGGTGCATGTACACACGCTGCTCGAGGTGCTGTCCTGCGTCGGCGAAGTAGAGGCCGTAGAGCTCGCCGTCTGCGCCTTCGCCCGAGAGCGCGACCGACGGATTGACCCGAACGACCTTACCGCCGAGCGAGACGACGACGTGGCGGAAGGTGGCGTCGCGGCCCACGGTCGCGAAGTGCGTCGCGAGGTGGATGGCGTCGTCGGCCCACTCCTGCACCGAGACGACGGTGAGGTGGGCGCCGTCTTCGACGACGATCTCGACGTTCTCGACGAGCTGCGCCTGGCCCGTATTGAGCAGGATGACGCGGCCGTTGCTGTTCTTGGTGCCCGTGATCACGGTGTGGGCGCCGCGCGCAGCGTCGCCGAGCAGCGAACGCGAGACCGTGATCTCGGAGTGCTCCTCGCCGGTGACCGTGATCGCCAGGGCTTTCTCGAAGGCGTTCCACGCGTTCGCGCTCGACTTCTCTTCTGCCTGGCCGGCGCTGCCGACGCGGGCGTCGCTGCGATCGATCCATTCGGCGTCGGCGCCGCCGCCGTCGACCTGGGTCGAGAGGAATGCGTACGGCGCACCGTCGAGCTCGCCGTCGATGAGCGGGCGCACGAGGTCGACCGGAGTGAGCTTCCACTCGGCCTCGCGGCCGATCACGTCAGGATGCTCGCTCGGAACGTTCGACTTGAAGCGCGCGGAACGGGTCTGCACCGGGACGAAGGCGCCCTCGGGTGCATCCCATCCGCCGTCGCTGTGCGCTTTCGCGCCGTGCTGTTCGGTGGACTGGGGTGTAACGACTGACATTTAGCCGACGCTGCCTTCCATGCTCATCTCGATGAGCTTGTTGAGTTCGAGGGCGTACTCCATCGGGAGCTCACGCGCGATGGGCTCGATGAACCCGCGCACGATCATGGCCATTGCTTCGTCTTCGGGCATACCCCGCGACTGGAGGTAGAACAGTTGCTCGGCACTGACGCGCGAGACCGTGGCCTCGTGGCCGAGCTGCACGTCGTCGACACGGATGTCGATGGCCGGATACGTGTCGGAACGCGAGATCGTGTCGACCAGGAGGGCGTCGCAGCGTACCGTGTTCGCCGAGTGGTGAGCCGCGGCATCCACGCGCACCTCTCCGCGGTATCCGGCGCGACCGCCACCGCGGGCGATCGACTTCGAGACGATCGACGACGTCGTGTACGGCGCCATGTGGATCATCTTCGCGCCGGCGTCCTGGTGCTGGCCGGGGCCGGCGAAGGCGACAGACAGCGTCTCGCCCTTGGCGTGTTCGCCCATCAGGTAGATCGACGGGTATTTCATGGTGACCTTGGAACCGATGTTGCCGTCGATCCACTCCATGGTCGCGCCCTCGTGGGCGACGGCGCGCTTCGTGACCAGGTTGTACACGTTGTTCGACCAGTTCTGGATCGTCGTGTAGCGAACGCGGGCGTTCTTCTTCACGATGATCTCGACGACCGCGGAGTGCAGCGAGTCGCTCTTGTAGATCGGGGCGGTGCAGCCCTCGATGTAGTGAACGTACGAGCCTTCGTCGGCGATGATGAGCGTGCGCTCGAACTGGCCCATGTTCTCGGTGTTGATGCGGAAGTAGGCCTGCAGCGGGATCTCGACGTGGACGCCCTTGGGCACGTAGACGAACGAGCCGCCCGACCAGACGGCCGTGTTCAGCGCGGCGAACTTGTTGTCTCCGGGCGGGATGACCGTGCCGAAGTACTCCTCGAAGAACTCGGGGTGCTCGCGCAGCGCGGTGTCGGTGTCCATGAAGATGACGCCCTGAGCCTCGAGCTCGGCGTTGATCGTGTGGTAGACCACCTCTGACTCGTACTGGGCCGCGACGCCGGAGACCAGGCGCTTGCGCTCGGCCTCGGGGATGCCGAGCTTCTCGTACGTGTCCTTGATGTCGTCGGGGAGGTCTTCCCACGACTGGGCCTGCTTCTCCGTCGAGCGCACGAAGTACTTGATGTTGTCGAAGTCGATGCCGGAGAGATCGGCACCCCACGTCGGCATCGGCTTCATGCCGAAGAGTTTGAGTCCCTTGAGACGAAGTTTGAGCATCCACTCGGCTTCGTTCTTCAGGTTCGAGATGTCGGTTACGACTTCCTCGTTGATTCCGCGGCGGGCGGATGCGCCGGCAGCGTCGGAGTCGGACCAGCCGAACTCGTACTGTCCGAGACTGTTGAGTTCCGGGCGATCGATCAGCACGTCAGTCATAGTTACCTCTTTCCTACCGGCAGCAACCAAGGTGGGTGCAGCGGTATTCCGTCACGCAGCTTTTTACCGGGAACTTCGT
>Ga0247740_1001023_pt1 | contig 12307 bp, 13 predicted proteins | sample UWRJL148409B2_FD_180942 | JGI IMG/M metagenome (GOLD analysis project Ga0247740, IMG submission 180942) | Plant litter microbial communities from Arlington Agricultural Research Station in Wisconsin, United States - UWRJ-L148-409B-2 | ecosystem: Environmental > Terrestrial > Plant litter >...
GGTTGTCGGCTGTAGCTCTTTGTTTTTATTGGCATTTCAGGATTCGCGCGAGCTCCTTGAAGTTGAAGTTGATTTTCACTATCAAGAGACTATCTTCAGAGACGTCGCCAATGCTCGTCTGTCATTGCCACGCCCTCACCGATCGTGACATCCGTCGTGCCGTCCGTACCAGCGGCGCCTGCAACGTCGCCGAAGTGGGCGATCATTGCGGTGCGGCCACCGGTTGCGGTGGCTGCTACGAGGTGGTCGACGAGATCGTCACCTGCGAAAAGCGTCGGCTGGCGATGTTCAACCCCTCCGACGCGCACGACTCGAAGCCCGGGCTGGAACACACCGCTCCGCAGCTCGAGCTAGCGCTCACGGGCTGACGCGCGAGCACCGCGCACGGCGAGCGTCCGCGTTTGCCCGTATCGTCTTGCGTTCGCGGCCGAACGGAGAGAAGCGTGGACGCTGGTGGAAGAGTCGCGCTCCTACGTCTCTCGTCGCTTGCTGATGAAGACGGTCATTGCCGGTGCCGTCGAGGCAACGGCGTTCGGCTGCAAGCACGCAGAGCGTGAAGCGCCGAAGGAGCCGGCCGAGCGCGGGGCCACGCCCAAGCCCAAAATCTCCACGCCCCGCTCCGCGATCGCCGGTGACACGTTCACTCAGGGTCACGCGCTGCGCGACGGCCACGTCTTTCCTCGAGTCGAGGCGACCGAATCGTGCGAGGTGGTGATCGTTGGCGGGGGCCCGAGCGGCCTCTACGCCGCGCACCTGCTAGCCGGGCGTGACGTGATCCTCCTGGAACGAGAGGCTCAACTCGGCGGCAATTGCTCCACGGGCGAGTGGCAAGACGTCCGTTTTTCGACGGGCGCGGCCTTCTTCAGCGAGGGGGACGTCGAACTCGTCGAGCTGATGAAGTCGGTGGGTGCACCCGGTTTGCCGGTGCACGGTGGGGATGCCCTAATCGTCGAAGGCAAACCCTACTTCGACTTTTTCGGAGCGGGGGCAGACGCTTTGCCCTTCAGTCCAGCCGTGCGCCGTGATTTCGCGGACTCTGCGCAGAAGGCAGCCGAGCTGCGCCGCAAGCGCTCGGCTGCGGAGCTCGATCAGCGCTCCTTCCACGAGTTCCTCGGACCGTTCGCACCGGAGCTGAAAACATTCTGGGACCGCTTCGGTGAATCGAATTGGGGCGGCGCCGCGGATAGCACTTCCGAGCGACTCGGCGTGCAAGCCTACGGGTGGCTGAGCGGAGAGGAGAAGCGGCTCACCTATCCCGGTGGAATGGGCGTGGCCGCGGAAGCCATCGCGCGGCATGTGAGTCAGCGCAATCCCGGTCGAATTCGTAGCTCCGCGTTCGTGCATCGGATCGAGACGGAGGCCGGAAAGGGCAACCGAGTGCGGGTGCACACGCTGCAAAACGGCGAACCGCGCACGATCCGCGCGCGCGCGGCGATCGTCGCCGTGCCGAAGTTTTTTGCCTCGCGCATGGTTCCGGAGTTGTCGGCAGCGCAACGCAGCGCGATGCGCGAGTATCGCTACGCGCCTTATCCGGTCTTCAACGTGTGTTTGAAGCAAGCGGGCCCGCAGCCCGCGTACGACAATTGGTTCTTGGACGCCCCGTTCGCCGACTTCGTGACGGCTGATTGGGTGACGCACGCGGGCAAACGCCCGAGCAACCAACCGAGCGCGCTCACCGTGTATCACCCGCTGTCCGAAGCCCGTCGAAGTGAACTGCTCGACGACGCTCGCTTGGTACAAATGGCCGAAGAGGTCGTTTCGCACCTCGCTCGTCACTATCCGGGATTGGAGCAGCAAGTGGCAGAGACGCGCGTCTATCGCCGGGGCCACGCGTTGGCCATCCCGATCCCCGGACAGCTGCAACGCGCCGAAATTGCCTCTCGCTCCGAAGGGCGGATCGTCTTCGCCCATAGCGACAGTCGCGGTGACGTCTCCTCCTTCCCGGGCGCGTTGCGCGCGGCGCGGCTAGCCGTCGAACGGGTGAATCAGCTCGGCTGAGCCGAGTGTGGCACCGAGCGGGGACGACGGCTTCACGAGCCTTGGATTTCACGCTCGAGCCGATCGAGCGTGCGTTCCAACGCCGTGCCACTGAGCGTCTGATTCGAACCGGACGGAGGCGGTCCTGGCGGGCGAGCGGGCACGCAGGCCAGTTCGCTTTCGCCATTCGGACCCTTGCGGCAAGTACCGGTCATCGTACGCCCGTTGAAACTCATGCTGCACGCAGCGCCCTCCGCTAGCGATTTGCAGGCATCGAACGCCTCTTGCGGCGGCCTGTGCTGCGGCGGCGCCTGCGCCGGAAGTGAAGGCGGTACCGGGTTCGCACGGGCGCTGGCGGAAAGCTGGCCTTGCGCGGCCGAGCCTGAGCCATCGGCGGCCGAAGCCACGCCGCAAGCCAAAATCCCGAGCAACAGTGGTGCATGACCGAGTAACGCGCGAGTGCTTTGCATGGGCTGTTCTCCTTCGAAAGAGCGACGACGGTCGCTCCGTGTGTGAAAAGCCTGATGCTCGGCGGTGTCGCGCGTGCTGCTCGGTGATTGCGGTCTGTTACGAGTGAAGAAGACTACGCGCTCGCCGGCGGGGGGCTCGGGAGCAACGGCAAGTAGGCCCGGAAGGTACTGCCTTGTCCGACCGCGCTCTCGACTTCGATGCTGCCGCCGTGCGCTTCGACGATGCGCTTGGCCAGCGTGAGCCCGAGCCCGACTCCGCCCGTTCCGCGCGAGCGGCTGCGCTCTCCGCGAAAGAAGGCGGTGAACACCCGCGGCAGGTCGTCGTCGGAGATCCCCATGCCGTGGTCGCTCACCTCGAAACAGGCTCGTCCGTGATGCTCAGTGACCGAGAGCGAGATCTCGGCCCCCGGTTCCGGTGAGTATTTGTGCGCATTCTCCAGCAAGTTGTCGATTGCCCGTCGGAGTAACATCGGGTCCGCCTCCAATGCGCCCACGACAGCGGAAAAATTGCTGGAAAACGGCCGGTTCGGATGCCGGTTGCGAAACAGCTCCGCCGCCCGTTCGGCGATCGCCCGCGGCGCGATCGCTTGCAGGTGCAAGGCAAACCCCGAGCGCGGCGCAACGCCCTCGGCCAGCTCGAACCTCGCCGCCGTGAGCACGTCGTTGATCAGCGCCTCCAGCTCCGCCAAGTCCACGGTGATCTCAGCCAGCGAAGCACGCGCGGCCTCGGCGTCACCTTCGCCCGCGATCTCGAGCGCAACGCGAATGCGCGCGAGCGGTGTGCGTAGCTCGTGAGCGACGTTGGCCAAGAGCTCCTTCTCCGTCTGGAGCAAGCGTTGAATGCGCACGGCCATCTCGTCGAAGGCACGCGCGACATCGCCGAGTTCGTCGTTCCGCTTCAGTTCGCTGCGCACGCTCAGGTCGCCCTCACCGAGCGAGGTGGCCATGCGCGACAACCGAGTCAACGGCCGCGCGATCCAGCGCGCCGTCAGAAAGGCGCCCACCCCGAGCACGACTAGCCCTGAGATCATGGTCAGAACCAGCGGCAAGGGGCCGGGCCGCTGGTGCTCGAAGCGCGCGATCAGCAGGCAATCACGCCCGTCGAGATCGAACCGACCAAACGTCTCTGGCGGGCGAGGGCCGCCCTCGGGATCAGCAAAAGGGCGTGGCTTCGCCCCGAACAATGGCGGACCGTCAGGTACTGGACCGAGCGCGCCCGCATTGTCGCCGGACCGCGGGCCATCTTCGTTCGCTCGTAGTGGCTGCCCATTGACCAGACGCGGGGCTCGCAGAGCGGGCACGACGTTACTCACCATCAATCTGCCGTCTTCGTCGTAGAGCGATACCATCAGCCGTTCGCTCACGCGCAGCTTGTGCAGCTCTTGCGCCAGCGCCGACCGATCGCTCGCGAACGGTTTGAGGCGGGTGCTCAATGTCTGCATGTCCCAGCGTTGGGGCAGGTGCATGAGCACGTACGCGATCAACACGGCCGACAGCACGACGAGCGTGAATTGCACCAAGCCGACGGCGTATAGGCGCCACACGAGCCCGGTGCGCGGCGCTCGCTTCATCGCTCTTCGGGCGCGAGCATGTAGCCCACTCCGCGAATCGTCTTCAAATACCGGGGGTTTTTCGGGTCACTCTCGAGTTTGTGGCGCAGTCGCGAAATGTGCACGTCAATCGAGCGATCGAAAGCGTCTTCCGCGGAGCCGTGGACCAACTCCAGCAATTGTTCGCGTGCTAGCACTCGCCCCGCGCGCTCCGCGAGCACGCGCAGAAGCGCGAACTCGTGCGTGGTCAACGCGAGCCGCGTCCCGCGCAAGGTGGCCGTCATGGTGGCGCTGTCCACGACCAAGTCGCCGAGCTCGATGCGTGGTGCCGCCGGTCCAGTCTTGCCGCGCGCGCGGCGCGCGTGGGCGCGGATGCGCGCCAACAGCTCGCGCGTCGAGAATGGTTTGCTCATGTAGTCGTCCGCGCCGCCCTCCAGGCCCATCACGCGGTCCGCTTCTTCACCCCGGGCCGTGAGCATGATGATCGGCACGCTCACCCGTTCCCGCAGTCGGCGGCACACCTCATGCCCGTCCGCACCGGGCAACATGATGTCGAGCAATACTACGTCCGGTCGAGTGCGAAGCACTTCGCTCAGCGCCAAATCGCCGCGCTCCACGAGCGTCACTTCGACGTGATGGGAGCGCAGGTACTGGGCCGTCAAGCGGGCCAACCGCTCGTCGTCTTCGACGTAGAGCACGCTCAGGTGCTCCTGGGAATCATCCGCGGGGCTCATGGCTTCAGAGGATTGCACTCTACTGAGCCTGCGTCCGGCTCACTGAGCGCGTATTGCCGAGATATTGCGGAATATTTCGAAATTTACTGCGTGTTGCCCGACGTAAGCCGTCGCCGGATGTGGGGCGGGTGGCGTGGACCGCCCGCGACGCCCCCTGCTCGCCGCTCAGCGAGCGCGACTGAGCGCGAAACCGAGTGTCACGGCAAACAACAACGCGATCAAAAACGGGACGATCAGCTTCTTCGCGCCGCGCTCTTCGATCACTGGGCGAGCCGCACGCTTGGCAGGCAAAGTCTCGAGGGCGGGTAGCACGGGCGCGGCCTTCTCGCGGCGGGCGCGTTTGACGGTTCGCTCTGTCGCTATCGTCGCGGATGCCGCCGCCGCTGCGGCGTGCTTGGCCGGCTGAGCTTTGGGCTTGGCCCGATTGCGCGCGACGCCTTGACGCGCGCGTCGCTCGGCGAGCGCTTGCTGCTCGGCGGCTCGCTGCAGCTCGCTGGCTCGCTGAGCCTCTGCTTGTCGCTCGGCCTTGCGCTGCTTCTTGTTGGCGGACTTCTGTTGGGCTTCGTGGGCGCGCCGCTTGCGTTCTGCGTCGCGCCGCTCTTGCTTGCTGGCGCGCACGGCGGGAGCTGGACCGGCCAGCAGTGGCGTGACGGCGCGCGTGGGATTCGGGCGTTCGCGGCTGGGGCGCATGCCGCCTGGTCGAGGTTGTCCAGAGCGGGCGGGCGAAGGTGAGGGGGCGGCGGCCGCGGGCTGAGCTGCGACATCCCAATCGGCGTCGAGCGCATCCAGCGCTTCCGGCAGGGGTGTGGAATGGGGTGGCTGCGAAGGCAGCGTGCTTGCCCGCTCTTCGCTCCAGCCCGCATCGACGGCGGCCGTGGGCTGTTCGTCCCAGCCTGCGTCGAGGCCGGCCGCGAGTTCGTCCAGCTGAGCGGGGTCGGGGATGATCGATTTCATGATGGCGAGGGTTCCGCGAAGGGCGGGCGACTTTAGCTCGGCTGACGCAGATTTGTCCCAGCAATCTTGCGAAGGGAGCTCGGATTTCATCCGGAATTTTGCGCGCAGGCACGATTTCGAAGTTGCGTTGCGGCTGCGCGCTCGACCCGCGATCACTCCAAAATCGAATTTTCAACCTGTGGGTCGCCCTTGGCCAGCGCGAAAATACCGGGAAATCCGTTGGTTTCGAAGCCTTGACTGGGGTTGTGGCTCAGCTTGGAGTCGCGGATCGTCAGCGAGCCGCTGCGATCGTTGCTGACGAAGAAGATCGCGCCGCCGCCCTCGATCGCGGTGTTGTCGCGAATCAGCGTGCCGCACAAGCTCAACGTGAAGGTGTTGCCGTCATTGTAGATGGCGCCGCCGCTGCCGCCTCCGGGGGTGCCCGACTTGGCGGGGTTCGCACCGTTGCCGATCGCGGCGTTGTCACTGAACAGACTATTGATCACCGTGTATGACACGCCAATGCTGCTGAGTGCGCCGCCGTTCGAGCAGCGGTTGCCAAAGCCCGGCGCGCCACCGAACGTGCTGTTGACCACGTAGGCCGGCAGGCCCTTCGATTGCTGCAGCGTGCGCACCGCCGCGCCGCCAACATCTGGCCCCGTGTCGTCACAGACGTTGTTGAAAAAGCGGCAGTGATTGATTTTCAAACGCCCGCCGCTGGCGAAGATGGCTCCTCCGCCGTCAGGGTCCAAGCGTTTGGCGTTGCCGTCGACGAACGTCAGATTCTGCACCGTGAGCCTCGGTTCCGGCTGATCGTCGCAGTGCGAAGTGGTCCACTTCTGCGCCTCATCGCAGGTGTTTTGGTACAAGATACGCACTTTGCCGCCGCCGCTGAGCGTGACCTTGTTTCCGCCATCGATCACGATCTCGGGAGCGGAATCGTTGACGACTTTGGCGGTCTCACTGAGCGTAATCGTCACCGGGTCGGCGCCGCAATCGAAGGTGATCACACCCCCCTTTGCGACGGCACTGACGAACGCGGCACTGGTGCAGCTCGCCGCCGTGCCCGTGCCGACGACGGTTCTGGGATTGGTCACGGGTTCGAGTTGCGCTTCGACGGGCACGCTGCACTTGCCGTCGGGATTACCAACGGGGGGACCCTCTTTGGGATCGGTGCTCGAGCCTCCGTTGCCTGCGTTGCCCGTGATCGAGCCACCGGCGGCATTGGTCCCCGCGTTGCCCGCGCTGGCCCAACCGGCACTCCCATTCGGCGCGCCAGCGGCGGTTCCAGTGCCTGCCCCGCCGGTGGCGTCTGACCCGCTACTGCCGCAAGCGTTCACGAATACCAAGCACAGCAGGCCACCGCCGATCACTCGTCGCATGCTGGTTCCTCCAGCGGACAGAGTATCGCGCTTCCCTGAGTCACTCCGTGGCAATTGCTCTACGTTGCCTTTGGAGTGCGAGCTCTTCCCACACTGGGGCCTGGGCAACCCAAGCCCCCCGCAGCAAAAGCCGCGGATTTCGCTCAGGTCCCGAAGTACACGACCAAGCCCGTCTGAATGCCGATCTCGGTGGCGTTGAAGTCGAGGGAGGTCGTGGTGCCGTTCGCTAGCTTGTTGCTTTGAGAACCGGTCAGGCCAACGTCGAGCGTGGGGCCGCCCCAGAACACCACGTGGGGGATCAGCGTGAACGCGAACGGCGCTTCGAGCGTGAACGCCAGGTCATGCCCGCTGGCATCTGCCGCACTGAAGGTTCGGTAGGTGAAGCCTGCACGCGGCCAGAAGCCGACCTTGTCCGTGAAGGTGAGGAAGTAACCAACGCGGGGCGCAAACGTGAACGAGTCGCCGCTGACGGTCGTCTCGGTATTGCCGAGCGGGGCTTGCGTGGTGAGCGACCAATGCGCGTAGCCCAAGGCCGCGCCCAGGGACAAGCGATCGATCACGAAGTAGTCGCCCGCGACGCGCGGAGAACCGTAGCCAGCCCAAACGCCCGGACCCGCCGCGATCGTCACGGGCGAAGACAGTAGGCTGAAGTGCGTCACCTTGCTGGTGTTGTCTTGCCCATTCTGGGTCACCGTTGCGCTGTCGTAAGTGAAGCCGAACAAGCGCTCGGCGCTGATCGCGACTTGCCCCTTTTCACCGAAATTTTGCGCAAAAGCGTTGGAGCTGACGAGCAGAGCAGCGGTCGCAAACGAGCACTGGAGAGTTCGTTTCATGCGATTCGAATCCTGGGTTCCGGTTGGGGGGGCGAGTGCCCGGCGTTACGTTTCGGGACGAACGGACCAGTACCAGACCCCGCCCCACCCGCCAAGCAGTGCCGCTACGCGCTTTTCAGAACAGGGCTGGGCCGGACGGCAAATAGCAGTCGAGCTTTCCGAACGCTGCGCTCGATAGAAAATGTGAGCCCGATACCAGCCGTAACCCCCCGGCAAGCGCATGCTGGATCGCGGTTTGGTTCGCGCCGAGCGCGACCAACTTCACTTCCGAAGCTTGGCGACTCGCCTGCTGCAGGGCATGGCTCATCAGCGCATCACCGTCGGCCGAGTCGAGCCACGCCGCGGGGCCGATCACTCCGTCTTTGACGTAGAAGTAGCCCGCCACCCGCTGATCGATCTCGAGCTGATACGCGGGGATGCCGCGAGCACGCCAGAATGCGTGATCTTGCTCGCGCGCACAGCCGCGCACGACGCGATCGATGATGCTCGCTTGCTCCGCCCCGAGCCCGCGGATGCGCGCTTGCGGCGGCGGCACGGGCGGCGTGGTGAGCGCTCCGGAGAACGTGAGGATCGGCCCCGCGGGCATCATCCCCAGCTTCAAGTAGCTGGCGATGGCCGTGAAGTCGATCGAGGACCAAACGCAGCACACCGTTGCGCCCTGCTCTTCACCCTTCCGCTGCACGCGTTCGAGCAGCGGTCGCCCGATGCCCTGCAACTTGTACTCGGGCAAGACCCAGAACATGGCCAGGAACCAGACCGCGCCGCGCAGCACCGCCGCCGCGATGCCGACGATCTTGCCGTCGACTTCGGCGATCTCGAACGAGCCCGTCTCTAGCAAGTGCTCGTACGCGGGAATGACGGACGCCGGGGTGTAGGCCGTTGGGGCCGGTAGTCCGTGCCTGCGAGCCAGGTCCCCCACACTGACCAAAAATACATCGACCGCGGTCGGTACTTCCTCGCGGCGGAGCCGGCGATACGTGGGCTTCACGGGCGCGTCGATATCACGAATCACGCCCCCGCGCGAGCGATCAGGGCACTCGCGCCGAGTCGGGATCGAAACCAGCGCGGGTCGCGATGCGGCTCAGATCCACTGCTTCGAACTCGCTGCTCGACACCGATTGCACTTGGCTGAATGTGTCCTCTTCCCAATCTGCGCTCGGCTCGCCTTGGATGTACATGGAGCTGCCGCCATCCGCCAAGTACATGCCGTACGTCTTCAGCGCCTGCAAAATGGCACGGGACTGTCGATTGAAGTTACTGGGGATCACGTAGCTGGCTTTGATGCGGAAAGCTTGCCCCATGGGCGGCAGGCTCGCCGAGCCCGTACCGTTACTGGTCAAATGGCGAGCCGGCCAAGTGTATTCGGTGCGGATCTGGTTGCTCTCGATCGTGAACCGGAGCGCGTGCGCGATCGTGCCCGAGCTCGCTTCATCGGCACGGAGCAGCAGGGGCAAAATCGGGAAACCAGCCGCGTCAGCCGAGGTCCAACCCGCAGGGCGCAGCGCGTTCGACTTCAGATCGAAGTACGCAGCACCGAAGATGTTCCAACCCTGTTTGGGATCCGGGTACGCATGGTACAGCTCCCACAAGCTGCACGTATCGGCGTCGAGCAGCAGGATGTGATGGTCGCCGTACGGCTGGGCGGGATCGGTGACGATACCGCCTTCCACCAGTGGCGCCGCAGGGATCGGAAACTGCGGGCTGGGCGCGGCCTCCGCCGTGCACGGCGAGACGAACTCGTGCGTCGCGCCTACCGCGCAATCGGCCTCTTGGGTTGGATCCCAATCGAGGTTGTCGGTGTCCGTCGTGGTAAAGCGCCCGGTTTGCCACGACATGCTCTTCGAGTGCACCACGTTGTACGGGATGCCGTAATACTCGTCGGACGCTTGGTCGACCGTGGTCCCGAGGTCGAGGTGGATCTTGCGCGTGCCCACGGCTTTCATGAAATCAGCGCTACGGCCGTGCGTCGGCAGCGCGTCGATGGCGGTGTTGAACAAGTGGTCGCTCGGCAGTACGCCGCAGCCGGCGATGATCGGCGAATCGCCGCCACTCGCGGGCGGATTGCCGGCTTGTCCGCCGCCCGCGCTCGCGCCGCCGGTCGCTGCGCCCATTCCCGCATGACTCGAGCCCCCTGCAGCCGATGGCGCTGTTCCTCCCGTGCTTCCCGCGCCAGCGGTCGGCGTGGGCCCCGCGCCCGCTGGCGACGAGCCGCCCGCGCCCGATGCGCTGGACGCGGCATCGCTCCCGCCACCGCATGCGCTCACGCTCACGCTCACGCCCACGAGCATCAGTCGCGTCATTGCCCCCGCACCACGCCCAGTCGCCGCAGAACGCATCTTCACAAGTTGCCACGGTCTTTTCGAGCTGCCAATCCCACCGTGTAGGATGCGCGGCGCTCGTGCTAGAAAAGGGCTACCGGATGGCTAATTGCAAAGACGAGTGTGAGGCGCTGATGAGCGCGCTCCTGCCAGTGGCAGAACAAGCATTGAGCGAGCACCGTGCGCTCCGCCCCTTCGGTTGCACGCTTGCGGCCGACGATCGCATCACGCAAGTTGGTAGCGGTAGCACCGAGAGCAGTACGGATGACGCCGCGGCGATCGCGCAATTTCGCGCCAGCTTCCGCGATGGCGCGGCACGCGGGGAGCTCAAAGCGACCGCCCTTGCGTACTCGGCGCAATGCACCGCGCGGGGGAAAAGCTCGACTCAAGACGCCGTGTTCGTGCACTTGAACCATCGCGACAATTACTCCCTGGTGGTGACCTTCCCGTATCACTTTGGCGTGCAGGGCGAACTCGTGATCGAGGAACCATTCGCCAACGACGGCGAGCACGACGTCTTCGAAGATCCGAGCATCGGTTCGTGATTGGGGCTCGCCCGGATGCGTGATAACCGAACCCGATGATGCTTTCGCCAAGGCTGCGCCAAGGACTCCAATCCTTGGCCTTGGCGGTGCTGATGGCCGGCATTACCATCGCTTCGGTCAAGGTATTCGGTTGGAGATTTTGGCCGCCCAGGCCGGCGGTGGCGCGCAGCGAGAAGAAAGGCAGCCCCGCAAATCGCAGCCGGGGGACTCTGACCCACGACCAACGGCTAGTTGCAGCTGCGGCCGAGCCGCCACTGCCGTCCGCGTCCGCGTCCGCGTCCGCGTCCGCGCCCGGCAGCGCATCGGCCGTGATCGCGCGGCGCCGGCTCTCGGCGAGCGAGATGTTCGCCGCGGCCAAAATCGCTCGCGCGCAGGGCGACAGCGCAGAAGCGCTGCGCCTGTCGAAACAACTCGAAGAGTTCTTCCCCAACTCGCCCGAGGGCGTCGATACCCATGTCACGCTGGGCTTGCTCTACCTGGAGCTCGATCGAGCCGATCTGGCGCTGCAAGAGTTTGCGACCTTTCGTCACATCGGGTCACCGGAGAAGAAAGCGGAGGCCTATTTTGGACAAGCGCAAGCACTGCGCAAGCTCTCGCGCAGTGAGGACGAACGGACGGTGTTGACGGAGTTGATCCTGAACTATCCTCGGTCGAGCTACGTGGGCGCTGCGCGGGCACGCCTCACCGAGCTCACCCCGGACGCCGGAGCGCGCTGAGGCATGGAAGTCTATGTTCACGCGCCCGAGCAGTTCGAGAACCTGTGCGTGCTCGCGCGTACGCTAGAGGTGTTCGGCTTCGACCATTGCCACGTGTTCGATCCGCATCGCATCGTGCGAGAGCGCTACGGAAAGTCGTATTCGCAGAAGCTGCGTGCGGTCTCTGCGGGAGCCTTCGCCAAGATTCGCTGGCTACGAATCGAGCCCGATCCGCTCGAATTTCTCAGGCAATACGCGGGCCGGCGCGTGGCGACCGTGCCCCGTCAGGGGGCGACCTCCTTGCACCATTTCCGCTTCCGTCCGTCGGACTTGCTGGTCATCGGCTCCGAGGGGCGGGGGCTCGATGCGGCGGTGCTGCTCGAATGCGAAGCGCAGATCACGATCCCCCAGTCCGGCGTCACCGAGAGCCTGAACGTCGCCGTGGCCTCGGGCATCGTCTTGGCCGAGTTCAAGCGGCAAGAGTCGCTGTCTTTGCTCGACCTTCGAGGCCGAACTCAGCCGGAGACGGCCGACAGCTGAGCGTGCTCCACGAGGTACTGCGCGATCTCCAGGACCAGCGCCTCACTCGCGGGCGCTGCGTCGTTGGCCAAGACGGCGATGCCCACACCCTGCTCGAGGTGCACGGTAACAAGCACGTTGCCAACCATGAAATCCCAAAACACCAGATCGGCGCCGCCCACGCGATCACGTGCCTCACCGCCGAAGCGCTCTTGCACGATATCCGCGCACTTGCGTAGGCGGATGCGGTCCCAAGCGTTGCACACCCAAGCCTTCAACCGGCCATCGGGACCGCGATCTGCGCGCGGCGCTGTCATCCCATCACCGCGCGGGTTCATGACACGCTCAGCC
>Ga0247740_1001024_pt1 | contig 12304 bp, 8 predicted proteins | sample UWRJL148409B2_FD_180942 | JGI IMG/M metagenome (GOLD analysis project Ga0247740, IMG submission 180942) | Plant litter microbial communities from Arlington Agricultural Research Station in Wisconsin, United States - UWRJ-L148-409B-2 | ecosystem: Environmental > Terrestrial > Plant litter >...
GGCTTTTTCCTCCGTAGACATCAACAACGCCTTATCGAAGAGGACTGGGAAGATTCTGAGCGCAACCATCATATCCGGAAAGAAGCAACGTTCCGCGTAGTCAACAACCTGCTGTTTCTAGAATTGGAGAAGCGAGGCGGCGCGAAGTCAATTCTGGCACTGGAGTACGAGGAGTGGGAGAGCTTCAAGAAGGAGGTCACCGAGAAAGCGAGGAAAGAACTGAAGAAGCTGAGAGAAAAGCTGGACGACATTGACTTCGTAGTCGTGGCTGGTGAAGAGGAGAAGAGGGCGGAGAAGGAGAAACTCGTTGAGGAGCTCGACGGCCACGGATACCAAGAGATGATAAGAGTGTTCGAGGAGGTTTCCTCTTAATCAAGATCTTTATCTTCATCTCGGTGTCTATGGATATAAATTTCTTCGTGGGGGACTTCCAGGCTTGAATTCAAGATGTGACATTTGTTCGTTCGCTGAGTCGAGCATGGCGTCGCACGTACCTAAGTGCCCCCAAATATCTTGTGCGATAGACGAATATGAGAGACAGACAATTTTTTTTCCAGTAAACGTGAGTGCCACAATCATCCAGAAAAGCCGTGATGGTCAGCTTGATTGGGGCTACGCTATGCGACTCGGTCAAGCGTACCACGACAACGAGCGAACATCTGAACATCAGCAATAAGGGGTACAACCTCATCGACGAGAACACAAATCAATTCACGGACATAACGCATACCGAGTGCATGCACCTCTTGGATCACTAGAACAACATGGCGGTGAATGCTATCGAAAGAGTGCACGACGAGTTCCATTTGGTCGTCAACTACACAGCCAACCTTCTTCAGACCCTCCTCATTGACCTTCTGGAACCATTGGAGGAGTGTGATGGTGTCGGCCACCGCATGTCCAAGGCGACTCAACCACTTAATGGATGAAATGCTTAGGTAAGCGCGGAGATCGATGGGCTTTACATTTCTAATTCATACTTGGAGGCGGACATTTTCGATTGGCCATTGGTCCATAGTATGGGTGTGTTTACCACTGGACGTTTGTTCAATACGGTGAGACCCGCGCAAATACTTTCTAGTCGCTTATGGTCGTATACATGAATATACCTTCTTAGGCGTAGATCAAGTTCTGGCGGCATGCTCCCTTGTTATACGAATCAAACTCCTCATAAACAGAAATACCACAATCACGATCACAGGCAGGATTTATTCATGTGAAGCCCAATCGTGAAGTAGAAACCACTGTGGCTACTTAAGCCGATAAATGTGATACCGAACCCTCTAATGAGCCCTATTGTACGAAGCTCGTCCGTCGCCTTGCCCTATCAGATCTGACATTTTTTGTTGTTCTGACACAGAGCTCACCTGAGCCTGGAAAGAACACGCCCCTCAGGGACCATGATCCACCGCCGTGGTATATCGCCGCGATATGTCGTACAAACCCGGTAACGGAGCAGAACGCATTCTTAGAGCTCTTCCGTTGCTTGGTCGAAAGTTCTTCTGCTGTCACCACATTTCCGATCTCCCGATACTTAGCACACGCACGACGCTCGGCCCTTCTCGTTCCGCGTCATCCCCGCCAGCACTATATAAGCTTCCTTCTGCCGCTCATCGCCAATTCCTTGCTCTACTTCTCCTTTGGTTGGGTATCTCTTGTTCTGATTTTTACCTCGCACCAAGCAAAGCCCTGCAAACCCGCAATCACAATGGATCCGGCGTTCGGCGCACAGCGCCAGACAAAGGGCCCTGTCCCAGCCGTTCCTCTCCCCTCGTATGAGCATGAGAGCCCCACGGATGCCTTCAAAGTATACCTGGGCATGTACAATACTCTTGTCAACGAAGGCATCCTCCCCGATCCCTCTCCCCAACACGACCTCGACTGCAACCAAGACCCGCGCAATTCTCCCTCCAAGTTCACGTGTGGACTCTGCTCAACCCACCCCGCCGGCTCTCCCCTTAACAAGTCGTTCTGCTGCAAGACCCGTTATGAGAGGGAGTACGCCGGTCATCGTTCTGAGTGTGAGCAGCGACGAGCTCGCCGGATGATTGTACGATTCTGCGAGATCCTGAATGCAATCATCAAGCAGGAGCGCAATGAACTAGACTCTATCGTTATCCACGGCACCCGCAAACAGGACGAGGATGAAATGGACGAGTCGAATGTTCACGACGATGATACCATCTACGTATCACAGTGCAAGTACCCTAGGTCCGTCTTGCCTCTGTACGGACATGGTGTACATCCAGATCTTGAGCTCCGCGCCAAGTACGCCAACCGCAGCTTCCCAAGCAATGTCATCCTCACGCTCGTCGTCGCCGCATTCCAGAAGGACCTTGATATATCAATTCAGGAGCTGGAGGCCATCCCTGAGGCCTGGCAGCATACGAGGTTTATTTGGGTCGAATGTCAGGACCCCAGCAAGCCGGACCACCACGAAGAGTATCAAAATGATCGGCAAGGTCAAACTGAGTCCACGCTACTTGTACGACTGCGCCGAAACCATGAGGACCTTGTGCCTTTGATGGACGAGTGGCCGGACAAAGGTCTGGTAGTCCGCACGACAGCTGAGCAATACGGAAAGGAGAGTGGCAGCATCGACGTCGCCGACTACAAAGACCTAGCACAAACGCTCTGGTACACAGCACCTTTCGGACAGAGCTGGAGGGACTACTTGAGGGACCGAGAGAAGGCGTGCGGCAAATCCTATTACGCCGAGGCTATCATTATCGGTATCACGGCACTCACTACCGCCCAGGCCGTCATCGAGCAGCTTCATCAGCTCGGTGGCATTAGCCACTTCTTCAATGACGGCACCCCAGAGCAACACATCTCTCGTCGTAACCAAGTAATGCAAGTACTGGGCTCAATGTACGGTGATCAGCGAAAGGAGCAGGACGCCATCTTGCTCCAATATCGAACCGATAGTCAGCGACAGATTCAGATGTTGCTGGCCATGGAGAACAAGCGGAGGATGAACCAGGACGTCGCGTCTTGTTTGGGGGCACTTGCGGAGCACATTCGGGCAGTGATGATTACTGGCTATGCCTACCCGGCTTTGCCCGGTAGTAATCTTGAGGATGAGGAAGTGTCCGAGACGGTGGTATCCGAGACGGAGGAATATGATGAGGATTAGACGGCTTCCATCTCTTCACAAAGGCATAGCCGGACCGCGATACTGTCTTAAAGTTCGGGTTTGACGATGCCCTTCAAGTCGTTTAGACCTCATGGCGTGTTTAGCCTAGTGCGAACTCCACTCGGAATGTGGCTTAGAAGATAGAGCTCAAATTAATTTCCAAAAAGCCTCCAAGATCCCCCTATTTTTCGTATCAAGATTTTGTGATGTATACCAATCCGATTTGTGCTCCTAGCGCTTTCGCGTACGATAAGATTTCAGGTTATGATGAGCTCAATGGACGGCCGTCGCAACTTTGAATCATGCTGTTCGATGCCCGAGCGACGATCACTCAGTTGATGGCTGGAAGAATAGTTATCCAGGACCCGTTGTGTTCAATCGAGATCTGAGGCCAGATGAAGCTAGCTTCTCTCAAGACGTCTCTGGCGGTGCTAGACGGTTCTATGAAAGAGATCGCTTGGTGGTAACTTGTTGTGATCTGTCATTCACCACAGAACTAGTTGTTGGCTGTACAATAGGCATGTGGGGGTGAGCAGATGGTAGAGAGGTGTTTTCACCACTGCAAGAATCGAACTCATCAAGTGCGACACCACCGAGCGAAACCAATCATCACGCCACAACATGACCCAACCGCCAGCGACAAACAAGGGGATTTTCCCATCTTCGCCTACGTGTAGCCGCAAGGGCTGTCATGTCAAGCTCGATCCGAAAGTCGTCACGTTCGCGCACTGCCCGGACTGCCGCTACCGTCCTGGCCGTCACGACAAAGAACCGTATGACGACTGTGTTTACTGCAGCCCTGAGCACCAGCGTGAGGACGTGGAGGAGCATCGCGCCGAATGTGAGCAAAGGAAGAGGGATCGACTTGCCCGCCGCCTAGGCTTCCTCGTCTGCGACTGGTCGCGCGAGATGCGACGCGAGTTCTTCAACAAAGTCGTGACGAACACCGAGCGAATCCACGACCCGGATCTACAGGCGGAAGTGCTAGTCGTCCATATGGAAAACTCCGACCAGCCGCGTGATAAGGTGCCCTGCTTCCCGGCGGAGGTTTCGGAGAAGGATCAGCGCCAGATATGTAACTTCGAACGCTGCGTAACCACCGTTGAGGTGTTTACGCTCGTCCTCGAATATGTGCAAGCTGGTGAGTAAATAGAATTCAAAGCACACCGACCATTGCTAACTGATGGTAGCGTGCAAGATACGTATCAGCGAGGTCGTGGTAGAGCCGCGCATGCACAGTCGCATGCGCGTTGTATTCCACCACCCCGACGGCGGCACAATCGCAAGGGACCATGCTCCCCAGCATGTCTTCTTCCTCGTGCACACCGATCCGGAGTACAACGCGGTTCTCCCAGACTACAACAAGTTCCCTATCCACGGCCACGTCATCGATCCCACGTACGAACAATTTGGCTTCAAGAGCGGCAGCACGGACGCGAGAGAATTTGCAGAGAACAAGGTGAAGAAACTTGTAGGAGTGCATACACTCGGGACGTACTTTAAAAATCGTGAGGAAAAGATGAAGGGGAGTCCACCGAACTGGGCCTCATTTAAGCTGGAAACGGAAACATCGATGGAAGGCGTCACTCTCGATAACGTCATCTGCCAGTCCTTCCGCAAACTTGGAGATTGCTCCCAGTTCTTGGAGAACACCACCGCCACTGAGTTCCACTCTGGTCGTTCAGAGATGAGGGCAGCAGTCCAGGTGGCTTTCAACAAACGAGGTCGTCAACTCGACGCAATTCATCGCTCAGGGAGCCTCAAGACCATCGACCAGAGAGCTTGTGAGCTTGGCATGCTGGTAAATTCGATCATGTTGGAGGGTAGTGACGGACACGCCATCTTCTACGGATATTACTCTAGCCACATGAGAGAAGTGTTTAAAGCTCAGATCGACCAAGCAGAGGATGACAGTCCCGACCTCGAAGAGTCCAAGACCGATAAATCCGAGAACGATAAATCATAATCTCGGCACGGGTTCCAGTATTGGAGGAAAACCACCAATCTGGTTTGTAGGTATGTTGCCTCGGACCGCGGGCCGAGAGTACCATACCGATGGCTTTCATTGATATCGGAGGTGCTGGCATGCGGATACAAAGTCAAGGGCTATATCGCTAGCATACGCTGACACCGATACTGGCCCCAAATTGAGATACCGAAACAATAATCTGCGCGCGTTCGATGTTTGCCGTAATGATAATGATTGCGAAAGTCTTATGCTCTTGGCGTGAATGTATGTGCACGTGACAAAGGTTGGCTGATGTTCCGCGTTTTGCAGACGGCATGCTCCCAGAAGAGAGAGATAAGATCCTGTCATACTTTCGTAGAAAGCTGGGACGTGGATATGGTGGTCTGCTTGCCGCTCTAGTGGTCTCGTGAAGGACTTGCGAGGTCACTGGCCCGCGTGGTTTGCTGCAGCACGCAAACATCCGAATTGACCATGATAATTGTTTCTCCCCCCAATACGCTCACTAAAAACAAAGCGTCTCCAGGCGGGATTGAACTCCGTCCTTCCGCAGGAAAAAATAGCAAAAAGGGAAACCCCCGATGGAGTTTTTAACCAGCTGTACACTGTCAGCTTTGTCCGAAGACGAAAGATCTTGCAGGGTTTAAATTATATATAGGACTTACTATGAGAGGACGTCAATTGGTAGTGTTGGAGCCACGAATATCGAAGCGGTAACAAGAGTGCGTGCGGATACGTCGTCCACCTCTGGCAGTGAAGGCCTTAGTGACTCGACATTGACACTGCCCTCGAACACCTACATATGTTCCGCACATTTGTTTACATCTTTGAGAAAAGACCCTTTCTAATGTGCGAGATGCCTTTCTCGAGTTCGATGAGCCGATTTTGATTGGCCGTTTGGGGCGGAGACTCGTTCCACGATCTCGGGCATTCACCGCGCATCGCGACCAGGTGGACAGGACACCCAACACGACACCCCGCTTTCTGCTCAACTCCAATGGCAGAAGCTCTCTACTCTAACTCTTGCATATGCATAGCCAGCATGGACGGCCGCCGACACGGCCACGATCAGGTTTTTCAAGCGCTCGTTCGCACGTTGTAAGGGGGTCACGCGGCGATTTCGGAACCTGCGCATCCACTTGCTCATGCTCTTTCTGAAGAGGAGCGGGAGCTCAAGATGTAAGTACTGCCTTCTCCGCGCCGCCCGTTCGCTGTGCTGACCGCGCCGCCGCCAGGGCTGAGGGATACACACTCGGCGTCCACCGCAAACAGCACCCCGACACGCGACTATGCCGGCAGAAGACCTACCAGCGCCACATGCTATTGATTATCACCGATTATCTCGTGGATGGCGGGGCATCATAGCTGCGTCTAAATGCGAGCTCCGTCGCCGCACTTAGCACATCGACTTTAGTACCGCGACGCGCGACAGTACCGAGGAGTACAGCACGATGAGGACCGTCGAATGGAGCCAAGAGATCTCGCAAAATCCATCGTGAGTAGCCTTGTTGGGGGCGTCGCTCGAAGGGCTCTCCTAGGGCGTGCAGCTTCTCCGTCGGCATAATCCCCTCTACGGCGCGCCGGCGCAGGACACGGAAGGGCACCAGCAATACCGAGAAGCACACTGAAAGAGCCTGAGTGCGCGCCGCAGCAACGACATCGATGTCGGGGATTGCTCATACGCCATAACGGCCGCGGGCGACATAGACACCATGGCCCATGGCTAATTACCAGACGGCACCCTCAGAAAGCAATGCGTACAGCCAAGGAGCATCTGCGTAAAGGATTAGGCAGTGACATGCGTGCATTTGCGTCAGAATGTTTGCTATATCCGCTACCCGACGGGCATGCGTCGCAGTGCATCAACTACACCCAACTTTTGACCGACATGGCCAGGAACATCGAGTAAAGACAGCGACATCCAAGGATAGCGTGGTTCAATAACAAGGCGATGGCGATGCGAGGAAGGGACGGACAATGTCCTGCTCGCAAGAATTGCACCCTGGAGCGCGCAATCTGGCATCGCGAGGCATCGCGAGGCACCTACATCGGCGCCGACTGTTCTTCATGGCGCCATACGGGTGAGTCGATCATATCACACGCACCTACCACAATCCGGACTTTACTGACACTCTTCACCCCGCGTAGATAGATTCCGAAGTAAGCGCCTTCAGTTGGACCAGGCGAACCTGCGACAGCCGCTTCTATGCTACCTCATCTCGCGACCTTGGCGGAAATGGCGCCACAGATTAGGCATGGCAACAACCTCGGACACGGTCAGGCAGATAGAGGCGCCAGAGCGACCGATCCGCGAGTTTGCGCATGTCGCAACATCGAGCCGAAACGACGGAGGAAAACATCGACCTTGGGCTTAGTCGGAAGGGCAGGACTCCAAATTGGCAGAGGATAACATGGCTGATTCAAGCCCCTGGATACGAGCGACATCGCAGAATACCTCCGCTGACTTTTCTTCTCAGACTTGACCGGCGGACGTCACTGTATCCACCGATGGCGTTGCTCCCGGAGCGTCGTTCGATACCGACCGCAGCACTCCTAGCCTCATTGAAACGAACTGGCGAAGTCGATGTTACACGCCGATGGAGCCACAGCAACCCGAGCGAGACAATGTAAACCAGCGGACGAACAACCTCCAGAGCTCGTGTCGCCTGTCATATACCGATGGCAGGGGCAATTCGGGGTTTTTGCCGACACACCTAGAACCCGGGTTGAATCGACAGCACAGGAGACAATGTTTGCTCGACCGGCCCCTCTATCCGACATTTGAACCTCTGAGAAGGCGACAGTGCAGGCGCTCTCGCAGGGGTCGCCAACGATGATAATGTAAACCACACGAATGGTTAGGACAACAGACTTTCGGATAGGAGGATGGCATAACCCAGCCGTGGTGTAGAGGTATAAGTGGGTTTGACGGTAGGACACCGCTAGGCCGAAGAACCGAATACCGTGGCGGATGGGATGCACTTGCTTCCTTGGGGAAGCGGCGGCTGATACCATCACTCATGGTTTTGAGGCGGTTTTATGTCGGAGCGAGCGGGACGGTGCGTATATTGGGAATGACGCTGTTGAGCGACATGCTTGCTGACGTTCCTGATAGATCAATGGGCAGGTACGAGTTATGCTGCAGCTCCGCGTGATACCTGGACGGCTATGGGGAGCATCGGGGTCGATTCGGTGTCTTGCGCTCTTGCGGCTGCTAAGTCATCCTTGCTCTTCCTGCACTTGCAACCTGCCATATGACGAGAGCGCATGGCTGACGAGTATAGGTAGAAGCCCATCCCGCAAAATGGCGTAGCAGATCTTGCTCTTGGCGACGTAGAAACGACACCTCGACTCCTGAAATAGACACCTCTTCATTCCTACGCAGGCGTGGAAGGCTCGGAAAAGCTCAGCGGTTGTGTCGCAATCGCGTTCATACCCATCTTCGAACTAATCTTGAACGAGACCGGGCACCTTTTGGGCACTTGATGGCGTCGCGAAGGTCTGAAGGACAGATGCTCTGCGTCTGCGGAAGATTCCATGGGAAGGGTACGCACAAGTCCTTCGACAGTGGAGACAAAAGCCACCCAGTGGCACATCACCTTTAGCCCACTGCTGGACATTTTCATTCGTCCTGAACGACAGTGTCAATGCAGTCTCGGCGGATGGCTAGGCAAGAGTTCTTGCACTTCGCTTCGAAATCGGCCGGTGGTCCATCCTATGGAACCCTTGAAATCGGTACTGACAGTATTGTCGTCCTTATGCTGCCATCTTATGGAAAAAGAAAAAAAGTCCAGTCCAGATTCGAGCTCTTCGATGAAGTGGGTCCAAACTCAATAAGCGATCGACCACGCTTCTTGTTTTGAGGCCGATTCTCCAAAGGTTTGTTCTGACGACTTCCACGGGCTTTCGGCTTGGGAGATCTGTCCCAATGTCAAATGGAGGAGAATGGTACACACGTGCCGTTCCTCGTGAGGATAGCGACAAGTCGAAACAATCGAAATCGCAATCCTCGACGAATATCCGGAAGGTTGCTGATCAGAACTAGCCGTTCCGACGCTCCATGTCGGGTTGATACCTTGGACAACAAGAGTTAATATCATCGATACGCTTGCTGGTATGCGAGTTGAATGAGAATTCAAAAGGCGACATCTCAAACATCCCATACGGGAACCTCAACACCTCACACCCACCAATCATCTCGCCCCCTTCAAGCCCCATATCGCACCACAAGAAGCAACAGGTCCGTACCCCTTCCTAGGGCCGCCCAACCTCGATGCTAGCGTAATCTCGTATCATATCGCCGCCTCCACACAACACAACTCGCAACCCATGGCTCGCCTTTACCGTGACCCACACAAGAACTACTTACACCACACACGTCTCAAATAGCATTCGGCGTAAACCCCGGACCACACCAGGTGCCAACTCCATGCTTCTGCCACTACAGCGCGACATGGAGTCTGAGATGTGGCCGGTCTGAGCGTGGCTATCGGTGGACCTTGACATGGAGAGAGGGAAGATCGGTGCCAGACTGAGGTCGTTGCTTCCGCGAGAAGGGTGGGTAGGCTCTTGTTGACGGGAATGGAAGAAGAAGGGGATTGCGAACGACCGATGGGTTGTTCGGCAAGAGAGAGATCATGCGAAGAAATGGGAGAGTAGGGGAAGACTGACTTAGCTGGTTTTGGTGACTTGATCTCAGAATCCTTCAAGACCGATCCAAGCCAGGCGAGCTCCGGGCAGGCTTCCACTTCTGGTGCCATAGCAAGCGTGTGTCCATCCAGACCCGGAGAGGTAATTTGATCCAGCACTCCGGGCATTGATCCGCTCTTGGAGAAGGTTGGTTTTTCCCCGGATGTTGTCAAATGTTATGAGCTAATATAGCACGTGCAGCAGACCCGTTGGCGAATGTTGGCACGCAGTGCATCTTATAACCGCAGAGCGAGAGTCGAGCCAGCGCGGAATCCACCTACCGATCGCACGATATTGCTGGTGACGTAGTACAGCTGGCGGGATGCAAATGTCCGATAAGAATTTGACGAGAAACGAAGGCGCAAGATGCCAAATACATTCCGCATTTGGCTGACGCTGACGAAGGATGAATGGGTGAATGATACCATTGCACATGGCATCGCGAAAGGACAAGTGCGGCGTAAAACAACATGAAAGACAGTAAGGCTAACGCTGTGCTAGAAACAGAAATCCGGTGCTGATAAACTCACTCTTGAGGTTGGTGCGAAATGAGAAGTGAAGGAAGACTTCATACTTGGCCTCATGATCTTGACCGCGGCTAATGCTCCACAGAGCTGGGTATCAAGTCATCTCAACTCGAGGAGGAGTGTAAGGTTCGGATCTTCTGTCCGGAAAATAGGGCTAAGAAGCATCGTTGACCTTGTGTTGACGATCGGCAAAATCATGGACGCTCAAGCCTTCGCAGACAGCATGATGAGGATGTACATTGTCCGGGAATGAGCAAGAGTGCGTCGAAATCTGGACCATTATTGCGTTAGCGACTCATATGGGGGTATGCTCCTGCAAAGCCAGACGGACATGTTCGTGGTCATAGCTGGATCGTATGCCGCTCGAAAGGTACCAATTCCTAGCGCTTGCAGTTCGGAACCAAATATTGCGGATGCGTAAAACGGCGAATCTGCACCGCGGCCAATGTCGACCTTCTCAAGTGTTGGTAGAGCGCCAACTGTCGGAAATGTCGAATCCCGCTGCAGATCAAACCGTCTACGGAGTGAGACAAAGACCCCGTCTACCTCGACAGAGCTAAGGTTCATAGCTGGAGCTTGGGAAGAAAGACCCTGACGAATGAAGGCATGAACGGGTCGGCGCCGAAACGAAAGATTGTCGACGTCGCGTGCACATGCCCTAGGTTGGGGATTGTCGCATCTCGCTTCCAGCACGAGTCCTTACTCTGCACATCCGCGTCAGGCCCTGATTATTTGAAAGCCAATCTCGTTGTATATGCCAGAGCGGCGGCAACAATTGCTGGGATGAGGCCACGCCATCGAGTATCGTCGCTGCCGGCACTAACCTGCAGCTATTGCCCCGGCCGGTGGCATGCCATGTCCGGAAACCCTCCTCCCTGGGGCATAAAGCCGACCAGCTTATCTTTGCGACCGACTATCCGCAACATGCGGGTCCTCCTCAAATCCTTTGTACTATGCTCGTGGGTGGCCGCATGAAGCCATTGTGTGCGCCGTCCCGTACGGGGGTGCCGCATGACTGCAGGCCGAAGTCGACTTTGGGCGGGCGTTATCTGGTACCTATTGTCGATCGTATCACTCTCAAGAGGTGAACATGATTTTGCGATTTCGAACGATGTGGGAGGTCCTGCTGTGGCGCAGAAGATTTCCGATGCCGCGGGTTTGACCTCCACTGAACACTCGAGTTGCAAGCACTCCGCCGCCCGCAGGGCCTTCGCGGTCATGCCGCAAAAGCCGACGTTCTGTATACATGTCCAAGAGGGAGCTCGACTGTGCTGTACTTGTGGCCTGCGAGTGGCTTGTTATTGTAAAATATGGCTGTCGCGTCAGAATTGTTGCGTAGCCAAGGCGGGATGGCGAGGTCGAGTACGCCGGCATGCGTCGCTTACCTGCATCAATCGTAGGACAAGCCGATCGAAGCATGGAGAATGCTACTGCTGCGAGACTCTGCTAGGGTATTAAGCTCGTCGATGGGTGTTGGGACGTTGTCGTCGCCGGCAGACGCAGCGCCGACGCCGCCTCCATTACCGGTGAGTCGCCGGCATTGCCGCTGATTGCGGGACATGAACGAGCCAATGCAGGCGATATTGCTCTGCATCGTTCCTGGATGTCGGCGCGGGTGGTCGTTGTTGGTAGTGGACTTGGTGAGGAGGAGAGCGGGGAGATGTTTTGGTGTTGAGCCCACAGAGGGGTCCGATCCGCACTCTACCAGCACCAGACCACCCCAACGCCAGTCTTCCCGTGAGCACAAGGATAGCGGCGACATACCTAAGATGACTGCATCCCCAACAACCAGCGCTGAGCGATGCACCGCCCTTTTCGACTGCCCGTCTACCTAGTTGCGAGAGCGCTGCGGCAAAGCGGGGAGCAAGCCGAGCGCAGACACGACGCGCATATGGCGGCCGCTACCACCCTCAGGAGGTTACGCTGAGAGCGCGAAGCCTCAGGAGACCTGCGACACGTAGTTGCAGCCATCTCCCAGGTACTAGG
>Ga0247740_1001025_pt1 | contig 12301 bp, 10 predicted proteins | sample UWRJL148409B2_FD_180942 | JGI IMG/M metagenome (GOLD analysis project Ga0247740, IMG submission 180942) | Plant litter microbial communities from Arlington Agricultural Research Station in Wisconsin, United States - UWRJ-L148-409B-2 | ecosystem: Environmental > Terrestrial > Plant litter >...
TCATTGATAATATCAAATTCGCTTTGATATTCGTTCATCATCTGAGTTATATTTCTTTCAATAGTATTGGCAATAGTAGTTACAGGTGTATCTGTAGCTCTGTTTTCGAATGGATCCTGCAAGTGAATCGCCATTCTTTCGATCAAAAAGAAAGCGGCAGCAATTGCTGTAATTAATGGGATCGCAAACCAGCTCAATACACTAATTAATCCAAAGGGCAGCAATAAAATGAACAAACACAATGTCAATCTGATGTACATACTGTACGTCGTTGGAAAAATGGTGTTTTTAATTCGCTCACATTTCCCCATTTCATCACAGAGTCTTGATAACGTATTATCGATTTCGACTTGCTGATACATATTAATACGTTTGTCATTTTTAGCATTTCGAAGATCTCTCGCATGCAATAATAAAATTGCATTGGGTATGTTTTGATGATTTTTTACAAAACGTAATTCTTCATCGCTTATCAGGCCTTCAAGAGGTTTTAAGGCATCTTTATTTCGCAAAGATTCTCCTAAACTATAACACCATGCAATTTGTCTTTTGGCAAAATTTTCTTTGAATTCATTTGCTTCTACAGAAAAATTAGGGTCTTTATAAAATGTTAGTACCTGCCTGATCAATGTTCTGGAATCATTTACAATCGCCCCCCAAACAATTCGGGCTTCCCACCATCTGTCATATGCCTGATTAGACTTAAAAGCCAATAATAAGGATATAATGGTTCCAATCATTGTTGGAATTGCAATTGGGATATCTACGGGAAGATTGATGAAGTAATTGTGAAAAACTTCAAACAATATCGTATACGCCAAAACTAATGTAATTTCTACTTTAATTTTCCCGAGAACGTACTTCATTGGTATTCTTTTCTTTAATAACATATTTTCGGTTTTAAATTAAACTTATATTTTTTTCGGCAGTAATTAGGTATTATGCCATTTCTTCATAAAGAGACAAAACCGGAAGTCCTAATCTCTCGTTCATATCTTCTTTTTTTACTTTTTTGAATTTGATTTTCTCTCCTTTACGGGTTTCTACCAGCAAATCGATATCGTATTTTGAAATTGCTTCGGATAAATAAGGAGCAAATTTTTCGTAGTTGTCATCGAAATTGGCGGTCTGGCTTACAATTTCAAATGAAAAGTTTTCATTCAAAAATTGCTGAACATCTTTTACATGCATATTTGCACGGGCATTTTCGATATAAAGTGCTTTATTAAAATCTTCTTTGTATTGCTCTGGTCCTAAATGCAATATTGGGCATTTTTGGTTGGCCGCTAATTGAATCAAATATTGGTGAATTCGTTTTGTTTCTTGTTTATAAGACTGTGTAAGAATGACTAATTTTACAGAGAAAACATCTATAATACGTTTGAAAATGGGAGACGAAAGACCGTACTGGTTTTGTACTTTTATTTTACAGTTTGGCGTATGCCCGATAATATAGCGACAGGTGTCAAGAACTATTTCCTGATTTGCTGTAAGTCCGGTACGCATTTCACGCAAATAACCTGAAGAAGAAAAAGTGTCAGGCGCCTCAGAAGCAATCATTAAAATGATTTCGCAATCTGATGATTTTGCCTGGCTAATTGCTGATTTTACAGCACAAATAGTATCATCTTTTAAAGTGGTAGGTATAAGGAAATTTTTCATAAGTATAATCGTTTAGTTTATACATACAAAATAACTTCACTAAAATTAGAAGGGTCTTAATATAAAATTAGAACTTTCTAAGATTCAACATTAGAATTTTTAATGTTGTTTTTTTTGATTTTTGATTTATTAAAAACAATGGTTACAATAGTCCCTTTATTTTGTTCTGACTGAACTTGTATTTCCCCATCGTGCATGCGAATGATTTTTGATGCTAATGGAAGCCCCAAACCATAACCAATATATTTGGTTGCAATTTTCCCTCTAAAGAAAGGTTCATACAAATGCGGAATATCTTCCGGAGGAATACCAATACCAATATCGTTAATTGCTATTTTAATCATTTCCTGATTGGCAGAAAGTGTTACGAAAACTTCATTGTTATCAGAATACTTTACACCATTGGTAACGATATTATTAATGGCCAGCTCTAAAAGTGGTTTATTACACGGAATTAATAAGAGATTAGAATCGTTTGGAGCGAAATTAAATTTCATACTCACACGATTATCAGGATAAATTTTGTCTAAATCTGATTTTACATCCATTAATAACTCATCGATTCTCGCGATATCCAGTACTTGTTTTTTTCCGTCGTAACCGGTTTGAGTAAGTTTTAGTAAACTTTCGGTAAGATTGCCTAGTTTAGAAGCCTGACTGTAGATATTTTCTAATGACTGAATGTATTCCGGAACTGCGCGTTCTTTAAGAAGCATAATTTCAGACTCGGCAATAATGGTGGTTATTGGCGTTTTTAATTCATGCGAAGCATTATTGATGAAGTTGGCCTGAATCTCAAAAGAGGTTTCTAAACGGTCCAGCATATCATTAAATGTTGCGGTAAGATCTGAGATTTCATCTGAATTTTTTACTTCGGGTAATCTGTTATGAAGATTAGAGGCACTAATTCTATTTACTTCCCTGGTAATTCTGGCTACAGGATTAATCACTCGTTTTGCGAGAAAGCGCCCTAAGAAAAAAGCCAGAAATATAAATCCGATACCGCCAAAAAGCATAATTTTTACAATATAAATTGTTGTTGTAGGGCCTTTTTGATCGCGTGCACCCACAATTACAATGTATCGTTGACTTCTTTCTGTAAAAACCTGTCCTAAATAATATTTGTTATCTTTTTCGAAATAATCTTCACCGGATTTTAGGACATTGGTGTAAAACTCATTGGGCAAGTTTAAGTTCGTATTATAATCAAAACTATTGGCGCTGTTTATCTTTAGAACAAATTCTTCTTCTTCTATAAGTTCTTCAAGTCCGTCTTTTTTGAGATTTTTATAATACTTTATTTTTTCAGGATCATTTTGAAAATGAATTGAAGCGACAATTTTTGCCCTGTCTTCTAATCGTTTTAAGAAATGATATCTATTATTTTCCTGAAACAAGACAAATACAATAATACACAACAATAGTGTACTAAAGCTGGAAAGCGCTACATAAGTAAAAGTAATTTTTTTTCTTATATCCATTTTATGGTTTTATAACATAACCTAAACCTTTCATGGTATGAATCAGTTTGGTTGCAAAAGGTTTATCAATTTTTTTTCGCAGATAGGTGATATACACATCTACAACATTGGTATTCATATCAAAATTAATATCCCAAACATTATCTAAGATTTGATCGCGGGAAACAATCTGTCCGCTATTTTTGGCTAAATAATACAGTAATTTAAACTCTTTGGCCGTTAAAATAATAGATTCTCCTTCTCTTTTTACGGTTTTAGCACGGGCATTTATTTCTAAATCACCTACTGTAATACTGTCAATTCGTTCTGTTTCCTGATGTGCTCTTCTGTGTAATGCATTAACCCTTGCATCGAGTTCTCCAAATTTAAAGGGTTTAACCAAATAATCATCGGCACCGGCGTTAAGCCCGGTTACAATATTTTCTGAAGTTCCCAGAGCTGTTAAAAGCAAAACAGGTACAAAATTCTTGCTGGCACGCAAACGTCTGCAAATTTCAATACCATTAATATCCGGTAACATAACGTCTAAGATTACAACATCAAAATTATAATTATGAAGCATTTCGAGAGCTGTTTTGCCATCCATGGCAACACTAACTTCGTTGTTGTTTTCGGCAAATCCTTTACGCAGAATAGATAAAAGGTTTGGTTCGTCTTCGACTATTAATAATTTCATAAATAAGTGGTCTGAATAACAAAAATAGGTATTGAGTTTAAAAATATAAATCACAATAGTTATAAATTATGATTTAATTATGAACAATAGCTTTTGGTAACAATAAAAAAAGCATTCACCAGTTGTGAATGCTTTTATATTTTTAAGGATGATTTATGGGGGAATATTTTAATTTTTAAAATTAAAACTTAATACTGCTCCAAGCCCAAACTGAAAAGTAGAAATATAATCATCAACTGCAACTGGTCCGTACCAATATGTCCAGTAATAACTCTCACCAACTGCCGCCGACATCGATTGTAAATAGGCATTAATATTTACAGAAACTGATGAAGCTGTTTTAATTTTTACCCCTCCTTTTACATCCCAGGCAAAGTAAGTTCCACTTCCTCCTTGAGGTGTTTCTACAATCCCCACTCCGGCTCCTGCTCCTAAATAAGGGAGTAAATTTGAGCCTGTATCAAAGTAATGTGTAAAATCTGCTAAAATAAAATTGAAGGCTCCCTTATCGTTTCCAGCATTGATCTGGTTTCCTGCCGGACCATAAAAAGGTATTTTTAAATCTTGTCTTGAATACTTTAGCTCAACAGAGTTATTTGTCGAAAAGAAATATTCAAACCCTGCACCGTATTGAAAACCATCGTCAATAGTAGCAGAGTAACCATCGTAATCGATCTCATCTGAAAAGTTATAACCACCATACAAATTAAGAGAAAAAGATCTTGCATCTTGTGCGTTCGCTCCCATCACCAACAGGAACAGAACCAATAAAAAACCGTACTGTTTCATAATGTTTGTTTTTAGAAAGTTAATTGAGCCTCAAATTTAAGTTTTTTCTTTCTAAATTTTAAACATTTTTTAAGATAAAATTCTCACAACAAAAACATAAACACTTAAAATGCAGGTAATTATAAACTAAAAAGTTTCACCAGCATTGAGATAAAAGCCTTTTGAATTATTTCCCCAGGCATAATCTACAATTAAATTGGTACGTGTTTTTTTGTCGATTAAAATGCGCAAACCAAGACCTGCCGCTGGCTGAATTGATTTGAATAAAGAAATATTATTATCAACATTACTTGCTGTTACAAAATTGGTAAAAACGGCTCCGCTTATCATTTGATCGCAAGTTATTGGAAACCTGAATTCGGTCGAAAAATAGATTAAACCATCACCTCTAAACAATCCCTGAGTATACCCTTCCCCGCTTCGGCTGCGCTGATCCCAGCCTATTGCGGGTAAATTGAGGTACGGCACTTTTCCTCTGGTTACAAATTGTCCATATGCCCAAAGTGCCAAAATATATCTTTCATTCTTACTTGAAACCGGGATAAAATGACGGTATTCTGCATATAAAACATTGCTGTATTGTTGATTATTAAACAAAACAGGATTAAAACGATAATTGATATTGGCAAACCAGCCGCGGGTAGAATTGACCTGATTGTCTCGTGAATCGTATACTAAATTAAGGCTCATACCATTTAGAAAATATTCTAAATCACTAAATCCATGTTTCTGACTGTAATTATAATGGTAAGTATATTTTTCGTTTTCGACATCAAGATCTTTGTCCTTTATACTAGAGTACCAATCGAGATTTATTCCTCCGCCTACATAAAAGTTTTTATAAACTTCAAAAGAGACGGTTTGGTGAAATTTAAAATAATCATAATCCATAGGCTGGGCAATCGAATCTATACTAGAATGATTCTTCTTGCTTTGATGCGGGAGGATATCGGTTCCTAAACCGTAATTAGGCTGCGAAAAAATATACAAACGATAATCTCCACTCAGGAAAATTCGGTTGTTTTTCAGTAAAATATTATTTTTCACATTTACCAGCCATTGTTTTTTTGTGGTATAGGTGATTCCTAAATTAGCAATCGAATATTTATCTGATGCTTGTTTTCCTTTGAAAGTATATTGCGCTACTGCACCAAAAAAAAATCCGGTTGCGGGTTGAGAACCAATTGCCGGAATAATAAGGAAAAAATTGTTTTTTGAAGGTTTAACTGCAGCTGTAGAATCTTTCTTTTTAAAGATTTCTAAAATTGTTCTGGGAGGGCATAATTCCGTGTTAATGGTCTCTGTTTGCGCTATCGAATTGAATGAAATAAAAAAGAGTAACCCTAAGATTTTATAATGATGAAAATAATTATTTTTTAAAAAATTTACCATCTGGAAGTTTTAATTTTTCGAAATAACAATCAAACCTTATGTAAATATATGCCTTATTTTCAATATTTTACAATACAAATTCAACAAAAAAAGCAATTTTAAAACATAAAAAAAAGCCGTCAATAAATTTGACGGCTTTCTAAACTGATATCTCTTTTTTCTTATTTCGTGATAAACTTTGGATTGATCAGGTTGTCTAGTGAATAAATTTCATCCCATTTTTCCTGTGTGATTAGTTTTCTTTCGACCACAACAATTTCATGAACGCTTTTGTTCATTTTTAAAGCTTCACCAGCAATACTGGCACTTACTTCGTAACCTAAAATTGGGTTTAATTGTGTTACAATTCCAATACTATTCATTACCAGATTATAGCAATGGGCTTCATTTGCAGTAATTCCAACGATACATTTATCAATTAAAGTCTGAATTGCATTTGATAAGTAATCTAAAGAGGTAAACATCGCAAAAGCAATTACCGGCTCCATTACGTTCAATTGTAATTGTCCTGCTTCAGCCGCCATAGTAACCGTTAAATCCTGACCAATTACATAAAAACAAGTCTGATTTACGACTTCCGGAATTACCGGATTTACTTTTCCTGGCATAATTGAAGATCCTGGCTGACGTGCCGGCAAATTGATTTCGTTGAAACCTGTTCTTGGTCCTGAACTCAATAATCTTAAATCGTTACAGATTTTAGAAATTTTTACCGCTGTTCTTTTTAATGTTCCCATAATCTGAACGTAAGCTCCTGTATCAACCGTAGCTTCAATTAAATCCGGAGAAAGCGTCAAAGGAATTCCAACTTCTTTGGCCAAATAATTTACACAAATTTCAGGATATCCTTCCGGTGCGTTTACTCTTGTACCAATTGCAGTTGCTCCCATATTGATTTCTAAAACCAAACTCTGAGCTTCTTTTAATCTTCGAACATCTTCGCCTATTGTAGTCGCATATGATCTAAACTCTTGTCCTAAAGTCATCGGAACAGCATCTTGCAATTGGGTTCTTCCCATTTTAAGAACACTTTTAAATTCTTCTCCTTTTGCAGCAAAAGCAACTTCTAAGCCTTCTAATGTTTTAATAAAACTTTCCATTTTCATGTAAAGCGCAATTCTAAACGCCGATGGATAAGCATCATTTGTAGATTGAGAACAGTTGACATGATTATTTGGATGCAAGAAGTTATAATCTCCTTTTTTATGACCTAAATATTCCAGACCAATATTGGCGATTACTTCATTCGCATTCATATTTACTGAAGTTCCTGCTCCACCCTGAATCAAATCGCTTACAAATTCCTGATCGAATTTACCGGCAATAACCTGATCGCTTCCGTAACAAATTGCTTCGGCAATTTTAGGATCAAGAGCTCCACAATCTTTATTGGCTAAAGCAGCTGCTTTTTTTACATAACCCAGCGCTTTGATAAATAAAGGTTCTTTTGAAATTGGAATTCCTGTAATATTAAAATTTTCTACAGCTCTGAAGGTTTGGATACCATAATATAAATGATTAGGAATGTCTAATTCTCCTAAAAAATCATGTTCTTTTCTTGTTGATCCCATATAATATAAGTGTTACGTTTTAACTTAAAAACAGTGTAAAGCTACAGCAAAATAGTATTATAATAAAACATTTTAAATTAAATATTAATAATTTTTTACAAAAATAAAGCCTTAAAATTAAACACTTATCATTTTAGCGCCTTAAAAATATCATATTCATAAAAAATTAGCATTAAAAAAACGTCGCCTATTCCACAAAAATCAAGCACTTCTGTTTAAAATATTAAAGAAAAAGAATATTTTTTGAATTATAAAATTAATAATATTTCCTGATCAATTAATGCAACGTAATTATTATCTTTTCGCTCTCAAATAATATTAAAAATAACATTGAAAAAAGAATCTGAATATTTTCTTGATAAAGAATACGACACCATTATTTATGGTAGGGATGATGTCAACTTCAAGGATTTTGAATGCTGTGTTTTCAATAATTGTAATTTTTCGGCCTGTACTTTCTTAGCTGTTACTTTTATTGATTGTGTTTTTAATGATTGCATTTTTAGCGAAGCAAAGATTAACTATGTCGCTTTTAGAACAGCCACTTTTAATAGATGCGAAATCAAAGAAGTTAATTTTGCCATGTGCGACAAACTTATTTTCGAAGTTCATTTTTATGATTGCATACTGGATTTTTCGAAGTTTTATACCTTAAAGATCAAAGGAACAACGTTTAACAATTGTAGTTTAATTGCCGTCGATTTTATGGCTACAGATCTTACGAGTGTTCTTTTTGACAATTGTGACTTATACCGTTCAGAATTCGACAAAGCCATCGCCAACAAAGCCGATTTTAAAACCAGCTATAATTATACTATTGATCCATCAAAAACCAAACTAAAGAAAGCTGTTTTTGCTTTGAAAGAAGTAAAAGGGTTGTTGTTTAAGCATGATGTTGTGGTGAGTTAAAACAAACACGGATTTCACGAATTAGTTTGTGAAAATTAATTTACAACACTAGACAAGCATTTATAACAAGCATTTTAATCCTAGTTTGTCATTTCGAGGAACGAGAAATCCTCGTAAGAAACTCTACAAAGATTGACTATTAGGAACGGAGCTACTTGCGAGGATTTCTCGTTCCTCGAAATGACAAAAATGCTAAAAATTACAGCTTCTTCTCCATCACATAATCCTCCATCAAATAATCATTTCCGATCTCAATATTCACTTCCTCAATAACTTCAAAACCTATTTTTTTGTAGAATCCTAAAGCTGTATTAAATCGGTTTACGTTCAATAATAAAGCAATTGAATTATTTTCTAAAGCTAATTTTCCAATTTCGTCAATCACTTTTTTTCCAATTCCTTTTCCCTGGGTTTCCGGCAAAAGATAGATTTTATGAATTTTAGTTATGGATTGTCTATTATAATGATGTTCAATTCCGATAAACCCAATATTAGTATCATCTTCATCAATCATATAAAACAACTGTACTTTTTTATCGTACTGGTCAGTTAGAGCTTCAGTAGAATAAAATAAAGCCAACATATAATCCAGCTGTTCTTTTGACAGGATTTCACCGTAAGTTATGGGCCATGTAATATTTACTATATTCTGAATTTGCTTAATATCGTTTATTGTTGCTGCTGTAATCGTAATCATAATGTTATTTAAAATGCTTTTATTATTTAGTAAAAACCTGATTTTCCTGTTCGCTTACGCGGATGAAAGTCGTTCGTTTTGTCAGCTCTTTCAATCTTGAAGCGCCCACATAGGTACAAGTGCTGCGTAAACCACCCAGAATATCTAATACGGTATGAATAACATTTCCTCTAAAAGGAACCTTAACGGTTTTACCTTCGCTTGCCCTGTATTCTGCAACTCCGCCAACGTGTTTGTCCATTGCGGTTGTTGAACTCATTCCGTAAAATTGTTTGAATTTTTCGCCTTTGATTTCGATCAGCTCACCTCCACTTTCAGTATGACCAGCCAGCATTCCGCCTAACATTACAAAATCTGAACCTGCGCCGAAAGCTTTGGCAACATCGCCCGGAGTACTGCATCCACCATCACTTATGATATGTCCGCCTAAACCGTGAGCGGCATCGGCACATTCTATAATGGCTGAAAGTTGTGGGTATCCAACTCCTGTTTTTACACGTGTGGTACAAACAGAACCTGGTCCAATGCCTACTTTTACAATATCGGCTCCAGCCAATAATAATTCTTCGACCATTTCGCCTGTCACAACATTTCCGGCAATAATAACTTTGTCCGGATATTGTTTCCGGGTTTGTTTTAAAAACTGAACAAAATGCTCTGAATAGCCATTCGCAACATCAATGCAAATGAATTTTAGTAACGGATTTTCGGTAATAATTTGACCAATTTTGGCAAAATCATCTTTGCCGGTTCCGGTACTAATAGCAATATAATCGTAGAAATCCGGACTAACTTTCGATAAAAAAATTTTCCATTCCTCTGGCGAATAATGTTTATGAATTGCTGTGAAAAGCTTTTCTTTAGCAAGAACTTCTGCCATTTCAAAAGTACCAACGGTATCCATATTTGCCGCCATAATAGGAATTCCTGTCCAGTTTGTGGTAGAATGCAAAAATTTAAAATTTCGTTCTAAAGAAACTTCTGATCTGCTTTTGAGTGTTGATCTTTTTGGGCGAATCATTACATCTTTAAATCCTAATTTCAGATCATTTTCTATTCTCATGGCTTTAAGTTTTGGTTACTCTCAAATATACAATTTTAGATTGTTGATTGCAGATTTTAGATTATTAAAACTGTGCGCCTGATTGGCCCACGGATGACACGGATTCGCTATCGCGAAAACGCGGATTTATACGGATTTTTTTATTTCGTGGAGATTCACTGAGATTGCACAGAGATCCGCAAAAACTTTTTAATTGGAAATTTTTTTGACTTCGCTCAACGTGATAAATTACTTCAGTTTTCAGTCGCGGTCACAGTAATCAGTTTGAGACTGAGACTGAAAACCGAGACTGAATACTAAAAAAATCACCCGTGAATCGTTTCTCCTTTTCCGTAATTTGAAATAATAGATTCTTCGTAGGCTAGCCATTCTCTCCAGCGTTTTTCAACGTCAATTCCAACTCCGTATTTTCTGGCGTATGTGATGAAGGTAGTGTAATGTCCGGCTTCGCTTTCCATTAATTCTCTATAGAAAATGGCTAATTCTTCGTCCTGAATATTTTCGGATAAAACTTTAAAGCGTTCGCAGCTTCTTGCTTCAATCATGGCTGAAAATAATAATCTTTCTACAAGACCTGAAACACGGCTTCCGTCACCGCTTTTTTTCATATATAAATACAATTCGTTTACATAATCATCTTTGCGCTCACGTCCTAACTTTAATCCTCTTTTGATAATAATATTGTGAACCTGCTCAAAATGATCGATTTCTTCTTTGGCTAAAGCCAATAAATCTTTGACCAAATCCTGATGTTCAGAGTTATTGGTAATAATGGTAATCGCGTTTGTTGCTGCTTTTTGCTCGCACCAGGCGTGATCTGTCAGGATTTCTTCAATATTTTTTTCGACAATATTTACCCATCTTGGGTCTGTTGGTAATTGTAATCTTAATACACCCATGATCTTTTTTGTTTCAGGTTTTATTTTGTTTCAGGTTTCAAGTTCTAAGTATTAGGTTCTTTTAGGAACGAAAAAAGTTTAAAGTTTTGCTTTGCGTTTTTTGCGCTTCACAAAACTTTAAACTTGAAACCTGAAACTTGAAACAATTAAGTTTCAAATTTTATTATTAATATACGAAAATCGGTCTTTCGCTCATCATTTCGTTTACTTCGCCAGCTACTTCCTCGATAACTGCTTCGTTTGTGTGATCAGCAAGTACTCTGTCGATTAAAGCTACGATAGTTTCCATATCTTCTTCAACTAAACCACGAGTTGTGATTGCTGCTGTTCCTACACGTATACCTGAAGTTACAAATGGTGATTTATCATCAAATGGAACCATATTTTTATTTACAGTGATTTCTGCTTTTACTAATGCATTCTCCGCTTCTTTACCAGAAATATTTTTATTTCTTAAGTCAATAAGCATCATATGGTTATCAGTTCCGCCAGAAATAATTTGGTATCCTCTTTTTACAAAAGCATCTGCCATTGCATTTGCATTTTTTTGCAATTGCATAGCGTAAGTAAAGAATTCATCTTTTAATGCTTCACCAAAAGCAACCGCTTTAGCAGCGATAATATGCATTAAAGGTCCACCTTGATTTCCAGGGAAAACAGCAAGATCTAATAATGAAGACATCATTCTGATTTCTCCTTTTGGAGTTTTCAAACCTTGAGGGTTTTCAAAATCTTTCCCCATTAAAATCAAACCTCCACGTGGTCCACGTAAAGTTTTGTGAGTTGTTGTAGAAACAATATGACAGTGAGGAATTGGATCATTCATTAATCCTTTTGCAATAAGACCTGCAGGGTGTGAAATATCAGCAAACAAAATAGCTCCAACGCTATCAGCAATTACTCTAAAACGCTCAAAATCCATATCACGAGAATAAGCTGATGCTCCGGCGATGATTAATTTTGGCTGTTCTTTAGTTGCAATTTCCTGAATTTTATCATAATCTAAACGACCTGTTTCAGCATCTACTCCGTAAAAAACGGGACGGTATAAACGACCTGAAAAGTTTACAGGAGAACCGTGAGTCAGGTGACCACCGTGAGATAAGTCGAAACCTAATATAGTATCACCAGGATTTAAACAAGCGTGGTAAACTGCTGTATT
>Ga0247740_1001026_pt1 | contig 12287 bp, 10 predicted proteins | sample UWRJL148409B2_FD_180942 | JGI IMG/M metagenome (GOLD analysis project Ga0247740, IMG submission 180942) | Plant litter microbial communities from Arlington Agricultural Research Station in Wisconsin, United States - UWRJ-L148-409B-2 | ecosystem: Environmental > Terrestrial > Plant litter >...
CGAAGCGTTCAGCGGAGTTCGGATGCAAAACGGCTGGGACAGCGCACTCGAGAACGCGTTTGGCAAGACAGCGGCTCGTCGCCTGCGTGACCCTGCGCAACGCTGGCTCAGCGCCGGGCTACTCACGCTGAACGCCCCCGACGCGTTGCTCGGAACCGTGACGGCGAAGGGCAGCGCAGCTTCGTTCGAGTTGCGGCAAGTCGGGTCCGCGTCCCCGAGCGACGCGGGGTTCGACGATCGTTTTGCGGCGAGTTGGTCGGCTGACTCGAGCGACACGCTGATCTTGGGCACTGATTTGAGCTGGGTACCTTCGCGGCTAGCGACCGCGCTCGCGCTCGACCCCGCGCGGCTCGAGTTCCCCGAAGCCACCAGCAGCGCGAGCGCGCTCGCACTGGCCGTGGACTGCGCGCAAGTCGGCAACGTGCTGGCTCAGTACGGCGTGACCCCGGGGATTGCTGCGTTCGGCACTTGTGACCAGAGCTGCACCGCGGCCCTGTGCCGCACGGCAGTCGCCTCGGCTTGGGCGAAAGCAGAAGCAGCGTCCGGAGACGCCCTCGCGACATTGAGTATCACCGCGACCGGCGCAGCCCAGGTCGGCGACGACGCCGAGGCCACGGCCGTCGTGGGCAGCTGGGTCGGCGAGCTGCAAACGCTCGGCGGCGCCGCCCCCGTTTCGGGCGCGCTCACCGCTAGCAGCGCACGCTGATTAAGCGCGACTTTGAATGCGGGCGCGGGCCAAGCGCACTTCGATCGCCATCGCGTATGCGCCCAAGGCTTCGCTCTCGTTGACGCCTCGCCCGCTACGCACGTCGCGCACCAATGCGCGAAACTCCAAATAACGTCGACCGTCGAGCCCCAAGAGCAGCGCCACGGTCGAGGGGTCTCGCGGCGCGTCCAAGTTCCCGCCCAATAGCGCAGCGGCGCTGGCCAGGGCGCGTGAAACGAGCTGATCGGCGAGCGTGATACCGCGCTCGAAATCACCCTGTGCGACCGATAGTTCGAGGTCGCGGACGGTATTGCGCTCGGTCACCGGCCACAAAGTCTCGAAGCTCAAGCTCGACGGCGCCGAAGGCACGGCGGTGGGCGGCTCGGCACTCGAGAGGCGCGGCTGCGGCGGCGGTTCGCTCATCGGAGGCACGGCGGGTGCGCTATCGAAATGCGGCTCGGGTGCGGGAGGCAGCGACTCGAGACGGGCCAAGCTTTGCAGGTCGGTGGCGACGGCGCGCGCCGCCGCTTCGCCCACGTCGCCCTCGGGGACATCGGACAACAAGAGCATGCCGCTCGGATGCCGCTGCACGTCGCGGGCGGCGCGCTCCGCGAGCTCCTCGCTCCACGCATCGCTGTCTTCGGCGCGGCGCAGCGCCTCCATCAAGCCGCCCTCGGGTAACTCGAGAGCGGTCGCGCCGCCCGCGCGTTGTCCATGGGGTACCCGACGCTCGAAATCATCCAAAACCGCGCGCGTAATCGCCTCGAGCGACTCGTACACCCCCTCGCCCGTCGTGGCCGTCGTCGCGAAAGAAGGCGCTCCCGCGCGATTCAGCTGCCGCTCCAGCTCGTCGAGCGACAGTACGTCGAACAGGTCGCGCTTGTTGTACTGCACGACATGCGGCATCTCGCTGATCTTCCGGCCGTGAGCCGCTAGGTTGTCACGCAGGTTGTCGAGCGTCTCCAAGTTGGCGTCAGAGCGCGCGGACTGCGAGTCATACACGAGCACCACGCCATCGGCGCCTGTCAGCACGAGCTTGCGTGTCGCGTTGTAATGAACCTGACCGGGCACCGTGAACAGCTGCAGCTTGACGTTCATACCGCGCACGTTCGGCACGCGAATCGGCAGGAAATCGAAGTACAATGTGCGGTCGACGGGCGTCGCCAAGCTGACCATCTTGCCGCGGTGCTCGGGCTTCGCGGTCGCGTGGATGTACTGCAGGCTCGTGGTCTTCCCGCCGAGCCCGGGCCCGTAGTAAACGACCTTGAAGACGAGTTCTCTCGCCAAGGGATTGACCACGGGCATGACCGGACGAGGATAGTCGGCGGAGGCAGCGGCCCGCTACCCCGAATCACCGGGCAGTTTTGTGATGGTCACGAATTGCCGCGCGGGTCGCCCCAGCCTTCGGCGGCGCACCGCGGAACCCTGAGCGCGCTCGTCGCCCGCCGCGGCGCTCCTTCGGCGCGAAGCCGTGGTGCTAGGTCCTCAGCATGCGCCAGATCGGCGCGGCGGCCGAGAGCGCGATACTGGCCAGGGAAACGACCACCAACACGGCCGCGGCCACGCCAAACGCCGCGTCCAGATTCAGCTTACGGGGCTCCTTGTTGATTGAGTAACCGAACAGCGCGCCCGTGAGCAGCCCGCCCACGTGAGCCGCGTTGTTGACGCTGCCCATGAAGCTGAGGACGAGAATCCAAACCAGATTCTGCACCAAAATCTGCTTCCAGTTCGGATCGCGGCGCGCATAAGCGACACCAATCACGGAACCAAACAAGCCGAAGACCGAACCGCTGGCGCCCGCCGCCAGGGTGAGATTGCCGCGCAAGTTGTCCCAAACGTCGCTTGCCACGAAGCCCAGCGCGCCGCTCAGCACGAACAGCACCACGAAGCGCGCCTTGCCCAGTTCACGCTCGGCCGTTGCGCCGATCGAGAACAGCACGAAGCAGTTCATGGCGGCATGCAACAAGTTGAAGTGCACGAAAATGGCGGCAAAATAGCGCCAGGGCTGGGCTCGGGCGAGCTCGCCGAAAAAACCGCCGAAGCGCACGATCGTAGCCGGCGTGAACTGCTCTTTGCCCCATACGGGGAGCTGATGCTCACTGGCCACGCCCAACAGGAACACCGCGACACACAAGCCCAAGAAGAGGCGTGTCATGGCATTCTCGGCGCTGAAGGTGTTTTGGAAGAAGCCCATCACCCCCGAGGCCAGCGGGCCTGGCAGCGAGCGACCGCAACGGTAACAGCGTCGCTCTCCCGCAGAATTCAGCCCGCGGCAGAACGGGCAAAGTTTGGCCGGTGTAGGCATAGGCGCGTGGTTCTTGGGCCCGGGGCCGAGACATTGCAAGCAATTTCGCTGCTTCCGTAAGCTCCGGAGGGAGCGGCGCGTTGTGCTTTGGTGAACGCGAGCACTAGCTTCGGCTTTGGTCAGGGCGCCGCCCGGCGCCGTCCGCCGACCATTGGGCCGTGCGTCAGCGCGTGGCGGCCGGAGTTCACGCTCTCCGAGTTCGCGCGCCACTTGTGTAGAGTGCCGACGGTGGACGACTCGGCAGAGCTGGATGCCGAACGCGCGTTGGTCGAACGCGCGCAAGCGGGCGAGCGCGACGCTCTGGGTGCGATCTTGCGCAAGCACGGTCCGCGGCTGTACCGGAGCGTGCTCTTGCCGCGCTTGGGCAGCACGGCCGCGGCCGAAGAAGCGCTGTCGCGCACGTACGTCAAAGTGCTGGAGCGCTTCGACCAATTCAGCTGGCAAGCAGTGGGCGTGTACCCTTGGCTGCGCGTGGTCGCGTTGCGCGTGGCGCTCGACCAATTGCGCTCGCGCAAGCGCGAGCTCCTGTTCGAGCCGGAGGACGTGGAGCGCGAGCTCGACCACGCCGAGCGCGAGGCCCGCGAGGCCGATGCCTTGGAGCGACACGACTTGGACTCGGCCAAAGAGCGCGTGCGAGCCCTGCTTTTGCGCATCAACCCACGCTACGCGGACGCCATCCGCATGCGAGTGTTGGAAGAGCGCTCACGCGAAGAAACCGCGCTGGCACTCGGGGTCAGCGTGGCGACCTTCGACGTGGTACTCCATCGGGCGATGGCGGCCCTGCGCAAGGCACTCTCGGAAGGAGGCGGCGAAGCATGATCGAGCTCGGCGACCGCGACTCCGATCCCGAGCTGCAAGCGCTGGATCAGCAAGAAGAGCGCCGGCTCGAGGCGCTGCTACGGAATGCCTTCGCCCCGCCAGAAATCGATGCCGCGCGCCACGAACGCCTCCTCCAGGCCGCGCTCGAGGATCCGTTCGCGCCTGCCAGCGCGGAAGAATTGGTCGAGAGCGAGCGACTGCGCCAGGCACTCGACGAGCCCTTCGCGCAGCACGAAGACGCGCGCTTGGCTCGCGCGCTGTCAGCGGCCTTTGCCCCGAGTTCGGCGCCGCCCCGGCTCGAGCCAACGCTCCCGGTGCACGCGGCACCGAAGCGCGCGGGGCGGGTGATCTACGCGCGCTTCGCTGGTGTCGGTGCGGCACTTGCGCTCGCAGCCGCGGTCTTGTTGCGCGTGCTCCCGGTGGGCCGAGAGAGCGCGCCCGCGCCCGACTTGGCGGTGTTGGCGCTCGCCCAATCACGCAGCACCGCCGCGCTCTTCCAAGTGAACTCCGCGGGCGCGCCTTCCGAGCGCATCGATCGCATCGCCAGCGCGCGCAGCCGTGATTTACGCGACAATCGCTATGCACTTTGGGGTGTACGATGAAGCGCGCGTGCTTGCTCGTGTTCGTGTTGCTGGCCGCGTGCTCGCGCTCGGAGCCGAGCCCGCTCGCGGGTTGCCCCGGGCTGGACGCGGGCAGCCCCGTGGACCCTGTCCTGCTCGCATTTTTGAGTCGCGCGCGCGCCGCCCATCACATCGCCGACGACCGCGAAAGCGCGGGCGATCTGAGCGCAACGGCTGCGCCACTCGAGCGTTTGGTCGAAGGCCCGCTGCCACGCGAAAATGGCGCCGCGCTCGGCCCCGAGGTGCGCGAAGTATTGGCCGACACGTTCGCGCGTCTCGCAGACCTACATAGCCGCCAAGGCGCGTTCGATCGCGCTCTGCGCGACGTGCAGGCCGGCCTCGCCCATGCACGTGAGCCGAACTACTTTCGTGGTCACTTGCTCGAAACGGAAGGGCTGGTCGAAGAGCGACACGCAAAAGCACTCGAAACGAGCGATCCAGCGGCGGCGAGCGCGATTCGAAGGCGCGCCATCGAGTTGCTCGAACAAGCGATGTCCGTACAGTCCGGCGTGATCGAGCGCGCGCCGCGGGCTCCCGCCAGCGCAGAGAGACCGACACCGGCTGACACTTCGCGCTGAGTCGTCGCACGGCAATCCGCGGCGCGCCGCTGACGCAGCGCGTCATCAGTATTCGCGGATTGCAGAAAAACCCAGCTGGCAGCTACACTTGCAAGAATCCATCGGGGACCAAGTGGCCACTACCCCACATAGCCGACTGCCTCGCTTGGTCGAGGGCATCGACCTCCGTGAGTTGCCCATCGGACCCGCGGAGGCCTACGTGTTGTCGCGAGTGGACGGCACCAGTAGCGAACTCGAGATCGCCGACGAGGCCGGAATCGAGCCGACCGCGGTCGCCGCCACGTTGGAAGAGCTCGCGCGCCTGGGAGCGATTTGGTTCGACCAGCGAGTTTCTCCCCCGTCGCAGCGCGCGCCGCGCATGCAGGTGAAAGTATCGGCCTCGCTGCGCATTGGGCCGATCATCGAAGCCAGCGTCGACCACGAGCCGCACCACCCGGCGGCCGCGCTGTACGACGCTCGCGAGTTGAACGAAGACGTCGAAATCGAGCCTGAGCGCCGGCGCACGATTTTGGAAACCTTCTATCGGTTGGACAGCCTGACGCACTATCAACTGCTGCAGGTGGCGCCCGACGCAGACAAGCGCGCGATCAAAAACGCTTACTTCGAGGTGGTCAATGTCTTCCACCCCGATCGCTATTTTGGCAAAAGGCTCGGCTCCTTCAAGCCCAAGCTCGAGCGCGTGTTCGCGCGGCTCACCGAGGCCCACGACACACTGACGCGCCTGGGCCCGCGCGCCGAGTATGACGCTTACCTCGCTTCGCTCGCCAAAACCCGCCAGCTGGACCAGGGGGATGCCGCGCTTGCCGCCCAAGTGCAGGCGATCCAGCGCCAAATCGAAGACGAGGCCCGCGCTGGCTTGAGCGCGCCGCCGGCGCCTCCATCCGACTCGGTGGCGCACACCCCGACGCCCGAGCGCCGCTCACCGGCGCCCGAGCCGCCGCCGCCTGCGCCGTCGTCCGGCTCGCAACCGCGGTTGCCCTCTCAGCGCCCGATCGATTTGGATGCACGCAAGCGCGCCCTCGCGCGCAAGCTCGGCGGCCGCACGATGTCCGGCAGCTTGCCTGCGGTCACGCCCCCTCCGCCCGCCTCGCCACGCGCCGACGCGCGCGAGCGCGCGATGGACGACTTGAAGCGACGCTATGACCAACGGGTAACTCAGGCGCGGGTCGATCGCGCCGAACGCTACCTGACGAACGCGCGCCTCTCGTTGACGAACAAGGACCCGATTTCGGCGGCCAACGCGCTACGCATCGCCGCCAGCCTGGTGCCGGAGAACGCCGAGCTCACGGCTCGCTTGCTCGAGGCCCAGACTCAGGCCGAGGCCCAGCTCGCCAACCACTACTTGGCGCAAGCCCAGTACGAAGAGCGTGAAGGGCGCCTGGCCGAAGCGGCGCGCTCGTACGCTCGAGCAACGCTCGGTAGCCCAGACGTCCGAACGTTCGAGCGAGCCGCTTACTGCGCCTTGATGGCCGAAGGCGGGGACCTGAGGCTCGCCGGCGAACACGCCCGTCGGGCCGTCGCGCTAGGTCCGGAGGACGCACAGGCCCGGGTCACGCTCGCGCGGATCTACGTGACGGCCGGCATGAAGCAGAGCGCAATCGCCGAATTCGAGCGCGCCGCGACGCTGGCGCCCAAGGATGATACAATCCGAGATTGGATACGGCGACTCAAACGCGGCGAGGCTTGATGGCTGAACTGCTTGGTGATGGGAAGGGCTCAGTATGGAGCGTGTAATCGGCATCGACCTCGGAACGACGAATTCCTGCGTCGCGATTTTGGAGGGCGACACGCCCGTCGTCATCCCGAACCGAGGTGGATACAAGACTACGCCCAGCGTCGTCGCCGTCACGGAGGCGGGCAAGCGTTTGGTCGGGCACATCGCCAAGCGCCAGGCCATTACCAACGCCGAGAACACGGTTTACGCCGCCAAGCGCCTGATCGGCCGCAAGTGGAACTCACCGCAGGTCAAGAACGCGATCATGACCTCCAGCTACACGATCGTGGAGGGGCCGCACGCGGACGTGCGCATCAAGCTGCGCGACAAAACCTATTCGGTGCCCGAGATCAGCTCGATGGTCTTGCAGGAGATGAAGATCGTCGCCGAAGACTACCTGGGCGAGCCGGTGAAAAAGGCGGTGGTCACCGTACCGGCATACTTCAACGACAATCAGCGCCAAGCCACGAAAGACGCGGGCGCGATCGCCGGGCTGGACGTGATTCGCATCATCAACGAGCCCACGGCGGCCTCGCTCGCCTACGGCTACGGCAAGGACATGGACCGCACGGTCGCGGTCTACGACCTCGGCGGCGGCACGTTCGACATCAGCATTTTGGAGATCGGCGCGCACGGGGTGTTCAAGGTGATCAGCACCACGGGTGATACCTTCCTCGGGGGTGAAGACTTCGACGCGCGCATCATCGACTGGCTCGTGACCGGCTTTCAAGACGAGCACGGCATCGATCTACGCCAAGACCGCATGGCGCTACAGCGTTTGCGCGACGCCGCCGAGAAGGCGAAATGCGAGTTGTCCGGCGTGCGCGAGACCGAAATCAACCTGCCCTTCATCATCTCCACGGGCCGCAACGAGGCGCTCCATCTGCAACGCACGTTGGCGCGCCCTACCCTCGAAAAGCTGACCGAAGACTTGGTCGAGCGCACCGTCGACATCTGTAAACAAGCCTTGGCCGACGCCAAGCTCGACGTGAGCGAGGTCGAAGACGTGATTTTGGTCGGCGGCATGACCCGCATGCCGGCCGTACAGACCGCGGTCACCGGCTATTTCGGCCGCGAACCGAACAAGAGCGTGCACCCCGACGAAGTCGTGGCCATGGGCGCGGCGATTCAAGGTGCAGCCTTGGTCCAAGATCGCCAAGACATGATCTTGCTGGACGTGACCCCCCACGCGCTCGGCATCATGACCTTCGGCAGCTACTTCGAAGAGCTGATCCCCCAAAACACCACGGTGCCGACCAGCCGCACCAAAGTGTTCACGACCAGCCGTGACGACCAAACCGCGGTCAAGATCTTGGTCATGCAGGGCGAGAGCAAGCGCGCCGACGAGAACGAGCTGCTCGGTGAATTCATCTTGACCGGCCTACGCCGCGCGCCCAAGGGCCACGTCGAAATCGAAGTCACGTTCGAGATCAACACCGACGGCATCGTCAGCGTCCACGCGAAGGACATGGAGAACGGCCAAGCCCAGTCGATCCAGGTCACGGCCACGAGCGGGCTCACGCAAGACGAGATCAAGAACATGATGGACCACGCCCAAGACTATTTGGTCGAGCGGCGCGTGGACGAACACTTCGAGGCCGCCAAGCAAGAGGCGGAGACCTTGATCGCGGAAATCGAGCGCCTTTTTCCTGAAATCGAGCGGGTCGTCGGCTCGGCCGACTTCGGGCGTGACGCCATCGCCAAGGCCCGCACCACGGTCGAGCGCACACGCGCGGCGATCACCTCCAAGGACACCGCGCTCGTGAAAGAGCAGGTCGATCAGCTGTCTCGCACGCAACGCATGTTCAAAGGGGTCGTGTCCCGCGGTTGAAGCAGCGGCCGGGGCGGCTCGAGAGAACAGGCATGAGCAAGAACGATCGTCAGAGCACGAGTTCGAGTCCCGGTACGGCGCCGCCCGCGCGCCCCCTGGCCGATTCGGATTGGGACGACGAAAAAACCGTGCCCGGTCTGGATCTCGATGACCCGTTGAACGAGTTCGACCGCGTTACGGCGATCCCCGAGTTGCCTTCGGAGCAGTACGTCAAGAGCCAGATGGAGAAGGCGGCCGATAGCCGAGCACCGGCGGCCGGCACCGCGCCGCCCCCTCCGCCACTACCGGCGCCGCCTGCAATCCAGACGCTCGCCCCCGAGGACTACTTCACCCTCGACAGCGCGCCACCGCCCTCACCCCGGCGCAGCGCGGACAGCACCGCGCCCTACGCCGCCATTTCCGGTCACGACGCGCCGACCGCCGCGCCGCCGCCTCCCGCAGTTTCGCAGCGCCCCACGCGCAGCCCCGGCGTGCCACCGCAATCCTTCTCGCTCACTGGGCTCGAGCTCGACCTCGACAGCGTGGGCAGTCTGAAAGCGGAGCCGCGCGTCGCTGCCGCGGGCGGCCGACTCGCCCCCCGAGACCCTGTGCTCGAGCTTTCGCTCGAGGAAAAGGCCGCGTCGCTGCCTTCGAAAGAGGTCGATGCCGGCCCCATCGGGGCGATGAAAGACCGCTACGCAATGGGCGACTTCAGCGGCGCGCTGGTGATCGCCGAAGGCATTTTAGAGGCCAACCCCGACGATCTCGAGGCGCCGCGTTACGCGCAAAGCTGTCGGGACGTGCTGACGCAAATGTATTCGGCGCGCATCGGTTCGCTCGATCAGCGGGTGGCCGTGGCAGTTCCGAGCGATCAGATCCGCTGGCTCACGCTGGACCATCGCGCGGGTTTCCTGCTCTCGCTGATCGACGGCGGAATTACGGTGGATCAGATCTTGGACATCAGCGGGATGACTCGGCTGGACGCCCTGCGCATCATGTACCAGCTTCTCGATCAGCGCGTGATCTCGCTCGGTAGCTGATCCTCGCGCGGAACGGTCGAGCCATGCGGCGAGTCACTCGAGAGGTAGCGATCGGCGCGGTGTTCTCCGCGCTCTCGGGCTGGCTCGCCTGGTCGTTGCTGCTCGGCGTGGGCGCTGCGCCCGCGCTTCGCTCCACCGCGGCTCACGCGCCGACCGAAGCGTCCACTTTCCCCGCATTGGCTGAGAGCGCCGCCAAAGTAGCGTCTTACGAGATCGAAGCGAAGCTCGACACCGAAAAGCATCGCATCTCCGCTCAGCAAACGATCCGCTTCGTCAATCGCTCCCGCCGCGCGCTGAACGAGCTTTGGTTTCACCTCTACTTGAACGCGTTCAAGAACGACAAAACGTTGTTCCTGCGCTCGCCCTTCGGCGCGGGGCGAAGCGGAGACAAGGCCCGCGAGTACGGCTACGTCGACGTGAAGAAGCTCGCGGTCATCGGCGGCGATGGCGATGACCTTTGGGCCAAGCGCGACCGGCACAGTCCCGACGACCCAGACGACGAGACCAATCTACGGGTGCCGTTGTCGAGCCCCCTCGAACCCGGCGCGAGCCTGGACTTGCAGCTCGAGTTCGAGGCTCAGCTGCCCGAGATCATCGAACGAACGGGCTTCGTCGGAAGCTTTCACTTCATGGGTCAGTGGTTTCCGAAGCTCGCGCGCTTGGAGCCAAACGGTGACTTTGCGCACTTCGCCTTCCACCCCCAGAGCGAATTCTACGCCGATTTCGGGGACTATGACGTCACGCTGGACGTCCCCAGTGGGTTCCGCGTGGGTGCCACCGGTAGCCTCGTCCGCGAAACGGGCGGCAAAGGGCGCACGCGGCTGACCTACCGCGCCGAGAACGTGCACGACTTCGCGTGGACGGCCTGGGACCGCTTCGAAACGCGCAGCGAGACCATCGCAGGCACGAAAGTGAGCGTGCTTTTCCCGCCTCGTCAGCACCGAAATGCCGACGCCGAGCTGGCCAGCATTCGCTTTGCGCTGCCGCACTTCAACGCGCTGTATGGCGCGTATCCGTATCCGAACCTGACCGTGGTGCACCCGCCGGAAGCCGCGGCCAACGCAGGCGGAATGGAGTACCCGTCGCTGATCACGACCGGCGGCCCGTGGTACAGCACCCTGGGCGGCGGGCACTTCATCGATATCGTGACCGTGCACGAGCTCGGCCATCAGTGGTTTTACGGGCTTTTGGCGAGCAATGAGCACGACGCGCCGTTCCTCGACGAAGGCATCAACAGCTACGCCGAAGCCCAAGCGTTGGAGGCGCAGTACGGCCCGAGCTCGGTGTTCGGAGCGTTCGGGCTGAGCGTGAGCTCGAGCGCGCTCAATCGGCTGATTTCCGCGGCGCGCGGCGCGGACGAAAAGATCGCCCAGGGCGCGGCTGACTTTGCCACATTCAGGAGCCTCGGGGCGATCGTCTACAGCCGCACGGCGATCGTGCTGGCCACGCTGGCTCGAGTTTACGGCAGTGAACGCGTCAACCATGCGCTCGGCGTATACACGCGCAAATTTCGCTTTCAGCACCCGACGACCGCGGACTTCTTGGGCGTGATGCAGAGCGAGCTCGACAGCCGGGCGGTGAGCGCGTTGACGCTGGCGTTGTCCGAACGCGCGACCGTCGATTACCTGGTGCGCGAGATTTCGAATGCTCCCATCAGCGCTGCGGCGGGGGTGTTCGACGGACCAAAGGGTCGCGAGCAGAAGAAGCCCGAGGCGCCTCACCAAGCTGCCCAGTATTCGAGCCGCGTCGTCGTCTATCGCCACGGGACGCTACAATTGCCGGTAGAAATCGAGCTCGGCTTCGAAGACGGCACGAAGCAGATGAGGCACTGGGACGGCAGCGGCTACACGTTCAACGTCGACAACGTAGGGTCGTCCCCGCTCGTCAGCGTTTCCGTCGACCCCGAGCAGCGCATTTTGGTCGATGATGATCGCAGCAACAATTGGCTCGACAATCGCGGCAGCGGCACCCCGCACCTGCGCGAGCGCGCGTTGTACGCGACGCAGTTGATCCTGGGAGCATTCGGACCATGATCGACGACCGCCAGCCGGATCGCATCGCGCGACTGTCCACGGCCGGCGCCGCCTGCGTGCTGCTCTGGATTTCGCGCACCCTGCTCGGTCTGCTCGTGAGCTATCCCGTCGTGCTGGCGATCCGGGCGAGCGGCGTGACGGCCGGACCGGAGGGCGACCGTGTGTTGTTCGAGCCGGGCTCACTCTTGCTCTTGGAGCTCCTGCGCATCGGTGCCCCCTGGTTGGCATCCGCGCTGCAGGCGGCCTTGCTCTTGGCGGGGCTCTCCGCGCTCGTCGAGCTCTTGCCGCTCGCCGTGGCGCTCGACTTGCTGTGGCTCCCGGGCCGACCCTTGGTCGAGCGCGCGGGACGAGCGTTGCGGCTTTTTCCAGGTTTTTTGGCGCTTGGGGGCATCGCGCTCTTGGCCCAAGCAGCACTGCTCTTGGCGGCCAGCCTATTGATTGCGGCGTTCAAGCCCGCGCTCTCGTCGAGCGACGAACGACTGCAGAGCCTGTTCCCGCTCGGGTTGTTCGCGCTCGGATTGCTCCTGTGCACGGGGGTGGGTTGCGTGCTCGACGTCGCGCGGGCCGCGCTCGTGCAGCGTGAGCAGGGCCCGAGAGAAGCGCTGTCGCACGCGCTCTCATGCCTGCGTGAACGACCTGCAAGCGTGTTGCTCGGAGCGTAC
>Ga0247740_1001027_pt1 | contig 12274 bp, 10 predicted proteins | sample UWRJL148409B2_FD_180942 | JGI IMG/M metagenome (GOLD analysis project Ga0247740, IMG submission 180942) | Plant litter microbial communities from Arlington Agricultural Research Station in Wisconsin, United States - UWRJ-L148-409B-2 | ecosystem: Environmental > Terrestrial > Plant litter >...
GCCGGCTGGGTGGTCTCGTTCGCGGGCTTCGGCCTGGTGCCGACCGTTGCCGGGGGCGCGCTGATGACGCTGGCGTTCGTGCTCACCGCCGTGCGGATCACCCGCTCCGGGCCGGCCGTGGCCGCCGAGGTCGCGGCGCCCGAGGTCGCGGCGCCGGCCGTCGCGTGAGTCACAGCAGCGGCAGCCGCGCCCGGACGCGGAAGCCGCCGTCGGGCGTGGGGTGGGCGTCGAGCCGTCCGCCGATCAGCCGGGCCCGCGCCCGCATGCCGCCGATCCCCCGGCCGGACCCGTCCCCGTCGGCGGGACCGGCCCCGGGGCCGTTCGTCACGGAGATGACCAGCTCGCTGGCGGCGACGGCGAGCCGGACGTCCGCCACGGCGCGGGGCGCGTGCTTGCGCGCGTTGGTGAGCGACTCCTGGGCGATCCGGTACGCCGACGCGGAGACGCCGTCGGAGACCCCGGCCAGCGCGGCGACGTCGGCGTGCAGCCGCACGACCTGCCCCGCGGCCCGCGCGCCCGCGATCAGCTCCGGCAGGTCGTCCAGCAGGACCACGGGCTCCTCGTCGGCCCCGGCGACGCGCAGCGCCGCGAGCAGCCGCCGGAGCTCCACCGTGGTCTGCGCGGCGGCGCCGTCGAGCGCGTCCAGCGTGGCCCGCGTCCGGGCCGGGTCGCGCGCCAGCGTGGCCTCCGCCGAGCCGGCCAGCACCCCGATGAGCGACACGCCGTGGGCGACGACGTCGTGCAGGTCGCGCGCGACCCGGCGCCGCTCGCGCGCGACCGCCCCGTCGAGCCGCCGGCGCTGCTCGCGTGACGCGCGCGCCTGCCCGGCGGTGAGCTGCGCGGTGCGCCGCAGGCTGCCCCGCGCGTACCAGCCGGCCATCCAGCTGACGGCGACGAAGCACACGACGATGGGCAGGTCGGTGGCCGGCAGCTCCGGCTGCAGGAAGGCGCGCTCCAGCAGCGAGGCGACCGCGACGACGACCCCGCCGAGGATGGCTCGCGTCCGCGTCGTGGCGTACGCGGCCGCGGCGTACGGCGCGACGGCCAGCACGAGCACGAGCGACCAGGGCACCAGGGCCGGCATCCAGCCCGCCGCCGGGCGGATGAGCAGCGCGGCGGCCAGCGCACACGCCACGGCCAGGGGCGCGCGGCGCCGGAAGAGCAGCGGGAGCACGACGAGCACCAGGCCGCTCACGGCGCACGGGACGGCGATGTCGGGCGGGACGCTGATCGCGTCGAGGCCGACGGCGACCACCGCGAGCAGCAGGATCGTGCGGTCGGCGAAGCGCCCCGCCGCGTCGGCGCGGCCCACGTCCACCGCCTCGCCGCCGTCCGGGAGCACGACCTCCAGCCGCCACCGGCCGATCCGCGGGCCGAGCCACAGCACCCCGCCGTGCCGCAGCGCCCGCTCGTGCAGCCCCGCCAGGCCGACCTCGTCCCGCAGCACGTCGGGCGCCCGGCCGCGGCCGCCGAGGACCAGGCGCAGCGCGCCGTCCTCGTGGCGCGTCCGCAGGACGACGGCCCGTCCGCCCGCGGGCGCGGGGCCGGCCAGCAGCTCCTCGACGATCCGCGCGGCGCCGAGCGCCGGGCCGTCGGCCGGGGCCTCGGTCGGAGGGTCCGTCGCGTCCCGCGCCACGACGCGGACGTCCCACCCCCGGGTGCGCGCCGCCGCGACGGCCCCGTCGAGGTCGTCCGGCGGGCCGCCGGCGTGGCGGTGCTCCTCCCCGAGCACGCTGAGCAGCCGCCGCATCTCCTCGAGCGCGTCCCCGGCGGTGGCGCCGATCGCCCGGAAGCGGTCCAGCGCCCGGCCGTCGCCGGCGTCGAGCTCGCGCCGGGCCTGCGCCGCGAGCGCACGGACGGCGCCGACGTCGCGGGCGACGATCGCCTGCAGCTCCCCGGCGATCCGCAGCCGCTCGCGCGCCAGCCCCGCGGCCACCCGGCTCTCGGCGCCGGCCTCGACGTCGGCCAGCCGCCCGGCGGCGCGCGCGGCCTCCTCGCGGCGCAGTCCGACCGCCAGGCCGGCGGCCAGCGCGAGCGACTGGATGACGACGACCGCGATCACGTCGTGCAGCGTCAGCATCGTGCGGGTGTCGAACACGGCGAGCACGGCGACCAGGGCCGGCACCATCGCGAGGGCGAGCGGCCACCGGCGCCGCCCCGCGTAGGCCGCGATGGCGAACGTCGCGATCGCCGGCTCCTGCAGCGGCGTGACCGCCTCGATCGGGAGCAGCGCGGCGGCGCTGTTGACCGCCACCGCGGCCAGCGACCAGGCCGCGACCCACAGCGGGAACGCGTGCCGCAGGGCGAGCGGCACGACCGCGACGACGGCGAACGCGATCCGGGCCGCGGTGGAGTGGTCCGAGGAGATCGCCGCGGCCTCGGCCACGGCCCACGCCAGCAGGGCGGCGGTGAAGGCGATCTCCGCCGGTGAGCCGAGCAGGGGGCGCCGGCCCGCCGCGCCGGCGGGCGTCACGGGACGTCCGCGCGCTCGCCCGGGCGCACGAGGCCGGTCTCGTAGGCGAACACGACGGCCTGGACGCGCGTGCCGACGCCGAGCTTGCCGAGCAGCCGGGTCACGTACGACTTGACCGTCGTCTCGCTGAGGAACATCCGCTCGCCCATCTCCGCGTTGGTGAGGCCGTGGGTGAGCAGCACCAGCAGCTCGCGGTCCTGCTCGGAGAGCGCGTCGAGGGTGGCGCGCATCCCCGGGTCGGCCTCGGGGCGGCCGAGGAAGTGCTCCACCAGCCGGCGCGTCACCGAGGCGTCGAGCAGGGAGTCCCCGGCGGCCACCGACCGCACCGCCGCGGCGAGCCGGTCCGGCGGCGTCGCCTTGAGCAGGAAGCCGGCGGCCCCGGCGCGCATGGCGCGGAACACGTACTCGTCCAGGTCGAACGTGGTGAGCATCAGGATCCGCGCGCGCGAGCCGGCGGCCAGCAGCCGCTCCGTGGCGGCGATGCCGTCCAGCCGGGGCATGCGCACGTCCATCACCACGACGTCCGGATGGGCGCGGAGGGCCACCTCGACCGCCTCGGCCCCGTCGGCGGCCTCGCCGACCACGACGATGTCGTCGGTGGCCTCGAGCATCGCCCGCACGCCGCCCCGGACCATCGCCTGGTCGTCCGCCACCACCACCTTGATCTCGGCCATGACCCCGTATCGGATCAGGTCGGCCCCCCGCGCGCCAATCACCGTTCGGTGATCGCCACCCGTCGAGCCCACGACGGGCACGTCATCCGGGTTGTGCCCACCCCTCGGGCACAACCCGGATGACGTCCGGTGCGCGGACTGCGGCGGCCGGGGGCTACTTCAGGATCTGGGCGATCCAGGCCTTGCTGTCCGCGCGGCCGGCGGCCACGACGGTGTTGTGGTCGGCGCCCTGGTACTTGCGGTAGTCGACGCTCGCGCCGTTGGCCTTCAGCTTCTCGACGACCTCGTCGGTGAAGAACGGGAACACGACGACGTCGCTCGTGCCCTGGTGCATCAGCGTCGGCACCGTGAGCTTCAGCACGCGCGGGTCGTTCGCGTCGAGCAGCTTGTAGAGCGCGGTGCGGTCGTAGTCGTCGCGGATGATGCTGCCCGGGCCGATGCCGCCCCAGGAGTCCGTCTCGGCGAGCCCGGCGTTGCACCGCTTCTCGATGTCCGGGAGCAGGGCGAGCGCGGCGGGCGTCAGCATCTCGTCAGCCTTGATCGTCGACGGCGACGCGGCCAGCGCGCCTCCGGTGAGGAGCGCCCCGATCACGGAGAGGGGGCTCGCGGCCTTCAGGCCCTTGGTGAGCTCGATCTCCTCGTGGATGTGCGAGCCGGGCGCGTAGATGTCGGCGCCCGCGAGCTTCAGCTTCGGGGCCCACTTCGGGCCCTCCGCGGCGGCCCACAGGGCGGCGTGGCCGCCCTGGGAGATGCCCGAGGAGACCCACCGGCGGCCGACGCGCTTGTCGATCTGCCCGGCCGCGGTGACGATGTCGATCGCGCCGCGGCCCTCGGACTTCCCGATGAGGTACGGGTGCGGGCCGGGGGTGCCGAGCCCCTCGAAGTCGGTGGCGGCGACCGCGTAGCCCGCGGCGAGCCAGTCCTGGAACTGCGGGACGGCGTAGGCGTTGGGGTTGTGCGACGGCGCGCAGATGTCGGCGGCGCCGGAGGTGCCGTGCGACCAGCTGACCACCGGCCAGCCGCCCTTGGGCGCCTTGCCCTTGGGGAGGGCCACCGTCCCCGACACGGCGATCGGCTTGCCGGCGATCGAGGTGGAGCGGTACAGCACCAGGTAGCTCTTGGACGCGCCCGTGAACGCGAGCTTGCCGGTGAGCTTGCGCACGCGGATGACGTCGCCGTGCTTGCCCTTGAGGGACTTCGGCGGCACGTAGAACTTCAGGCCGGCGGGGACCTTGTCGGCCGCCGCGGCCGGCGACGCCGGGACGATCGCGACGGCGGCGGCGAGCGCCAGCGCGGCGGCGAGCCGGGGGACCGTGATGTGCGTGCTCATGGGCCGACCGTAACAGACTTTCAGCGGGCCAGCAGAAAAATGCTGACCTGCATGTATTATGCGTGCCGTGAGCTCTCCCGTGTACGTCGTCGGCGTCGGAATGACCAAGTTCGAGAAGCCCGGCCGCCGGGCCGACTGGGACTACCCGGACATGGCCCGGGAGGCGGGCACCAACGCCCTCCTGGACGCCGGCATCGCCTACCAGGACGTCGAGCAGGCCTACGTCGGCTACGTCTACGGCGAGTCGACCTCCGGCCAGCGCGCCGTCTACGAGCTGGGCATGACCGGCATCCCCGTCGTCAACGTCAACAGCAACTGCTCGACCGGCTCGACCGCGCTCTTCCTCGCCGCCCAGGCCGTGCGCGGCGGCACGGTCGACTGCGCGCTCGCGCTCGGCTTCGAGAAGATGCAGCCCGGCTCGCTGGGCGCGACGTTCACCGATCGCGAGCAGCCGATGATGCGCCACATGGACCTGCTCGCGCAGATCTCCGAGGTGCGCTTCCCGCCCGCGCCGTGGATGTTCGGCGCCGCCGGCCGCGAGCATATGCGCGAGCACGGCTCCGAGCCCGAGCACTTCGCCAAGATCGGCTGGAAGAGCCACAAGCACTCGGTGAACAACCCGTACGCCCAGTTCCAGCGCGAGTACACGCTGGACGAGATCCTCGACGCGCCGACGATCTACGACCCGCTCACCAAGCTGCAGTGCTCGCCCACCTCGGACGGCTCCGGCGCGGCGATCCTCGCCTCGGCGGACTTCGTCGACCGGCACGGCCTCGCCGGCCAGGCCGTCGAGATCGTCGGCCAGGCGATGACCACCGACTTCGAGACGTCGTTCAGCACCCGCACCGCCAAGGACGTCATCGGCTACGACATGAACGTCCAGGCCGCCCGCGCGGTGTACGAGCAGGCGGGGCTCGGGCCCGAGGACTTCCAGGTCATCGAGCTGCACGACTGCTTCAGCGCCAACGAGCTGCTGCTCTACGAGGCGCTCGGCCTGTGCGCGGAGGGCCAGGCCCCCGCGCTGATCGACGCCGGCGACAACACCTACGGCGGCCGGTGGGTGATCAACCCGAGCGGCGGGCTGATCTCCAAGGGGCATCCCCTCGGGGCCACCGGCCTGGCGCAGTGCGCCGAGCTCACCTGGCAGCTGCGCGGGACCGCCGACGCTCGCCAGGTCGACGACGTGACCGCCGCGCTGCAGCACAACATCGGGCTCGGCGGCGCCGCCGTCGTGACCGCCTACCGGCGCGCAGAGCGCTGACACCAGAAAGAGGAACCGCCATGGGCAAGGTCAACGCGACGCTCGACGTCCCCGCTCCGCAGGACGAGGTCTGGGGCGTCATCTCCGATCCCGGCCGCTACGACGAGTGGCTGACGATCCACACGAAGTGGAAGGACGGAACGCCCGAGAGCTTCGTCGAGGGCGGGCAGGTCGCCCAGGTGGTGACGATGCTGGGGATGGCCAACACGATCACCTGGACCGTCGAGCAGCTCGACGCGCCCTCGCGGCTGCGGATCTCCGGGATGGGCATGGCGGGCGTGCGCTCGACGTTCACGCTCGGCGTCGACCCGCTCGGCGATGGCGGCTCACGGGTGGGGATCGACGCCGAGTTCGAGGGGCAGATGATCGTCGGCGCGCTCGGCGCCGCGGTCGAGAAGGACGCCAAGGAGCAGCTCGAGCGCTCGCTCGAGGGCTTCGCGACGCTGGTGGGCTGAGCGATGGCGATCGCGACTCCGACGCCCGCGTTCGACGAGGCCGGGCTCGGCACCTGGACCGAGGAGCTCCGGATGGAGGTCACCCGGGAGCAGCTCGTCCGGTACGCCGAGGCGACCAACGACCCGCTGGAGGCCCACCGGCGGGGCGACGTGGCGCCGCCGGTGTTCGCCATCGTCCCCGTGTTCCACGCGCTGCTGGCACCGGCGCTGGAGGTCGTCCCGGTGTCCCTGTTCGGGCGCATCCTCCACGGCGAGCAGGACTTCCGCTTCCACCACCCGATCGTCCCCGGTGACGTGCTCGTCTCCCGGGGGATGATGACCGGCTGGCAGGGGCTCCCGAACGGCACGCGGGCCTGCGTGCTGCTCGAGTCGCGCAACCAGGACGGCCTACTGGTCAACGAGCAGCACGTCACGTTCTTCGTCCGCGGCTTCGACGACGGCCGCGCGATCGGCGAGCTCGCCCCGCCGCACCCGTTCGACGACCGGCTCCGGTCCGTCGACCCGGTCGTGGACGTCACCGCGCACGTCGACGACGACCAGACGTTCCGCTACGCGGAGGCCGCCGGCGACCCGATGCCGATCCACCTCGACGAGGACGCGGCGGCGCACGCCGGGCTGCCGGGGATCATCGCCCACGGCCTGTGCATGCTGGCCTTCGCCTCCTGGGGGGTCCTCGACGGGCTGGGCGAGCCCGACGCGCGGCGACTGCGCCGGCTCGCCGTCCGCTTCTCCAAGCCCGTGCTGCCGGGGCAGGACGTCCGCACGCGGGCCTGGCGCAAGACGGTCCCGGTGGACGGCGGCGCGGCGTACGCGTACGAGACCACGGTCGGCGACGTCCCGGTCCTGCGGGACGGGCTCGTCGTCATCGGCGACCAGGAGGCGTGAGCATGGGCACGCTCGACGGCCGCGTCGCGGTCATCACCGGCGCGGGACGCGGCATCGGCCGGGAGCACGCGCTGCTCTTCGCCGCCGAGGGCGCGCGCGTCGTGGTCAACGACCGCGGGGGAGCGGGCGACGGGTCCGGTGCGGACGGGGGACCCGCGCACGACGTCGTCCGGGAGATCCGGGCGGCGGGCGGCGAGGCCGTCGCCAACGTCGACGACGTCACGTCGTGGGCCGGCGCCGCGGGCCTGGTCGCCCAGGCGGTCGACGCGTTCGGCAGGCTCGACGTCGTCGTCAACAACGCCGGCATCCTGCGCGACGGCTTCGTCGCGACGCAGGAGGAGGCGGACTGGGACGCGGTGATCGCCGTGCACCTGAAGGGGCACTTCGCGGTGCTCCACCACGCCGCCGCCCACTGGAAGGAGCGGACCAAGGCCGGGGAGCGGCCGAACGCCGCGGTGATCAACACCGCGTCGGCGTCCGGCGTGACCGTGCCCAACGCGGGGCAGGGGAACTACGGCGCGGCCAAGGCGGGCATCGCGGCGCTCACGCTCGTCGCCGCCCAGGAGCTCGAGCGCTACGGGGTGCGCGTCAACGCGATCGCCCCGATGGCGCGCACCCGGCTGACGGTGGCGACGCCGGGGCTGGGCGCCGTCTTCGCCGCGGGCGTGGAGGACGCCACCGGCCACGACCTGTTCGACCCGTCGAACATCTCGCCGCTCGTCGCCTACCTCGCCGCCGCGGACTGCCCGCTCACCGGCCAGGTCTACGCCGTGCAGGGCGGCGCGATCCAGGAGCTCGCGGGGTGGACGGTGGCCCGGACGATCGAGACCGAAGGCCCGTGGCGGATCGACGACATCGCCGCGCGGCTGGGCGGCGCGCCCGCGGGGCTGGCCGGCACCCCGTGACGGCGGCCCGGCCGCCCGCGCTCGCGGCGGGGGCCCGCACCGCGTGGTGGCGGGCCTCGGCGGAGGCCCGGTCCGTGGCCGCGCTGGCCCGGGCCGGGTACTTCGGCGCCGAGCCGCCCGGCCGGACGCTGGAGATGCTGCGCACGCTGCGGGCGTACGGGCCCTTCGGGGCCACGCCCCGGATCGCGGCGCTCCGCCACGGCGACCGGCCGGCGATCCGCGACGAGGCGGGCGAGATCACGTTCGCCGAGCTCGACGCGCTGGCCGGCCGCCTGGCCAACGCGCTGATCGCCCGCGGGCTCGGCCCGGGCAGCACGATCGGGATCCTCTGCCGCAACCACCGCATGCCGCTCGCCGCGGCGTTCGCGGCGTCGCGCGCCGGCATCAGCGCGGTGTGGCTGAACACCGCCTTCTCCGCCCCGCAGCTGCGCGAGGTGGCCGCGCGGGAGGGCGTCGACCTGCTCGTCCACGACGCCGAGTTCGACGGGCTCGTGGCCGGGCTCGCGCCGCGGCACGGGCGGCTGCGCTGTCTCGGGGAGGGCGATCCCGCCGGGACCGACCCCCCGGAGGCCGCCGTGGACGACGTCGAGGCCGCGCTCGCGGCCGCCGGCACGCACGCCCTGCCGCCCCCGGCCTCGCCCGGCCGCATCGTGCTGCTGACCAGCGGCACGACCGGCACGCCGAAAGGCGCGCCGCGGGCCGAGCCGCGCTCGCTGACCATCCCCGGCGCCCTGCTGGACCGCATGCCGCTGCGCGCCCGCGAGGCGACCGTGATCGGGCCGCCCGTCTTCCACGGCACGGGCCTGGTCATCGCCTTGCTGAGCCTCGCGCTGGGCTCCACGCTCGTGCTGCGGCGCCACTTCGATCCCGCGCGGCTGCTGGACGACGTCGAGCGGCACCGGGCGACCGCGATCTGCGTCGTCCCGGTGATGCTGCAGCGCGTGCTCGCCCTCGGCGACGAGGAGCTCGCCCGGCGCGACCTGGGCAGCCTGCGCGTCGCGTTCTGCGCGGGCGCGCAGCTCCCGGGCGACGTGGCGACGCGGACCATGGACCGGCTGGGCGACGTGGTCTACAACCTGTACGGGTCGACCGAGGTCTCGGTGGCCACCCTCGCCACGCCGGCCGATCTGCGCGCCGCGCCGACGACGGTCGGCCGGCCGGCACTCGGGTCCCGGGTCCGGGTCCTGGGCGACGACGGCCGCGCGGTCCCGGCGGGCCGGTCGGGCCGGATCTTCGTGGGCACCGCCTCGCCGTTCGAGGGCTACACCGGGGGCGGCGGGAAGGAGGTCGTCGACGGCCTGCTGGCCACCGGGGACGTCGGTCATCTCGACGCGGCCGGCCGGCTGCACGTCGAGGGCCGCGACGACGACATGATCGTGTCGGGTGGGGAGAACGTCTTCCCGCAGGAGGTCGAGGAGCTGCTGCTGGCCCACCCGGGAATCGCCGACGTGGCGACGGTCGGCGTCCCGGACGACGCGTTCGGCCAGCGGCTGCGGGCCTTCGTGGTCCTCGACCCGGGCGCGGCGGTCACCGGGGAGCAGGTCCGCGACCTCGTCCGGTCCAACCTCGCCGCGTACAAGGTCCCGCGGGAGGTGGCGTTCGTGGAGGAGATCCCCCGCAACCCGACCGGCAAGATCCTGCGGCGCGAGCTGGCGGCGCGCCCGCTCAGCTGAGGACGCGCAGGAGGCGCTCGCGCGTCCGGCTCCACTGCTCGGCCATCGCCCGGCTGCTCGCGCCGCTGCTGATGCGCAGCAGCGCCAGCCCGCGGATCGTCGCGAGCGCGAACGCCATGTCCTCGGTGAAGCCCTCCCGCTGGGCCACCGGGCCGAGGGCGACCGCCGCCTCGCGGAAGATCGCGGTAGCCACGCGCCGCTCGACGGCCGGCAGGTCGGCCCGCAGCTCCGGATCGGTGCGCGAGGCGACCCACAGCTCCAGCGCGGCGTTGAAGATCGGGCCCTGGTGCTCCTCCCAGATCGCGTCCAGCCCCTCCTCGAGGGTGAACGGCCGATCGCCGACGCGCTCGCGGAACGCCTGGATGCGCCGCTCGGCGAGGTGCGCGACGGCCGCCCCGACGAGGGCGGAACGGCTGCTGAAGTACGGGACCTGCGCCCCGCGCGAGACGCCCGCCAGCTCGGCGATGCGCCCCGTCGTCGTCTTCGCGTAGCCGTAGGTGACGAGGGACTCGATCGTCGCGTCGAGCAGCGCCTCGCGCGTCTCGGCACGGCGCTGCGCCTGGGTACGGGGCCTGCGCCGCGCGGGCGGCGGGGGGGACGGCATGGCGCGGACGATACCGGCGGGCCGGCGGCACGGCCCGTCCCGATGTCGCAGATATGCACGTACAGCGTGCATGCCTGCGACATCGTGCTCAGGTGTCGTCGTGGTGGAACGCGGCGGCGATGCCGTCGCGGTCCAGCCCGGCGCCGAGGCAGGCGAGCAGCTTCATCCGCGCGGCCTGCGCGCTGAGGCCGCCGGCGGCGACGGCCAGCTCGCGGATGTCGGCCTCCTTGCCCTCGAAGCCGTACGTCTCGTAGAGGATCGCGCCCCGCTCGGGACGCGTCGTGGCGGCCACCGGGATCGTCTCGACCGCCTCGCGGAGCGCCGCGAGCGCCCGCGGACCGAGGTGCCCGGCGCCGAGGGTCTGCACGACGAGGCCCTGGGCGCCGTCGTTCGCGGCGCAGCGGATGAGCGCCCCGTCGTCCCCCAGCCAGGTCGGGACGATCGGCACCCGCAGGTCGAGGTGGGTGGGCACGACGGGGGGACGGCGGACCGGGAACGTGCCGACGTTGACCCGGCCCTCGTGGATGACGCCGATCGCGCCGCCGTGCGGGGATCCGAAGGGCTCCGCGGCCGTCGAGTCGACCTTGCGCACGTAGCGGGCGGCGTGGATCCGGCCCGCGAAGACGACCACCGCGCCCATCCCGTCGCCCTTGATGCTGGAGGCCAGGGCGACCGCGTCGCCCAGGTTGGCCGGCCCGTCGGCCCCGGGCGCGCTCGCGGGGCGGATCGCGCCGGTGAAGACGATCGGCGGGGCGCCGCCGTACATCACGTCGGTGAGGTAGGCCGTCTCCTCCATCGTGTCCGTGCCGTGGGTGACGACCACGCCGCGGCCGCGGGCGGCATGGCGGATCGCGGCCTGCGCGATGGCCAGGGCGTCCGGGGTGTCGAGGTGCGAGCTGGCCAGCTCGCGCACCGACTCGACCTCGAGGTCCGCGACCTGCGCCAGCGACGGGACGGCCGCCACCAGGGCGGCGCCGTCGAGTGCGGGGAGCGCCATGCGATCTCCCGACATCGCGATCGTGCCGCCGGTGGACAGGATCGTGACGGGTCGGAGCATCGGTGGATCCTTGCAGAGCGGCGGGTACAGTCCCGCCGTGCCCGCTCGCCCCGCTCACGCCACCCGCCGGGCGCTGGTCGACGAGGGGGTGCGGGCGCTGCTGGAGCTGACGCCCGCGGCGCTGCTGTCCGCCGTCGGCGTGAAGGAGATCGCGCGGCGGGCCGGGGTCGGGGCGCCGGCGCTCTACCACCACTTCGGATCGCTGGAGGGGTACGCCGAGGCGGTCGTGGCCCAGGTCTTCGACCCCGGGGAGTTCGGGGTCGGGGCGGTCACCGACCAGGTCGACCGGGTGCGCGAGGCGGCGCTGCCGGTGGAGGTGGGCCGGGCGATGCACCGGGCGGAGTTCGCCCGCGTGCGGGACGACCCCGAACTGCGGGTGCGCCTGGGGCTGTGGGCGCTCGGGGGCGGCGACATGGACGTGGCCTACGGCGACATGCTCCGGGTCGTCGACGCGCGGATCGCGGGCTACGCGCTGGCGCTGTTCGACGACTGGGGTCGCGAGGTGAGCCCGCCGTTCGACGCCCAGGCGTTCGTCACCGCGCACTCAGCGCTGCTCAGCGGCTCGGTGGTGCGGCACCTGGTCGACCCGGACGGGCTGGACGTGGAGCGGTTCGCGCGGACCGCGCAGGCGCTCACGATGGTGATGATGCGGGTGCAGGGCGACCGGCGGACGCTGGACGACCGGCTGACCGAGATCAACTACTACCCGCTGCACAGCGCCAAGGGCGCCGCGCTGACCGATCGCCGGCTGCGGACCCGGGGGCGGGTGCTCCACGCCGCGGCCGAGATGCTCGGGCGCGACGGCTCCGACGGCGTGACGATCGCGGGCATCGCCCGGGAGGCGGGCGTCAGCACCTCGACGATGTACGCGCTGTTCGACGACGTCGACGACGTCGCCGTCCAGCTGCTGCTGAAGCAGGCCGAGGACGTGCTCGCTCGGCGGGCGTGGTCGCGGGA
>Ga0247740_1001028_pt1 | contig 12265 bp, 13 predicted proteins | sample UWRJL148409B2_FD_180942 | JGI IMG/M metagenome (GOLD analysis project Ga0247740, IMG submission 180942) | Plant litter microbial communities from Arlington Agricultural Research Station in Wisconsin, United States - UWRJ-L148-409B-2 | ecosystem: Environmental > Terrestrial > Plant litter >...
CTCGGCCATCTTGTGAGTGTCCTCACGACGCTTGACTGCGGCGCCAAGGCCGTTCGATGCGTCGAGGATCTCGTTGGTCAGTCGCTCGGTCATCGTCTTTTCACGACGGCCCTTCGCGTAGCTCGTGAGCCAGCGAAGTGCGAGGGTGTTTGCGCGGTGAGGCTTGACCTCAACGGGAACCTGGTACGTCGAGCCACCAACACGGCGGCTACGAACCTCAAGGGTGGGGCGCACGTTGTCGAGTGCCTTCTTGAGGGTGACGACTGCGTCCTGGCCGTTCTTGGCCGAGACGCCTTCGAGTGCGCCGTAAACGATGCGCTCTGCGAGGCCCTTCTTGCCATCAAGAAGAATCTTGTTGACAAGCTGGCTGACAATGGGGGCGCCGTATACCGGGTCGGCTACTACGGGGCGCTTGGGAGCTGGTCCTTTACGAGGCATTACTTCTTGTCCTTCTTCGCGCCGTAGAGGCTACGAGCCTGCTTACGGTTCTTAACGGCCTGGGTGTCGAGCGCGCCGCGCACGATCTTGTAACGCACACCGGGGAGGTCTTTAACACGACCGCCACGCACGAGCACCATCGAGTGCTCCTGGAGGTTGTGGCCTTCTCCGGGGATGTAGGCGGTTACTTCAGTTCCGTTGCTGAGCTTGACACGCGCAACCTTGCGAAGAGCCGAGTTCGGCTTCTTCGGTGTGGTCGTGTAAACACGGGTGCAAACGCCGCGCTGCTGCGGGTTCGACTTGAGGGCAGGGGCCTTGGTCTTTACGACCTTCGGCTGGCGGCCCTTACGGACCAACTGCTGAATGGTGGGCACTAAATGACTCCTTGTAATTGCTGCACGGTGACAGCGACGTGATTAGCATTCGGCTGCGCTTCTTATTTGGTAAGAATCGCGTGCCGAGTTCATCTGGACCCGATCGAGCATGCAAACTGTCTGACAAGCAAACGGTGTGTGGTGGCCGGCCGGGTATGCCGTGGGGGACGCCCGTCGGACGAACCCTGTGTATGACTCGCGATTGCCTCGCCGTTTCTTCGCTGAACGAAGGCACGACATAAGCGCACGACAAAGCGCACACCTGCAAAATACTAGTCGGGGTGGATGCCGCGGTCAAATGACTTTCGCTGTGAGCACATACCCGACTCAGCTGTTCGGATGCCCCGCTGGCCCTCGCTCGCGCGTGGCCGCCCATACGGCGATGACCGTGAGGCCCGCCGCGATTGCCGGCAGTATGACGAACGGGCTCGTTGCGTAGCCCGCGGCGAAGACGAGCCCCGCTCCGGGTGGCCCGGAGATGAGCGCTCGACCGACAAGCGCGACGAGCAACATCACAACATAAACACCGGTGGATGTCGCGACAACGGTGAGCCCTGGTGACCGCCTCGCCCGCAATCCCCACAAGCCTGCACAGACAACGAGGGCTGCCGAAGCCGCCATGGCCGGCCCGAGCAGGATTCCCGCATCCGGATCGCTGATCACGTCTTCATCGAGCAGCAGGCTCGTGAATCCCCAGATCGCGATGAGCAGTGCCTCGTAGGTGACCGCCGCGAGTATCGGCAGGGCCGCTGGATTGGGCGGCGGCGGAACCTGCACGGTCAGAGCCGTGAGGCCGGGCGCTGTGCCCGCTCGAGTTCTTCGCGCTCGAAGACCGCGCGCGCCTCCGCGTTGCGCGTCGTCACCCGTCGCCCGCGCAGGCTGATGACGAGCCCGAACCACATGGCGACCTCACGGGCCACAAGCGCCGAGATGATCACGAGCGGGTTGAGCAGAGCGAGGCGGAACATCTGCGCTGCAGTGTCGCGCGTCTCGAGCACAACGTTGTTGAGAAGAAGAAGTACTCCCGCGGAGCCGAGGTACACAACGAGCGCGACGACGATGCTGCCGAGAACGTAAGCCCACCATCCTGCGCGATTGAGAACGAGCGCGAGAAGCACCATCGCCGCGACGAAGAACACAACGGGGATGAAGAAGTTGGGGCTGCCGACGAAACCCAGGTCGGCTCCCCCGGTGATCGACGCCCAGACGATGGCGAAGACCAGGGCGAGTACTGCTGCGTAGACGAACGACGAGACCAGTGCGATTGCCGCGCCGACGAGGCGATTGCCCTTGCGCTTGGGTGGCGGTGGGGCAGTGACGTACACGACTGTTGGGGTCGGCGCCTGCGCCTCGGTATTCGGCGCGACGACCGCGGGCTCCTGCAGAGCCACAGCCTTGGGTTCACTGGAGTTCGGCTCGATAGGGCCGGTCTGGTCGATCGTTGCGACGATCGTCTCGGTGTCGTCTCGTCCGGTCACGTCAGCCACCCTCCTCGCCCCTTGCGGGCATCCGGTAGAACTGCTCAAGCCTACCAATGGATGCCCGCAAATTACCCCCGTTTAGGGGGTGGGCGATCGAGAGTGTTTTACGGTGCCGGCGTCTCCGTCGGGCTCGGTGTTGCAGTGTCGGTCGGGCTCGGCGTCTCGGTGGCCTCAGGCTCGGGCTCGGGCTCTTCGGCGGTCGGGTTGGTGCCCGCCGTTCCGCTCGGGTCGATGAGCACGTACAGATATCCGGTGATGATCGTCTCTGCCTGATACTTCGACGAGCTCTCTGCCTTCTTCATTGAGAAGTCGTTGACGAGAAAGAGCCGCTCATTGTTTTGCATGTCGTTGATGAACTTGACTGTCGAGTCGAAATTGCCCTCGACGGTCATCGAGACCGGGATGATGTAGAAGTTCGCTACCGGCCCCGCGGGTGCGGCTTCGGCAACCGGTGCGGCGGGATCCTCGGTCTCTTCCGCAGCATCATCAGCGGCCGCTTCGTCGTCCGCGGCAGCGACTGCTTCTTCCGGCGCGACTCCCGGAATGAATGGCTGAACATCGGCGAGGCTGATGTTCGCGATGAGCACCTTATCTCGTGTTGCCTTTGCGCTGATCTCGCGCAAGGCGTTCGCCCAGTCGACGTCCGCTGGGATCTGCAGGCGGAGCTCGGCAAGCTCGGCGCGCAGCGCATCGATCTGCGTGAACTGTTCCTTGAGCTCGCTGAGACGCGCCTGCGCAGCCTGGTTGGTCGTCTCGACCGAGGCGCGTTGCTGATCGGCGAGCGCCGCCTCAGCAAAGCGTGGAGCCGCTCCTAAGAACCAGCCGAGGGCGATGAGAACTACAACGACGACGGCCGTCGCTGCAAGCCATATGCGATTGTCTTTCATTCTGCCGTCTCCACTGCTTCAAAGCGCTTCATGTAAAGCGAGTCGTCGAACTGAACAACAACCAGCGTGTGCCAGAGATCTTCCTTCTTGTCGTACAGGACCTCGGAGTTTGTGCTGTACACAACACCTGTCATGGCCTTGACCTTGTCGAGCCAGGCTGGGATGACAGAGTGTGACTGGCTGGCCACTTCGAGCGTGATCTCTGTGACGTGGGGCTGCTCGAGGGGGATGACGGTCGGGGGAAGACCGGCGAGGGGAGTCGAGGCAACTACCGTTACGTTCGCGATCTGAAACTTGTCGCCCCGGCTCTTGTCGAATTCGCTCAGGAAGATCGACCAGTCCGACTCGGTCGACATCCCCAGAATCCGCGCCGACTTGACCGCCGTGATCTGGTCGGAAATCGATCCGGCCTCGGCGAACTCCATCTGCTGGGTGAGGATCGTCGCCGTCTTGTCGTTCTCGGCCTCGAGTGCGGCTTGCGCTCCCGTTGCCACGAGGGTGGCTCCCGCATAGCCGAGCAGCACGAGCACTGCAGCAGCGATCATGACGCCAATGAGCGTCTTGCGCTGAGCGCGATTCTTTTCGTCTTGCTTGATCTCGGGGGGCAGGAGATCGGCCCGGGGTACCCCGCCGATCACCAGTCCGACGGTCTTCTTCTCTACGCCGCTCATGCTGCACTTCCCAACGCGAGGCCGAGGGCCACGGTCATCGAACGTTTCTCTTCTGCCCCTGAGGTGCGCAGGGTCTTTGACAGCTCGAAGTTGTCGAAGGGCGCGGCAGGGATGACCTGAATTCGCGTGACGTCGCCAAGCGCCTGAGCAAGACCCGTAAGCAGAGCACCACCACCCGAGAGGATGATCGCCTGAACAGTTTCGGCCTGGCGAGAGTTGGTGAAGTAGTTGAGTGTGTTGCGCAGGCTGTTGAGAAGCTCGGTGCTGCTCTCGTGAATAACTTCCGCCGCGCGACGCTCGGCTTCGGAGCTCACCGGTGCCGAGGTAAAGCCACGCGCACGCTTTGCGGCCTCGGCCTGCGCGGGGCTGATCTCGAGACGGTTGACGAGCGACTTCGTGAGGTCTTCGCCGCCGACCGGAATCATACGAACGAACTGGGGAACCCCGCCGGTTGTGACGACCACATTTGTAGTGCTCGCTCCGATGTCGACGAGCGCGACCGTGCCGCGAGCGAACTGCCCACGTACGAGAACACGACTAAGAGCGAAGGGAATGAGGTCGACATTGACGGGCGCAAGGCCGGCTTCGCGAACGGCGTTGACGTTGGCCATTACCGAATCCTTGATGGCTGCGACAAGCAATCCGTGCACAACCGGGCCGGTCTCCCCAGCACCCTCAGAGATCGGGTAGAAGTCCAGGAGTGCCTCAGAGACGGGAACCGGCAGCATGTCCTGCACCTGGAACGGAAGCGACTCACGAATCTGCGTGAGGCTCATCTTGGGCACTGTGAGGTCACGAGCGAGAACCCTCTGGTTGCCCATACCGAGAACAACGTTCTTCGACTTGAAGCCGCCCTCGGTCCATAGCCTCTTGATCGCTGCTGCAACCGTGTGGATCTCGCGAACCTCACCACTGCGAACAGCGCCGTCGGGCACCGGCACCTCGTGGAAGCGCGTGATGATCGGTTTCGCCTTGTCAGCATTTTCGATCTCGACGGCTCGGACGGTGTCCTTGCCTATGTCGAGACCGACAATTTGTGTAGCCATACCTGTATTCCCCCCAAAATCGCAGCGTCGAAAGCCGCGACTAAACCAATCCGAACAGGCCGAGATACCAGCCTGAAAGTTCCCTACCCACGAAGATACCTACCCACGCGCCAATGAGCATCCATGGCCCGAATGGGATTCCCGACTTGCGCCCGGCCCGCTTCGAAAGTATGAGCACGAGCGAGAAAATCCCGCCGAGCACAAAGGGCGCGAAGGCGCCCACGGCAACCTCACCCCAGCCCTGCCACCCGAGAAAAATGCCGAGAACGCCCGCGAGCTTGACATCGCCGAAGCCCATACCGCCCGGGTAGACGAGCGCCATAAGGAAGTAGAGCGCGAAGAGTGCCGCACCCGCGATGGCAGCAACGACGAAAGGTGAGAAGTCCCCCGTGAGGAGGCACGAAACGGTCAGCAGAACGAGGCCGACTATGTAACCCGGAAGAACAAGCACGTTCGGCAGTCGGTGGGTCTCGAGGTCGATGAAGGCAAGGGCGATCGAGATTGCGGCGAGATAGAGGTACGCGACGAGCGTTACAAGCAAGACGCCAATGGATGCCGGTGCCTCGGGTGACGCAAAGACCCAGAGTGCGACAACGGCCAAGAAGATCCCCGTACCGAGTTCGACAAAAAGGTAGCGCGGCGTGACGCGTGCACCACAGTCGCGGCACTTACCCCGAAGCGCGATCCACGAAATGACGGGGATGTTGTCCCACGGGCGAATAGCGTGATTACAGTGCGGGCAGTGGCTCGCGGGAAAGTTGAGCGACTCGCCCCTCGGAACGCGCCAGATGACGACATTGAGAAACGAGCCGATCAACAGGCCGAAAACACCGGCCAGAATGGCTACAAGGCTACTGATTGGCAATGTTCCGCCTGGATTCGAGCTCCCAGGCCGTTAGGTCGACAGTCGGAACCTGCACGTTGCCGGTGCTGAGGTCCACGTTCGGCAGACCCACGGCGACGTAGCTCAGCGCAGCCGCGCCATCCACGATGACCTTGCCCGCGAAGACCTGACCACGCCACTTGATACCCGAGCCGATGTTCGCCTGGCAGGGCGTGTAGACCATCGCGTCAATCGTAGTCGTGAACGTGAAGCCGCCGCCGATGTTGAAGGCACCACCAGGCACGCAGGTCGGCACGTTGTCGGCAGTGTCATCGGGCGTGATGAACCACAGCTTGTGCTTGTTCGCCGACTGGAACCCGGCACTTCCGCCGAAGTTGAATGCCTTACCGACGATGACGAGATCGTTGGTCATCGTGATCTTCTGGTACGACGAAATCGAGATTGCCGAAGCACAGGCTCGCGCGTCGATGACCCCAGGGTTGCCGCCGAAGATGTCGACAGCGCCCTGGAAGCCTGCCCAGTCACATTGTGCTGCGGTGAGCACAACCTCTTTGAAGCCCGTCCAGTCGTTCTTGATGTACTTGAAGTCGACCCAGTTCGGAACAACAGGCTTCGCTGACGCAGCCGGCGGAGTGGGAGCGCTCGGCCCCGTTCCTGGTCCGGCGGGAACGATAGTGATGCCCCCAGAGGCGGTTCCATTGCCGCCGCGAACCTTTGCGCGCATCGAGCCGTCGATATTGTGCCAGTCCTGGATGAATCCGGTACCGCGTGCCCAGATCTGGCCCTTGACGTTTCCGCCGGCGATCGTCACGTTTGTGCCGGTCGCTCCGCCCGAGATTTCGCCGCCCCAGACGGTGTTGATGTCGCCGCTCGACCAGACACTGCCCTTGATCTTGTCGCTGCCGGCGAGCTTGACGCCCTGGCCGATGGCGTTAGCAGCCACCTCTGATGAGCCACCGAGGTTGAAGACGCCCACCGTCGACCAGGCACTGCCGCCGACCTTGCTTGAGCTGAGGGTCAGTGTGCCTGCGATGACGCTGCCCGTAATCGTCGCGCTGCTCAGGTTGGCGACGTTCGTCGCCCAGACCGAGCCGCCTACCTTGCCGGAGTTGATGGTGATCGCCTTCGAGGTGACGCTTCCGCCGACCTGCACTCCACCCGAGAGCGCAACGGTTCCCGACGCCCACACGTTGCCTGTCACTCCGCATGAACCGCTCAGAGTCAGGTCGCCGTTGTTGACGACGAGGTCGCCCTGCATGGCTGCGCCGCCCGAGCACGATACGTTGCCCTCTTTGACCATCACGTTGGGGCTCTGACCGTCGACGGAGACAAGAGTTCCCGACCCGCTGAAGCCCTGCGAGGAGTACGCGTAGACCGCGGGACCGGTCGCCGTGATCTGGCTCGGGGTATTGGGAAGCACGTAGACGGCTTCGACACGCGATGCGTCGTTGCCCGACTGGCCGGAAACGGCCTTTGCCGCTGCAGCACCGGTCGAGATCACCTTGACCTGCGATGTCGAGCCATTGGGGCAACCCTGCACCCAGCTCGCGCCCACGCCGCGGTACATCGCGACCGAATACTCGGGAAGCGTGCCCGGAGCGCTCGTGTACTGGCAGCTTCCGCTGTACACGCCCGAGTAGAGCGCGGCCTCGGCAATTGCGATGCCCGAGTCAGCGGCGGCCTGCGACTGAACGCCAGCCTTGGTCGCTGACGTGAAGCCGAGTCCGTTGACGACCGACGCAAGAATGAGCGCGCTCAGCAGCATTCCAACGGCCATCACACCGATGGCAGCCGCGAGTGCAATTCCCTCGTCGTCTTTGCGGAGGGAACGATTGATTCGAGTCAGAAGCATGGAAGGCTCTCCCCAATGTCGACCCGGCGGGCGGCCGAGGTCACGATACTCGCGGGCGGGTCGTCGCCTGCGATTACTTCGTAGGCGATTGTTAGTTGATCGCCGGTTGTGCTGAAAATCTTTGTGCCGCTCGACGGCTTGATGCCGTCGATGAGTGAAGTCCAGTTGGCAGCCTGCGCAGCCGTCGGATTGGCAATGGCCGTCGGCGACTCGTGGTACCGGATGCTTCCGCCGTTCGCAGGCGTGTACAACCAGGCCGCACACACCCAGACGACGCTTGCGCCTCCATGGGCAACCCGAGCCGTGACGAGCTGCGTCGTCGACGTGGGGCTGGTGAGCTTGTAGGCCGACGAATTGCGAATACCCGTCTGAACGTTGTCGGCGGCGACCTGGCCATCCGTTGCCGCCGTGAAGACATTTCGCACTGTCTTCTCGGTCATCGTTGTTGTGATGATGAGTCCAGCGACAATCGTGAGAACGATCGTCATAACTACTGCGTAGACGAGAAGTTCGGGCAGTGTGAAGCCGTCGTCCTTGACGAAGCGTTCGCGCAGTGGCTTCATTAGTACGCCTCCACGAAGATCAGCGCAGTCGCCTCGGCGAGCGCTTCACCGGTATCAAACCGGGTGACTGTCGCTGCGACCCGCACCGTTCCGGGGTAGGTAGCAGGGCAGGCGCCAATGACGCGGTCGACGACGAGAGACACGTCGCGGCCGTCGGAAGATGAGACGTTCGACGGTGTCGGCGTCGCAAACGCTTCGATTGCTGAGCAGTTCTTGCCGAGTGTGCGGGCCATCTCGAGTTGCTCGTTGACGAGCTGCCCGGCCGACGCTCGAGTGGCGTTGACCGACGAGAGCTTGACGCCTTGGATCAGGATCGGCAAAAAGGCCACCGCGAGGATGGCAAGAATCAAGAGAGCGACTATAACTTCGACGAGGCCCATGCCTTCGTCGGACCGTGCGCACAGGGGAGAGCGTTTGATTGTCACTCGATCCCCCCGGTCAGTGTTGTTGTGATGTGTATGTGTCTGGAACTGCGGAGGCGGGGCGCCACTTGCGTGACGCCCCACCTCTTATGCGATCAATCGCTTATGCACACGAGGTTTCGCTAACACCAGCGGAGTCGCTGATGTAGAAGACCGTGCCGGTCTCGGACGTGGCCGAGAGGCACATGCCGTCTGCGTCTGCGTCGAGGATGGTTACCGTGCTGACGCCAGCGCTCTTGACGTAGCCGAAGTCCTCAAGGCCGGCGACCGTGGTCGGCCAAACGCCGTTGTCTGCAGTCGCCTGCGAAACAATGGCTACCTTGGCGTTCGAGAGGTCCGACTTTGCTGCTGCGTCCTTGGCCTGGTTCTGCTGGCCGAGGAAGATCGGGATAGCGATAGCCGAGAGGATACCGATGATGAGAACTACAACGAGGAGCTCGATGAGCGTGAAGCCCTTTTCGCCCTCTTCGCGGCGGAGACGGCTTGCGTCGATTGCCTGGTTGATACGTACGAACATGATTGATCCTGTCGTTTGAATGAAAATGGACAGGTGGCCCCCATAAAGATCTGACCCCCGCGTCCAATGATGGAGTAACCAACCATTGGCGGGAATCCCTCGTAAGGGGGGTAGGCCTAAAAAACGCGCCCCCAGTTGGAGGGCGTTACTTGATCTGGTCGAAGATCGTGAAGACCGGCAGGTACAGGGCCACGATCATTCCACCGATGACAACACCAATAAAAGCGATCATGAGCGGCTCGATGAGTGACGTGAGGGCCTTTGTTGTCGCCTCGACGTCGGCTTCATAGAACTCCGCGATTTTGTTGAGCATAAGCTCCATCGATCCGGAGTCCTCACCGACGGCGATCATCTGCACGACCATGCTCGGAAAGATCGGTTCGAGGGCCAACGGAGCCGCGACGCTCTTGCCCTGGCGCACGGCATCCTGCACGCGTTTGAGCGCCTGCTCGATCACGTATGACCCCGAGGTCTCACCCACGATGTTGAGGGCCTGCAGGATGGGCACACCCGCGCCCATCATCGTCGCAAAGTTACGCGTGAAGCGCGCGACGGCCACCTTCGTGAAAAGCATGCCGAAAACGGGAAGCTTGAGCTTGAGTGGATCGACGACCGACCGCACGCGGTCGGTGTTCTTGTTGGCGCGCCACCAGATTGAGAACAGCACTCCACCGACGACCAGAATCGGGCCGGCCCAAATCATCGACTTCGACATCACAACGAGAAACTGCGTCGGGAGGGGAAGTTCGCCACCCATGTCAGAGAACATCTTCTCGAAGATGGGCACGATAAAGATGAGCATGCCCACGACAGAGACAACGGCCATGATGAGCACGATGACGGGGTACGTGAGCGCAGACTTGATCGTGTCGCGCAGCTTGACGTCAGCCTCGAAGTTGTCTGCGGCGCCCGCGAGCGAGGTATCGAGGAATCCACCGGTCTCACCGGCGCGGATGAGGTGAATCATGAGGGGCGGGAACACGGTGTGGTGCTTGGACATCGCGTCGGAGAGCGACGAACCCGACTCGATGTCGTTACGAACAAGGCTCAGCACGCGAGCGAGCTCTTTGTTCTCGGTCTGGTCGGCGAGGATCGTGAGCGTGCGGATGAGCGAGAGCCCTGCGGAGATCATCGTCGACATCTGGCGGGCCATAACAGCGAGGTCTTTGAGACCAACGCCCTTGCCCAGGCCGCCGAAGTTCAGTTCACGGTTGAGGCCCGTGCCCGTTCCGGCTTCTTCGATCGTGATGGGGGAAACACCCATGGTGCGCAGCTTGGTGACGACCGCACCTTCGCTCGTCGCATCCACTCGCCCTTTGACAACTTTGCCGTCGCCGCCACGAGCCGTGTACGCGAAAGCGCGAGGTGCGTTTGCCACTTAGTTCCCCCTGGATGTGATGCTGCTGCCGCCCGAACTCACACGCTGAATGAGCTGCTTGAGGTCTTCGAGGTCGTGTGCCTTGTCGTAGGCGGCCTGGTGGCTGATCTGCCCGGCGTTGACGAGGTCGGCGAGGTGCTGGTCCATCGTGTGCATGCCCTGCTCGCGGCCGGCCTGCATCGACGAGTGAATCTGGTAGGTCTTGCCCTCGCGAATCAGGTTCGAGATGGCGGGCGTCATAACGAGAACTTCGGTTGCGACGGCACGACCGCCGCCGACCTTCTTGACGAGGGTCTGGCAGACAACTCCCTGAAGAGTTGCGGCGAGTTGAGCGCGAACCTGGCCCTGCTGGTGCGGCGGGAAGACGTCGATCACGCGGTCGACGGTCTGAGCGGCGTCCTGGGTGTGAAGCGTTGCGAAGACGAGGTGACCGGTCTCTGCTGCCGTGAGGGCAACGGAAATCGTCTCGAGGTCTCGAAGCTCACCGATGAGGATGACGTCGGGGTCTTGACGCAGAACGTGCTTGAGTGCGTTGTTGAAGCTGTGGGTGTCGTGACCGACCTCGCGCTGGTTGACGAGCGACATCTTGTTCGAGTGCATGAACTCGATCGGGTCTTCGACGGTGACGATGTGGTCGGCGCGAGTCGAGTTGACGAGGTCGATGAGTGCCGCGAGTGTCGTCGACTTTCCCGAACCGGTCGGGCCGGTGACGAGCACAAGGCCACGGGGCAGCTGCGCGAACTTCGCGAGCTTCTCGGGAACGCCGAGCTCGGACAGCTGCTTGATCTGCGTCGGGATAAGACGGAAGGCGGCGCCGATGACATTGCGCTGCTGGTAGAAGTTGACACGGAAGCGGGCGCTCTCAGAGAGCGTGTACGCGAAGTCGAGCTCGAGCTTCTCTTCGAAGATCTCGTGGTGGTGCGACGACATGATGCTGTGCAGGGCGGAGGTGACCTTCGCGGCGTCCCACATGTCGAGACCGGGGATGGGCTTGAGTCCACCATCGATGCGCACCATGGGTGCGGCGTTGACCGAAACGTGAAGGTCGGAAGCACCGGCGGCGACAACGGCGTTGAGCGCGGCGACGAGGTCGGGGTCGCTGCCGATTTGGCCCGCACCCTGCTGTGGCGGTGCGTCAGAGAGTCGAGCTGCTGCCTGCGCGCCGTTTTCGACCGGCGCGGCGGGAGTTGCCGGAGCTTCTGCAACGGGCGCCGCGGGCGCTTCGTACGCGGGTGCTGGCGCCTCGTATGCGGGTGCCTCGTAAGCGGGTAGCTCGTAGCTCGGCGCGGCGGGCGCCTCGTAGACGGGAGCTGCGGGCGCCTCGAAGACGGGAGCGGCCGGAGCCTCAAAAACCGGGGCGGATGGCGCGGGCAGGTCGTAGACGGGAGCCGACGTCGCCGAAAGGTCGTAGACCGGTGCGGCGGGCGGAACCTCGAAAGCCGGAGCCTCGTAGGCGGGCGGCGTGTACGTGGGCGGCGGAGCCTGGTCGAACGAGGGCGGCGGCGCGGACTGGTACGAGGGCGGCGGAGCTGACTCGTACGAGGGCGTGGGAGCCGCGGGCGGCGGAGCCGACTGGTAGTTCTGCGGCGCGCTGGGCGGCGGCAGCTGGGTGAACGCGGCTGCGGGGTCGGCGGAGCGGCGTCCGGCACCCGCGGGCGGGTAGCTTTCGCCGTCGCCGACAGGAATCTCGTAGACGGGCTTGTTCATGCGACCACTCTCATAATCTCGTCAACAGACGTGAAGCCGTGCTGAACCTTGGCCCAGCCATCCATGCGCAGTGTTGCCATGCCCT
>Ga0247740_1001029_pt1 | contig 12261 bp, 7 predicted proteins | sample UWRJL148409B2_FD_180942 | JGI IMG/M metagenome (GOLD analysis project Ga0247740, IMG submission 180942) | Plant litter microbial communities from Arlington Agricultural Research Station in Wisconsin, United States - UWRJ-L148-409B-2 | ecosystem: Environmental > Terrestrial > Plant litter >...
GTTGGGCTCGCACGTTTCGGGCAACTTGGCGCAAGGGGCCACGTTGGTGCGTTACTTGGAGCACGCCTCGAAGGCGGGTGTGCGCGCCGCTCCTCCGCTCGCGATCGAATATGGCTGCGTCCACCGCGCCCGCGGGCGCGAGACGTTATGGGTGGGGGTTTACTCAGCGCGCCATTTGGAACCATTGCTGGCGAAAATTGGCGCCGCGTACAACGTGAGCCTCAGCTTCGACACGCTGGCCCCCTCTGATCAGCGCATGGTCGAGGTGTTGGACTTGCCGGAGCTCGGGCACAAAAAGATCAGCGCGTACCGCTCGCGCGTGCCGCTGCTCTCCGCGCTCGAAGATCTGGACGTCACGATCTCCCTTATCGGGGTCGGCACGCTCGTCGCGGCGCTCGTGGTCTCCCTGCTCTTGTCCAAGAGCCTCAGCCGACCGTTGGTCGAGCTCGCGCGGGAAGCGGGGGCCGTCGCGCACGGTGAACCAAAGCCGGTGGCCGCGCGCGGAGCCGTGGAGATCCGCGCCTTCGCCGATGCATTCAACCGTGCCATCGCCGACTTGACGGCGCTGCGCAAGCGCTTGGCCGCCACCGAGCGCATCGCGGCCCGCCGTGAAATTGCCCGGCGCGTGGCCCACGAAATCAAAAACCCGCTGGCCCCGATTCGAGCCGCGGTCGAAACCTTGCGCCGCCTCCGCGCCCGCCAAGACCCGGCGTTCGACGAGTACTTCGACGAAGCGACGCGCACCGTGTTGGACGAAGTGCAACGCATCACGCGCATCGTCAGTGAGTTCACCGAGTTCGCGCGCTTGCCCGCGCCCAACCCGGCCCCGCTCGATGCCGTCGAAACGATCCGTGCGCAAGCGGCTCTGCATGGGAGTAGCGGCACCCCCGTCGTGTTTACGAGCCACCCCTGCCCCGCCCTCAATGCCGATCGCGATCAGCTCGTGCAGCTGATCAGCAACTTGATACAAAACGGGCAGTACGCCGCGGAGTCGCGACCGATGCGCGACGGCAGCACGCCCCAAGTCAGCGTCGACGTGCGACCGTCCGGCGCCGACAAGATACGGATCGTGGTCAGTGACAACGGGCCGGGGTTGGCGCCGGAGATGCGCGACCGCTTGTTCGAGCCGTACGCGACGAACAAGCCGGGCGGTACCGGACTCGGCTTGGCCATCGCACAACGCATCGCGATCGAACACGGCGGTGAAATTGCTTACACGGAGAGCCCGGGCGGCGGCGCCACCTTCAGCGTGGAACTGCCGTTTTCCGGCCCCAGCCTGCTGCAAGAAGCACCAGTGAGCGAAGACTGAGCGAATCAGACGGGGAAGGAATCGCCATGACCTGTGTATACTTAGGCGTGGCTTACCGCACCGTCCCCGTTGGCGTTTTTGGCTTGATGATGTTGGCGTCGAGCGCCTGCACGATCACCGTTCATTCCGGGCCCAACTCACCGGCAACGCAAGGCGGCTATGCGCCAGCGCCGGCGCCGCCCGCGCCGCCCGCAACGGTGTACGTTCCCGCGCCCGCCAACCCGCCCGCGCGCACGCCCGCGGCGCCCGTGGTCGTGCGCCCGCAAACGCCGCCGCCCACGCCCACGCCGGTTGCGCGCCCGACCACGCCGGGCGGCCCGGGCTCGGTCTATCGCCCGCCTACAGCGGCGCCTGCGCCCACCACGGGCACGCCTGCGTTCCCCGCCACCCCGCGCCCACCCGCAACCCCGACCACCCCGCCCGCCACGACGACGCCACCGGCGACCACGCCGCCCAGCACGCCGCCTGCGACCACGCCGCCCAGCACGTCCAGCCCCGCGCCAACTCCCCAAAGCCCCGTTCGCAGACCGGGCGACCCGCGCGCCGTCAAAAAGCCGCAAGCCACGCCGCCGGTTAAATAAGCGACGCGCCCGCGCCGGGCGGAGCCGAAACCCGCGGTCGTGGTGTAGGCCCGCGGGAGTAGTGTTAGGCTCTTAGTCTTCCGCTCATCCGGGGACTCAGCCGCACGCAATGATCCGCATCTCACCGCGTCAGCTCATCATCATCGCCATCCTCGGAGGCATCGCGCTCCTGGCGGCGATCTTGGAAAAGTTCTTGCCCGCGAACACCGGCACTTGGCTGGTCGTCATCGCCGCGGCAATCGCTGTGTTGAGTTCGCAGTCCGACAGCGCGTCCCCCGAGCTGCTCGACTCCCTCCGCTCCGCCGTGCGCCGTGTGCTCGACGGCAAGAAGCCGGACGTGCCCGCGGGCGCGACGATCGGCGTGGTTCAGATTTTCCAGGAGCTGCAAGAAGCGCACGAGACCTTCACGGAGCTCAGCGCGCGCAGCAACCGCAACGAGAACGAGCTGCAAGAGGCGGCCGCGTCGCTCTCCAGCGCCGTGCGTACGCTGACCGAAGGCGTCGCTGCCCAGCTCAATGCCAGTGACGAGAGCGCCCGCTACGTCAAAGAAGTCACCAATTCTTTACGCGAAATCGCGCAAAACGTCGAAGTGCTGGCAGCCAGCGCCGAAGAGTCCAGCTCTTCCGTCCTGGAAATGACGGCCACCAACGAGCAAGTGGGCGGCAACATCCTCGAGCTGGCGGCCAGCGTGCGCGAGACCGTGGCCTCGATCGAGGAGATGGCCTACTCCATCAAAGAAGTCGCCAAAAACGTCGATGCGCTCTCGCTCACCGCCGAGGAAACGTCCTCGAGCATGAACGAGATGGACGTATCCATCGACCAGGTTCAGTCCAACGCCAACGAGACGGCGCGTCTGTCCGAAGAAGTGGCACAAGACGCCGAGCGCGGCGCAGAAGCGATTCTGAAGACGATCGGCGAAATTTACCGCATCAAAGAGAGCAGCCAAGAAGCGGTGGCCGTGATCTCTAACCTCGGTTCGCGCATCGACGCCATCGGTCAGATCTTGAACGTGATCGATGACGTCGCCGAGCAGACCAATTTGCTGGCCCTGAACGCCGCCATCATCGCGGCGCAAGCCGGCGAGCACGGCAAGGGCTTCGCCGTCGTCGCCGACGAGATCAAAGACTTGGCCGAACGCGCGGGCGCCAGCACCAAGGAAATCGCCGATCTAATCAAGACGATTCAGGCCGAGTCCAAGAACGCCATTCAAGCCGTCGAACGCGGCGCGCAAAACGTCGACCGCGGCGTAGAAGTGTCGAACGAGGCCGAGCGCGCGCTGAAGAAGATTTTGGAGAGCTCGCAGAAGAGCACCAACATGGTGCGCGCCATCGCCCGCGCGACGGTCGAGCAGGCCAAGGGCAGCAAACAAGTGACGGACGCCATCGGCCGCATCGCCGCCACCGTGCAGCAAATCGCCGCCGCCACCGCGCAGCAAGCGCGCGGCTCCGAGCTGATCATGAAGAGCGGCGAGAAGATGCGCACCATCTCCCAGCAGGTGGAACGCTCGAGCCAAGAGCAGTCGCGCGGCAGCCGGCAAATCACGCAGTCGATCGAGACCATCAACCAATTGGTCAATCAGCTCAACTCCGCGCAACGCACGCAGTCACGCGGCTCGGAACGCGCGCTCACCGCGGCCACGCAAATCGAAGAAGCCGCGCGCCGCCAAGACACGGCCCTGCGCGAGCTGATCAGCAGCACCGAGCGGATGAAAAAGTCGGTCGCGTGAAGGTCGCTCGCGGCGCAGGCCGCGACTGATTCGCCAGGGGACCGTGTGCCGGGATGTGCCAGGGCGGCGACCGGAGGTGTGGAACGCGTTGGAAAGACGCAAAAAGGGTTTCGGAGATTAGCGGCATACCGTTTGCTCTGATTACCCCCATGTTGCGAACCCAATCGCGCGGCACGGCGCTCTCGGCCCACGCAGCCGTGCTCCGCTCCACCCTGCTGCTCTCACTCGGCCTCTCGCCGCTCGGCTGTGGGGGTACGGTGGTGAGCTCGAGCGACTCGCAGGGCGGTTCGGTCGATGCCGGCGGTGCAGGGCCTATTGGCGGTGCGAATCCAACCGGCGGCACGAGTCCAACCGGCGGCACGGGTCCAACGATGGTCTGCGCCAACCCCATGGTGGACCCGCTGACCCTGTTCATCTCTTGCGACCACGGCCTCGTGCACCGCGCCGACGCCCGAGTCTGCACGTTCGCTCCCCCGCAAGGTGCGGGTGGCGCCGCGGGTGCGGGTGGCGGTGGCTCCGGGGTGGCGGGTGCGGGCGCCGTGTTCAGTCCGTGCACAGCCGATGCGGAGTGCGCCTTCTTGTCCTACGGCTATTGCGACAAGAAGGTCCTATTCGGATCTCCCAGATGTCGATCGGGCTGCAGCACCGACAGCGAGTGCGACTACGGCGGAGTGTGCGCTTGCTCTGACACAGGAGTGGTCCCCGGAGTCTGCATTTCCGCGACGTGCCGCGTGGACGCGGACTGTGCGACCGGTTCGATGTGTGCTCAATGGATAGAGCCATGCGGCACCGTCATGTTCACCTGTACGAGCCCCGAAGACGAATGCCGCAGCTCCCGTGACTGCGGGGGCGGGCTGCAATGCTACGGCCCGGGCGACCATCTCGCGTGCGTCAGCGTGGCTTGTGGTCGGCCATTCCTGATCGCCGAAGAGCCCCGCATGGCCGCGATCGAGACGCGCGCAGATTGGCTCGATGCAACCCTCACGCCGAATCTGAGCGGACTCACGCCCGTGCAGCGCGCGGAGCTCGCCGCGCATTGGGCGCACCTCGGGCAAATGGAGCACGCCTCGATCGCGGCGTTCGCGCGCTTTCAATTGCAGCTCTTGTCGCTCGGCGCACCGAGCAAATTGGTCGAAGCTTGTAATCGCGCGCTCGCGGACGAGACCGCGCATACGCGTGCTTGCTTCGCACTTGCGAGCAGCTATGGCGGCGTGGCCGTGGGCCCCGCGCGGCTCCATATCGAGCACTGTTTCGAAGACACGAGCCTCAGCGCGATCGCCAAGCTCGTACTGCGTGAAGGCTGCATCGGCGAGACCGCAGCTGCGCTCGAAGCGCTGAGCGCGGCGGAAGCGGCGTCGGATCCCGCCGTGAGGCGTGCGCTCACGGGCATCGCCCGCGATGAACTCCGGCACGCGGCATTGGCGTTCGAGTTCCTACGCTGGGCGCTGGCGCAATCGTCCGACGAAGCTCGCCATGAGCTCGCTCGCGAGAGCGCGCGACAACTCGCCGACTTCGAGCGTGCAGGTCGCGAAGTAGGCAACACAATCACGGACAGCGCGCTCACCGCACACGGCCTGCTCGCGGGCAACGCGCTGCGCGCGACTCACCGGGCTGCCGTGCGCGAGGTGACTCAGCCGCTGCTCACCGCATTGTTCGGTGCAGAGCCGGGTCGCGCGATCGACGCGCCCGAGGGGTGTGCCGGGTTGTGCCACGGCGAGCTCGATTCGTAGCGGAATATCCGGTAAACCTCGCGTCTCCACCCGGGCACGAGGCTTGCGTATAGCCCGCCAGAGGTCAGCCATGTCCCGAACGCAACTATCGCGAACCCCGCTCTCCAAACAGACAAGCGTCCTGCGCACATCGTTGCTGTTGTCGCTCGGGCTTGCTCCCCTGGCGTGCGGGGGCACGGTCATCAGCGCATCCGACGGTGAAGGCGGTGGCACGAGCCAAGCCGGCGCGCCGTCGTACGGAGGCAGTGAGCCTGTCGCCGGAGCTCCGCAAATCGCGGGCGCGCCTTCTTATGGGGGTTCCATCGCCCTCGGGGGCGCGGGGCCGACGGGCGGGGCCACATCGGTGATGGCCTGCGCGCTCCCCGAGTTCGATTCGGTCACCAAACTCATTACGTGCGCCAATGGTCTCCGGCACCGCGCGCAAGCGCTGGCCTGTGCGTACATCAAGCCTCCGCCGACCGGTGCAGGGGGCGAAGGCGGCGCCGCGGGTGATGGTAGCGGCGGTGAGGCAGGCTCGGTCGAGTTCAGCAGCTGTCAGACGAACGCTGACTGCGCTTCCTTGCCGCGCGGCTACTGCGAGAACGGCGGCGGCGGGTTCGAAGCTCCCGTCTGCCGGTCCGGCTGCTTGGATGATGGCGACTGCGGCATCAGACAGATCTGCGCTTGCGACGGCATTACGCCCGGTCGCTGTGTGAGCGCGGGCTGCGCGGTCGACAGTGACTGCGGGCCGAACGCTTTTTGCGCGGAGGTCGGCGCCGTGTGCGGAGCGTCCTCGTTCCAGTGCACTTCCCCGCTCGACGAGTGCATCACCTCGGGTGATTGCGGTCCGAAGGGCGGCGGCACTTGTGCATTCAATGGCACCAATCGCGCTTGCAACAACGCGGTCTGCGGACGCCCGTTCTTGGTCGACGAAACCCCGCGCATGGCCGCAATCGAAACGCGCGCCGATTGGCTCGATGCGTCGCTCACGCCCAACACGAGCGGGCTCACGCCCGTGCAGCGCGCGCAACTCGCCGCGCACTGGGCGCGCCTCGGCCAGCTGGAGCACGCTTCGATAGCGGCCTTCGCCCGCTTCAATCTGCAGCTCTTGTCACTCGGCGCTCCGAGTGACCTGGTCGAAGCGTGTAACCGCGCGCTCGCAGACGAGACCGCGCACGCGCGCAGCTGCTTCGCGCTGGCCAGCGCTTACGGGGGCACCGCGGTTGGCCCCGCGCGGCTCGATATCGAGCATTGCTTCGAAGACACGAGCCTCCTCGCGATCGCCAAACTCGTGCTCCGTGAGGGCTGCATCGGCGAGACCGCGGCCTCGCTCGAGGCCCTCGCCGCCGCCGAAGTCGCCCGTGACCCCGCGGTGAAGCGAACCCTCAGCCGCATCGCGCGTGATGAACTCACGCACGCCGAGCTGGCGTTCAAGTTCCTGCGTTGGGCGCTTTCCCTTTCGTCCGCGGACGAACGCCATGAATTGGCGCGAGAAGCAGCCCGGCAGCTCGCAGATTTCGAGAGTGAAGCGCGCAACGCGGACCGCTCGCCCACCGACGACCAACTCGCCGCCCACGGCTCGGTCGCGGGTGAAGCATTGCGCGCGATTCACTTGGCCGCGGTTCGAGACGTCACGCGGCCGCTGCTCGCGACCTTGTTCGACATCGACACGCCGAGCCCGACGCACTGAGGGAGCGCGGGCGCGGCGCAGTCAGCGCAGGCTTGCGCCGCAGCGAGCCGAGCTCGGCGTGCTCGCAACCACGGAGTAATCACCGACTTCGAGCTCGAAGGGCAGCGCCACGCGGCCGTCATACTTGCCGTTTCGGTCGGTCGAGAGCGCGCCCAGCCAGTGCTCGGCGCCGGACTTGTCGCGCAGCGCGATGTCCACGCGGGCGTTCGCACACACGCCTTGATCGCTGCGCGCCGAGCCGCTGACGTGGAAGCGCGCGCCACGACGCAACTCGCGATCGTCGCTGTTGATCGCCACTTCATTTCGGGATTGGGGGTCGTCGCGCGGCGTAGCCGGCTCGGGCGTACCAGAAGGCGCAGCGACGACCGTGCGCGGCGCCCTCGCGCTCGGCGGCGCTCCGCTCGGCGCGGCTCCCGGTGAACCGGATCGCGTGCCACCCGAGTTCGCCGCTTGCGTCGTCAGCGACTCACCCGCCTCACTGCCCGGCGGCCATTGGTACGGATCTGCGGGCGGCTGATGCTGATGCTCGCTCGAGTGCTGCTCGTAGTCGAGGTGGCTGGCGGCTCCGCCCAAATCCACACGGTGCCACTGCAAGCCGTCCGACACTTCGACCCACGCGTGCGCCTCGTTGCGCACCAAGCGAGCCGGCACACCGAGCGCGAGCGCGCTGACCACGAAGGCGTACGCGCGGTGTCGACAGACGCCCTTCTTCGACAGCGCGAGCTCCGAATACAAAGCGCTGCCCGAGGATGCACGCGGCGCATCATCCGAGGGCGCGAAGGTGCGGAAATAATTGACCAGGGCTCGCACCGCTTCACGCGGGCGCTGAGCCTGCGAGATCCCCACCGTGCTCAGTACGTCGCTCGCGGCGGCGCGCGCCGCCGGTGGCAGCCCCGGCACGCCACGGGCCAACTCCGACCACGCCACTTCCCCGAACTCGGATCCGAATGCGCGCCGCGCGATCGCCAACTCGAGCACCAAGCGCACCCGCTTGCGGGCATCGCCCACGATGAACCAATTGTCCGCGCCGTCACGCTGCAATTCGAAGCGCAACGCGGGCTCCGCGCGCGCCACGAGCACGCGCGTGCCCGGCCCCACGCTGGGAATGCGCACCGGCACACCGGGTACGATATCGACGAACAAGTCTCCGTAGAATTGGTCGTCGTCCGGCCGAGCCTCACCGCCGACTTCGATCGTGCGTAGCTGCTTGTCGTGCACGACCAACTCGAACCCTTCGTCCAAGCCGTCATACGCATACAGCCGCTTGAACGGCGTCACCGCGGGAATGAACGGGTCGTCGTAGCGCACCGCATCCGGCCGCGAAGTATCGCGATCGATGCGGTAGCTGGCGTCGATACTGTCTGGCGTCGCGCTGCCGCCGTACGCTACCTGGCTCGCCGCGGCGTTGGTGCGCGGCTCGTTGGGCGCGGCCAGCACGCCGCTCTTGGTGTCGATCGCGGCCGGCATGGCGCCGTCTTGCGTGGTCGCCCCCATGCGCAGATCATCTGCCGCATCCGGCTCGATGTACTCGTGCAGCACCGGCCCGTCTGCGTGCGCCGGAATCGCAAACGCGAGCACGGCCAGGACGTAGATCTTGGGGCGGAAGCGCATGGTGACCGGGCGAGTGTATCATCGCTTCGGACCAAGGGCGTCGCGCCGCGTCGAACTCCATGAGCGCAGCGAGCGCGGCTGTCGCAGCCAGGCCGTGACAGACGGTCAGCGGGGTACGCTGCCGCACGTCGGTGTCGAACTCGCGCTCTCGGCCATCTACGCAGACGCCGGGCTGTAGACCCCGAATTTCATCTGAAACCGCTCCCCCCCAGGTGCACGATGCATGCCGACGCGGCATCGCTCCGATCCGCAGTGAAATCCCCCGACCGGCAACGTGACCGGACGCGGTCGGTGACCGGACACTAGTGTCCGGTCCTCGAGGTCGGACAGGGGGCTGAGGCCTCATTTCGATGGCTTCCGCCCGGCGCTTACGCCAGCGTGTGAATGGTGAGGCGCGTGCTGTGGCCCCTGTTGCTGACTACCCTCTCGGGCTGCGTGATCGGTCGCTCCGCACGACCGTCACTCACCGAGTCGGCGCAAGGCCCCCTGGCAGAGCCCGTCACGGGAAGCCCGGTCGTACCGCAGACCTCACCGGAAGAGGGCGAGGCGCCGCCCAACAAGCCCAAGCCCGGCGCCACCTGGGTGCACGGGTACTGGCATTGGGACGGCGTTCGCTACGTTTGGCAGCGGGGCCGTTGGCAAGAAGCGGCTGGCCCCTGACGTCACTCAGTAGATGTGGACGCCGACCAAGTGCAGGTAGCCGTGCTTCATCAACCGAACGCGCACGTAGCGGCCGCGGATCGGATTGAACTCCGCCTCCCAGGTGGTGAACATGCCCTCGTGGCGCGAGGCGCGCTTCCAGCGCTTTTGATCCGTGCTGATCTCGATGATGAGTGGGTCGGCTCGGTCGGCACAACAATCCGCGCGGTTCTCCACCCGGACTTTGTGGACACTTTGGACGGTGCCCAGGTCGAACTCGACCCACGGGTTCGATTCTTCGGCGGTGTGAAAGAAGAAGCTGGGGCTCTCGGCGCATTGCTGGGCGGGAGAGGTGCAACCGGCGCCGTCGTTCCGGGAGCTCGCGCGCCACGCTTTACCGGCGCTGAGCTCTGCGCGTGATTCGAGCACCTTCTTGATCGCGGCCGGGGTCAAGGCCACACACAACGCGAACACGCCGAGCAGAGCCAAACGCCAAGCACGCCGCAGGTAGATGCCGTCGAGTGTGCTCGAACGCTGGGCGATCTTCACCAACAGGGCTCGGGCGACGCTCCGGAGCTCTTTGAGCAGCGCGGTCTGCTCTGCCGGGGTCTGCTCGGCAAAGTAAACGAACGAACCCGAGCGCAACGCGCGGCGCAGTCCTTCGACCCGCGCTTCACCGGTTGCGGCTTTCACGAGCACTTCTTCGTCGAGGCGAGCCCAGACGCGTTCGCCGTCGTCCGGTTGGAATGTCGGATCCGCCTGGGCGAGCAACGCGCACAGCGACCAATAGCTCGCTTGCCGATACATCTCGCATGCGCTGCCGTCCGACCGTAGCTCGCTGGGCTCACCCGAGCCGAGCATGTTTTCGGCCAACTCGGCACTTGCGCGCGCGCGCTGCGCGAACACCGACTCTCGCTCGCTCGGCTCCGGCCATGCCTGACGCGCTTTCGCCAATGCGGGGCCGCACCAAAACCAATCGCGAATCCGCTTCAGCGGAGCCCCCTTACTGGTTGTCGTCGCCGGTCTCTCGTGTTGCTCAGTTTGCGGTTCGCCAGTAGTCACGACCGAGACGCAAGCAGACTGTCAGCCGAGGGTCAATCGGAACTCGCGATCGATATGCGGCATTGACACGGCGGACTCGGCGCTCCCGACGCGAGTCCGCCCAACGCCCAAACGCGGGCGCGGCGTCGGCGGCTCGGAGCGCCGGAAGCGAGCCGTGCTGCTGGGCCTGCTTGCTCTCGCTCAGTAAGGCCGAAGCGTTTCGTCCATGCCCGCGCGGTACCAGGTGCGGCCGGGGTAGTGCTTACGGACGCAGGCTTCGTCGGCCTTGCTGTGGCGGATCAAGAACAAGACGTCCGGGTTCGGATCGGTCGGCGAGTTCTGCGACATGTTGGTTTCGGTTTCCGTCGTTTGACCCTGAATGATCATCACGACCGCGTTCTTCAGGCCCATTTTCTTGGCACCTCGAAACGGCGCGGTGGCGAATTTATATTCGCGCTCGGCGACCGGGTACAGCAGCGGGGCAATGCGCACGACACCGTAAACGACGGCGGCGGCCACCGACAACGAGCCCAGCAACGACCAGAGCCAGGCACTCGGCGCCATGAACTTGCGGAACGAGAGCTTGGCGAAGAGCGGGGCCAGAAGGGCCGCACCACCCGAGGCCATCGCCACGACCAACGGCAGGTGGTAGCGCGGACCGAGGCCGTCATCTACCCCGCGTCCGAACTCGACGAAGAAGTAGAAGCCGAGCAGCACGCCGCCTCCGACGAGCAGCATGAAGGCCACGCGCCGCTCACGACCCCCCAGCGCGCGAATCAGCCCGGCGATGCCCAGAGCAGGGGCTGCGGGCCACCAACAGTACGCGCCCGTTGCGAGCGGCACGCCATACTTCCACTCCCAGGGCCGCGGCCAGCTGAGCTTGAATTTGGCCTCACCGTGAATGCTCGGCGCAAGCTTGTAGGCCGTCTGGAACCACTCGCCGAGCTGCAAACGGAGGATAACGAGGGTCAGCCCACCGAACACGGCAAAACCAATCGCCGTGCCCGCCCACGCGCGCCAGCCGATCCGACGGCGGAAGGCGAGCCAGCAGAAGTAGGCGAAGATCCCTACGCCCAAGGTGGCGCCGTCGGTCGGGCGTGTTGCCAGCATGAGCGACGCGGCAGTGCCCAGCCCGAGCCCAGACAACCATGTGCGGGTCCCGCTAATCTTGGCTTCGGATAGAACGCATAAGCTTTCGATCGCCCACACGAAGCAGCCGCACACCATGGTGTGCGAAAAGCGCGAGGCGCCGTTCAAAAGCATGCTCGGACCGAGCACCGCACACAGCGGGCCGAGCACGCTCGCGATGGCCACTATCTTCTGTGAGCTCTCCGCGGTCGAACCAAGGCCCTCTGCCAATCGTCGTGAAAGGCGCCCGATGCCGACCGCGGTGATGCCCGCCATCACCGGCCCCGCGAGCGAGACCAATCCCAGGCGGGAGAACGGAGCCATGAACAGCGGCCAGCCCGGCGTGTATTGGGAGAACACGCGGCCTTCGTGCTTGAATACCCAATAGTTCTCGAACATCGACGCGCACGGCGGGACAGAGCCGTACGCGCGCAAGTGACCGTAGACGTCGGCCTGATAGGTATAGGCGATTTCATCGCCGTTGTAGACGAGGCTGCCGAACACGAAGTGGGTGATCGAGAACGCGAGCCCCACGGTCAGGAAGAACACAATTACTTCCTGCACGACGAAGGAGCGCCGCATCGGCGGGCCCGCCTCGTCGCTGGAAAGCGCGGAGGGCGGCGCAGCGCACAGCAGGTGAACCCCAACCAGCAGTCCGCACCAGAAAAGGTGCAGGAACATCAGCTCGAAGTCCGATTGCCGCAAGTGCAGAGCGAGCGAGAGCAGCCCCACCTGACCGAGCACGGCCAGCGCTTTGAACCAAGGTGCTCGTTGCCCTAGAAACACAGCGAGCGTGGCCAGCGTGGCCGACAGCTGCAGCAAGAACA
>Ga0247740_1001030_pt1 | contig 12259 bp, 10 predicted proteins | sample UWRJL148409B2_FD_180942 | JGI IMG/M metagenome (GOLD analysis project Ga0247740, IMG submission 180942) | Plant litter microbial communities from Arlington Agricultural Research Station in Wisconsin, United States - UWRJ-L148-409B-2 | ecosystem: Environmental > Terrestrial > Plant litter >...
GCAGCGCGCGTGTTGTCGGAGCTCTTGGAGCGCGAGGGGCGGAGCGGTGAGCTGGCCGTGCTCTTGACCAGCCAGATCGACCAAGCCAAAGATGCGCGAGACGTGCCCGCGATCGTGCAGCTGACGCTGCGCTTGGTCGCCACGCTCGAACAAGAAGAGCGTGTGACGGAGGCGCTCGACGCTTGTCGCGCCGCGCTCGAGTGGGATCCCTCCCAGCAAGACTTGCTCGAAGGCGTGTTGCGCCTAGCCGAAGCGACGGGCGACGCGCTCGCGGTTTGCGATGCGCTCGAAGGCTTGCTGCGCGCGGCTCGAGGAGAAAAGGCGGCCGAGCTGGCCCGCAAATTGTCGGCAATGCGCGAAGATCTGGGCGATCCCGAAGGTGCCGAGCGGGCGCTGACGATGGGCTTCGAGGCCTACCCACGGGACTCCGCCCTGCGCGACTTGCTCGTGGTGCGCTACTCCGAACGCGAGGACTTTGCGCGCGTGGCCGAGCTCTTGAGTCGGGCGCTGCGTGAACGGCCCGATGAACGCAAGCTGCTCGAACGGCTGGTGGAAGCGCATCGCGCGGCGCAGAACCCCGAGGCCGCGCTGAGCGTGGTCGAAGAGCTATTGCGCGCCGACCCAGAGAGCGTGGAGTTGCAACGCAAGCGCGCGACCGTCCTCGGTGATCTGGGGCGTGACGCGGAAGCCGTGATCGCCTTCGAGCGCGCCTATGCGGCTGACCCGAGCGCGGTCACCGAGCTGATCGAGTCGATCGAGCGCGCGATCGTGCGCGCCGAGCCGAGCGAAGAGGCGCGCCTGACGCTGCGCTTGGTCGAGGTCTTCGAGAGCTCCGGTGATCTGCCGGGCGCGCGCGCTCGACTAGCCGAATTCGTCCGGGAAAATCCCGCTGATCTCGCCGCTTTGCGGCGCTTGGCCTCGCTCGAGTCGCGCACCGGCAACATCCAGGGCGCGCTCGAGACGCTGTCCCGTTTGGTCGAAGTCGAGCAGGGCGAAGCGTTGATCGAAACCGCGCTCCGCTACAGCGAAGCCTGCGAGCTGGCCGGCAAGCTCGCGGACTCGCGCCCTGCGCTCGAGCGAGCGCTGTCGGAAAACCACCTGCATCCGGAGCTTCGGCAGCGATTGGCGGCGGTGTACGACGCGCTCGGGGCGCGGCGCGAGCTGGCCGACCTGCTCTTGGAGGACGCGGGGAACGAACCCGACCCGGCGTTGCGCGTGGCAAATTTGCTGCGCGTGGGCACGCTGCTCTTGGCGCCCGAGGGCGACCCCGTGGCCGCGGTCGAGGTGCTCGAGTCGGCGCGCCAAGCCAACCCCGACAGCGTCGAGGTGGTGGTGCTGCTCGCGCGCGCCTACGCCGCAGCGCGCCGCGCCGACGAGGCCCTAGCGCTGCTCAACTCGATTGCCGACGCCAACAAGGGGCGTCGCACCAAGGCCCTCGGTGGGATCTTCTCGACGATGGCTCAGATCCACTTGGATGAGGGCTACCTCACGGACGCGTTGGGCGCCCTGGGCAAGGCCTTCGAGCTCGACCCAAAGAACGGCGAGCTGGCAATGCGGCTTGGCCAATTGGCGGTCGAGATCGACGAGGACGACATCGCACAACGGGCCTTCCGCGCGGTCGCCATCATGAAGCCGCCAAGCCCCGGTACATCCGACGGCGCACCCGTCGAAGCCAAGGCGGACGCCAACTACTACCTGGCGATTTTGGCCAGGAAATCCGGCGATCCGCGCAAGGCGAAGGTGCTCGTGGCCAAAGCCTTGGCCGAGAAGGCAGATCATGCCGCCGCGCGCGAGCTGCTCGCCGAGCTGTCCACAGAACGCGCTTGACCCCGCGTCCCCAGTTTGAGTTAAGTGCCGCCAACATGCAGCGAACGAAGCGCCTCACCAAACGCGAACGCAAAGAACTGTCGCCAGGCCCGAGCGGTCAGCAGCAGGCTCACATTCACTGCATCGCCTGCGGCCGTCACCTCGATCCGCAAGAGTTCACCGCGGATCCGCCCACGGCCAAGCAATTGATCTGCGAGCACCAATCGCGCTTTCCCGCGTGCGTCGATTGCGACGTCCTCGCGCGGACGTTGATCGCCGAACACGATCGCACCGGCAAGCCGGTGTCCCAAGCGGCCGCCTGGCACTGAGCGCGTCGCGGCGGTGAGCCGGCTCTCGCGTTCAGCGTAGCTGCTCGCGCGGGCGCTACTTGCGTGCGACGCGAGCGGCTCGCTCGCCGTCGGCTTTGTTCTTGTTCTTCTTGTTCTTGTCACCGCGGTCGAGCCACGCGAGCGCTTGGTGATAGAGCTCGGGTTTGCGGTCGAGTGCGAGCTCGTGCCCCATGTCACCCGGGGTGATCACGCGCGTGTCGACGCCGGCCCTGGCGAGCCAGTCCTCCACTTGGTGGGTACCGTCGATCACGCCGTCGTGCTCACCCGTGATGAGAAACACGCGCCGCACACGCTCTTTTGCGGTTTGTAGCGCCTCGAGGCCGGGGCCGCCCCAGTAGCGATCGGTGGCCGCCAAAATTAGCCAGCGATTGAACACGTGGGGTTCGCGCACGCCGACGTTCATCGCCGCGTAGGCGCCCTCGCTGAAGCCGATCAGCGTGTTGCCGTACAGTTGCACCCGACGCCCGTACTTTTTGCGCAGGACTTGGATGGCCGACATCGTCGCGGTGTGAGCCGAGGGCCAATTGTTGTCCCAAGCGCGACCGTCACCGTAGGCAGCGGGGCCGCTCGGACACACGAGCCAGCCGAGGCGGCGCGCAACCGGCGCCCAGCGCTGGCAGTCTTTCTCGGGGTGTCCGCCGCGACCGTGCAAATAAATCAGGATTGGCCGCATGCCGTGCCGACCCGGCCCGGTGGGCTCGAAGTAGTATGCGGGGGATGCACCCGGAGGGGTAACCATGTGCATGCCGCCGGCCAGCAGGGTGTCGGTCTTGTCGATTGATTCTCGGCTCTTGGCGTCGACGGGACCGGGCGAGGCACTCTCCCGCGGATCGGTGTCGCTGTCCTCGCCGACGACCGCGTCCTTACCGTCGGGGATGCGTAGCTTGAAGCCGACCTTCAACGGCGCGCGGCGTTGCAGGCCGTTGGCCTCGCACAACGCCGCGATCGTCACGTTGTAGCGGTCGGCGATTTTGCCCAGGGTTTGCCCCGAGGCGACGACATGCGTTTCGGCTTGGGCGGGCAGCGCGACCAGCAGCAGCGCCGCGCACACGAAACGAATCAGGAAACGCATCACCACCGGCGTATCACAACTTCACGGAAACGCAGAAAGGACTCACTGCGTCGCGAGTCGGTCGTTCGGCCGTTCGGCCACTCAACGAGTCAGCTCCACGCCCGTCGCGACCAAGCGCAGCTCATTAGCGCTGCCATCGGCATTCTTGCGCGGGAATTGGCCGCCCTCACTCTCGAGGTGCGCCACGCGATCGGGAGCCAGCGTGTTCACGCCGAGTGTGCCTTGAACCTTGGCTTTGGCGCCGGCGGAGTCCGTAGGCACGAAGAAGCCGTAGTCTTTGAAGGTGACGCGGCATCCCGGCAGCTTCGGATCGCTACTCTCGGCGACCTCCATCCAACAGCCACGGCGGGTGCAGGCGCTGCGCACTTGGCCTTCGACGATAATGGTCTGGTCGCGAAAGCGCTCGGGGTTCGCGAGCACGTCAGTCAGCGCAAGCTCGGGGCCAGCGCTGATTGGCGCGCCGAACGCCTTGGCGACACCGGGGGAGCCAGACGCGCTGGCCGCCGGCGCAGCCACCGACGCCACGCTCGGAACCAGGCTTGCCTCCCGCGGGCGCGTTTCACAACCCAGGAACGTAGCGAGCGAGAGCGCGACACCAATGCGGAACAGGGCAGGGACCATGAGGGCCTCCATGATAGCCGATTTCGCTGTCAACGCCCGGCCCGACGGGCCGCGACGTTCAGCGGCTTGCCCGCGGTCCGCGCAGGATGGGCCGGAGCCGAGGGGCGGCGAGCGTGCGGATCCGCGCGCGGTCGAGCTTGCCGGAGCCGAGCCGCGGTAGCGATTCGAATACGCACAACGCGCGCGGTTGCTTGAACGAGGCAAGGCGTTGATCGAGCTCAGCGAACAACGAGCGTTCATTCAGAGAGACGCCCGCGCTCAGCTCGAGCGCCACGGACACCTGTTCGCCGAACTCTGGATCCGAGACGCCGAACACGACCGCCGCCTCGATACCTGGGCAAGCGAGCAACGCATGCTCCACCTCGCTCGGGTCCACGTTTTCACCACCGGTGATGATCAACTCGCTATTGCGACCGAACACGAACAAGCCGAGCTCGGGGTCGAACTCCCCGCGGTCGCCGGTGTGAAAAAAACCTTGTTCGTCGAAGGTCGTGGCGGCGCCTACGTAGCCGCTGAAGAGCGTCGGCCCTCGCACTTGGATCAGGCCGTCGACGATGCGCAGTGCGACGCCATCGAGTGGGAAGCCAACGCCGACCACGCCATTTTTCAACGGCGCCGTGAGCGGCGGGGGGAACGCGAGGGTGCTCACCTGGGAACACGTCTCGGTCATGCCGTAGCTCGTCAACACCGGGAGCGAGCGCTCGCGGGCGGCGGCGAACAACTCGGCCGAGCACGCTTGGCCGCCCAGCAAAATCGCCCGCAACGGTGCGTGGGCGGCGAGCGCCGGGGACTTGCGCAGTAGCCGCGCGAGCACGGCGGGCACCAAGGACAGCAAGCTGATGCGCTCGTCGATCAAGCATTGCGCGAGCTCGGGCACGGAGCCGAGCAGCCCGCCGCTGCCGGCTCGAAAGGCAACGCAGCAGCGGCGGGCGGCCAAGCACCTCGTGACCACCGACAGTCCGCCGACGTGCGAGAGCGGCAAGCACAGCAGCGCGCGATCGCTGGCTCGAGGCGGCACGCGCTGGGCGTCGGCGCGGGCCAGCGCCAAGAACGCGCGCCGGCTCAGCTCGACCAACTTGGGGCCCCCGGTTGAACCAGAGCTCGGCACCAACGCTAGCGCGTGACCTTCGGGCACCCTCGGCCAAGCCCAACCCTTCGGCTCCTGCTCGACCGCGGGACCACTCTGACTCGGATCAACCGTGAGCTGGGCCCCACTCTCCCCGACCAGGTACTCGCGTTCGGGGGCGGTGAGCCGCGGGTGCAACGGTAAGAGCGGCACGCCCAGCTCGAAGCACAGATACAAATACTCGAACATTGCGGGGCTGCCATCGACGAGCAGCGCCACGGGCCGCCGGTCGAGTGGTTGCACGCCGAGCGTATCGAACTCGGCGCGGCGTGCGCGCACGCGTTCGGCCAAGGCGCCAAACGTCGAGCGTTCTCCGTCGCAGACCAACGCTTCGGCGTGCGGAGACTCACGCGCCGCCGCGAAAATCGAAAGACTCACGCGCGCGCCCCTTCGAGTTCTACGCCCAGGCCGGGCTCGGACCAAGCGTGGATCTCGCTGCCGGAGAAGAACGGCAGACCAGGTGCGTCGAGCCGCGCGCCTTCCAAGTCGAGGCCGTGGGCGTGGCTTTCGGATCCCAGGCTCAGCGCCAGAGCGGCGCACAGCGCGAGCCCGAGCGGGCCCTCGAAGGCATGCGAAAACACGACCGGCACCGAGGCGGCCTGCGCGGCCTCGGCCAAGGCAAAACAGGCGGAGATGCCGCCGATCAACGTCGGTTTCAAAATCGCGGCGCGGTCACCCGGCTCCGGCCGCGCACCTGATGCCAGTGATTCATCGCGCGCCAGCGGCAAGCCGAGAGCGCGCAATTCTGGCCAGGCGTGCGCTGCGCAGGGTTCCTCGATGAACTCGAGTTGGCAGGCCGCGAAGCGGGGCAAGTAAACCTTCGCGTCACTGAGACTCAGACTCTGATTGGCGTCCAGCCGCAAGCGCGCGCCCGGCCCGAGCACGGCGCGCAATTGCCGCACGGTCTCTAGCTCGCGCTCCAACTTAGCCGCGCGGCCGATTTTGAACTTGAACGTCGTGAGCCCGCGGTCACGCGCCGCGAGGGCCTGCTGCAACGCAGCCTCGGGCTCGCCCATGATCAGCGCGGACAAAGATCTGGCGCGGGGCTCGTTGCCGTTCGTCGTGAGCAACGCCCAAGCGGGTACGCGCGCCGCACGCGCCCACAAATCGAGCAACGCGCATTCGAGCGCCGCGCGCGCCGCGGGCAGATTTGGGGGTATTCGCGCGCTGGCGCGGCGCAGCTCACCGATCAGGTCCTGGTTCGGCTGCCAATTCGCAGAAACGTCGCGTAGATCGAGCGCTCTCAGCGCCTGTTCGCCGTCGGCTACGTTGTCCGGGCTGAAACCGGGGAGCGGCGCCGCCTCGCCGCGCCCCAGGTGGCCATCATCACCCCGAAGAGTGATGATACAGCTCGCGCGCTCGGCCCACTGGTGGCGCGCATTGTGCGCCGGGCGAGACAAGGTCCGCGCAGTGGAAACCACTGACACGGACAGCGTCACGGGGCGCTCACGAGCCCCAAATGGGCGAGCACCCCACGCACACTCAACCCGAGCGCAAGCAATAGGCCGAAGATGGCGAGCAGCTTGGCGGTCGCGGCGAGCAACGGATTGAGCGCGCGCCCCTCGGTCGCGCTCACCGCGCGCTCGGTTTTGATCGCCAAGGGGAGCGACAACAGGGGCAAAAGCACTTCCGGTCCGCTGCTGCCACTAATGAGCAAACCCACCGGAGTGAGGTAGCTGACCGCGATCAAGGCTCGATATTGGCCGAGCGCAAAACCGCGTCCGTAGCGCACGGCCAACGTGCGCTTGCCCGCGCCCAGATCGGTCACGCGGTCACGCAGGTTATTCACGACCAAAATCGCCGTTGCCAAGGCGCCGACGGGAATGGCACACGCGACGGCCAAGCCCGGCACGCGCCCGATTTCGACGAGCGCGCTGCCGCACACCGCCACCAGTCCAAAGAAAATGAACACGAACACATCGCCGAGCCCGTGATACCCGAGCGGATACGGCCCGCCCGTGTACGCAATGGCCGAGGCGATCGACGCGCAGCCGATGAGCAAGATCACCGGACCGGCCACGCTGGTCAGGTAGAGACCGATCGCGAGCGCGAGCACGAAGACCAGCCACATGCCGCGGCGCATGCTGCGCGCGCTCAGCAGCCCCGCTTGCACCGCGCGCGTCGGGCCGAGGCGTTCGGCGGTGTCGGCGCCCTTCTCGTAGTCGAACACGTCATTGGCGAAGTTTGCGCCGACCTGCAGGAGCAGCGCGCCGAACAGCGCGGCCACGGCGGGCCCCCACTCCACCTGACCCCGCGCCGACGCGCACGCCGTGCCGACCAACACGGGCGCGGCCGCCGCACTCAACGTTTTCGGGCGGCTGGCGAGCACCCAGGCGCCGAGTGAGCCAGGGCGAACGCTCACGGGCGCGGCGGTGTCGATCGGGGGGGAGGCGTTCATCGTTTCGCTGGAGGTTGGGCCCGAGTTTCCGATCAGGGCAAGCGCTTGAACTTCTTGAAGTTCGGTTTGCGCTTTTCGAGGAACGCGGTTTTGCCCTCTTTGCCCTCTTCGGTCATGTAGTAGAGCAAGGTCGCGTTGCCGGCCAGCTCTTGCAGGCCCGCTTGACCGTCGCAGTCTGCGTTCAGCGCGGACTTCAAGCAACGCAGCGCGAGCGGGCTGTGCTGCAAGATTTCGCGGCACCATTGCACCGTCTCGGCTTCCAAGCTCTCGTACGGAACCACGCGATTGACGAGCCCCATGTCGAGGGCCTGCGTGGCGTCGTACTGGCGGCACAAGAACCAAATCTCGCGCGCCTTCTTCTGACCGACGATGCGCGCCAAGTAAGAGGAGCCATAGCCGCCGTCGAAGCTGCCGACTTTGGGCCCCGTTTGGCCGAAGCGCGCATTGTCGGCGGCGATCGTCAAATCACAGACCAAGTGCAGGATGTGCCCGCCGCCGATGGCGTAGCCGGCGACCATGGCGATCACGGGCTTGGGCAACGTGCGGATTTGGCGCTGCAAATCGAGCACGTTCAAGCGCGCGATGCCGTCTTTGCCGACGTAGCCGCCCTCGCCGCGCACTTTTTGATCCCCGCCGGAGCAGAACGCTTCTTTGCCGGCGCCGGTCAGGATGATCACGCCGATGTCGCTGTCGTCACGGGCGTCGGCGAAGGCGCGCTCCATCTCTTGGATGGTCAGCGGGCGAAACGCGTTCCGCACCTGAGGCCGATTGATTGTGATTTTCGCGATGCCTTCGCTCGACTTCTCGTAGATGATGTCTTCGAAGCTCTGGCTCGCGGTCCATTGGATTTCGCTCATGTCTGGTTTCCTCGTCGGATCACTTCGGTAATGAACTCGGGGCGCTCGAGCAAGAGGTCGTGGCCCGCGGCGTCTACGATCGCTAGTTCGGCGTGCGCGACGCCCTGCGCCATCCGCTCGGCGAGGGCTCGAAATTTCGAGTCCAAGCCGCCCACGACCAGCGTCACGGGGACCGTCAGCTGCGTCAAACGCTCGCTATAGCTGGGCATTTCTGCCAGCCCCGTAACGCTTAGCGAGCGCGCGAGGCCCGCCGGGTCGTGGCTCAGTCGCTCGCTCCGTTTACGCTCGAGCACGGCTTGGTCGAGCGCCACCTGAGAGGCCCACAGGGGTTGGGCTTGCCAAGTTTCGACGAACGCGAGCAAGCCACGCTCGAGCAAGAGCGCACACCAGCGCGCATCCGAAGCGCGGCGGTCGACTCGTTCGGCCTCGGAGTCGAGGCCCGGGTGGCCGCTGATCAGCGTGAGTCGTGAAACACGCGCTGGGTGTCGCAAGGCGAAGCCGAGTGCCAAGCGCGCGCCCAACGAGTACCCCACCACGTGCAGCGTGTCCGCTTCGCGGCTGAGGGCGGCCAAGCGGTCCACTTCGCCCTCGAAGTTCCGCACGTCGGGGCCCGCGCCGGAACCCGCGTGGCCGACCAGTGCGGGCGCGAAGCGACGTATCGCCGGCTCAATCGGTAGAAAATCCCAGCTTCGCGGGCTACCGGTGAAGCCGTGCAGCAAGAGCTCTGCGCTCACGTGATCACCCGGCCGCTCCGCCGCTGGACTCGAGCTCGGCGCGCACACGCCGTTCGGATTCACGCGCGCTGCCCCCGTCGACTACGATTTGCACGATACTCACGCCGGGGTGGGTCGTGGCCTCGCGTAGCGCGCCGCCAATGCTCGCGCGCGCGTCGACCTTCGCGAAGCGATAGCCAAACAGCGCCGCGGCGTGTGACAGCTCCGCGCTGGGCGGCGTGAGCCAATAGCGACTCGCGCCCTCGCGCGCTTCGAGCTGCTCGTAAATCGGCAATTGCTCGAAAATTCGCCCGCCGCCGTTGTCGATCACGACAATCACGAACGGTCCGGTCGCCTCGCGCGCTGCGGCCAAACCGCCCAAGTCATGCATGAAGCTGACGTCGCCCAAGAGCAGCACGGTCGGCTCGCGCCGCAGACTGGCCGCCCCGGCCGCGCCCGAAATCAGGCCGTCGATGCCGTTGGCGCCGCGCTGCGAAAGCACGCTGAGCGTGCGCGAGGAGCACGGAACGTACGCGTCGACCTCACGGATCGGCAAGCTGTTGCCGAGTACGAGCTGACACGGCTCGGGTAGATGCTCGAGCACGCAGCGCACCGCGCAGGCCTCGCTCAGCAGCTCTGTCGGGCGAGCCAACTCTTTTTCGACCGCGACCCACGCTTGGTGATTGGCCTCGCGCCAGGCATGGCGAAAGCGTTCACGCTCGCATTCGTGCTGCAACCCCGCCTGTTGTAAGTGCCGCACGGTGTCATTTGCCGCCGCCGCGGTGCTGGCACCGACGAGCTCGCTCGCGCGGCCATGAGGATCTGGAAAGCCGTGCTCCGCGACCACGAAGCGCTGGCCCTGGAAGCCCGCGTTGAGCCAGCGCTCGTACGCGCCGGAGGTGGGCGTACCGCCGAAGCTGAGCCACAAGTCCGGCGCCAAATGCTCGCGCAAACGGGCCGACCGCAGCAGCCACTCGAAGCCGTCGATGCGCAGCGTGCCGGGTGCTACCTCGTTCAGCCAGCGCACTTGGCTCGTGGCTTCACACAGCAGTGGGTAGCCAGTGACGTCGGCCAAACGAAGCAGGGCGCGCGCGGCTTCGGGGCGATGAGCGGGCTCCGGTCCAACCAGGATCAGCCCGCGCGCCGTCTCCGCGCATGCGCGCGCCAAACGCGTCACGTCGGCGTGCAGCGTCGCGCTCGCGGCTAGCGTTGGACCACGCGTGAGCAAGGCGTCGACGGTCGCACGCAGCTCGAGCGAGAGAGCGTCTTCGCCCGTCACGGGTTCGAGCGGCTTACGCGCGCGCGCGTTCAAGTGCACCGGGCCTGGATTGCCATTTTTCGAGGCGTGCACGGCATGAGACACGCAACGGACGATGCCGGCGAGGGCGCTGGCAGCGGGGTCGGGCGCGCCGAGCTCGAAAAACGCGCGCGCTGAGTCCCCGAACAGTTTGATCTGATCGATCGCTTGCGGCGCGCTCGAGTGTTGCAGCTCGAAGGGGCGATCTGCGGTCAACACCAACACCGGCACGCGCGCGAGAGAAGCTTCGACCAGGGCCGGGTAGTAATTGGCGGCCGCGGTGCCGGAGGTGCACACGAGCAGACTCGGCTTGCCGCTGACGCGCGCTTGGCCGAGCGCAAAAAACGCGGCGACACGCTCGTCCCAGATCGAATGGCAGCGCAGCCGCGGTTCGTTCAGCGCGGCCCAGGCGAATGGCGTGGAGCGAGAGCCCGGGCTCAGCACGACGTGTTCGACGCCGGCGCGCGCCAGAGTTCCGAGCAACAGCCGCGACCACTCGGTCAGCAGCGTCGGCGTCATGCGGAGACTCCGAGCGCTCCGAGCAACGCGGCGAGCTTCCAGCGCGTTTCGGCGAATTCGCTCGGGGCATTGGAGTCGGAGACCACGCCCGCCCCCGCGTACAAGTCGGCGCGTTTGCCCGCGACCACTCCGCAGCGCAGGGCGACCACGAAGCGGCCGTCCCCTTGGGCATCGAACCAACCGAATGGAGCGCTGTACCAACCACGCGCATCCGGCTCGTGCCGAGTGATGAAGTCGATTGCGGTGGCGGTGGGGACGCCGCCGACCGCTGGCGTCGGGTGCAACTTGGCCACGAGTTCGAGCACGTGGCTCGACGACTCACGAAGCGTCCCTTGGATCGGCGTGCGCAAATGCAGCACCGTGCGCAGCCGATGGATTTCGCGTTTGGGCGCGGGCGAGAGCTCGCTGCACAGTGGGCCGAGCAAGCGCAAAATCTCACTGACCACGAATTCGTGCTCGCGGATGTCTTTGTCGCTCTCGAGCAGCCGTTTGGCTGACGCTGCGTCGTCGGCGCTGACCGAGCCGGCTACCGCCTCGGTGCGCAGTTCCAGCCCGCGTTTTTGCACGAGTTGCTCGGGGGTCGCGCCCAAGAAGGTCGCGCCCGCGACGCGAAACGCGAAGCGTGTCGACTCGGGTGCGTCGTCCCGCAAACGGCCGTGGACGACCTCCGGCAAGAGCTCGCGGTCCAGGGTCAGGCTCACGCGCCGCGCGGCGACGATCTTTTGGGCGTGACCGCTCTGGATCTCGTCTCGAATGTCGGCCACGAGCTCGGCAAACGACTGCTCGGTGCGCTCTTCACGAGCGAGTACGCGAGCCGGGTCGCGTGCGGGGGTGGGCGTGAACAACGAGTGCAACGCGCGCGTCAAGCGCGGCTCGAGGTCACGACGGAACGCGTCTCTGTCCCAGCCGCCGCCGCGCACGACGAGCCGCAACCAAGCGCCCGCCTTGTTCTTCAAATAGGCGAGCTCGGGCAAGACGAAGCGCGCGTCGCCGAAACCGCGCCAGAGTCCGCTCTCGGCCTGGCCGGGCTGGAAGGCAAAGCCGCCGAAAAAACGCAGGCTAGGCGCGGCGACGTCACAGCGACTCGCGTCCAGCTGGGCCCAGATCTCTCGTGCCTGGTCTTGGATGCTCCGAAAGCGCTCGGGGCCTCGTGCTTCGAGGTCGAATGCGGCGCCCAAGCCGCACGCCTCTTCCTCCGCGGGCGGGGCCCACAATAGCGCGCTCCCGGTGCTGTCGGCCGCGAGCAAGCGCTCGCTCGGCACGCGCGGCACCGGCCAGGTGAGCGCTACCCAAGGCGCAGCGCCGTCGAGGCGAGCCAGATCTCTGGCCACGCGCTCGAGCAGCTCGCGGCCATCGAACGCGCTCTCCGCGGCGCGCATGCTCGCGGAGCCAGTCGCGACCTGCTCGCTCATGCGGGCCTGCGCGGCTCCGCGACGTACAGGTGGCACACGCCGAAGGTGAGGGGGTGCACGCCGAGCACATTCAAGTTCGAGCTGTTCA
>Ga0247740_1001031_pt1 | contig 12253 bp, 20 predicted proteins | sample UWRJL148409B2_FD_180942 | JGI IMG/M metagenome (GOLD analysis project Ga0247740, IMG submission 180942) | Plant litter microbial communities from Arlington Agricultural Research Station in Wisconsin, United States - UWRJ-L148-409B-2 | ecosystem: Environmental > Terrestrial > Plant litter >...
AGCGTCGCGGTTGGGACATTGTCGAGAGCTACACAGATAACAACCTCAGCGCCTATAAGCGTGCCGTGGTCAGACCCGGGTTTGAGCGGCTATTGAATGCGCTCGAAAACGGCGTCATTGATGGCTTCGTCGCTTACGACATTGATCGACTTTGGAGACAGCCCTCTGACCTCGAACGAGTCATCCGCATCTATGAGGACAAGCCGTACCTTGTCTTCGCAACGGTCCAAGGTGACATTGATCTCTCGACATCGCAGGGACGCACCATGGCGCGAATCATGGTGGCGTTAGCGAACAAGTCCAGTGCCGACACGTCACGCCGAGTGAAGCGAAAGATCGTTGAACAGGCTGAGGCAGGGGAGCCGCACTGGTCCAGACGCCCTTATGGCTACACGCTGGAGAAGACTCTCGACCCGGTTGAAGCTCATGTCGTTCGCCAGATGGGGGAGTGGTTCATTCAGGGATTCAGCTACCGCGAGATCGCATGGCGCTTGAACGAGCAGGACATTCTCACGAGGGCCGGCTCCACTTGGTATGTGGGTACAATCCGACAGTTCATGAAGGCTGAGCGGTTCGCGGCTATTCGACTGCACGGTGACAAGGTGATCGACGGCACCTGGCCAGCGATTTTCAGCAAAGAAGAATGGGCAGAGATTCAGTTAGAGGTGATGACGCGCAAAGAGAGGTACAGCAGTCGCCCTAAACCCAAGAAGTATCTGCTCACCGGGATTCTCCGCTGCAGCTGTGGCGGATATCTGCGGGGCATGACAAAGCGGGATGCGCCAGAACGTCCTTTGAGGCGCACCTACCAATGCCCGACGAGTAGCGAGACTGAACGCCGTATGAAGACCTGCGCTGCGATGTGTGTGGACGCCGACTCACTAGAGCACTTCCTTCGAGAGACGATTCTCAAGCGCCTAGAAGATCCAGAGCTCTTCCATGTCGTCGGCCGGAACTCGACTGACAGGGACAGAATCGCTGAACTTCGGCAAGAAGACCTTGATATCAAAGCTCGACGCGACGTTCTGCTTGACGACTACGCGGATGGGCTGTTGAACCGCGACGATCTAAAGCGCACACAAGACCGCCTGAGCGCGCGTAAGGCTGACGTAGATACCGAACTGGACAAGTTGCAACGTGCTCAGTTCAACGTCTCTCTGAACGCCGGAGAGAGTGTTCGTGAGGCATGGATGGATAGACCAGATGGTTGGCGGCGCTCGCTTGTTGACTTGGTTATCAACGAGGTCGTCGTCAGCAAGAGTTCCCGCAAGCCCTATTACGTCTTCGATGGTCGACGCTCTCGTTTCGACATCCAGCGCATTGAGATTGATTGGAAGGGGTCAGCGCAGACGTTGTAATTTCTACCATTTACGGCTTTGGGTCTTCATGGGTAAATACGGGCAAGCGATGACAACCGTCGTCGCTGTACCTGACACATGAAAGGAGGGGATTCAATTGGCTTTTAAGTCAGTTCGAGTTTCCGACATCAGTGGCACGGAGGGCAGCGACGAAGATTTCGTCACTGTCGTCGTGCGCAAGCACCCCGAGCTGACCGAACCGGTCCAGTTCGACGCGCTCCCCGATGAAATCAAAGGCATCAAGGGTGCCGGAGATCTCGTCGTGCTGGAGATCAAGAACGGCGACACCCGCCAGGTGGTCGTCACCCTCGCCGAGTTCAACAAGATCTCCCCGAACATCAAGGAGGTCCTGTTGCAGGCTGACGGGCTGCGCGGTCGCAGGAAGGGCTACAAGCCACCCACCGCCCCCGCGCAGTGATGGCTGACCCCCAGTCGATATTGAGCCATTGGTTCTATCGACTGGGGGTCTCTTCAATTCTTGGAGTTCGACTAAATGAAATAGCCCCGCTGGTTTGCGGGGCTCTTCCATGTTCAGGCGGGGACGACTCTTACTCGCTCGACGGCCATCCACCTTTCGGCCAACGACAATGCCTCGTTGTAGGCGTCTACCCAGTCGTCATAACGCTTCTGGTTTGAGTTCCAGGCGTCCGGGTCGTCGACAGTCTGGACTTCAAACTTGTACTTCACCGTGCCGAAGAGAAGGGCCTCCAATGACTGCGGGACGCTCTGGGTGACTCCACCGCGGTCTGGCTGACCGAGGAGCAGCGCTGGTCCACATACGTAGTCGCGCTGACGGAATGCCGGGTTGTGCAGCCACATCAGCAGCGTGGCTCGGTGGTTGAGGGGGAGGCCTTTCATCTTGCCTTCCTCATCCATGTAGAGCGACGCCGATGGGTTGGCGAGTTCGATGACTTGGAAATAGCCGCCGATCACTTTCTGATAGTCGGTGAAGTGGTCGACCTCCACGCGGGAGATACGTTCCTCTTCAACAACGGGAATCACGATGCCTGTGGGCACGTCGATCACCTGCCTTTGTCATGGGATTTAGCTACGTCCGTTTGGACGCAGCAGTAAGCCCACGACTTACTTCTTGACCTTCTTCGCTCTATATCCGGCGCTGTACGGGCAGCCTTTGGCAAAACACTGCGTCATGCCAGCACTGAGAAGATGGCCGTTACGGCAGGACTGGGCGCCCTTCTGCGCGGTGATTGCGACCGCTTTGTCGAGGCCGGCAACTGCGATTGGTTTGCGCAGATCAGTGATCGTCTTTGTGCCATCTTGAATCTCTGCGATGAAGTCCACGAGATCCGAGAAGCGGAGCACCGCTAGGTCATCGAGCACGCCCCCATTGTCATCTTCCAGACGCACTACAAGAGTTGGGATGCGACCAAGACTCGCGCCCTGCACTGTCTGTTTCCAGAACTCCCGCAGCTTTATTGTCTTGTGGTTCTTCGCCTCAATATCGAGGGGCGTCTCTCTGAAATAATCGAGGATGTCGTTCTTCTGATGACTCCCCGCCCCACTCCGTTTATCTCGTGCGACTCGTGCACCTAGCTTCTTGCGCAGTAATCGCGCGATGTCGTTTTCTAGGTCGACCCCTCTCTTTGATGAATCACTCATTGCTCTGGTCCCTTCTGTTAAATCTTGGGTATTACCCGGAGCCATTGGCTCAGGGATGATGCTCACGATCTAGCGGGGCGAAACCGAACGCTCCTAACAAGGGTGATGTGGGCCATCAAGGTGAGTACGCGCTCACGGTGCGAGTCGATCGCTTCAGATAACTCGTCGTCGCTCAACTCCTCGACCTGCTCATGAAAGGTCGCGAACTGGGGTGGCGGGTTGTCGAGTCCGACTTCACGATCCCTCTGTTCGAGGTGAAGCAGCTTGATCGCCTCTTTGCTCATTGAAGATTGGAAGCTCAGTCGAAGTCCATGCTCCATAAGAACGGCTCGCGGCTGCATCGAATACAACTCGGCCAGGCTGATCAGATCGGGCTCGGGGATGCCCTCTGGATGTCGCTTCAGTTCATCTTTCATATAGGGAGTGGAAGCACGAGACACCACAGCTCGTGCTTCCGTTCAGGCCAACCGGGATCATCCAAGACACACCTCTGAGCAGGGGTGATCGGGTCCGATTGAACTGAACGGCTTGATCTAACGAATGGGCATCACGAGCTGTGGACTCGAAACCAACATGTATGGGGAGCTGTCGGGACGAAGTTGAAGCGCCCTGAGAGGGTTTCCCTGCTCTCGCTCATCGGTGTTTAACTTCACCTAGCACTCACCTGTGCGACTACTCGCGATGCTTACTCGTTAGATCAATCCTGAAAGGTGCGACTCGGCAGTGCTTTGTACGTTGCGCACTTCATACGTCTGCCACGTTGGTTGACGCTCGCCGGGTACGTGCTACTTGAACTTGCTAGAGGCGATCACAGCAGCACAGAACCGAATTACTCCTGGCCTCTGGTTCTCAAGCTTGCGTTCTCTAGAACGTCGATTCAGCTGAGCCACTCTGCGAGGGTCCGGTTCAGATTCGAGCCGTTCGAAGTAAATCGTCAACGGCTCTATGTTGTTGGCTATCTTCATAGGATCTCCGGGAATCACTATGAATTCTTCGTTCATAAAACTCAAGAGCAATCTTTTCCACCAGTACCGGGTGAAGTCGATTATGTCTTGAACTGGGTCATCGATCACTTGACTCTCACTGCAACGACCTGCGGATAGTCGAGGCTCACGACCATGATGTGTATCGGCATCACTTGGTTCCCCACAGTGATTGACGTTGCCTGGCGAGCAAACCATTGTGAGCCATCAGATATGCGCCTTGTGCCTGCGTGAGGCTCTGAGACGAAGCGTAAATATCCTTACTGTTCTTGCGGCGAACACTTGGTCCAGTCAACGCCCCGACATCAATTGGCTTGAGTCTTTCCCCAATCACATACTTATCAACTGCTTGCTTGATCAATCCATCTGTGCCGGTGTCAGACATGAACGTGCCCGACTTCACGGACTTCATAGCGAAGTCAAAAAGTATTCTTCGAAGCTCGCTATCGAAGTCGGTGGGCACGTTGGGTAGGTACGCCACTCCCTGATCGGCGGTACTTTCTGGCCAGTTGTCGTCTAATCGTCTACTCACTTTCTGGTTCGTCCTTGGGCGCTGATCGCCCTGCTTTTAATATTTGATCTGTTGCTGTGAAGACCGCGCGCATCTGTGAGTCATCCGGCCGGTCTTTCCCAAGCCAAGTCTGGATATATGCGCGACTCTCGGCGGGGTCCATCTGATCTCTGGCACCCAACTCGTTCATCGTGAGATAGGCAGTGGCCTCTGCTTGAAACTCCCCGATGCCGACATGATTGGCCGTGCGAGCTTCAGGCTCTGCCACCGTGTGTTTGAGAACGATGTGACCAAGCTCATGAATGGTCGTCTTCAACGGGTAGGCCGCTATCGGGTTGACGGCGAACTCTCGATTGGTCGAATAGCCCTGAACGTTGCCGACGATGTTTGTGTACGGGATCTCCTGGATGGCCAAGGAGGCTAATGCGCGCGCTCGGCTCCACTCGGGTGGTTCGTATGGAGGTAGGTCCTCGCCTTCAGTCTCAGAAAGAGTGAAGAGGCATCTGACCCACTTGAACCCACCAATGCGTTGTTCCTTGATTCCAAACTCGTTCTCTTTGCTGAACATGACAGGGCGCAGGATCGCTTTGGCTTTGCTGCCTTTGAGTACTTGGCGGTCCATCTCTTGCCATCGCTTATAGGTGGCGACTGGCTCAGCCACGCCTTGCATAGACAACGCGAGCTGGTTCAGGAAGCTGTACGTGTAGAAGCGGTTGTACGTGTTGCCACGTTGACCAGGCATCTCGAGTGCTTCCTTCATCAGCTCTCCCCAGTCGAGCTTGTTTGCGTCTCCCAAGAGGTCCGGCCGGCTGCTTGGTAATAGCTCACTCACCATCACCACCATCTGCGGGGCGTTGAGCGATTGCTCGAATGGTGAGAAGTCTTGAAAGGACGTAGCGACTGATAACTGCTCGATCGTGCGCGCTAGTTAGGCACTCACTCGCGAACTGTCCGACTCTCTGCACTTCTTCAGTCCGAGTCTCGACGACCAGCGCACGGATCTCGTCAATTGATAGTGATGGCTCTCGTTCTGTCATTCATAAAGTTCCTATTAGTTATTGATGGGTCGCGACCTGAATCGATCAGCGCGGTAGTAGCACCAACGGAGTTTTAGTTGGTCCGCGCTGTTCGAGCCAAGGCATGACCAGGCTGTGGAAAAGTGCTCGCTGTTCATTGGCTTTACGAAACAGCGTTTTGATTGTGAAGTGCGCTTACTAGGCAACATTCCGGTTTAGTTGTCACGGAATTGACCTAATTGACAAGCGCCGCGAATCTGGTCTGGTTAGTGCGACGTTGTTCACCTCTGTGGCTAGTGACGCACAACCTACATTTCACGATCCGACGCTATTGCGACTTCTTCCTGCGATACGGGTTGAAGGCGAAGACTGCTGCGACTACGCATCCGACAACCGCGACGCCGAACACGATCAACAATACAAACCCGATCATCCCGTCGCTAGCGTGGTTCTGCTGATAGTCCTGAGCCCTGTACGCGTCGTATTCAGCCTGAGTCATACATTTGTAGGCTCGCGGCGAATTGATGTCGTAGGTCTTTATCTGCACTGTGTATTCGGGGCAAGTAGGCATGATTGCCCTCCTGTGTTTAAATTGATTCATTGCATGACAACGCCTGAAGACCTAGAGCAGATCATCTATCTCTCCGAAGAGCGGGGGATGTCTGCTTCCTTCATAAAAGAAGAGCTCAGCCTTCCGATCAGTGAACGCCAGGTGCAGCGTCTAATCGCTAGCCGTCTAGGTCGTCGACCAACACGGGAGAGTGTCAGACGAGCTGATCCGCTCAGAAGCCGTGTTGTCGCCTATATGGAGATGCGGGGACTGGATCAGCGATATTGCTCTTCGTGTCTGAAGCACAGACTTGAGCCGGGCTTCATACGAGCGCTGAACCGAGATCTCAGTCTTGATGTCCTAGTGTTCGTTTGTCGGCACTGCTCAGTGGCGAGCGATCGCTAACTGGAGTGCGAGGTCGGCGTCTCGACTTGGTTCCACCGATGACTCCCGCCGCACTGGCTAGCGCTCGGTTACTCCCAAAACCCTTTGTCGGGTTGAGTGCTGAGCCGCCTTTGCGTCCGATGTTGCTGTAGTGATTAGGGTTCCGTGCCAAGTTCTTTGCTTTGGCCTTGAGGCCACCTTCGATAGTTCCACTCATGAATATCCTTTCTCTTTGTTAGTTACGAGCTCCGGCTTCGCGCTCGCGCGATTCGTAGTCGGCAACGATCTCTTCGATGTAAACGGGCTGTTCTTGTCCGTCCGGCGTTCCGAAGTAATAGATCGGGTAAGTGCCGGTGGCCTTGGCGGTGAGATCGTGCTCTTTCATGTACCAGCCGATTGCCTTCGCAGCCTTCGCCTTCAGCTCGCCGCTCTTGGTCTTGTACTTGTCTGGCGGCTGCTTCTTGGGCAGCTCATCGCCGAACGCATTACTGCCCTTCAATAAGCCCAGCTGGCGCATCTAGCGTTCTCGGAACCAGTGTGGCTTGCGGGCTTGAATCTTGCCGAGGAGTTCATCAATCCGGCCGATGTTCTTGAAGTGGATAGATAAACGACGGTTGGCGCGAGCAGCGTCGTTCTTTGCTGCGTCCGTCTTCTCGTCGATCGCTACCTGTAAATCTTTTATGGCGTCTGTGAATTGTTCTACCGTGACGTATACAACTGGGTTCTCTTGTGCTTCAGCGAGGTCCTTCACTAGCTGCTTCTCAGCGGCTGTAACCCTCGGACTGTTGTGACGTGCAAGTAGGTTCGCTTGGTATCCGGGCCATGTCTTCACACGCTTGATGGTGCTGACTGTTGTGCGACTTACGCCGAAGGATTTAGCGATCTTCTCGGCGTTGAAATGGCCATGCTTCGCGTCGAACTTAATTGCACGGCTGATCTTGTGAAAATGCGATTGTTGAAGTGGTTTTGGCACTGTGGTTGTTCTCCTGGGCGTCATGGCCCATAAGTATTAGTTGTGTGGTCCTAGGCGACGTGCTCGTCCACAAGGATGTTCTCGGTGGTGGGAGCGTAGAACTCGGCCTCTAGCCGGTAGGTTCCGTCCTCGAGTGTCTTGAGCATTTCGTCGAGTGACTTGATGTCTTTCTCCGTGCGGATGTTTGCAAGGAACGGTTTCCCGGTCGCGGCTTTGATTACCTTGTTTTCAAACGAGGGACTTGCCAGCTTCAGCTGCTTGAGCCGGTGCTTGAACCCTTCAGGGCTTGTAGGTGAGTACTCGCCGCCTTCACCGATCTCGTCTCCGTCTTTGACGTCGACCTTCTTGCCTGGTGCGGCGTTCGCGACAGCTTCTAGGTCCCGCTTGATCTCGGAGGTCAGCTTCTCGTATTTGGCAATTGCCAGGTCAGCTGCGTCCTTTGTGCGGATGGAACGGACTGCTCGATCGATCTGTTCTTTGCCCCAAGGAATGAGACTCAGAAGCATCCTGATTTGGTCCAACTGTTCTTGTTGAACCGGAGCCAATGCGCCCGACGCTTTGTTACCGTCATCATCTTCGTCTTTGGCAGTGAGACCAATCATGGCCATCAGTGCGTATCGGCGCGTGTAGGTCACTGCTGAGCCGTGTTTTTGTGGATCTACGTCCTTCATGGCTAGCTTTGTGGTCCGACTGAAGCTCTTGCCGCTTTCGTGAACCAGTATCGTTTCGAGCGCCGCGTGACCTTGGTCATCAGTGACCATCGGTTGCATTACTGCGATTTTGTATTCAGCTAGTAAGTGATGTGCCTTCTTTGTCACCTCATCCAGAGGTACGTATGTTGCCCCCGCGTAAGCTCCGTTGTCGGCGCTCTTCGCGAGTGGTTCTAGACGCTTCTGAATCTCAATCAGAGCCTTCGCAATGATCGGCGGGACCAGGTAATTGACCGAAGCCTTCTTTGGTACTTCTACGCTATCGACGGCCATGACGTAGTCCTCAGAGCCGTTGTGAGGGCTCGTCCAACGCGACGAGTTGGTGTGCTGAAGTCGCGTCGGCTTGCTTGGTAACTGATTCGCAGAGCGAGGCGCCGGTCTACGCGATTCAATGTTGCGCTACTGATCGTCTTTGCTGCTCGTCTTGTTCGTGGTGTTTTCATTTCGTTGCATCTCCCTTTTGATTTCTTTGTAGCGTTTGCGGAATGCCAGTCGCATTGGATGCGAGCTTCGGAGAGCGAGCGTCATAATCACCTTCTCTCCTGATACCTGTTGGCCTGGTTCCTTTGGAGTCGCCTTGGCGAACTCTCGTGCTGCTTGATAGAAGGCTGGGTCCCACCGTCCGCCCATCTGGCGTAACGGGTAACCGTTCCTCTTCTTAAATGGCAGCCATATTCGTGTTGTCATTTGTGATCGTTCCTATTTCTTCCCCCTTGTTAAAAGAAGTCATACAGTCGCAAGGTGGTCGCTGGTTAGTAGGTCGACATGGGCGAAGAGTTTTTGCCAGCTAAAGCACACAGACACGCGCTATTGAGGTGCGTTTTACATTCGATGGGAGCGGGTTGCGTGCCCCCGTAGATCTATGTGCCCTTGCCGCTGTATGACCAGATTGTTAATAGTGATCGACGCTGGCTGTCGGACCTACCAATTGGTGTCCCGCTTTGTCTGGGCCTCATTATGAAGCTTTCGATTAAAATGTCAATGCGGTTTTTGTGGAACGACGCATCGACACTTTGAGATCGTCAAATAGTCGTATTTGTGTCGGTTATTCCAGTGTGACCACAACTGTGCCCAAACTGTGGCTTTCGGGTCACCCCGCACCTGCCAAACGACTGGGATGCACGGCGCGTTGACACGCGTACCACGTTGCTTCATAGTGACTCCCATGCTCATCCAGGACCGTGACCGTCAAATCGTCTTGTCAGTTGCTCGGTTCGGACAACTAACTACTACCCATATCCAAAACCTGCACTTCCATGAACTTGCAAGTTCCACCCCACTCAAACGATCTCTGGCTCGTCTCTTGGAACAGAAGCTCTTACAGCGCATTGAGCGTCGTCTGGCAGGTGGAACAGGGGCGGGTAGTGGCCAATACGTCTATCAGCTCGGAAGCGCGGGTTGGAGTCTCGCCCGGAAGGAAGGTAGGTACTGGCCGTTTAGGGCGGTGAACTTCCACACGCTAGGTATCGCGAACGCACACATTGAGCTGCTCCGACTAGAGCGCGAGGGCCGGCTACAGATACTCGGCTTCACCACTGAACCAGATACGCACGTCGTAATAGCGGGTGCGGATCTACGACCCGACCTGTTTGAAGATGTCGCCATTCCTCATGCGGGTAAAGCGATGTCTCTCTGGATTGAGATCGACATGGGAACTGAACGGGCGACTCAACTGAAAGACAAGCTGGCCCGTTATTGGCACGCATTCCAGAATTCGGACGTGACCACGATGCCAGTCTTTCCAGTCATCCTTTTCATAGCTCCAGACGACACCAGAGCCCGCGAGTTGCGTTGGATCATCGAACGTGGAGACAAAGACGCCCAAGAACTCTTCCTCGTTTCCACGATGCCTGAGTTCGGCGGACTGCTCTTTGGTTAAGTTGTATTAACCACATCTTAAAACGCATTGACGCTTTGACCTGTTAATCGCATAGTAAGCGCGGACACACGAACATGAGAACTCGCGGTCCTACTAACTAAACAGGGAACCACCGAATGACATGGAACAAATCACAAGATGAACTAAAGCGCCTATTCGACGCGGGGACACCAATCGTCTACGCGCACAAAGCAATCCACGAGATCTACCTATCAAGCGACGGCTCGAAGTTGCGAACCAAAATCATCAAGACGGCCACGACACCATTCACGCTCCGCGGTCGCATCCACGCCTTCAGTGAACTACAGGCCTGGTCCTAGCGTGATAGTCAATACATTGACCGGCGAAGTCATTGACCTGAGTGCCCTGCGACGTAAGCCACGAGGCCCGAGGACGAGAAGAGTCGTCTATAGCAGTCGGCATAACGAGTCGAGCTTCTGGATCGCATTAGCTGCTCTCCTGGTCGCATCTATATCGGTCGCCTTCTAATACAGAAACCCCGCTAGAGAGCGGGGTTATCTTGTGGCAATGAAGGGGGAGTCGGTGGGGACTTGCGAGCGGCCCACTTATCCTTGTTCTTCTCGTACAATTGTGACTGATAGTTCTGCGGTTGTACAGAGCCCTTTTTCTTTTGGACGACTGCCTTTAGTTCGTGATCGATTATGTACTGGGGTCGCACCGGACTTGGTGGAACTTCTATGAATCCGAATAGCGATTGTTTGTTTGAGCCTTCTTGCATGCCTTGATTATGCATATTCACAAGCGTTTTGCATAGATCAATATTGACCGGTTTGTGGTCGACGTGTTTTAGTAGAGGGTAACCGTTTGTCATTCACAACAATTGACACTCGGGGGTATAAGGCGCAATAAAGAAAGCCCCGATCTCTCGGAGCTTCTGTTTGTCATTCACAACTGCTTCTATTTTAACAGTTCTGTTTACTTATGCAAATACTTTAGCCACAAGTCGTAAGCCGTAACCCCTGATCTCATCATGCCAAGGTAACGATAGAACTTGCGAGTAGCGCTAAAACCAGGCTCTGATGAAACCATATTGAGGACTTGTTCAAAATGGTTTCTAACCGCCCCCTAAACGTCATCCTGGTCTATGCGGTGTTCACAAGCAGTTCGGAAGCTCTCACTCAGTACCCGGGAAGGGAAAGGTCTCAGAGAGCAGGTGAAGTGCTGCAATCTCTCGTCCCAGCTGGCTAGCTAGGGAAGGGGGGCTCTATGGCCTAGAAAAAGATGTTGGCTTTGCCCTCGAAGTAAAAGCGGTTGATCAGATCAAGGATTATGAGAATAGAAAAGATCAACGTGGAGACACCGCCGGAAATAAGCGCCATAGAGTTCGGGGTTTTTGGGTCTGAATCCATGGGCCTAACGATGCGTCGGATGCCGTGAAAGAGCTGGGCGAAGGTCACGAAGAGGAGGGCGAGCAGGAAGAGTACTAGGAACACCCGAATGAAGCCTTCGATCACTTCAGGTTTCGAGAAGACGCCGATGGCGATACCCACTCCCCATACTGCGAACACAACAATGAGTCCGGCGATCGTCCTGGTCGCGACATCGCGCCAGAACTTCTCATCCACCCACCACTCAAGCGGCCAAAGCCAGGGCGAAACCTTCGGCTTCTCGGGCTCGATGTCAGTCATCCTCAAACAATAGTGGTCTGGCTCCGTTCGAACGTATGTTCTAAGCTCGAACGATCATGGGAACGAACCGTCGCTACGCAGATCGGATAGATGCGCAGATGAGTAAGCGCATCAGCGAGATGGCGATACGCCCTGAACCGGTTTCTCTCAGCCCGGAAGAGCTAGACGTTGAGAACGATCCAATCAAAGAAGCATCGGCTCCCGTTCCAATACGAACATGGGTCCGCTATCCCGAAACCGTCATGCGGATTGAAGGCAAAGCTATCGCTTGGACAAGTCGCGCAGTCCAGGTCGAATGGACTTCAGCTGACGGGAGCTCGCGCACATCATGGGTTTGGGCCTCGGCCGTCGACCGCCTCTGATCAATATTGACTAAAGGGTCGACCTGGCTCACATTGAGCGCATGGTCCCGCTACCAGCACGAATCTATAGACATTGGATCGGCTACTTCGTCATCGCACTAGCCGCTCTTTCAGTACTCGGGCTTCTATACGTGGGCTTCGTCTCGTTGATCGAATCTGGAACCGTCAACACGGTCCTTGTCTTCTGGCTCGCATTCATTGCGACATCCGTAGTGGTCCTGATCACAGTGGTCCAAACCATCGTCTACAGCTGGTCTT
>Ga0247740_1001033_pt1 | contig 12241 bp, 8 predicted proteins | sample UWRJL148409B2_FD_180942 | JGI IMG/M metagenome (GOLD analysis project Ga0247740, IMG submission 180942) | Plant litter microbial communities from Arlington Agricultural Research Station in Wisconsin, United States - UWRJ-L148-409B-2 | ecosystem: Environmental > Terrestrial > Plant litter >...
CTTTTCAGAGCTCGATTTAGCGCGTCAAAAAGCCCTCAGTGACAAAACTCGGGCCCATCAAATTATTATGACCAGTACGCACGTCTTATCTGATAGTAAACAGTATCATCACGTTGCGCTAAGTTAGTATCAGTCGGCGCTGAGGTTCGTTTCGCCGGTATCGAAGGTACCGCCAAATTTATTGTCAGGATCACTTATGACAACACGGGTCTCGCCGGTATTGATGAGTGTCATAGAGATTGGAAGGGTTGTACCTGTTTGACCAAGTCGAATAGTTGTTGTGATGATGCCATCTGCATACGTTAGACCTTGAGGGCGAATTGTAATTGTTTCATATGCGTTCTTTAGTCGTTCTTTCGAATATGTGTTCAATGCATCTTTAACGTAATCAATTTGCGCATTGACGATATTTCGATTAACAAGTTCTTCTACGCCTAATACGATGACCGTTCTATTATTGGTCGACTGGTCAGTGAGGTTAGGATCGTCGGATACCCTTTCGCCAGTGTCTTCATCAACAGTAAAAGTAACAGCGTCTTTGAGGTAGGCTTGTGAAGGGTCTTCCTTTTGAGCGGTGGAAACGATTGCCCAAATGATGAGACCAATAATAGCGAGGGCGATGAGACTGATAATAACGATACGTTTACGGTTCATATATTCCTTACTTTTTAGTTATGGCGAATGATGATGAGCGGTAGGCTTCAATAGTTTCTCGAGGATAAACATCAGCTGCATTACGGTATGGGTCGCCGATAATAATCTTGCCATCATCAGTGACGCCGCGCATCACGATAATGTGCCCACCAGCGGTGAATGGTGCCGGGCCTTGTCCGCCAATGTAAACCAGACCACCTGCTTTGACGGTTTCGATGGCAATATCAAGCGTTTGACCGCTAATATCACTGTAGTTTAATCCCCACTTCTCAGAGGCAGCTTTAATAAGTGGTAAGTGAATAGTGCCACCTTCAAAAGCTGAGCCGTTCGCAACACCAAGATCAGCTGTCTCAACCGGTGTCACGCTTTTATTAGCAAGTGTCGCGACGATCATCGCCATTGAAGTTGGGCCACAGCCAGCAGGCCCGACAGTGCCGGCAGCGCCATACGAGTGGCTTGCCCACTTGGCATCTTTTTGGGAGTAGAAAACAAAGTTACCGGCACCGACATTATCACAACTACCTGTACCGGTTGAAGTGGTCGTATTGCCGTATTGTTTATAGATATCTTCCGCGAACTGGGCACGTTTACCTTCTTCATTCTTGCCATAGCGTTCGAACTTTTCACCGAACAATACTGCCAAGACTTTTACATCAGTACTTGTTGAAGCTTTTAATGCATCCAATGAACCCTTTTCGCTTCCTTGGAGTTCTTCCCAGAGGTAATCGAGTTGCACTTGGAATTCTTTCGTATTGTCTGGAGAACCTGTTTGGTAAAATTCTTTCGCCAACAGTTTATCTTTTCGTCCGCCGAGCCACTGGGCAATACCATAAGCTTTACTCGATTTGTTCAGTGCTTTTGGATCGACGCCTGATTCTTGTTTTAGGTTACCAACGATTGCCGCTGCTTGGACGGCGGTCAGTGTTTTAGAAACGAGGTAATTATATGCGTTACCCGTGTTATCACCACTGCTCGAAATCGGTGTTGTACTACAGGTTTTATCTTCTGGGTTATAGAATAAAATGTCGTTACCGCTGTAGAATACCTTATCAACAGCAAATACTTTGCCGGCCGACACGGTAAATGAGACGAGTGTCAGTGTAACGAGGAAAAGAGCAATAATTCGCTTCATCATTACCAGCCCGGCGTAAATTTAAGAGTTGTATCTGACGGCGGCGACACATCCATGTGAAGGTGGGTACAGAAGTCAGTGATTGCGGTAACCCCTGCCAGGAAGGCTGGTGCGGCACCACATTGTTTTTGTCCGACCTGTGACCCCTTACCCGCGATACCAGCCGCTTCGGATAAGAACGGCATCGCTAGTCCAATCGCACTGATCGCATTTGCATCTCGCCCATTAGTCGCCTTGCCATCAATGACCGCGATGTCGATTGCACTTCCGTTACCAGCGTAGTGGCGACTTTGCTTTGATGACGCACCACCAGCGGTACTATCGATACAGTGACGGTTAATGTCACTAATCTTTAACGAGTGCTTGTCGGTGATAGCGTCGATAGCCTTTAGGATGTACATATTGATACCACATGGCTCAGAATTGCCGTCGTACGTGCCATCGGCTAGTTCTTGCATAGTTGGATGAACGTTACCGAGGTAAGTAACGTTATTTTTGGCAACGATTTTAGCGGCCAGTGATTTTTTGTCAGTTGCTTCGGATGAAGGGGCTGCCTCTTCTACTTCATCTGCCATGCCTGATTCAACGTTGCGATCCATGTAATGAAGATATTGATTGGCATTTGTATCGCTGATGATACATTCCTTTGCTGCATCGACGTTGAATCCAGTGTCGGGACTCGCCCAGCCTGGAGCATCAGTGCTCTCGATACATTTGGTAATAAAATCTTGATACTTAGAGGTTGGTAACTCTTCGGCGCTACTAAGGTATCCATCGCGTAATAATTCACTCACAACAACCATAGGGTCTTTATTGAGGTATTTTGGCGGAATACCGCGAATGACATTACAAAATGGATCGGTTGCATAGCCAGCATCTACAGAATCTTCGTCCTGACAGACATTGAGCGATTTTGAATATTGTTCTGTTGTGAGCGCATTTGTTTTTGGTATGATACTCGCCATAGAAGTTGAGAAGAGAGACCCGATAGATGCAAGTATGCTGCCACCGTCAGAAATAGAGCTCGATGTTGGAAGTAATTGCGATACGATGTTTCCAAGGAAGGTATATTTGCTTGTTGGATCAAGCGGGCTCAACGCAAGTTTTTCGTCATTACCATATGAAGCGATAGTTTCTGTCTGAAGGTTGTTATACGCCACAGCATCAGCCTTTGTCATGAGTGCATTTCCGTTCAATCCAGCTAACGTATCGGCCATCATTTTCCCGGAACCAGAGGTTATCGCATTGCCGGATTCTTCACCGTCAATATCTTGCGTGACTGTGCCAGCGATAATATCGGATAATAGTGATGGTAGTACGGCCAAACCAGCACTAATAATAATACCCGAAGCAGCACCGACGGCAACTTTTGCCACGTTTACACCAGGGATTAGCAAAGATGCAGCTCCGAGTAATAGCGACCCTCCTTGTACGATAGGATTGGCAAGTGTTCCACAAGTTGCGGCGGCGTTTTTCTTACCACCAGGGAAACTATTACTTAGCACATTACTAAACTCAATCAATTGTCCGGTGAATCCCCCACCAGCAAGGTATCGGTTAGCTATATTCATACTATTTTTGCTAGCAGTTGTATCACCAAAGGCAGCAAACTTATATCCTAATGAATCGGTTGCTGCTCCATTTTTAATTCTTCTGGTTGTACTCGAAACATCATAGGTAACTTCTGTCAGGACACCACCGAGGAAAGTTGCCGTCTCTGGACTCAGTCCTTCGCTTGATTTAATTTCATCACCGGCCTTGAGGAATACCATTGCATACCTCGCAAGTTGAATTGCGCGAACCGACTTGGCGGCGTAACCAACAGCCTTGACTGCACCATAGGCCTGGCAATATGTATCGACAGCTCCAGTAATCTTAATAGCTGAACCGAGTGATCCAACCGCAAGACTGGAGAGTGTTGACGCAGCCGACCTTGCGGCCGCTCCGCTTTTACCTTCAACATCAATATCATTAGCTGCGGTGTTTGTTCTATCTGCCTTACCTTGGCAATCTTCTTCGCATCCCTCAGCCTCGAGATCGGCAGCGGTTTTTCTAGCCGAGGTGTTCTCTTCACCGTTTTGTGCGGTATCGTTCAAGCTCTTCATTCGTTCTTCGTCGGTTTCACCGTCAATAGTTGTCGGTGATTTATCGACACCAAAGAATTTCGCCATACTATTCCACGCTTTACCGGTAAACCCAGCGTACTTTGGGTTATATGCTTGGCGTAGCGCAGCTTTGAAATCAGGATCTGACTTGGATAAGGCAGCAAACTCCGCAGCTCCAATTAGTTTATCCTTGTATACATACCCAGTTGGTTTGGTGCGAGTGCCGTTCGTTGGTTCAGCGGGTTGTACTTCGATGCCGGCATTTTTAAAATTAGTAACTTGCTTTGCTGACATTGTCGAGAATTTACAGCGAATAGTCACCTTCGTACATAGCCCAGTCGTGGCGTTATCGATCTTGGCATTCAAAAGTTTTGTCGAGCGTACATCAAGACTACTTAGCTGAGTATTGAATTTCTCAGTCATGATTTCTTTCATGTGGATAATAAGGAGACTTGGCGACAGAAGCGCCGAGAAACCAAGCCCAGCCCCAAAGACGAGTGAAATAATTGCCGCGATCGCGCCCTTTTTCTTTATCAGGCCCTTAAGAACAATCTTTGTTTTTTTACCACCAGCTGAGGGTCGGTACAGACCACCATTGATATTGTCATCAGGATTCGCTTCTGCGTCACCGATATTGTCATGATTTTTTGGATCATTTGCGTAGGCTTCGGCTTGGTCGACGCCGCTTTTAACCTTGCCTGTCGCCATGCCCTCAAGATACGCTAACTCGCCAGGGTTGTGAGCCCTGTTTTGTTCTTCATCACTTTGAGGAGGTAATACTGAATTCGGAGAAGCCATAATTACTTTCTATTATACTCCATCGATCAAGGGTTTATCCCTGGCCGTTACCCTGTCCAGGGTTCTGGGCTTGAGGGTTGGTAGTAATGAGCTGTTGTTCGGTTGGGCTAGCCTGAATATTGATATGAACGTGGCTTTGGCCGGCAAAGAATAGACCTTGTCCAATTGGGAAGTTCGCCAGGCGCTTCTTCTCTTCTTCGGTCAGTTTAAAGACGTCCGATAGGACATCGACGGCTGACGAAGATTGCTTCAAAAGTAGTTGCATCGAGCTGTTGGCAACGATGGCACGACCCATTTTACTACCCATAAAGTCTTCAACGTCCTGTGTAATAGTCGTCAGGCCTAGGAAATATTTACGAGCGCGTTTCGCGAGGCTAAATAAGAAGTTAGCGAGTCATCATACTTCATTAGTTGCCATGCTTCATCAACGATCAACATGCGTTTTTTACGGTCAGTACGAACGATGTTCCAGATGTGACTCAGGACAATATACATCGCAACTGGGCGAAGTTCGTCTTCTAGATCACGGATATTAAAGACGACCATTGGGTTATTGATATCGATATTTGATTGCTGTGAGAAGATACCAGCAAATGTACCCGTTGTATATTTACGAAGGCGCTGTGCGAGTTGCGGTCCACTACCTCCCATGTGAAGGAGTGTATCGTACAGATCGGAAATCGTCGGTGGCGGCGAGTTGTGTGTTAATGGGTCACTCGTAATACCAACACGGGCATAGGTATCGATTAGGGCCTGGTCGAGGTCAGCTTCTTCAACAGGGTTAAGTGTTGTCATGGCAGTACCGTTGGCAGCAACCTGTGTACCACCAAGCATTAGGCGGAATAGTCCATGGAGTGTCACAAGGTTCGCACGCAGCGCATCTTCGGCTTCATCACTATCAATGACGCGAGGCAAATCGAAGGGGTTGATACGGGTTGTTGAATTCAGGCTGAGGCGAACGTAACTTCCACCAACTGCTTCGGTTAGTTTCTGATATTCATTTTCAGGGTCGATAATAATAATTTCGGCACCAAGCATCATGCTGCGAAGGGCCTCGAGTTTGACGGTGAATGACTTACCCGCACCAGATTTCGCAAAGACAACCAGGTTGGCATTTTCGAGTTTGAAACGGTCGAAGATAACCAGGCCATTATTGTGCATGTTAATGCCGTACAGAATACCGCTGTTATCAGTCAGGTCGGCGCTGGTGAATGGGAAGCTGGTACTAATCGCACCAGTGTTCATGTTGCGGCGGATCTGTAATTGATCAGACATTTGTGGAATAGTACTGTTCAGGCCCTGTTCTTGTTGCGACGAAGCAACCTTACTAAATACCAATTGTTGGCCGAATAATGTTTCGATCTTGTTCTGGACGAAATTGAGTTCGTCTAAACTATCAGCGTAGAGCGTGACGTATAGGCCGAAACGGAAGAATCGCTCGGCACCAAGTTGAATCTGGTCACGCAGTTCCTCGGCGTCACTAATGGCCGCTTCGAGGGCTGGGTCACGCGTCCTCCCCTTTTCGTTGTTGATCGAGGTACTTGCTTCGAGCTGCGTCACTTTTTTGCGCAGGTTGTTCAGGACAACTTGTGAATCAACTGGGTAGATATACATACTGACATCGAGTACTTCGTCGATGTTAATCAGTGAACTCAACCAACCAGTGTAGATTTGGCGGGGGTAGCCGTAGACGTAGAGGGTGCGGCCGTACTTTGTTCCCAGGCGGAAGTATGACGAGTGAATCTCAATGCTACTTGGGGCGATAAGGTCACGCAGTGTCGAAACACCTTTGAGGAAAGCCTGTTCAACTTCAGCCTGTTCGCGGGCACGTTGTTGCGCAGCGACGTCGATAGCAGTTTGTTTAGCCATTATTGGGGTACTCCTGAGTTCGGGTTTTGGTTGGGATATGCGTTTGGATTTGCTGCACTAGCTGGTCCACCCTTGGTAGTGTAAATACCAGTTGTGTTTTCGAAGTCACCAAGCGGCTGGCGAACGGCTGTGTCAGGGTTGTAGAAGTTGTAATACAGCTCACCGAGCGACTTGGTATCAAGTTGCACGCTTTGGACACCGATTTGGAACATACCAGCGATGACGTTATCAACACGGTTTTTGATTTCGTCTTTGGCCTTTGAATAGGTGGCTGTATCGATTTTTGTGACGGTGTTAGTAGGTTTGGCGAATAGTTTTCCAAAGAAACCCTTCCCCTGTTCCACAAAGTTCGCAGCGTCACCCTTCGGGAAGTAAGGTACGACAATATAGAAAGTCTTTTCCATGATGTTCGCTTCCTGTGACAGGATGTCGATATAGTTCATGTAATCATCCATCAGGACACCGAGGAGCATATTGTCCTGGCTGCGACGAAGCAGAGCTAACTTATCGAGGTACGTACTGATATCGACGCGCTGTGAACGAATCAAAATCTGCACAGGAAAGTTCAGTGAGTTAAGGAAGTTCTGGTAGCTGTATTCAACACCTTCACGTTCACGGTCGCTCATCAAGTCAAAGTTAATCGATTTACACGCAACAACAGCACGCATTGAACCATCAATCATAATCACCATATTGTCACGGACTTCAGATAACTGAAGCGTACTTTGGGTTGAGTTAGGGTTCTTTGGGATGGGTTTTGCCTGCGCACCAGAGGCGATATTGGCGGCTTGTTGAGCAACTGGTGCAGCGATAGGCGCTTGTTGCATTGGTTGCGGAGCTTGGGGCTGAGCTGGAACACCATAAGTAGGCGCCTGAGCAACAGGTGCTGGAGCCGGTGCGCCGTTAGCGCCTGGCTGATTTAAAAACGGATTGTTTGGCTGCATGCCGTTTCTCCACCCACTCCCATGGTTAGTGCCGAATTATCGTAATGATATCACTACCTCTTCAGACATATCGTCTTCTTTTTGTTGAATACGATGCGCTTCACGGGCAATTGTCTCGATAGATAGGTCGGGGTTATTTGCAAGGTTTATTATATCAGCAGACGGTGCTTTATCGCTAGTGGTTGGTGGAGTTTGTGGTGGCGGAATTGGAATTGACTGATTTGCCTGGTGAGATGGGTCGTTCATTGGTTGAATAACCATTTGCTGAATGTCGGGGTATGGGTTGTATGTTGGTGCTTGCGGATCAGGAGCAATGGCAGCCGGAGCTGCGTACACCACGGCTGGATTTTGCGGTGTTGGTGCGAGGGGCTGTTGGTAAACGGGCGGTGCAACTGGGGCTGATGCAGGCATTGCTATCGGCGCTGGTACTGGATTGCGCATGCGATCGATCGCCTCTTGGCGTATACGACCAGCCTCTTGGTCCATAAGTGTGTTGAACGACTGGGCAACTGAACTGTTACTGTCGAGAACGTCCTGCGTGCTTTGGGCTTCGACGTAGACGTCATTATTAATCGTGGTGCTCATTGACTGTGCCCCTGCCCCTTCACCACGAATTGCCCAGCCCTGCGAGTCAACAATGTTGGCAAGGTAACTAAAACGTTGCTCGGCGTCGGCCTGAGTAATGTCTTTCGTGCGGTGAATCTCTACCGTTTTTGGGACGGTAATTTCGATCAATGATTCGACACCATCTGGATCCCATAAACGTTTGTGAGGTTTTAAATAAAATGACACGATTGCCGCCAAATAGATTTCCATCGGCTGATCTTTACGTAGAGGTAGGGCTAACGCACCAAATAGGAGAATGATTGGCAGTGGAATAATCACGAGACCAATAAATAGTTGCGCAAGTCCCCACGCAGCAACCCCAGCGAGTGCAACAATAATCAGATAAATAAACTGTCGGAAACTGAATGGTCCGATTAGTTTGTCATCTGCCTCGACGTCTTGGGGTACTTTGTATGTTGCCATAGTAGGTTTAGTATATCAGTTATGTTAACGGATTTTGCCGTCATCCAAGATACCTGCAGCTCCCTTATTCATATCTGTACCGAGTGGTTCGCCTCGTAGTTCGGCGCTAGTGATTTCATCACGAAGTTTCGTACCAAGTTCACCACTGAATTGACCTTGAAGGTCGACACTCTTTGTGATGTCTTCGACGGCACTATTGAATCCATTAACGGCGGTTTGGTATTTCTTCTCGGCGTCGATGTGTGCTTGGCTACCGGGGCTACTCGACTTGAGGGCTTGGGCTTTTTGAGAAAGCGAGCGGATGTGATCAATATACGCCTTGGCTGTATCTGGTTTAAAGTTAACCAGTTCACCACCCTTAACGCTTCCGAAGGCTGCGCCAGGTCCCTTGACGAGGTCAGGAGCCTTAGCAAGGAAGGCGTTGGCATTGGCGTTGATAGCCTCCTGTGCCTTTTGTTTGACCTCTTCGCTACCATTTGCAAGATGATCACGCATCGTTGCAGAGTCACCAATTTGAGCTGAGTAATGCAGGGAGGCCGATGCGCGCGCACCACCGGCAGCTACTTCTGCCTTTAAATACTTATCCTTGCCGGCTGGGTCTAATCTAGAAATCTCACGTAGTAAAGGTTGTAATGCTTCCTTTAGCTCTTCGGCCTCGGCGGCAGCAACTGCTTTGTTAGCAATGATTCCAGCCTGTGTCTCGTTACCCCTACCACCAGCCATACGCATTGCAAGTGATGAAGGCTCACCATTCGGCCCTCGCTGTTCGAGTTGGCTAACGACAGTGTCAGTTGCATTGTTTTTCGCAATACCCTCGAGGCTTGAACTGACTCGTTCACGGTTTGCTCGTCTACGGGCGCCGAAGCTAAAGGCGCTATTACGGTTAGTGTCGTTAAGCTTGCGGGCATTACCACGATTATATGCATCTTTGGCAATCCGTTCGCCGCCCTTGCGGAGTCGGTCGAATGGTCCCTTGTTTTTGTTATTGACCAGTCCAGCGAATCGACTTAGGACACCTTGGCTCAAGCTAATAAGTAACGGCGTGATAAAGAATGGAATTGCCTGAACGGCGAATGAACCGATGTATAGACAGAGACTGACGAACGGTTGAGTTCCAGGTGCAAAGGCGGTGTTTCGTAAGATTGATGAGGCAAGTAACGACCCACCAAAGATTACTGATAGCATTGGGAATAACAACAGTAATGTCATAAAGAGTTTTTGCCATTTTTTATACAAATTCTCAGTATTAGGCAACAGATAGGCAACAAAGGCCAGCGGAGCTAATACGATTAGCATAATGATGAGCGCTTGGCGCGCAAGTAATATAAGGAACGCAACAACAAGTGCAAATAATGCCCCAACAAGTAGCGGTAGGGCTGCAGCGAGTGCTCCCCATACACCACCGGCGGTGAATGCTTCGACTGCGAGTAGGCCACCAGCGAGTGCTGCCCCACCGGTCAAAACTGCAGTAATAATACTCCCCCAGTTATCACCCTTTTCGGGTGATACTGCGGATTGGTCAGCTATGCCCTTAAAGAGTTCCTGAATCGCAACACCCAAGATGTTTGATAAGTCGACAGCGATTGCACATATAAAGTACGACAGGTTTACCAGGATAGCCGCAACAATAAGCCTTGGTAATAATTTTTTCACTCCGTAATTTGATACACCCGCGCTTGTTAATTGTGAAAATATGATAATCAAGAATGCTATAACGAAGGCGACGTTGGCGATGCTACGCATGACAGACCAAGCCTCATATAAAGGATTATCTGTCACACTTAGACCCAGTGGGGCAACCTTCATAAATGCTTCGACTGCTTCAAATAACGCGTCCGTTAGTCCAGCAATTGCATTTGCAACCGGGCAAAGGATCCAGCCGATTCCTTCAACGACACAACTTGATGATTCATCAACAGGTTCGGCATCAACAACTTTAACGACGTCGCCTTTTGCGTTGTAATAGGTTGGTGTACCCTCTGACGAGTTACCAAGCCAGATTTCGCCACCAGGGGGCACGAAAAAATCTTTCCATGACATTTTGATGTCGCCACTTGTCCAGCCAGAGTCGCCACCTAGTTGTTGCAGAATAATTTTATCGTTATATACGACATCAAGGCTATACGTACCAGACGCCAGCTCGTCGATTATTAGTTTTCCATCGTTGAGTGAATACCATGTGTCAACGTTAGTGCCAGATTTTGAAGCTTTGCCGCTTAGCTTGATCGATACGACACCTTCTTGTTCGAGGGTTCCCTTTTTCCAGTTGTCTGGCACCAGAGGGTCTTCACGGTTAATTCCTAAATTTCCACGAATTTTACCTGTTGTTGACTGTGTTCCATTATCGCCCGGTATTTCATTAGCCTTTACATAAATAAGGCTTTGATCTTGTTTCGTGTAGCTACACAAGTTTACCGGTGGTATTATCTGGGTTTTATCATTACCTTTGGCGGTAATATTTATAATGTATATTTTATCCTTAGCATTACACGCACTCTTTGAGCTAGATTTTGGCGCTGCGTAGCCCATAGCTTCGAAATCCTTCGAATCTTGGCTGACGTAGGTCTGATCGTCTTGTTTGACGAAAGTGATAACAGTGCCGCTACCACTCTTGGCAGTAACTTTTGCGTCCTTAACGGCACTATCGAACTTTACGGCGAATTGGTAATACTGGTATGTTTGCCCTTGTCCAAGACATTGGTCTTTTGTTTTCGAGAACGGTGAAGAATATCCAACGCTATCATAGCCAACGCATCCACCTGATTTTGGGCCAGGATCAGCAGCGTATGCCCCTTGAGACGGAAAAAAGGTCGCAAGGGATGCGACCATAAATATTCCGGCTAATAATCTTACGATAAATTTTTTATTTTTTGCAGACGCCACGCCTACATTTATAGCATAAAACGCTTAAGCTTAGTAGTCGTAACCACTAACCGGTGACGCTTTACCGTCAACACTATAAGCGATAGGATAATATATCACCGATTCGCCACTTAGGAGCTTTACTTCTTGGCGAATTACTTGGTAGGTGATGTCACCGGCAATTCGTTCACCAGTTGCGCTGTCGCCAACGTACGAAGTAACGTTAATGAAATCAATTGGCTTGCCATCACGGTCGAGACCGGATTGCCATTCACCACTATCTTCGTATATACGAGTTGTTGCGTTTGATTTACCGGCACCACCATTCTCTAGGACGCTATTAGCAACCTGTTGGTATTCGGTATCTATAGTGCCGTCTGCTTCAGTAGTGTAATAATCAACCGCTGAAACTGTTTTTGCACCTTGTAGAGTATCTTCGGTATTAATAGACATGCCGTCTACTGATTGCCAGAAGTAGGCTGGGATAGACGATGGGTCTGTGTAGCCGAAATCATTATCAGGAGTTGCAGCGCCAAAGCTAGGAAGTTTATCGAGAGTATATGCCAAACGATCAGCGTATGGAAGTTGCGCAAATTCAGTAATGTCAGTAATCGCGTCCATCTCTTCTATGGTAAGTGTCTGTTCGAGGACTTCACCCGTAAAGCTATCAAGCTCACCAGGGTTTGGAGCTTCAACAGGTGCTTCGGCTGTAGCTTCAGGCGCTGGCTCTGCGGGTTCGCTTGTTTCTGTTGCTGCAGGTGCTCGTTCGCCACCATTAGAAGCGGCGACACCGATACCGATACCAGCACTAAGCGCGACTAATGCGCCAGCACCAATTTTAATAAGGA
>Ga0247740_1001034_pt1 | contig 12236 bp, 6 predicted proteins | sample UWRJL148409B2_FD_180942 | JGI IMG/M metagenome (GOLD analysis project Ga0247740, IMG submission 180942) | Plant litter microbial communities from Arlington Agricultural Research Station in Wisconsin, United States - UWRJ-L148-409B-2 | ecosystem: Environmental > Terrestrial > Plant litter >...
CACACACAAATGAAATTTATAACTAATACAGTAAAATTCTTACTGTTAACTTTTCTAATCTATTCGGGCCCGTCGGCATTTGCACAAAATGTAGTAACGGGTGTAGTTAAGAACGCTAAAGGCGCGGTAATACCCGGTGCAACTGTAACCGTTCGAGGCTCAAATACTGCTGTAGCAGCCAATGATCAAGGTTTATTTACAATTACGCCTAAAGTAGAGCCTCCTTTTTATCTTCAGGTAAAATCTGTTGGTTTTAAACCACAGGATTTTCAGGTGCTGTCTTTCCAAACCACTCCACTGGAATTAACTTTGGTTGAAGATGATCTTTTGAGCGAGATAGTAGTAACGTCACGCCGCCGCCGGGAACTTTTGCAGGATGTACCTATTCCGGTTTCGGTTGTGGGTGGCACGCAGATAGACCAAGCAGGTGCATTTAATGTTAACTACGTTAAACAGTTTGTACCATCGTTGCAATTGTATACTTCAAATCCACGTAATACAGGTATCAACATTCGCGGTATTGGGTCACCGTTTGGTTTAACAAATGATGGCCTTGATCCGGGTGTTGGTGTGTATGTTGATGGTGTTTACTACGCACGCCCTGCAGTTGCTACTTTTGACTTTATAGACGTAGAGAACATTGAGGTTTTACGTGGCCCGCAAGGCACGCTATTTGGTAAAAATACTGCGGCAGGTGCTTTTAACATAACCACCCGCAAGCCAAGCTTTACACCTGGTTACACCTTCGAAACCAGCTTTGGTAACTTTGGATACCTACAGGGTAAAGCAGCTATTACCGGCCCATTAAGTAAAACTATTGCTGCACGTTTGTCATTCTCGGGCACACAGCGCGATGGTTTAGTTCAGAACGTACGTACCGGACGCGCAACTAATGATTTAAACAACCTTGGCGCCCGTTTGCAGTTTTTATATAAACCGTCTGACAATGTATCTATCACTTTAGCCGGCGATGCATCTGACCAAAAACCTGATGGTTATGCGCAGGTAGTTGCCGGTGTGGCACCAACCAAACGTGCCGTTTACCGTCAGTTTAATACTATTATAGCCGACTTAGGTTATAGCTTGCCAAGTACAAACGCTTTTGACCGTGTGATAGACCATGATACCCCTTGGAGATCAGGCAATAAATTGGGGGGTGTTTCATTAAACGGCGACTTTAAAATTGGCCCCGGTACCTTAACATCTACCACTGCTTACCGCTATTGGGATTGGGACCCATCAAACGACCGTGACTTTACAGGCTTACCAGTATTGCAAAAGTCTCAGAACCCGGCTAAACATACTAACTGGTCGCAAGAGATACGTTACGCAGGTACTTTCAATGAAAAATTGAGCGGTGTAATTGGTTTATTTTATTTAAATCAGGAAGTTAAAATTAACGGTACTGAAGAGTCAGGTGCGGCACAATGGCGCTTCTCTAAAAGCTCAACCGGTAACAATGCCAACACGCCGGGCACAACTAACGACCAACTGTGGGCAACACCCGGTTTGTTAGAAGGTTACGGAATTTACACCAACGCTTCTATTAAATCTACAAGCGCGGCAGCGTTTGGTAGTATTGATTATGAATTGGTTAAAGGCCTACATATTGTACCGGGTGCCCGTATCAACTTTGATAAAAAAGATGTGTTTTATGATCGTCAGGCAAGAGGCGGTCTGGATATAGCTAATAGCGCTTACAGCCCGGCTATAAAAACGGAACTACAGAAAATTAAAAATGGTGTATACAGCAGCCAGAACTACGCAACTACTGCTGACGAGAATAACTTCACCTTCTCTTTAACCGCAGCTTACAGGCCAAGCGCACGTTTAAACGCTTATGCTACTTACTCAACAAGCTACAAGCCTGTAGGTGTAAACGTGGCTGGTTTGCCATCGCCTGAGGCGGGTAAAACCATATTAGATTATGCGGTTATCAAACCAGAGAAAACACGTCATTATGAAATTGGTTTCAAAAGTACACCACTGGATAACTTCATCCTGAATGTTACTTACCATAATTCAGATATAGACAATTACCAAACTAACGTTCAATCAGCAGATTTAACAGTTAACCGTGGCTACATTGCCAACGCTGAAAAAGTAAACGTAAAAGGTGTAGAACTTGACGCTAACTACAGAGTTGATCAAAACTTCTCATTCTATGCAGCAGGTGCATGGACCGACGCTAAATACGTAAAATTCACCAACGCACCTCTTCCTTTAGAAGAGACCGGCTTATTGCCTCCTTTTAAAGACGTATCAGGTGGTGCACTTCCGGGTGTATCTAAATGGGCAGGATCATTAGGTGGTGAGTTTCAAACCGATGCTAAATTCTTAGATAACAACACTTCTAAATTCTTTTTAGCAGTTGATGGTTCTTTCCGTTCATCATTCTCATCTAGCGCATCTCCATCGGCTTACTTAAACATTGCCGGTTATGGGTTACTTAATGGCCGTTTAGGTTTTAAAGCTACCCGCGGTATAAGCGCTTACGTATGGGCCCGTAACATACTTAACCAAAACTACTTTGAGCAGTTATTACCGGCAGGTGGTAACGCAGGCCACTATGCAGGTGTACTGGGCGATCAAAGAACGCTTGGCATAACGCTTAGATATTCATTATAAGTTTATACAATTTGATAGGTAAGAAGGCCGCGCCGAAAGGACGGCCTTTTTTTTGTTATAATTTAAAGCGGATATTTTTGAATGGAAACGATCTGTACACCGTTAAAGCAATCATCCATGCAGTTATTGTCAACGTAACCTGCTTTTGATAGCATACCGTTATTATTGTTTTCAAAATATATTTTAGCCGAATCGCGCTTTATTATCCATTTTGATTTAACTTCTGCATAAATATCATCCATTGTTCTTGCCGGGAAACCTTCGGCATGGGTGTTTATGGTCGATGATGTTTCAGACCACTCCTGATACTGCATTGTTTGTCCATTACCATCAGGCATATACGATTTAAAGTATCTTTCTGTAACTACTCCATCAACAACTTTGATCCTTGTTTCGGTGCTATAGCGTGTCCATGATGAAGTTGTTGCCGTATATTGATAACTATTTTTCCATTGATTTTTATACCAGAGCCATGTGTTATAGCTGGTTTCATACTCGGTGTTTTTGGCTTCATTTTTACATGACGGTGCGCTGATCAATAGAATTACTACGGCAAAGATGATAACAGATATTTTCATAACAGCGTGCTTTTAAGATTAAACGAACGAAAGTAAAAATCCGTTACAAAATAAAATAAAAAACAAAAAGCCTTGCGCATTTGAGCACAAGGCTTTTATCTTCTTGATCTTTAATTGATAGTTACTTTATTACAAAGCCGCCGTTTGGCTGTATCTCAATTTCAAGCTCACCGTTTTTGGGTATATCTATTTGTTTGGTAAAAGTGACCTTAGCGCTGTCATCATTATAAAGCTGCACTTTTTTTCCGGCAACCATGGGCAGTTTTAGCTTAAGTTTTAACACTTCTTTATTAGCATTAGCACCTGCTATATACCATTTGTCCTGATGCCTGCGGGCAATAACCGCACTTTTTCCGGGATAGCCGTCAATGTAAACCGTTTCATCCCAAGTGGTGGGTACGGTCTTCATAAAATCAATTTCAAAGGCCGGTACATCCGTTAAGTTGTTAGGCGCAAGCGCAAAAAACTGAACCGAGTTTTGAAACAATATAGCTGTTGCCAACTGGAAAGCATCTGTTGTTAAACGCTGGCTGCGGCCCTGATTAGTCTTGGTAAGAAACTTATTTAAGAATACGCCACCAAACTCCATATTACCCACAGCATTACGGATGAACGGGTGAAAAGTGGCATACACCGCTTCGGTTTGACGGTTGTTTTGGTTAAAATAAACCATCTCTGATGCCAGCACAGCTTCGGTTCCCACATAGTTAGGGTACATGCGCTCCCATCCACGTGGCAGCGTTGCGCCATGCACATCTATCATCAGGCCATAATCATTACCGTCTGAAAATATATCCTCGTATAAACGAATAGTTTCCTGTTTATCGCCACCCCAAAAATCAACCTTAAGGCCCATAACACCAATATCGCGCAGCCATTTCATCTCTTTTTTACGCTCAATAGAAGTATTCATTTTATCGCGCGGACCCTGTGGCGCATCATTAAACTGGCCGTTTGAGTTGTACCATAAAAACACACCTACTTTTTTTGACGCCGCGTATTTAACCAACTGCGTCATCTTCTCTTTTCCTATGTTCTTATCCCACAATGCATCAATCAAAATAAAGTCGTACTTAAGGGTGGCAGCAAGATCAATAAATTTTACCTGATCAGCATAGTTCATGCTGTTATCCTGCCATAAAATCCAGCTCCAGGTGCCTTTACCGTGTTTATAAACTTTTGATGCTTTATAAAGCGGATCAACCACATCATACGGAATAGTGGTTTCTACTATTGGCTTTAAATTGTCGCCAACGGTTATGGTTCTCCATGGCGTGTGGCCCGGCAAAGATATTGCGGCACCGGTTGATCCGAAACCGTTATTTTGCTTAATGCTAGGGTACTCAATTGAATAAACCCCATCGGCAGAGATCTCGCTTAAATGCGATGCGCAATACAAGCTGCTCAGGCCTGTTTCTGATAACAGCACCCAACCATCAGTACCCACATGAAACAAACCGGGGAACACGTAACCCTCGGTCGCAGGGCGTGGCTTCACCATTGGCGCATCAGCCGAGTAAGCACTTTCGTAACTTGGGGCCGTGCGGGCAAAGCCGGTCATAGGGGCCATATTGTTAGACAGGAAAGTTGTTGTAGCAGCGGGGAATTTAAAGCCCGTAGCCTCTTTCTCAACCACGCATGACATGCGTTCGCCCATTGGCTCAATCTCGTACCTGAAAGCTATGTTATTATTACTTACCTGAAACTCCACATTTAGTTTCCGCTTTTTATCATTCTCAAATACGCAGATCAATTTATTGGCTACATAGTGCACCTTTGATACTTTAATCTTATCCTGTGTGTAGTTTTTATCAACTACGCCCTGCGTGTTGCTTAAATATTTCATACCGGTGCTAAAATCGCCCTCGTTGGTGGTAAGGCCCAGCGGCGATCTATCTAACATAGTTTTGCCTTTGTAGGTAACGGTGTAAGCCGGTTTTCCTTCGGCAACGGTAATGCTTACACTTAATTGCTTATCCGGGCTAAGTACAGCAACATTCTGCGCATAACTATTCAGCGTAAAAGCACTTAAGCACACGCCAAACAGCATAGAGTTAAAAAATTTCATAATGATGTATTGGTATTATAAATGGTTAGGTGAACAACTTACAACAAATGTATAATTGTTTTTAAAACACTTATTGTTTTTAGCATCTTTTTACTGCTATTTGGGTCAATTACCCCACTATTAAAAATAGGCGAACGCGAATTCTTACTATAACGGCACCCTGCGGAGCGATCAACTAAAAATTTAATTCTAGTTTCACTAGGGGTTAATGCATCTGCAACGCTCCTATTAGTAACATCAACCAATCCTTATCACATTATAAAACCCGTTATAATTTAAAATGCTATGCAGATAATTCAAGCTATTACTCCGATTTTATAAACCAGTGCATAAGTTTATTAAACATCCCGCACGCTATACAACATTTTGATTGTTATTGGATTAGTTATAAGTTTACTAACCTAAATAAACCAATACACTCCTTAAACCAACACAATACCCGTAAAATGAACCTTCAGAATATTAACAATCTTAATTATTTACGCAGGTTAGTTGTTGTGGCGCTTTGGGGCATTTGCATACTCTGCGTTCAGCATTCATACGGCTATAAATTAGCTATTGGTAAGGTAACTCATCAAAGGCAGGCCGATAGTACCCGTTTTAACATCAGCGGCCGTGTTATTGACGACACGGGCCAACCGTTACCCGGAGCAACGGTTTTTATAGCTAACTCCAAATGGTCTGCCGGTACAGATAACCAGGGTGTGTTCAAAATCAGTGGTATCCCTGCCGGCAATTACGAAGTATTGGTGCGGATGATGGGCTTTATAACCTTTACAAAAAACGTTGCCATCAGAAACAGATCACTAGGGGTAAACGTTATTTTAAAAACTGATGCCGTAGCCTTGAGCGAAGTAAAGATATCGGCCAAACCCGATGGAAACCGCGCCCGTTATTTAAGAATGTTTACAGAGGCCTTTGTTGGCCAGTCTGATAATGGCAGGAACAGCAAAATAATTAACAGCGATGTAGTCCGGTTTCAGTATGTAAATGCAAATGGAACTTTAACTGCCCAATCAACAGATTTTATTAAAATAGAAAATAATGCATTGGGTTATAATGTAAATTACCTGTTAAACTCTTTCTCTTTTAACCAGCACGACAGAACATTTTCTTACGATGGCAAGATCTTTTTTGAAGAACTAAGGGGCGATGAGAAAAAACAAACGGAGTGGACCCGCAATCGCTCATTTGTTTATTATGGCTCAATGCAGCATTTTTTTAGAGCCCTTTACGCCGGAACTACAGAAGCAGAAGGATTTAAGGTTTACAAAATTGCCGACTCGGAACTGGGTCAATCATCAAATTACAACATTGCCGGGTTAGGGTCTATCAGAAACCGCTCTACAAATATATCGCGCACAGGTACTGACCTGGCAAACCTAAAGGTAGTAAAACCAGACTCACTGTTTAAAACAGTAAACATGAACAAGGTTTTAACAATGCCCATACTGGCAAATGGCAGGGATACTACCCGTTTTTATATTAGCTACACGCGCAAGCCCGAACCTGCAAGATTTATAAATTCAGGCGCACATTTGTATATCCCGGTACCAATGCGCAAATTTCGCGGCTTTACCAATTGAATGGTAATGTCATCATTAATAAAAACGGTACGTTAAGCCCCTCAAACAGTGTATTGATTGAAGGCTTTTGGGGCTGGCAACGTGTGGGCGATGTTTTACCGGACGAACTGGTACCACCCGCAGATGCCAATACGCGAATGATAATAGCAAAAGAAGCAGATGTGGTAACAAAGCCCGCACCGGTTGAGAAGATCCACATTCAAACTGACAGACCCTGGTACTTAACCGGCGATACCGCCTGGATGAAAATATATGTGGTAGACGAGCACAATAAACCTTCGGCCAATAGTAAAATTTGTTTTGTAGAACTGATTGATGGCAATAAGCACATTGTTAAAAACCTGCGGCTACCTGTTAACGCGGGTATGGCCTGGGGCGAAATTGCCCTTAACGACAGTTTGGTGAAAAAAGGTGCCTATGTGCTAAGGGTTTATACCAACAGTACACCAAAAACCAATAATTCGTTTTTTTATAAACCCATCCGCGTTGCGGATCTTAATTCGGCAACTGCCAATATTAAAACTGTGAATGGTGCAAAACAGCAGCAATTAGTTACCGATAGCTTGAAGGTTCAGTTCTTTGCGGAGGGAGGTACATTGGTTACTGATATCAACTCGCGCATTGGTATAACCATCACATCATCCGGAAAGCCGATCGGCAAAATATCCGGCTATATAGCCGATGAATTTGGCAGCCATATAGCCAGGTTTGAAACCAATGACCAGGGCATAAGTGCTTTTAACTTAAAACCACTCAAACAGGGCAAATACTGGGTAGTGGCCACACTGCCCGGGGCGCCGGAAAAGCGTTTCGCCTTACCACAGCCACAACAGGCCGGTGTTGCTATGGCGGTAAAACAAAACAGCGATGACATAGCAGTGCATTTAAATGCCGCTAACGTTAACAGACAAATACCGCTGAAATTGATTGTAAAGGCACAGAACCGCGTATTGTATCAAACAGAAAAATTATTAGCGGAGACAGCAGACAGTATAATAATTTCAAAAGCGGAACTACCGGAAGGCATTTTGCAATTTGATTTATATGATGATAATAACACATATATAGCCGGGCGGATGCTATACAATCAAAATAAAACGCAGCAGTTAAAAATTAGCGTGGTGCCCAACCAACCGCGCTATCAACTGCATAACAAAGTTGATTTAAACATAGCCATAACAGACCATGCGGGTAATCCGGTTGTGGGTGCTTTTTCTGTTGCTGTAAACAATGAGGCCGATGTTACCGGCGACCTTAACGACAGATCTATATTTACTAACCTGCTTATGCCAGGCACCGGTATGCGCAAACTAAAACAATACGATATAACAACATTAACAGCCAATCAGCAACGCGAAATTGACGACGCATTGCTAACCATGAAGCCGGAGCAGGCAACTGCAGACAAAGCCGCAAACAAACAATCATTAATACAAACAGACAGTACTTTTTTTGCCATAAACGGGCAAGTGAACACGCCGAAAGGCAAACCTGCACCATCAAGTATTGTGGGTGTGTTTTTTCCGGCCGGGGGGCCGGTTTTAACCGCCACATCTGAAAATAACGGCAGGTTTACTATTAATAACGTCCCGGTAAAAAGAGGCGACCCTTATTACATTGTAGCTAAAGACAAAAACAAGGACCTTTTTGTTGCAGTTGATAAATATGAACCCCCTGTAATACCCGACGATATTTTGGCAGATACCGCAGAACTAAATGAATTTACCAACTATGTGATTAAAAGAATTGCGGACCTGAAAGCGGGTAAAATACTAGGCACAGAACTAAAAGAGGTGCTGATTAAAGACAAAAAAGTTGAGCCTACTTTAAAGCAAAAAGTGCTTCAAAACTCATCTAATATGGGTGGCAAAGCAGATCAGGTACTTACTTTTATTGATCTTTTAGGCTGTACAAGCAGTACGCTGGCTGAGTGCCTGGCAATAAAACTAAATGCTGTAACTGTTTCAATTGACAGCCTTCATCGCACGCAGTTATTTGCCAGGGGACGAAATAACGGGCCGATGGCTGTTTTTGTTGACGGCATAGAACGGCCCGAAGCACTTACATCATTGTCAAGCTCGCAGGTAGCAAGTGTAGAAGTTTTAAAAGGCAGTAATGCTGTAGCCTATGGGCTGCGTAGCGGTAACGGCGTTATTGTTATTACCACTAAAGGTGGTGGGTTAGACTATTGGGCCTATGAGCAGGAATATTATGTACCCGGTTCTACCAGAACACCCGGCATTCAGCGCTACCGGTTTGAAAGCGGATTTGATATAGCGAGCGAATTTTATGCGTCCGACTACAACAAACCACAACCTAAAACAATTGACAAGTGGCGGCCCACCATTTACTGGAACCCCAATGTTATTACCAACGTAGATGGTACAGCCAAACTAAGTTATTTTACTAACAGTGCACCCGGTACCTACAGCGTAACAATTGAGGGAATTGATAGTAATGGCCGAATTGCCAGGCAAGTGTTTAAATATACGGTAGGGGAATAGCGTGTTTGCGAGGATGTACATTTTTACCTCATTTGCCAAACAATGGCTACTAAACGGCATCAACTATGTTGCAACTTGTTGCATGTTCAAACATACATAATCCATAAATGCCTAAAAAACAATTACTTGCAAAAAATAAGTATTGCAAAGCGTTGCAGGTGTTGCATACATTTCTGCAACACCTTACATGTATGTTATGAGCTAAAGTGGCAAATAACTATGCCTGTTTTATTGATTTTATAAACGCCGGTATCTTCTCCAAATACCCTTCCTCGCCTAATAGTTTAACAAACTTGCTGCCCACAATGGCACCGTTAGCATACGCGCAGGCCTTATCAAACGATGCCTTGTCTGTAATACCAAAGCCAATAATGGTTGGATTGTTAAGCCCCATGGCCATTACACGCTTGTAATAATCTTCAATATTAACAGACACATTAAGGTTGCCCCCTGTTATTGACGAGGACGACAGCAGGTATATAAAACTATTGCTCAAATCATCTATCTTCCGGATACGCTCGCGCGAGGTTTGCGGGGTAACCAGGAAAATGTTACTCAGGTTATTTTCTATAAAAAATGGGGCGTACATGCTCTCGTATTCGTACATCGGCAGGTCGGGTACAATTACGCCATCCACACCTACTTCAGCCGCCTTTTTGCAGAAGCGTTCTACACCATATTGAACAATGGGGTTAACATACCCCATCAACAGAATAGGAATAGAAACCCGCTTACGCAAATCTTTCAATTGCTCAAACAAAACATTAAGCGTCATGCCGCTATTTAACGCCTGCTCCGAGCTATGCTGAATAGTGGGCCCATCAGCTACCGGGTCAGAATATGGAAAGCCTATTTCTAAAAAGTCGGCACCGGCTTTTTCAAGCGCTTCGGCTATATCAAGCGTTGCGTTCAGTTCCGGGTAACCGGCAGTAAAATAAATGGATAAAAGGTTATTCTTTTTCTCTTTAAAGAGTGTGTTTAAGCGGTTCATGTGTGGTTGATAGTTCATGGTTAATAGTTCATGGTTATTGGTTGCAGTACATTTTTCTATGAACTATGAACCATTATCCATGAACCAATACCTAATATCCAAAATGTTTAATATACGTATCCAAATCCTTGTCTCCCCTGCCCGACAGGCAGATCACCACGCTATCATCAGCCTTAAATTTCATGTGCTCTAACTGCGCCAGCGCGTGCGCCGACTCAATTGCCGGGATAATACCTTCTAACTGGCAGCACAACAAACCGGCCTGCAGGGCTTCATCATCAGTAACGCTTGCGTATTGCGCCCGTTTAATTTTGTATAAATGCGCGTGTTGCGGCCCAATGCCCGGATAATCCAACCCGGCAGATATGGAGTAAGGCTCTACAACCTGCCCGTCATCGGTCTGCATTAAAATGGTACGGCTGCCGTGCAATACCCCTTCGCGGCCCAAAAAGGTTGTAGCTGCCGAGTGCCCGCTGTCTACGCCTTTGCCGGCGGCTTCAACAGCAATTAACTGCACGGCATTATCATCCAAAAAATGGTAGAACATACCAATAGCATTACTGCCACCACCCACACAAGCCATAACGTATTGCGGTAACTCGTTACCGGTATGTTCAAGCAGTTGTTGTTTAGTTTCAGCAGATATGATAGACTGAAAACGCGCCACCATATCAGGATAAGGGTACGGCCCAACCGCCGAGCCAATAATGTAATGGGTATCAACCGGGTTGGCAATCCAGTCGCGCAGGGCCTCATTGGTTGCATCTTTTAAGGTTTTGCTGCCTGATGTTGCGGGTACAACCCTTGCCCCCAGCATCTTCATACGCGATACATTGGGAGCCTGCCTTGCCATATCTACCTCGCCCATATATACAATGCATTCCAGCCCCATTAAGGCGCATACAGTGGCGGTGGCCACACCATGCTGGCCCGCACCGGTTTCGGCTATAATACGTGTTTTGCCCAGGCGCTTAGCCAACAGAATTTGCCCAACAGCATTGTTTATTTTATGCGACCCGGTATGGTTAAGGTCCTCTCTTTTAAGAAAGATATTAGCGCCGTATTTTTCTGAATACCTTTTGGCAAAATACAAAGGCGATGGGCGGCCCACGTAATCCTTTAATAATTGCTCAAACTCTGTTTTAAAGGCAGGTTCGCTGATGATAGATAAATATCGCTGCCGCAGTTCCTCTACGTTGGGGTACAGCATCTCGGGCACGTAGGCCCCGCCAAAATCGCCGTAATAGCCCTGCTCGTTAACTCCGTATTTCATTAATGTTATATTGTTTTATTATGGCAAAAGCCTTTTTTAATTTCTCTATGTCTTTTATTCCCGGCGATGTTTCAAAGCGACTGTTCAGGTCAACACCATAAAATTGCGGGTGGGTAATGTCCCCTATTTGGTGCAGGTTATCAAGGCTTAGTCCTCCGCTTAAAAAAAACGGAACATCCAAATTGTAATTATTTAACACGCTCCAATCAAAAGTTTCACCAGAGCCACCGTGCGCCGCTGTTTTGGTATCAAACAGAAAAAAATCAACGCTCCCGATGTATTTTTCCAACTGTTTAAAATCAAAATTTCCGTCTAAACCAAAGGCCTTTAAAACTACAACTTTGTTTTTAAATCCGGCTGCAAAACCGGCACTTTCATTGCCATGTAATTGAATAGCATTTAAGCCATATTGTTTTATAATACGCTGTATATTTTCGGTGTTCTCGTTTACAAAAACACCGGTCTTTAAAATTGCTTCATTAATATCGTTCAAACGGGCATCATCAAGGCTGCTTACATAGCGTGGCGAACGCTCGTAACGTATAAGGCCAATATAGTCGGCACCTAAAGCGGCTACAGCTTTTATATTCTCTGCATTGCGCAAACCG
>Ga0247740_1001036_pt1 | contig 12227 bp, 8 predicted proteins | sample UWRJL148409B2_FD_180942 | JGI IMG/M metagenome (GOLD analysis project Ga0247740, IMG submission 180942) | Plant litter microbial communities from Arlington Agricultural Research Station in Wisconsin, United States - UWRJ-L148-409B-2 | ecosystem: Environmental > Terrestrial > Plant litter >...
GTGTTTAGGAAGGGATTCGTTAGTGTCCGACATAATGACGTCGCTAAATTGATGAAAATATGATAAATGAATAATATCTTTGATGTGCACCTTAGTAAAAAATAGAATGCGAAATTTGATGTAAGAAAGACGTTTGGATGTAGCGGAAAGGTGAACATTATCTTTGTCGGATAGATGAGCACAAATATGCAGGATTTCATCTGTTAAAGTATTCATTTTAATATGAAAAGTTAATAATGCTGTGTAAGATAAAGAAAAATCAATTTTAAGGTTTGTTTCACGCACATGACAATGACACTCACAATTGCACGCTAACACAATGAACAAATATTCGATTATCATCATAATTAAATATTTTAGTAGATGTAGCTAAAAATGACATTGGTGATGACACGCAGAATTGCACTTCCACACAATAAATATGGGTATGATTTGGCAGTGCAACGCAGGTATGTTGATATTGTGAATGTGAAGTGATTGCAGCGGAATCGAGTTGATGTGGCGTTGCCCTAGGATTTATGTCGCGACATAAATCCGGGGCCCCGGATTTAGATAGCAAGCGATCTAAATCCGAGGGCATGGGAACACAATTGTCAATATTTGACTATGATCATAGCTAAATATTTTACCATCTTGTTATTTTCGGCGACATATTTTCGCTTATTTTACCTTCACAGTTGCCACGTAATGAGATATTATTGATCGAATTAGGTAATGAGTCTATACTTTGATTAAAATCCCAACCGAAAGTTAAATTCATAACAGAATCAGGTATGCAAGTATTGATTGGTTGATTAAACCAGTCACCAAAAGTTAAATGAGTAACGGAATCAGGTATGCAGCCATTGATTGGTTGATTAAAATCGTCACCGAAAGTTAAATGAGTAACGGAATCAGGTATGCAACCATTAATTGGTTGATTAAAATCGTCACCGAAAGTTAAATGAGTTACGGAATCAGGTATACAAATATTGATTGGTTGATTAAAATTGTCACCAAAAGTTAAATGAGTAACAGAATCAGGTATACAATCATCGATTGATTGATTAAAATGATGATCGAAAGTTAAATGGATAACGTGTTTAGGAAGGGGTTCGTTGGTGTCCGACATAATAACATTACTAAATCGATGGAAATATGATAAATGAATGATGCGATCAATGTACATGTTAGTAAAAAATAAAATGCGAAATTTGATAATAGAAAGACGTTTAGATGTAGCAGAAAGGTGAATATTATCTTTGTCGGATAGATAAGCGCAAATATGCAGTATTTCATCTGTTAAAGTATCCATGTTGATATGAAAATAAATAATGTAGTGCAAGTGAAAGAAAAGTCAATTTTAAGCGCACATGTCAGGTGGCTTTGCACGTTCCCACAATGATAAAATATTTAATTATCATCATAACTAAATATTTTAGTTGATGTAACTAATAATGACATATTATTGGTAATAACATTTAGAATTGCACGCTAACACAATGATGAAATATTTTATCATGATCATGAAAAAATATTTATCTATTCAGCATCCGCAACGTCAATCAAATATTTTTATAAATTGTTCAAATGGGGTCGTACAAATGGGACATTTATTGACATTAGTAGCACACTGTTCGCAAATGGTTGTGTGACCACATGGAACTAATTTTCGACTTGATGTTTTCGAAACATACGAAACAATCCTTTCTTCTTTCAAATATTTACGCGTCATTGTAATAGGAACTGTCGCAGTATATCGTCTCCAGTGACATGATCTACGACACCCGATTGACAGGCCAGATTATGCTGGAGAAAAATGGTTACGTTAATGAAAAAAAATAGTTAAATTAAAGAGAGTAAGTAACGACATATAAATGAGGTGGATTTATATGTGGAAGTATGGACAAATGAATACAATAAATGTGCACGTCGAAATCCCCGTTGGATGAAAAAAGAGTAAGTATCGACAAATAAATGCAATAAATTTATATGTCGAAAACCCCGTTAAGTGAAAAGAGAGTAAGTATCGAAAAATAAATGCAATAAATTTATATGTCGAAAACCCCGTTAAGTGAAAAGAGAGTAAGTATCGAAAAATAAAAGCAAAAAATTTATATGTGGAAATTCCGGTTGAATAAAAAGAGAGCAAGTATCGACAAATAAATACAAATAAATTTATATGTCGAAAACCTCGTTTAGTGAAAAGAGAGTAAGTATCGATAAACAAGTGAGAGAAAAATCAAAGTTAAAAATATTAGAAGAGTAAAAAGAGGTAATGTAATGAAAATGGTAAAAATGAAATTGTAAAAAAATAATTGTCAGTAGAAAAAGCGAGTAAGTATTAGAAAATGTGTGCCAAATTTGTCGATAATAAAAAAAATATGAGTAAAAATGGGTAAGGAAAAGATGTTGTTGTGCAAAAACTTTACGATAAAAACGTTGGGGGATGCAAAAAGAGAGTAAGGATGTGATTTAAGTGTAGTCGGGGAATTGGACTATTGTGTAAAGTAAAAAACGAGTAAGTGTCGCAATAAGAGAGAAAAAGATGTGAAAAAAATGGGAAATGCAAAAAAATAAAATGGTATGAAGGATAAGAACAAAACCCCTTCTCCGCGTTTTTGAAATCGAACGGGGGAGCGGGCGTCAGGACAAAAATCACCGAATATTTTTGTATTTTAGAGAAATCCAGTCCTTTCGGAAGGTCTGAGAAACAGACCTCTTAGATGTTCAATTTCCCGAGAAAACGCGGGAAAGGGTTTTTCAGATAACCTAACAAAAATATAATTCTGATTATGACATAAAATACGATTTAATGAGTAATCCAACAAAAATATTTCGGATAAATCCCGTTGCGATTTAATGAGTAAGCACATCAAAAATTAATTGAATTATTGATGTATTTTGGCGGTTTATGAAGTGATTAAATGAGTAACTCAACGAAAACACCAATAATTTTTTATGAATTGAAAAGCGATTCAATAAGTACATCAAAAATATTGATGTATTTTGAGCAAAACCCAAAAATTTTTATGAATTGAACGCGGTATTATGGGCACATCAAAAATTAGATAAATTATTGACGTATTTTGACAACGAGCGAAACGATTTACCGACAACATATTTTAATGAAGAAAAAATGCACTTTACTGGTTTTTTTTACAGTTTTCAACAATGTCATCGATTCGTTCAAACAATTTGGCAAAAAATTTAGATTCTTTTTTATCATGATCAATACGTTTGATTAGTTGTTTTTTGACATTAATTAATGAACAAGAAAAATCAATATTCCATTGATCCATTTTGGTCATGTATTTAGACACTTCTTTCCAAACAAACTTTTCGTCGAGAGCCCACCAAAAATCATCGTCATCATCATCTGGTACGATTTCTTCAATTACATCTTCGTTGTCGTCATTGTCTTTATTGGTTGTACGGTTATTGTAAAGATACATTTTAGTACGACGTATCAGTTGATTGTATGCAACCTTACCTTTTCTGTCTCCGAAATTATGTCCCTTGTAGAATTCGCTGCGTATATCAATAGTCCCTCTAACACTAAGAAAACAACGAAACCGATTAAAAATTAAGTGAATAAGATCCCGTTTAGTACTGACAATATTATCGAGAACATCTCTGATCCTTTCTTCGATCTCTTTAGATCCAGTATATACTTTTGCAGAACCGCTATGCAAACTATTATAATTGATGTTATGATATTCTTTTTTTTGTGGATGGAAATTTAAGTTAGCAAGTAATTCTGAGTAAGGCGAATCTTTGTTGCTAATTGATTTAAATTGTTCGAACAATGTGAGATGTTTGATGTTATTATAAGTGTAATCATGAGGGACTTGAAAAGTTATATTAATTATGGGTCCATTATTGATAACTGTTTTATTGATACTATTATCGATCGTATTGTTGTTCCCATGTATGTTATTGACGCTACAATTTTTAATTTTCAGAACATTATTGGCATGTTTGTTTGTCTGTTCGATGTGGCGTTTTAATAAATCTTTGCGTCTGAACGAAACATCACATATCTCACAATGAAACATCTTGGGTTCTTCTTCTTCCGAACTAGATAATTCGGTGTCGATAATTTTTTTGATATTCCCGTGGATAAAATGCGGCGAACAGGGATTCTTTTTGTTAATGTGTCTGTCATAGTGCGATTTGTTACCAGCATTGTAACCACATTTTGCGCATACGTACGAGTTCATAATCTACTACATGGTAACATAATTATTATATGATGCTCTGTGTTTTTTCTAATACGAAATATTTAATCATAACGAAATATTTTGTCACTTCAACGACTGATACACAATACGAAATATTTCCTCATTTCAACGACTAACACACACCACAGTACGAAATATTTAATCATAACTAAATATTTCCTAACTCCAACGACTGACACGCACCACACACATACTTACTTTGTACTACACCACAATACGAATCATTTACGCATATCAGATCTGTTTTGCTATGTAATGTGCAATGATTAGCAACAGGACGCAGCGACTTACCTAATCCATAAAGCCTAATTTTGTTAATTTCGTCATAATCAGGTTCATCATATTTATCAACAATTCTGTCAACGACTGCAATAATGTTTTTCAATTCCCATCGAATCCATTCAAGAACAGTGCCTCTATTACTCACAATTCGATACTTCAATAAACGCTTTTTTAGCATGTTCTCGATCTTGTCTGCGTTATTGACAGGACAAAAGAAGAAGACAATTGGATTGATTAGTGACGTAGTATATCTCGAAACTAATTTATTTTCGGAGCCGGTGTGTTTGCCTAATTTGTACTTACCACGTTTAGATCTGGCTTTTGTTGATATGAGATAAATAGATTTCATTGATGTGATAGCTGCTATTATACTTTATATTGAGTGTACTCTGTAACATCTTTGTGTTGAAAAAGGGAATTTATGGGTTTCTGAATAATGGGACGATTAAGTTGGCAATAACAAGTGAATGTTGTACGTCCACGCGACAAACAAATATTTAATCATCGTCATAATTAAATATTTCTTAACAGCTTTTAACACGCTGCGAACATACAATAATCAACAATGTAATTATTGTCTGATCTTGCAACTTGCGGCGTACACTATTATAATATGAAATACGGCGGATAAATAATGTAGATGTTGTCACGCACTTGACAATGACAAGTTACGTTGCACGCCCACACAATGAACAAATATTTGATTATCATCATAATGAAATATTTTTGATGCAGCTAACAATGACATATTATAATTAAGTCACTGAGTGCGACGTTTGTTGTTTCACGCACTTGACAATGACAAGTTACGTTGCACACCCACACAATTCACAAATATTTGATTATCATCATAATTAAATATTTTTGACGTAGCTAATAATGACATATTATAATTAAGTCACGGAGTGCGACGTTTGTTGTTTCACGCACATGACAATGACATTTAGAATTGCACGCCCACACAATGAACAAATATTTGATTATCATCATAATGAAATATTTTAGTCAATGCAGCTAATAACGATTCACGTATTATTGACAATAACATGTAGAATTGCACATTTGCGCAATGAACAAATATTTGATTATCATAATATGAAATATTTGTTACGTTCTTATTGTTACTTTCGACAACATCTTTTTGCTAATTTCACGTCTATAATTCCTGCTCAATGAGATGTTGACGACTGAAATAGGTATTGAGTCTATACTTTGATTAAAACCATAACCGAACGTTAAATGAGTAACCGAATCAGGTATGCAACTATTTATTGGTCGATTAAAATAGTCACCGAAAGTTAAACGAGTAACAGAATTAGGTATGCAACTATTTATTGCTCTATTAAAACTGGAACCGAAAGTTAAATTTGTAACTGATTTAGGTATGCAATCATTTATCGGTTGATTAAAACGGCTACCGAAAGTTAAATGAGTAACTGAATCAGGTATGCAATTTTTTATTTGTCGATTAAAATAATAACCGAAAGTTAAATTTGTAACGGAATCAGGTATGCAACCTGTGATTGTTTGATTAAAATGGCCACCGAAAGTTAAATTCGTTACAGAATCAGGTATGCAACTATTTATTGCTCTGTTAAAACTGGAACCGAAAGTTAAATGAGTAACTGATTTAGGTATGCAATCATTTATCGGTTGATTAAAACAGTAACCGAAAGTTAAATTTGTAACGGAATCAGGTATGCAAATTTTTATTTGTTGATTAAAATAATAACCGAAAGTTAAATTTGTAACGGAATCAGGTATGCAACCTGTGATTGTTTGATTAAAACGGCCACCGAAAGTTAAATTCGTTACAGAATCAGGAATGCAACTATTGATTAGTTGATTAAAATCGTGACCGAAAGTTAAATTTGTAACGGAATTAGGTATGCAACCATCGATCGGTTGATTAAAACAGTCACTGAAAGTTAAATGAGTAACGGAATCAGGCATGCAACCATTTATTGGTTGATTAAAATCGTTACCGAAAGTTAAATGAGTAACGGAATCAGGCATGCAACAATCGATCGCTTGATTAAATTTAACACCAAAAGTTAAACAAGTAACGGAATTAGGTATGCAACTATTGATTGGTTGATTAAAACAGTAACCGAAAGTTAAATGAGTAACGGAATTAGGTATGCAACTATTGATTGGTTCATTAAATTCGTAACCAAAAGTTAAATGAGTAACGGAATCAGGCATCCAATCATTGATTGATTGATCAAAATTGTCACTGAAAGTTAAATGATTGACGTGTTTAGGAAGGGATTCGTTAGTGTCAGACATAATAACATTACTAAATTGATGAAAATATGATAAATGAATGATATATTTGATGTGCATCTTAGTAAAAAATAGAATGCGAAATCTAATGACAGAAAGACGTTTGGATGTGTCAGATAGGTGAATATTATCTTTGTCGGATAAATAAGCACAAATATGCAGAATTTCATCGGTTAAAGTATCCATTTTGATATGAAAAGAAATAATGGTATGTAAGCGAAATAAAATCAATTTTAAGGGTTGTTTCACGCACATGACAATGACAATAATTGCACGCTAACACAATGAACAAATATTCGATTATCATCATAGTTAAATATTTTCACTTTCTTATTGTTACTTTCGGCAATACCTTTTCGCTTATTTCACGTTTATAGTTGCTGCTTAATGAGATATTGTTAATCGAAATAGGTAATGCATCTATGTTCTGGTCAAAATAATAACCGAAAGTTAAATAAGTAACGGAATCAGATATGTAACCATTTATTTTTTGATTAAAACGGTCGCCGAAAGTTAAATGAGTAACTGAATCGGGGATGCGATCTTTTATTGATTTATTAAAATAATAACCGAAAGTTAAATGAGTAACAGAATCAGGTATGCAACTATTAATTGGTTGATTAAAATTTCCACCGAATGTTAAATTCGTAACAGAATCAGGTATGCAATCTTTTATTGTTTGATTAAAAAACCAACCAAAAATTAAATGAGTAACGGAATCCGGTATACAACCATTTATTGTTTGATCAAAACTGCTACCAAAAGTTAAATGGGTGACAGAATCAGGTATGCAATTATTTATTGGTTGATTAAAATATCCGCCGAAAGTTAAATGAGTAACGGATTCAGGTATGGAACTATTGATTGGTTGATTAAAACAGTGACCGAAAGTTAAATGAGTAACGGAATCAGGTATGCAACTATTGATTGGTTGATTAAAATAGTAACCGAACGTTAAATGAGTAACGGAAATAGGTATACAATAATCGATTGATTGATTTAAGCGGTCATCGAAAGTTAGACGGTCAGTGTGTTTAGGAAGGGATTCGTTAGTGTCAGACATAATGATGTCGCTAAATTGATGAAAATACGATAAATTGACAATATCTTTAACGTGCACCTTAGTAAAAAATAGAATGCGAAATTTGATGTAAGAAAGACGTTTGGATGTAGCAGAAAGGTGAATATTATCTTTGTCGGATAGATAAGTACAAATATGCATAATTTCATCGGTTAAAGTATCCATATTGATAATAAAGTCAATAAAGTAGCGCAAGAGAAAGAAAAGTCAATTTTAAGAGTTGTTTCAAGCACATGACAATGACAAATTACATTGCACTCCCTCACAACAAACAAATATTTGATCATAATTAAATATTTAAGTAAATGTAGCTGACAACATATAATTGGCGACGACAAGCAGTATTGTACTTCCACACAATTTACAAATATTCGATTATCATCATAGTCAAATATTTTCACTTTCTTATTGTTACTTTTGGCAACATCTTTTCGCTTATTGAACGTTTATAATTGCTGCATAATGAAATATTTTTGATGCAGCTAAAAATGAGATTGGCGATTTAGAATTGGATGGGAACACAATTGTCAATATTTGACTATGATCATAGCTAAATATTTGGCGTGTTTGTGTCCACTGCATTTATCAAAATATACTATCATAATATGAAATACGACAATGTGAATAAAAAATGCGTCAATATGTTGTAATTGCACAAGATGATGACAAGTTACGTTGCACGCCCACACAATTAACAAATATTTGATTATCATCATAATGAAATATTTTCGATGTAGCTAATAATGACATATTATAATTAAGTCACTGAATGCGACGTTTGTTGTTTCACGCACATTGCAATGACAAGTTACGTTGCACGCCCACACAATTCACAAATATTCGATTATCATCATAATTAAATATTTTCGATGTAGCTAATAATGACATATTATTGGCGATGACACGCAGAATTGTACTTCCACACAATTTACAAATATTTGATTATCATAATATGAAATATCGTAATGCGGATAAATAAAGTAGATGTTGTCATAGCACTTCATGATGACAAGTTACGTTGCACGCCCACACAATGAACAAATATTTGATTATCATTATAATTAAATATTTTTCGTCACAATCACTTGCATTTCTTTTTAGAATCTATGTTATCAACACCATAATAACGATTAACTGGATCGTTTTGGGCGTGATCGAATATGTCAACATATTTCTTTTTGTGTCTAGTGATGTCACTACCATCATTGTGATAACGCTCTTCTTCGTCACGGGAAGAATCAGGATCGTTGTTGTAACCCACTTCAAATCTAATTTTTTTGTACTCTAAAAACTTGAGACGTTTGATGAGCTTGTCAAGTTTCTCGGAAAGAGGCTTATTGTGTGCGATTTCGGCGGCATGATTTTCAACCACGCCCAATATGACTCCCAGACTCGCACTAAAATCAACGCCTATATTGACCATCAATTTGATAAACTCCTCAACCTCTTTGAAATTAAAAGATTTCGACAATGAGCTCCAAATGGGATCATCTCTGTCTGACGGATAGACTCTCCCACCATATGTAGACTTTGGATTGCGTTTCATACTCAAAATATAATTGTGAATTTGCGAGTTGTTGCTGTTGTAACCGTGACTGTCCGGGAACCCATCGTAAACACACTTAGCACCGAAAATGCCTGCTTTACGGCTGAGAAAAAAACGGAATTTGTTGTAGATTGCAGATAAAATCGCACGGTGGTGGAGCGCGAGTTTCTGAGTAGTTCGAATTGAACCCTCATTCCATGTTTTTTTTGAATCAGAATGATGCATGTAGACCATGTACAAATCGTCCGTCAACCGTTTGATGTTGTGATATTCTTTGCTATCAGCATCGAAGTTGAATTGATCCAACAGATTTGTGTAAGGTGACTGTTTTTCGTTGATTTTGTGTTGAAATATGTTGTACTGATCGAACAAAGACAAATCGTTAATATCATAAAAAAGATAATCATGTAAGAAAAGGGTAATATTATTGGTACTTTGATCGATATTGTGAATATTAGTTATATTATGGACACTCTTATCAATTTTAGTCACCGTTTCGTTATGTGTACCATGATTGTTATAAATATTTTGCATACCGATATTGTGGTCCCCGCACATCTCGATATATGACCTATGAATGATTTCGCAGTTTTTGTGAGTAGTTGTGCTACAATGTCTATTAAAATTTCCTACAGACTGGAACGTACACGGACCATCTCTTTTGGAAGGACATACATTGCAAACGATCCTACCATTTGCGTCTCGCATGTATTCTCGTTTCGATTGAGGTATCTGTGTAACCAGAATTTCCTTCACATTCCCATGTATTTTATTTGGACGACATGAGAAAATCCTATTCATATGCGCTTCATATTTCGTTTTGGATGGAAAATGTAATCCGCATGTTGGGCACGATTTATAATAATACTTTTTGGTTACTGATGTGTCATCATTTTTAGAAACGGTGCCATCACTTGATCCGGAAGTTGCACTACACGATTCGTTGATAACTTTTTGGGGGACATCATCACTTGATTCACTAACAAATGTTTTTTTAGTGGACGATTTTTTATGGACGTCTTTCGATATCTTTTTTGAGATAGGTTCATTACAAACATCATCATCACTTGATCCACTGACAAATGTTTTTTTAGTGGACGATTTTTTATGGACGTCTTTCGATATCTTTTTTGAGATAGGTTCATTACAAACATCATCATCACTTGATTCACTAACAAATATTTTTTTAGTAGACGATTTTTTATGAACGTCTTTCGATATCTTTTTTGAGGTAAACTTATCACAAACATCTTTCGATGACTCGTGTGTGACAGATTTTTTCAAAACAATATCGTCAGATGATTCGTATATTTTCCGTATAGCCTGCTTTTTTGTAGAAGATTTTTTCTTGCGGCAATCATCTGATTCACTTGATTCGTCCTTAACAATTTTAGTGGGAACTTTTTTTGGTACTTTTTTATTATCTTTTAAAATGCCGCGTTCGTTTCTTTTGGACATTTACTATTAACTAATTTGATATATTTATATATTTGTGCCAGTAATCAAATGTTGAAATCGTCAATGTTTTTACGGAAAATACATCGTCCTCGATTTTAGCCATTATGGATTTTTCAAAACTGGCCATTCCAAGGAGCTCTCTATAGAGTCCTCTGTGCTGGGTTGGCACGGCATATTTTAACTTATTTTTGTAAGATCATTTATCCTATTATTTCAACTTTTTACTATTTTCAACTTATTTTTAGTTTTACATTACCCGATAAATATTTATAAATATTTAATGGCAACAAAATGTTCGCAACAGATTTTGATGCCATACGTTTGCGGTAACTTACGACGCCGTGTTCGCAATGACATCCGACGTCATATGTTAGCAATGACTTTCGATGCATAAGTTTACGAGGACTTTCAACACTGCAGATATAGCACAGCTCTCAACACCGTAAGTTTGCGGTAACTTTCAATGTGACTAGTTGTAACAAATTTCGATGCCGTAAGTTTATGATAACTTTTAATGCGGTGAGTTTGTGACAGATTTCACAACAGAGAATTTTAAAATCACAAATTTGTTATGACGTCCGTTGAGTGAAGGTTCGGCGACTAGTAAATATTATGGTGAAACAAATTTGTTTGATGGCGAGAAAAATGTATCCACTAATTCGGCAGCTACAAAAAAGTGAAACATTTTTATGGCAAATTTAGTCATTTTGGATTTTTCAAAACCGGCGATTCCAGGAAGCTTTCTATAGAACCTCCTGTGCTGGGTTGGCACGGCATATTTTTAACTGATATTTGTAAGACACTTTACCCTATTTTTAACCAGTCTAACTTATTTTTACGTTTACCTTACCCGATAATTTCTTAGTAAAAAATATAATCCATTAATAGTGCGGTTCAGTCCTAATATTATGTCGATTTGTATTTTTTAGATACCAAGTCAGCGAGTGTGACGAACACGGCCTGATCGAAATCAGGAGTATGAAGAGACGAGACAGGCTTACATTACAAAAAAGTTAGGGTGCAAATTTATTAGGTACAATCCCCGCTAACTTTGATATTTTTGACGTAATATCCAAAATACACTATCATAATATGAAATACGGTGGATAAATAATGTGTCAAGATGTTGTCATAGCACTTCATGATGACAAGTTACGTTGCACGCCCACACAATGAACAAATATTTGATTATCATCATAATTAAATATTTTCACGTCCTTATTGTTACTTTTGGCATCATTGTTTCGCTTATTTTAAGTTTATAATTGCAGCTTAATGAGATGCTGATAACTGAATTAGGTATTGGGTCTATACTTTGATTAAAATCCCAACCGAAAGTTAAATGAGTAAC
>Ga0247740_1001038_pt1 | contig 12213 bp, 12 predicted proteins | sample UWRJL148409B2_FD_180942 | JGI IMG/M metagenome (GOLD analysis project Ga0247740, IMG submission 180942) | Plant litter microbial communities from Arlington Agricultural Research Station in Wisconsin, United States - UWRJ-L148-409B-2 | ecosystem: Environmental > Terrestrial > Plant litter >...
TCGACCGACGGCACCGTCATCCTCTCGCCGAACGCACCGAACGGCTCGGGACTCGTGTTCATCCCCGGTGCGAAAGTCGACCCCTACGCTTACATGTACAAGCTCTCGGGAATCGTCGAGAACGGAACAACCGTCGTCATCACCAAGCCGACGCTCAATCTCGCGTTCTTCGACACACGATCAATTGATCAGCTCGTCGCGGGCGTGCACGGCGTCGACACGTGGTCCATCGGCGGCCACTCGCTCGGCGGGGTCAAGGCCTGCATGCTCGCCGAGACTGACGATCGCATCACCGGCCTCGCCCTCTTCGGAAGCTACTGCGCCAACGACCTCAGCGACTCGGGGCTCACGGTTGTGAGCATCGCGGCGAGTAACGACCTGCTCAGCACGCAGGACAAGATCATGGATGCCGCGGCCGAGCTGCCCGCCGACACCGAGTTTGCAGTGATCGATGGAGCAAATCACGCGTCGTTCGGTGACTACGGTCGGCAGCCCGGCGACGGCACCGCGACAGCATCAGACGCAGACGTGCGCGACGAGATCACAGAGCTCGTCGCGACGCTGGTTGACGCTGGCGCCTAGGGGTTCTCGTTAGGCGTTCTTGTCTGCGGGGATCAGCAGCCAGAGCGCGAGGTAGATGACGACCTGAGGTCCGGGAATGAAGACGCTCAGAACTGTGAGAAGTCTCACGATTCCGACGTTCCAGCCGAAGCGGTTGGCGATACCGGCGCAGACGCCGGCGATGATGCGACCCGAGGTGGGTCGTGAGAGGCGGGGCTTTGCGGTTGTGTCAGTCATAACTCAAGTGTGAACCCGTTCGCGCTCGAGCGGTATCGGGGTAACCCCCGAGATTCACCTGAGGGTTACTCCCCGCGCCGGTGGTCGAGCGAAGTCGAGATCAGGTCGAGCGAAGTCGAGGCTACGCGTCGAAAGGCTCCAGCACGAAGACCGGAATCTGGCGGTCGGTCTTCTTCTGGTAATCGGCGTAGGGCGGGTAGGCGGCAACGGCGCGCTCCCACCAGATCGCCTTCTCCTCCCCAGTGACCTCGCGCGCGAGATAGTCACGCTTCACGGTTTCGTCCTGAAGCTCGACGTGCGGCTGGGCAACAATGTTGAAGTACCAGACCGGATGCTTCGGAGCCCCGCCGAGCGAGGCGACAACCGCATAGGTGCCCTCGTGCTCAACGCGCATGAGCGGCGTAATGCGCAGCTTGCCCGACTTGGCACCGACCGACGTGAGGAGGATGACAGGCATACCGCGAAGATCGGTGCCCTCTGTTCCGCCCGACGCCAGGTAGAGCTCGGTCTGCTTGAGCGCCCAATCGGAGGTGCTGGGTGCGTATTCGCCAGAAAGGGGCATTGGTGTCTCCTCAGATGAAGGTCGGGGTGGGCTCAACCACGTAGCCGCGGAACGCCGAGGCCATCAGGCGCCATAAAACGGCGCCAACTAGTGCAACAACGGCGAGCATCACGATTGTTCCAACGACAGTCACAGTCGTCGGGTCGAGGGTGTCCGATTGAAAGGAGAGTGCGTAGGAGACAAAAGTGAATACCCCGCTCAGCACAAAATCGATAGCTGCGCTGATGGCGAGCGCGCTCCAGGTGACGGCCCACGGAGCACGCAGCTGTGCCGACGCTAAGAGTCGACCGCTCAGCACTATCGCGCTGGCTACAAGCGCGAGACCGGCGACAAGTCCGACGACGAGCAGCAGCACTGCCGTCGCCGCATCGATGCCATAGCCTTCCTGGGCGATGGACTCGCGTTGGTCCGGAGACGAGATAGCTGCCGACAGAAGAAGTAGGGCCGCTGAGAAGCCGAGCCACACTCCCACCGCGAAAATCACATGCGCCAGCGCTCCCGTTGTCACTGCTCGGCGAACCTGAGCAGGGGTGAGCGAAACTCGTGGCATGGGGCTAGCGTATGCCCGCAGGTTGTTCAGGGGGTCGTGCCCGCCGGCGTGGTTGACGCGAACGTGAGCCGCGGCATCCATCGTTCGAAGTAATCGAGGTTATGTGGGCGCGCGTGAGGGCGTACTCTCGAAGTTATTGAAGCCGATCGTGCTTCCGAGGGAAGGAGTGCCCTATGGCAGACAAATCACCGAAGAAGTCCAGCCCTAAGACCGCGGCGTCAAAGTCGCTCAAGGAGAAGCGCGCTGAGAAGCGCGCCAAGCCTGCAAAGGGATAGAGGCGTCTAACGTCTTACGGCAGCCTTAACTGGCAGCTTCGGGAGCCGAGTACCTACGGGTGCTCGGCTCCTTGCTTTGACCGACGGCGCTGGGCCGGCGGGCTAGGCCGCTGGGTAGCGCGGCGGCGGCGGTTTCGGCGTGGATGCTGCGGGCTTCGCCTTGGCCGCCTTACGCGCCCGCGTCGCAACGGCACGCTTCACCGGGTCGGGCTTCGGCTCGTCGGAACGGTGCCACGTCGCGGGCCGGTTTCGGTCGGAGGGGTCGGCGGGCGCCCTCTGGCGCGGCGTCTTACGCACACGTGCCACGCGGCGCGGCGCCTCGATGAGGCCGAGCCGCACTCGCACTCCCCTGATCCAGAGCCACGCTGCGAGCGCAGCAAGACCGACACTCAGCACAGCGAAGCCGGAACGCTCGAGCGACCCGAACCCAGGGTGCGGGATGAGATACAGCAGAAAGAGCCATACGGCTCCGCCGAGCATGCCACCAGCGAACGTGTAGCGGTTGGGCAGCCAGCCGAGGTTGCCGATCGTTGTCCAGGCCGAACTCCACGGGGTCTGGGTCACCGGTTCGAAGATCGGGTTGCGCGCGCTGCCGGTGTTGCGTGCGATCGGTCCGTTGGCGTACCGCGACTGAAACGAGCGAATCGTGAAGATCCAGCCCAGCACCCACTGCGAGATGAGACCGAGCGGCATAACAAAGAAGACGTATCCACTGATCAGCCAATAGAAGATGAGCACCGGAACGCCATCGGGATTCAGCTCACCAAACAGGTCGACGTTGCCGAAGATCGCACCGATCAGCACTCCGATAGGAACAAGCGTCACAACCGTCGCAAAAAAGCCCCAGGTCTGCGCCATAAAGAAATAACCGAATGCTCTCACGACTGAGTTTCTCACGGCTGCCCTTCTCGGCACAGAGCAGCTACCGTCGAGTGTGGCAACTCGACTACTTCTTCTCGCCGACACTCACGTGCCGAAGCGTGCCCGCGACCTCGAACCGGGAGTGTGGGCGGCGATCGAAGCAGCGGATGTTGTTATTCACGCGGGCGACTGGGTCGATCTCAGCATGCTCGACGCGCTCGAAGCGAGATCGCGACGCCTCGTTGGGGTGTGGGGCAACAATGACGGCGCCGACCTTCGCGCTCGACTACCCGAGATTGCGCGGGTGGAGATGGAGGGTGTGCGCATCGCCGTCGTGCACGAGACCGGCTCTGCCGCGGGGCGCGAGGCCCGCGCCGACGAGAAGTTTGCCGACACAGACGTACTCGTGTTCGGGCACAGTCACATCCCGTGGAACACCGTCACTCCCGGTGGCATGCGCCTTCTCAACCCGGGCTCGCCAACTGATCGGCGCCGGCAGCCAGAGTGCTCGTACCTGACGGCCGTGGCCAATGCCGGCGAGCTACGCGACATCGAGCTCGTGACGTTTAGCCGCCCGTCCACATATTGACGTAGACGTCGAACCCTTCGGCCTCACATGCCGCCTGAACACCCTTGTTCGCAGCACGCCACTCCTCGGACACGGGCTCGTCGCCCGCCGCGATGTTGGAGCCGTCGGCCGTGCGTGCAGCCTCGATGGCGAGGTACACATCCGTACCCTTCTCAACGTCGAGCGTCGCGAGGCTGTTGACCGCGAGCCGGGCGACCCCATCGAGTTCCTGCTGAGTCATGCGGTCTTCCCTGAAGGCGACCTCGGCATTCGCGATCGGTGTCAGCACCACGTTCGACCACTGCGTGCACGTCTCCTCGGCCGAGATCGGCTCGACGGTGGGCACCGGATCCGCGTCGGGGGCGGGCGGAGCGGTCGTGCACCCGGTGAGCGCGGCCGCGCACACGACCAGCGCGAGAACAGGCAGGGCGATCACGTAGCGGTTCATGCGGCCAAGACTCGCAGATAGCGACATCCATGACTAGTCCTCAAAGTTACAGACGCATAACCGTAGAATGCCGGAATGAGCAGCGACGCCCGCACAACCCGAACCTCGGCCGACCGCGCATCAAGCATCGATATCTCGAAGCGCGACCTCACGCTCGACATCGCACGCGTGTTCAGCGTTGTGCTCGTTGTCGCGATTCACCTCATGATGGTCGGCGTCGGATTCGATGCCGCCGGTGGGCTCGTCGTCTCGAAGCCACTCGAAGAGCAAACCTGGTTTGCCTTCGCGACCTGGGCCGGGCAGATCATGCCGCTCTTCTTCGTCGTCGGCGGATTCGCCAGCCTCACCGCCTGGCGCAGCCTCGTGCGTCGCGGCGAGGGGGCCTCGCAGTACGTGCGCAACCGCGTGCTGCGACTCGCCCAGCCTGCGTTGCCGCTCTTCATCTTCTACGTCGCGGTCATTGGCGTCGCGCGTCTCGTTGGCGTCGACAAGGAGCTGCTCGATGTCGTCATCGTCGGCGCTGGCCTGCCGCTCTGGTTTCTCGCGGCCTACGCGCTGTGCCAAGCATTTGTGCCGATCATGGCCGGATGGCACGCCCGCGCCCCGCGCGCGACCCTGGTCGTGCTGCTCGGAGCCGTTGTCGCCGTCGACGCCCTGCGGTTTCTCATCGGCATCAACGAGATCGGGCTCGCGAACCTGTTCTTCGTGTGGATCCTGGTGCAGCAAATCGGCTTCTGGTACGCCGATGGATGGTTCGCTGCCCGCAACGGCTGGCAGCTCTTCGCGATCGCGGCAGGTGCGTACGTTGCGCTCGCGGCAGTGACCCTGCCCGACGGGTGGTACTCAAACGACATGCTCGCCAACCTCAACCCGCCAACGCTGCCACTCGTGCTGCTCGCCGTCGCGCAGGCGTGCATTCTTCGGGCGCTGAAACCCGCACTGTCGCGCCTCATGAACACGCACGCCGCCCGGGCCGTGGTCTTTCTCGTGGGTACCCGCCTGATGACGATCTACCTCTGGCACCTGCCGCTCATCATCGCGCTGTCGGGTGTCGCGCTGCTGATTCCGGGTGCATCGCCCTCCCCCGGATCCCCAGGCTGGTGGATGTCGCGGCCGATCTTTTTCGTCATTGTCTTCGCCGCGCTGTTCGCGCTGTCTTTCCTCGTCGGACGATGGGAAGCCCCGCGCGAAGTCGGCGTCACCCCGCCCGGTTTCGTTGTCGGTCTCGCTGCGTTCCTGACGTTCTTGCCAGCGTTTTGCGTCACCGAATGGGGGCTCGACCTGCCGCTGGCTGTGCTCGGGTCACTCGCGCTCGGAGCGGCGGTGCTGCTGCTCGGGCGGTGGCGGTCGCTCCCCGCATCGTCGCTGAGCCGCATTGCATGACGCATTGGATGTCCCACTAATATCAGCTTGAGAGACGAAGGGCTTTATCGTGCATAGGTACTCGTTCACCGTAGACGCCAAACTCCTTCAAGAACTTGGCGAGAGACTGGTAGGACGACCGCATATCGCTCTCGCCGAGTTAATCAAGAACTCCTACGATGCCGACGCCACTCTGGTTGAACTGGAATTTTCTGCGGAAAGAATCGTCGTGACTGACAACGGACATGGCATGTCCACGTCCGACTTCGAAAAAAGGTGGATGCGAATTGGCACCACGCACAAGGCAACAGCAACGCGCACCCTAGCTCTTCGTCGAGAGGTGACGGGTTCAAAAGGCATAGGTCGATTAGCTGCGCAACTTCTCGCGCGAAAGATTTCGGTTTCCAGCGTCGCGGTCAAGAACACTAGTAACTTGAATGATTTAGACCTCGAAGATGAAATATTCGCGCCAGTCAACTGGGACGATGCGGTAGTGAGCGGGACCTTGACCGAAGTTAGTGTTCAAGTCGAGGAGATGCCCCCCGCCTCGCTTTACGCCGGCGGGTCTCGACATGGCACTCGTTTGGTCCTGACTGAATTAGCGTCCGTGTGGGAGGCCGCAGACTTCCGCCGACTGGCTCAAGAGATTTGGTCGCTGCAATCACCATTCGAATCAGACTCGACCTTTTCTATAAGTCTGAACACCGAGTACGCCGACGTGTTCAACGAATTCTCCGAGCAGATGCACGCGATTCTAGAAATTTGGAATGGGCGGATCACTGGGCGCCTACGTGATGTCGGCTTTACGCCTCCTGCCGATGCAGACGTGTTCACGTTACCGGACATCCTTCCCCGAGTCGGAGAGGATGAAGCAGCGGGAGCAGCGGGAGCAGCGGGAGCAGCGGGAGCAGTTAAAACTGCTTCAGCGCCATCGGCAACCAGTAAGAAGCGCCCCGATCGCATTCTTGAAGCCACGATGCGTTTCGGGGACCGTGCGCCAACAACAGTTTTTTGGAGGATTCCGAATTGCGACGTGAATAAGTTGCGATTCGACATCCGCGTTTTCGACCTGCAAAAACGGCAACCACTTGGGATCAAAGTCGATGTGGCTCGGGCGTACTTACGTAGGTTCGGCGGTGTCGGCATATATGACGGCGGGTTCCGATTGCCGTACTACGGCGCAGACATTGACTGGCTCAATGTCGAACGCGACAACGCCGCTAGATTGACTGCTTCATCCCTGTTGCCAGCGGCCTTGAATGTCCGACGCGGATTGCTTGCACTGCCCCGCAATTCCAACCTCTTTGGTCAAGTTTTTGTCTCAACAAGTTTTGAAAATCGAGAGTCGCTGAGGACCAATGGCTCACACCCCGCTCTCACAATTCAGGTGACTAGAGATCGCCTGGTTGACAATCGCGCGTATCAACAGCTTCGGGTAATGCTGCGAGCACCGCTCGATGCCTACGCCATGGAAAAGACTAAAGCAGCAATCGCGGACTCGGCCGCGAAAGCAAGCCGTCTCACGCCGGGTAACGCATCACGCCATTTGGAAGTTCTTCGTTCGACGCTCGAGAGTGCCCGTACGGCCATTCCGACAGAAACCTTCCAATCGCTATCCACGTCCCTAGACTCAGCCGTTGACGATGCTCGTCGCGATGAAGATCGAACTCGCGAGTACGGCGCATTGCTCGGTGCACTTGCCACAGCTGGCATCACTTCCCTGGCATATGAGCACGAGGTAAGCAAGCAGCTTCAGCGCATTGAAACCATCTCGAGGCGCTTACGTCGTGCATCTGCATTGGCTGAAGAGAGTCCAGAACTAAAGTCCGTGCTTGACTCCTCGGTGACCGGACTCGAAACGTGGAACCGACGAGCGCAGGACATACGAAAAATGTTCGCACCGTTGGTTTCCGAGGAAGATCGAACAACGATCGATAGGTTCCGAGCGCGCGACATCGTCGAAGACGTGTCAGATCAAGTTCAGGTTCTTGCACGCGGAACTCTCATTGACTACTCCCGCGTCTCCAAATCTTTGAGGCTCCCCAGCGCCAACCTCCCTGCGTGGTCCGCAATCGTTCAAAATCTTCTGATCAATTCGTTCAATGCTTTACAGGGCGCACCCGCGCCAGAGGTAAGGATCGATTCCTATCTAGACGGCCGGAAGGCTCACCTACGAGTTCAGGACAACGGGTCTGGGGTCGACCTATCTGTCGCGGACAAGTATTGGGAGCCATTTGAACGTGGGCCGAGCGCTGCTAGCCCTGTAGATAATACGCTCGGGGGAACAGGTCTCGGTCTCACAATTGTCAAGATGATTTCCGAACAAATCGGAGTCGATATTCGATTCGAGAAGCCCACAGAAAGCTTTACAACTGCGGTGACCATGACTTGGGAGCACAACTAATGGCGTTGAACATAGTTATTTGCGACGACGACATAGAACGAATCGAAGAGTGGAAGCATGACATCGCGACAGCAAGCAGTGGAACACACACCGTCAATGTTCTGACCGGCATCGATTTGGTCAATGCACTCGATTCGCTCTTTGCGCGATCCCGAACTGAACAGAGACCGGGTCCTGATTTCGCATCGGTCTTTGATGAGGCCGACGTTGTGATCATCGATTCGGATCTGTCACCGGACAAAGAGACGTTAGGCCGGTTCTCTCAAGAAGACTCGGCGGTCTTAAGCGAGGGTTTGCGCGGGCAGGTAGGCGACGTAGTCGCATACAACGCGCGCGTTCATACGAGCGCCAAGTTGCTCATTATCGTGAATCAGGGCTATTCAGATCGGACTTTCGATCTCACAATGAGGCGATTTGCCAATCAAGTCGGTGACTTGTATCTCGCCGAGGGCGACCTTGTCGACCCGACATTGTGGTCGGATGTGCGAGGAGCCTCCAGCTACCAACCTTGGATCTGGCCGACAATCGAGCGCGCTTGCGAGCGAGCGGAACAGTTCAGGGTTCTCGTTTCAGATCTGGATCGGACAGTCACAAGCGCCCTTGACCTTGACATCTCGAAACTCACAGCCGATCAGCTCGATGTTTTTGGAGACCTTGACCCCGAAGACACAACTTTCCGACAGATCGCTAAGTCTCAAATGGGTCTTCGCCCAAACGACCTCGACGTGAGCGAGGCCGCGATCATCCGCATGGCGGCGTCAGTTACGAACCGTTGGTTTGATCGATATTTGGTGCTTCCTCAAAACGTAATTGCAGATGCAGCGCATCTGCTCCAACGTTTTCCCAATGCATTCGGTTCGCCCACTTCGCTCGACGCTTGGAATGCCATTAGCTGGGAGCTTGATCCTGAGAAAATATTTGGCGGCGCGGCCCCCGCCCTCTCGACACTGTCAGAGTTCGCCGAACGACCACTCTTCGACGTCTCGTCCGTTCGCGAGATCGCTCGAACGACGTCTTTCCCCGACGATGAAATGCCAGAGCTCGTTTTCGCAGATGATTCGTCCCGTTTCATTATGGCTAGTGAAGCAAGAGAGATTTTGACTGCACTTCCCGGCAATAGTGCGCGCCGCTATATCGAAGAATCTGGGCCAGTGCGCTACATACCGCGCGTTCGACGACTATGAGTGATTCGGACTACCAAAAACAGTTGAAAATCTGCTCGCAAATCGCATTGGCGTGGGCGAGTTCGGCGGCCGAAGAGAGGCACAATTGGGATACGCGGCTGACATCCGTCGTAGGGGCCTTTCCCGCGATTGACGGAGATTCGCTTTATCAGGCTTATCGCAATCACAAGGCCGACTTCGACGAGGAAGCGCACCCCTATCTGGTAGTAGGGAAACCTGTGAGAGTTGACAGTCCAACGTTGTACCCCGTTGCCATGCTATGCGTTGGACGTAAATCGGGCTCGCTTCGGTTGTCTGTGCGTGTAGCTGTTTTTTATTCAGTTGGCGAAGATACTCACAGTTCAGGTTGGCGTCTTGAACTCGCTGATCAAGCTGGCGACGAGGCGGGGCCCAGATGGACGGGTACATCACATGTCCAGCGGATCACGTCGTGGACTAAGAACGGTGCTCCTGGATTCCATACGATTCCAAGGGACGAAGCACAGATCGCGGACACCGCCGAACGCGCCCAACATGTAAACGAGGCTAGACCCGCCTTTTCGATTCCAGTGTCGACTCCGTCTGGTCTAATGATCGCGGCGATGGGATCTTTGTACGGTGGTGGCGCCACGCGCGACATTCTTTCGGGCGTAGCGTTAACCAATCTGCGCTCAGAGGTCGATCAAATACTGGGAAACCCTTAACCGTGGGCGATAATTGCGCGAGCTAGAAATCGTGTCATGGTCACTTATGAAAAAGTGGCGCACCGACGGACGATAATCAAGCACTCGTTCGGACCCTTTACCCCTCCCTTACGCGACAGTGAAGATAATTGGCAAGCCTGTGACCAACTCTCCAACTATCTCAGCCGACCTCGCGAACAAGAGTCGGGGCGCGATTTACACTCAGGATTGGTTTGCCTCGTTCCTAGTCGACTTGACTGGTTTGACCGGTCACGACGACCTCCGACCAATTCGAGTTGTGGAACCATCCTGCGGCGATGGGGCAATCCTCGCTGAGTTAGTTCGTCGCTTCGTCGCGTCCGCTTTTCGACACGGATATCCAGTTATCGAACTCGCCGATTGCATTGTTGCTTTCGATATCGACCCAATAGCCGTCGAGACGTCCCGACTGCTCGTGGATGCAATCCTCATAGAGAATCATGTCGCTGCTGACGTTCGAGCGGAGCTTACGCAGCGGTGGGTTCGCGAAGGAGACTTTCTGCTGGAAGCGCCCGGGATTGATCCCGCCGACGTGATTGTAGGAAATCCGCCCTATGTTCGCCCGGAACATGTCAGCGTGCTTCAGCTGTCCAAGTACCGCGAGGCGTGGACGACTATGCGGGGTCGAGCCGACATCTACGTCGGGTTTTTTGAAGCGGCACTTTCTTTAGGTCGCAACGACAATTCGCGACTGGTGTTTTTGAGCGCGGATCGCTGGATGCGCAACCAGTACGGGCAATCGCTCCGTGAATTGGTGGTGGCAGACCACACGTTGTTGGCAAACCTTGAACTTCACGATGCAGATATTTTCGACCGGCGGGTGGATGCATACCCTTCGGTCACGATCATCGGTCGGGGCCAACAAACCGCAGACAAGATGCTGTCGGGACATGGCCTTCACAGTTTTCAAGAAGATGATGCGGTTGAGTTTACCGCCGCCTATTTTGGCGGTCCCGGCCACCTCATCTCCCCTACGCCAGCTCTCCGAATGGAATGGACGCAAATACCCTCGCAAGGCAGCGCTAGTTGGCCGGCAGGGACAACCACGGAACGCTCGTTACTCACGGAAATAGAGTCCCGACTTCCAAGTCTGACCGAAACAGGCGTGACCGTCGGGGTCGGGCTAGCAACAGGCGCTGATTCCGTGTTCTTCATACAGGATCCGACGCTAATTGAGCCCGAGAGGCTACGCCGAGTTGTGCAACCTTCGGACCTGGGTAACGAAATTTCGTGGGGTGGAAACTATCTGGTGAATCCGTGGGAAGGCGACGATCTCGTTGATCTGAACGATTTTCCAATGCTGTCTCGCTATCTGCATCTCCATCGTGTCCGACTCGAAAACCGACATGTGGCAAAGCGTGAAGGTACACCTTGGTGGAGAACCATAGACAAACCGAAATGGAAGAACTACGAGGCACCGAAGCTGTTACTTCCTGATCTAAAGACCAGGGTGGCGCCGACGCTGGATATCGAGGGTTTCGTTCCTAAACACACGATCTCTTATCTCCTCTCTACGAGTTGGGATCTTGAGGTTCTAGGTGGCATTCTTCTGTCCGATCGTGCTAACAATTTCGTGAAGGCGTATTCGGTCAAGTTTTCTGGCGGCCATATGCGTATTAGCGGTCAGTACCTCAAGAAGATACGAGTTCCCGATCCAAATACGATCTTGCTAAAAGACCGCAAAATGCTCGCGGATGCTTTTCGAAATCGCAACGTTAACGTTTGCAACAAAATTGCAGACCGTCTGTACGGGATCACGACTTAGTCGCGAAAAACGAGTCCGGAGACTCTTACGGCCAGGGTGATGCTCGCTAAGTCGATACAACCCAAGCGCTGTGAGGTCGGAGCCGCACCCCTAGCCAATGGTGTAAACGCGCGTCCACCTCGATACAAGAGTTCGCTGGCCCGGATGTAGCGGCTGATCTTGTTCGCCGCTCTTCACGCTTTCATTTCTCGTCGCACGATGTGGCCCCGCGCGAGGTCGTCGCTACGCCTCTCGGTTCGTCGTCGGTGTCGCCGCATCCTGACGTTCTTGCCAGCGTTTTGCGTCACCGAGTGGGGGCTCGACCTGCCGCTGGCTGTGCTCGGGTCACTCTCGCTCGGATCGGCGGTGCTGCTGCTCGGGCGGCGGCGGTCGCGGGTGCGTGAGCCCGCGCTCAGGTGATGTCGACGCGGCGACCGAGGCCGAATTCTTCGGCGTCGGAGTCAGTGACCATCGCGTACACGCCGAGCGGCACACCGGGCATTGTCGCAATGCCACCAGCTGCCGCAAGCAGCGCAGCCTCGTCGGCGTCGGTGATGAAGAAGACGTAGTTCTCGCCGAACTCCTCGCCATCGTCATAGGTGGATGCGACGCCGTCTTCTTCGAGTTCGCTCAAGCGGTCCGTAATGTCGTCAATCCACGGAAAGGCGTACTCACCCTCGGGAATCGACGGGTCGCGCGTGAGTGGCACATGGATTTCGACAACAAGTTCGGGCATGTCTATAGTCTGGCGCACTC
>Ga0247740_1001039_pt1 | contig 12208 bp, 12 predicted proteins | sample UWRJL148409B2_FD_180942 | JGI IMG/M metagenome (GOLD analysis project Ga0247740, IMG submission 180942) | Plant litter microbial communities from Arlington Agricultural Research Station in Wisconsin, United States - UWRJ-L148-409B-2 | ecosystem: Environmental > Terrestrial > Plant litter >...
GCGATGTTGTTGTCGCGGTAGTCGGTCACGGTGGAGGCGAGCGCGAACTGGTCGAGAAAGTACCAGCCGTCTTGCGCGCCGAGTGCCTCTGCCCGGGCACAGACCGTTGTGGCATCGGGCGTGTAGTCGACGGATCCGCCGTACGCCTCGATCAGCCGCACCTTCTCGATCGAGACCGAGCGGGGCACAACCGCGACAAAACGCAGTCCGAGCTCGCGGGCGAACCATGCTTCAGAGATAGCGGTCGACCCGCTCGACGCATCGACGAGAACCGTCGATGAGGTGATCGCGCCGCTGATAATGCCGTGGCGCAGCAGTGAACGGGCGAGCCGGTGCTTGAGTGAACCACTCGGCAGCACGGCTTCGTTCTTCAGGTACAGGGAGATTCCCCACGATTCGGGCAACGCGAAGCGCACGAGCGGTGTCGGTGCGCACTGCGTGCGGTCGAGAATCTCCAGCATTGTTCTACGGTCGCAGCGCGCTGGCGATCACACAATGACCAATGATCGAAGCTTGGCATAAGTGCGGCTAATAGCATGGGGAAACGTACGATTGACCCATGCCCGAACTGCGCAGCGCCGATCTCTCGAGCGCCAATCTCCCTAGTGTCGAACTCATCAGCCCCGAGGCCCGAGAGTTTGCCTCCGGCAACATCCTCGCCACGCTCTCGACCATCGGTCCCGACGGATCGATCCACGTCGTCGCCGTCGGATTCACCCTCGTGGGCAACACCGCCCGCGTCATCACGAGCGGCCCGACGCAAAAGGTGCGCAACATTGAGCGCGACAGCCGCGCAACGCTCTCGCAGCTCGAGGGGCGCCGCTGGCTGACGCTCTCCGGCAAGGCCCACATCGAGCGCGACGCCGAATCCGTCGCAGAGGCAGTGCGTCTCTACAGCGGCCAGTACCGCATCCCGACCGAGAACCCGCAGCGCGTGGCCATCGTCATCGAGATCGACTCGGTGCTCGGCTCGCCGGGCATGCGCCCCTAGTCGAGGCTGAACAGCCCGACGCGATCGGCAAGATATTTTTCGAGGTGGATGTCGCTGCCCGAGGGCAGTCGCACAAGAACCTCACCGCTCTCGGCAAGCGACAGTGGGCCTTCGCCGCGAGCGAGAGCCGCGTCATCCAGATCGAGCATCGAGAAGTCCACGTTGATTGTCTCGCCCTCCGCAAATGGACCACGCGCCGCCATGCGCCGAAGCTCACGCTTACGCTCGGCTTCGTCTGAGCGGTTGGTGACAGCGATCTGCGGTTCGATCGCACGGGTGACCTCGCCGGTCGCGTAAAGGTTGCCGAGTCGATCGAGCAGCACAACGCCGAGTCGCCAGGCCCGTCCGATCGGAATGAGCATCGGAGGAGTGCGCAGGGTGCCGATGCCCCGGCCCAGTTTGAGGGCGGCGAGCGCTTCGTCGTGTGCGCCCATCTGCTCGAGCTGCGCCACGGTGCGCGCGAGCAGCGTTTGGAGGTCCATGGCTCCAGCCTTGCAGAGGGCATGCGAAAGCCGCGACCCCAAGGGGCCGCGGCTTTCGAAGGTCGAACTAGTTGCTAGAGAGCTACTTAGTTGAGGATGTCGTCGAGGCCAAGGTCACCGGTGACGTCATCAACGAGTCCGTCAACGTCAACGTTTTCGGTGACCGAGTCGACGATGTCGCTCACGTCGGTGTCAGCTGAGTTGCCGTTGCCCGCAGAGTTGCCGTTACCGGCCGAGTTGCCATTGCCTGAGCCGTTACCGACCGAGGTGTCGTTACCCGAGCCGACGGCCGAGTCGTTGCCCGAGGCTACCGGAGCCTGAGTCTCGTTGCCGCTGAGAATGTCGCCGCCGAGTACGTCACCGACGCCGACCTCAGGTGCCACAACTACGGGGGAGCTGTTGGAAACGTCACCGAAAGCGGTGACGAGGTCGAGGCTCTCGAAGAGGCTCGTGGTGGTCTCGGTCCACGTCGAGGTGGTCTCCGAGCTGGTGTCTGCCATGGCGGGAGCTGCAAAGCCACCAACCATAAGAGCGGCGGCTGCAACACCGGTAGTGCCGAGCAGGGTCTTCTTCATGATCTTGTTCATTGTGATGAACTCCTTCGTGTTGGCAGTCCCGGACTCCCCGTACCAGTGAGGTGCGGTCGTTCCGAGGTGCACAAGGAATCCGGAGCCCCGATGTAGACCGGTTGGGCTACCCCGCCCCTGAACGGGGGTCAGCGACGAGTTGCTGTGACTTGCTGGGAGCGCTGATGCCAGTAACCAACTGGGCTCGTTCGTTCACAAAATTTCTTTCTGAACTTTTGCTGGGCGCCGCCACCGAACGAGCGTGGTATTTATCGCGGCTAAATTAGAAGGGATGTCTATCTCACTCAACGTTTCGGCCGAAGTCGCCGACGCTCTCGCTGCCCACAAGCCCGTTGTCGCCCTCGAATCGACGATCATCTCCCACGGCCTTCCGCGCCCGCGTAACCACGAGGCTGCGATCGAGTTCGAAGAGATCCTGCGCTCGCAGGGCGTGACTCCCGCCACGATCGCCGTTCTCGATGGTGTTCCGCAGGTGGGCCTCGACGCCGAGGGTGTTCGCCGCATCGCAGAAGACGAGCTTGCCAAGGCTTCGGTGCGTGACCTGCCGATCATCGCCGCCGCGGGCACGAGCGCTGCGACGACGGTTGCCGCGACATCCCATATTGCCGCTCTTGCCGGCGTTCGCGTCTTCGCGACCGGCGGACTCGGCGGAGTTCACCGCGGCGCGACAACAACCTTCGACGAATCGGCCGACCTCTCGACCCTCGCCGTCACAAACATCACCGTGGTCTCCGCGGGTGTGAAGAGCGTTCTCGACATCGCGGCGACTCTTGAGCGCCTTGAGACGCTCAGTGTTCCCGTCGTGGGTTACGGCACTCGGGTCTTCCCCAGTTTCTGGCTGCGCGAGAGTGAGTTCACGCTCGACTGGTCGGTCGACACCGCCGCACAGATCGCCGACATCATGGCCGCGCAGGATGCCTTCGGCCACGGTCAGGGCATCGTTGTGGCGAACCCGATCCCGCTCGAGCAGCAGTGGGACCCGGCCGAGCACGACCGCATCCTCACGCACGCTCTCGCGCTTGCCGACGAGGCGGGCGTCTCGGGCAAGGCGGTCACCCCGTTCCTTCTCCTCAAGATCGTCGAGCTCTCTGGCGGACGCAGCCTCGAAGTGAACCTCGACCTCGCGCGCAACAACGTGCGCGTCGCCGGCGAGATCGCGACGGCCTGGTCGGCGCTGCATGCCTGAGCCTCGCGGCATCCTCGTCTTCGGTGACATCATCGACGACGTCGTTGCGGTGCCGCGCGGGCCGATCCGCACCGACACCGACACGGCGAGCTCCATCCGGTTTCGCCCGGGCGGGTCTGCCGCCAACACGGCGAGCTGGCTCGGCTCGGTGGGCGCGAGTGTGCGCTTCATCGGCATCGTGGGCATGGATGACGCGGCTCGCCATTCGGCAGAACTCGCCCGTCACGGGGTGACGCCGTTGCTCACTGAGCATCCGACGCTGCCCACGGGAGCCATCGTTGTCATCGTTGACGGCGAGACCCGCACGATGCTCACCGAGCGCGGCGCCAACGCCGTCATCGACCCGGCGCTCGTGACCGATGAGATGCTCGCCTCGACTGCGCTGCTTCACCTGACCGGCCACACGCTGTTCGGAATGCAGGACCCCGCGGAATTCACGGCGCTTATCGCGCGTGCCCGGGCAGCGGGCGTCGAGGTCTGCCTCGACCCCGGAAGCGCGGGCTACATCGCCGACTTCGGCGTCGAGCAGGCGCTCGCCTACTTCGAGGGCGCAACGATTCTTGTGCCGAACCTCGAGGAGGGCCGCGCACTCACCGGCCTCACCGACCCGGTCGCGGTCGCATCGAAGCTCGCCGAGCGGTTCGCAGTCGTCGCGCTCACCCTCGACACCAACGGGGTCGTCGTTGCGCGCACGGGCGAGACGCCTGTCGTCGTAGCGGCGGTCGCGACAACCGTCGTCGACCCGACAGGCGCGGGCGATGCATTCACGGCCGGCTTCCTGCACTCGTTGCTATCGACCAATGACGTGGATGCCGCGGCTCACGCCGGTGTGGCACTGGCGTCGCGCGCCGTGAGCGCCGTCGGTGCCCGCCCGCCCTCTCACTGACTTCGGTGGTCGAGCTTGTTGAGACCAGACCGAGCGCAGCCGAGGTCGCGCTGGTTGAGTAGGTCGCTCAGCGACCGTATCGAAACCGTCGTTGGTTGAGTAGGTCGCTCAGCGACCGTATCGAAACCGTCGGTTGCGAGGTTTCGATACGTCGCTGGCGCTCCTACTCAACCAGCAAGCCAGCGTCGCTGGCGCTCCTACTCAACCAGCGAGGCTAGCGGCGCTTGCGCCCCGGCAGCAGACTCTTCTCATCGATCGGCGCAGTGCCGTTGGCTCGCTGGGCCGCGTAGTGAGCGCGAGCCTCGTTCTGGCGCTCCGCCTCTGCGCCCGAAGCGATGGGTGCGCGAATGTGCTCGGGGCCGTAGCCGTACGCCTTGACCAGGTCGAGGGCGTGTGGGCGAAGGCGTGCGATGAGGCGATCGATGTATGCGGTGACGGCCTGCGCACGCTTGGGCGAGAGGCGTCCGTGGATGAGATACCACGCGAGGTGCTTCTCGATCAGGCCGAGGCCGAAGAGATCGCGCAGCCACGTGAGTACAGCGACGTTCGCGGGGTCGGCCTTGCCGATTGCTGCAGTAAACGACTCCCACTGCAGAAGCTCACCGTGCGCGCGAGCGACCTCGATGAGCTCGTTCTGCTGGGCGTTGAAGATATCTGCGGCGTCTTTCTTCGAGCGACCCTTAGCCGTGCGCAGGCGGCCGGCGATCTCGCCGACCATCGTCTCGACCCGGTCGGTCAACAGCTCGCGCTGCACCTGGGCGTCGCGCAACTGGCCGACGGAACGCGCGGTTGACCCGAAGTCGGCGATCGTCTGCGCCAGCGAGCGAAGACCGGAGTGGTACGCACGGTCGGCAGCCTGTTCGACGACGTAGCGAGCCATAACCCCGGCGTCGGCGCCGGCGAACTTACGCGAGTAGTCGGTGAGAAGACGCTTGGCGACGAGCTGGAGCAGCACGTTGTTGTCGCCCTCGAACGTCGCGTAGATATCGAGGTCGGCGCGCAGTTGGGTGAGTCGGTTCTCCATAAGAAAGCCGGCGCCGCCACAGGCTTCGCGAGCTTCCTGAAGGGTGTCGAGTGCGTGCCAGGTCGAGAGTGGCTTGAGCGCGGCGGCGAGAGTCTCGAGGTCCTGGCGGTCTTCGTCTGTGTCTCCCTTGCCGCTGAAGACGGCATCGAACTTCACGAGAAAGTCGTCGTGGGCGAAGGTCTGGGCGAAGGTCGTCGCGAGTCGAGGGATAAGACGGCGCTGGTGACGCTGGTAATCGAGGATTACCTCTTCGTCGGTGTCGCTGCCCGCAGTGAACTGGCGACGCTCGCTGCCGTAGGTGAGAGCAATCTGCAGCCCGATCGCCGAGGCCGCCGTTGCGGCGCCGTCGAGCGAGACGCGGCCCTGCACGAGGGTGCCGAGCATCGTGAAGAACCGGCGGCCGGGGCTTTCGATCGGGCTCGTGTACTCGCCGTCGGGGTCAACGTTGCCGTAGCGGTTGAGAAGGTTGGTGCGAGGAACGCGCACGGCAGTGAAGTGCAGTCGCCCGTTGTCGATGCCGTTGAGTCCGCCCTTGAGGCCGTCGTCTTCGCCGCCGATTCCCGGCAGGAAGCCTTCGTCGTCGCGAATCGGCACGTAGAAGGCGTGAACGCCGCGGTTGACGCCGCCGGTGATGAGTTGGGCAAAGACAACGGCGGCCTTGCCGTGCAGGGCAGCGTTGCCGAGGTAATCCTTCCACGCTCCGCGGAACGGAGTGTCGATGACGAACTCGTCGGTGTCTTCATCGAAGGTCGCGGTCGTGCCGATGCTCGCGACATCCGAACCGTGCCCGGTCTCTGTCATCGCGAAAGCGCCGGGCACCTCGAGGCTCATTGCGCCGGGAAGGAACTGCTCGTGGTGGCGCTTAGTGCCGAGGTGCAGGATGGCGGCGGCGAAGAGCCCCCATTGAACGCCCGCCTTGATCTGCAGCGAGGGGTCGGCGCTGACCAGCTCTTCAAAGGCGGCGATGTTGCCGCCGTGGTTGTTTTTTCCGCCGAGTTCGACGGGAAAAGCGAGGTTAACCTGGCCGTCGTCGACGAGAACGCGCAACTGGTCGAGCACGCGCTCACGATGCTCGGCCATCGAGAGGCCGTCGATGCGATGCATCTCGGGAAGGCCGGCGAGCTTGCGGGCGCCGAGACGAATGTCTGCCCAGGTTCCGAGAAGCTGCTCACCAAGAGCTTCAGCGTTGAAGGCTCCGGTGGTCGTGGTTGCTATGGGGCCGGTGTCGACGCGCTCGACCGGCTCGGTGGGTGTCTGCATAACCCCACGCTACGAGCGTCGGCGAAGGTGTGGAAAAAGTCGTGCACGAGGCTATAAACCCGAGCCGGAGAGGCCGCGAGCCACTGTAGGTTTCCACAGTCGCAGTGCACGGAGGCCACAATCGCGAGTCGTTAGGACGCCGCCTTGACCGCCTCGTACGCCGAAAGCGCGTCTTTGCGCGATTGCGCGAGATCGACGATCGGCTGCGCGTACTCGGGCGACTCGAACTCGGGCACCCAGCGGCGGATGTATCTGCGATTCTTGTCGAACTTGTCGGCCTGCAGCACGGGGTTGAAGACGCGAAAGTAGGGCGCTGCGTCGGCGCCGCTGCCCGCGACCCACTGCCAGTTGCCCGGATTGCTCGCCTCGTCGGCGTCAACGAGGGTGTCCCAGAACCAGGCCTCGCCCACGCGCCAGTCGATGAGCAGGTTCTTGATGAGAAAGCTCGCGACGACCATTCGCACGCGATTGTGCATCGAGCCGGAATGCCAGAGCTCACGCATTCCCGCGTCGACGAGCGGGATGCCCGTGTTCCCGGTCTTCCACGCCGCAAGCTCGGTGGGGTCGGGCTCCTGCCACGGAAATGCGTCAAACGCCGCGCGGTAGTTGCGGGTGTGCAGTTCGGGGAAGGAGTAGAGGATGCTCCAGTTGAACTCGCGCCACCCCACCTCGCTGAGAAACTTTGCACCGTTGGGATGCGGCGACCGGCGCACGGCGTCGTACACCTGAAACGGGCTGATCTCGCCGAAGCGCAAGTGTGGGCTCAGGCCGCTCGTCGACTCGATGCCCGGTTCGTCGCGACGGTGGTAGTCGTCGAGAATGCCATCGATGAACGACTCGAGGCGGTCGTGCGCCGCAGCCTCGCCCGGCACCCAGGTCTCGCGCAATCCGTCGGCCCAGTCGGGGGCGGTGGGCAATAGCTGCCAGTCGGCGAGAGAGTCGCCCGCGACATCCATGCCCTGAATTTTTGTTGGCGCAGCGAGCGGCGGGCGCGAGACGCCGCGTTCGAGGCAGGCCCGCCAGAAGGGGGTGAAGACGCGGTACGGGTTGCCTTCGCCCGTTGTGACGGTCCACGGCTCGAACAGCAGGTTTGCCTGGAAGCTCTGAACATCGAGGCCCTGCTCGCGCAGGCTCGACTTGAGGCCGGCGTCGATGTCGCGTGCTGCACCGTAGCGGCGGTTCCAGTAGACGGCGTCCGCACCCGTCTGCTCGATGAGCGCGGGGATCTGCTTCGCAGCCGCACCGCTGCGCAACACGAGGGATCCGCCGATCTCGGAGAGTGAGGCGCCGAGAGCCTCAAGGCTGTTGTGCAGCCACCAGCGGGTTGCGGCACCGAGTGGGCGCACGCCCGGGCTCTCGTTGTCGAAGAGGTAGAGCACAACGACCGGTGCGCCGCGATCGACCGCGGCGACGAGCGCGGGGTTGTCGCTCACGCGCAGATCATCGCGCAGCCACACGATGGTGGGGGCGGCAGAACGGATCATTTCTCCACACTACGGCCTGTAGCCAAGTAGTCTGGGGTCGCCAGCGGAGGGTTGACATGGGTCGCTACAGCGAAAGCGAGAGCTCAGCACGTGGTGTCGCTCTGCGCGCGAGCAAAGATCGCCTCGTCGGCTTCGTCGCCCGGTTGTGCGGCGAGCACAATCTGCGCGCACTCGCCGGCGGCGGCACCGTCTTTCCCCTGCACGGGCTGATCACGCCACGGGTTCCGCGCACGGTCTCGTTCATCGTTGCGCCCGCCGACCTGGCTCCGCTCGTGCGATTGCTGCGGCAACAGCACTGGCGCATCGACAACACGCGCAATATGTTTTCGAGTCTGCCGGGAGCCATCACGCGGTTGACGCATTCGGGCTGGCCAAGCGCCATCCATCTGCATGGTGTTATTCCGGGCTTTTTCGAAGACCCGGAGCTGGCGTTTGACGTGCTGTGGATCCACCGCGGCGAGGCCGAGATTCACGCGAGCAGCGTGCCGATCCTCGACAAAATCAGCACGGTGATGTTCGCGGCGCACGACCGACTGGCGGGCGACAGCTCGAAGCGACTTGCCGACAGCAACCTCGACTACTTTCTCGACCAGTTTCAGTCGGCGCTCTCTCCGACCGAGTGCCGCGAACTGCAGCGTCGGGTGCGCGACGTCGGCGGCAGTGAAGAGCTGCGTCCTCTGCTCGAGGGTCTCGGGCTCGACCCCGGCGAAACCGCCTTGCCGTCAGAGGCCTACGCGCGCTGGCGCCTCGGCCTTGACCGGGTGACAACGGGTGACGTCTGCCTGCTCGGCGTTATGGAACTGCCGCCCGAGCAGCGCATGCGCCTCATCAGGCTCAAGGTTCCGCGCACGCCCCAGGGCGTGCTGCGCGCGATACGAGCAGCCGCCGCCGCGCTCGCGCGACTTCGATCAGCGCCGCAGCGCATCGCGAAGAGCCTGGTCTAGCCGTTCCGAAGTTTCTCAGTGAGCACGGTGAGCTGTTTGAGCTCGTCGGGGGTCAGGGCGCCGCCCACTCGTGAGCTGATGGATGCCGCGTGCGTGACCGCCACGCGACGGAACAACTCGTAGCCGCTCTCGGTCAAACACACGAGGGTGCCGCGACCGTCGCCGGGGTCGCTCGCCTTGTAGACGAGTTCTTTGCTGACGAGTCTGTCGACAAGGCGCGAGACGCTCGGCTGGGTGAGCAGGAGATGACGGTTGAGGTCGCGAATGCGCAACTGCCGTTCGGGCTGCTTCGAGAGGTTGAAGAGAACGTCGTACTCGTTGAACGAGAGCTCTTCGGTGGGGAACTCAACGTGGAGCTGCCGCAGCACGCTCACCTGTGCGCGAAAGAGCGATTCCCACGCGTCGACTGCCAGAGACTTGTCACTCACGCGCATAACTCTATGCATCCGCAACGACATCGATGTAATCGGCTCACAAAAATGGCCGTTAAACAGGATTGAGGGTCGGTTTCAGAGGCTAGAAACCGACCCTCTCCCTTGCACCAAGAGTGTCCTGCAATCACATTCCGCATCAGCTGCCACAGCAAACAACTTCTGCTGAAACGAATATATAACGGTCAGGTAACGGAGCGCTAGTTATCAAAACGTTATTTTTCTGTGAGTTCGTTGGGAGCCAGCCGATGCCAGTAGAACACTGGGCTGCGACGAGGCCAGAGTGCGCGAAGTGTTGCCCGGACGCGGCGAAACGACAGTTCGCACACTTCAAGCGGCGTGATTAAGGCGGCGTGTCGTGCCGCACATCGCGCGCTAGTGCGTATCGCGTAGTAGTGTCACAACCGTCATAGCTTGCTGCAAGCCGAGAAGGGACGCACGTGGATACCACCCAACTGCTCAAGGGCGTATTGGATGTCGCGGTGCTCGCCGTCATCCGCGATGACGATGGCTACGGCTACGACATCGTGCGCCGGTTGCGCGCCGCGGGCATCGACGAGATCGGCGACGCCTCCGTGTACGGCACCCTCCGGCGACTCTTCGCGGCGGGCATGCTCACGAGCTACGTTGTGCCGTCAGAGGGCGGACCGCACCGCAAGTACTACGGCATCAATGCGCAGGGCCGGGCAATGCTTGCCGCCCACGCGGCCGACTGGAATCGCTTTGCATCAATCATGTCCACACTGCTCGACGAACCCGTCGCGGCCGCTCGCGTTCGAAAGATCGGGGAGAAGTAATGAAGACCCTCAGCATTGACCCGGCCATCGCTGCCTTCGCTTCCGCAGTGCGCGAGGCCCTTGATGACCTGCCGGCAGACGACATCGACGACCTCACCGGCGGACTCGAGGCCGACCTCAGCGAGCAGGCTGCCGACGGCGGTGCGGAGCTCGCTGACCCCGTCGCCTACGCACACGAACTGCGCTCCGCAGCGGGCCTGGCCCCTCGCACTGCGGCCGAACGTGAGCCGCTCATCGACTTCGCTCAGATTCGCGCCAACCTTCGCCACCTGCCCGAAGATCTTGCCCGAGGCATCCAATCGCGTCCTGCATTAAAAGCCACGGCAGATCTGCTCGGCTCGATGCGACCGGTCTGGTGGACGCTTCGCGGGCTCATTCTCGTGGGGGCTGCCACGATCGGGTGGCTCGCGAACTCCGGGCAGGGCGTGCCGCTGGGTGTCTGGCTCGCGGCGGCCGCCGGAGTCGTTGTGAGTGTTCAGTGGGGGCGCGGGCGCTGGTTGCCGCTTCGTGGGCGCCGGGGAATCCCGTTTGTGGCGTCGGTCATCGCTGTGCTGGCGATTCTTCCGCTCTACTTCGGGGCTACGACCTACGTTTCGCGGCTGTTCGCAGAGGTCTACTCGGGTGCGGGCTTTGAGTCGACGGGGCTGCAGCTCGACGGCGCGCCCGTCTCCAACATTTTCGCGTACGGGGCGGACGGTGAGCTTCTCACCGACGTGCAGCTCTTCGACCAGGACGGCAACCCACTCACGGTTGTCGGCGCCGACTTTCGCGGTGCCGTTCTCGACGGTTATAACGAGGTTGGCTACTACGCGCTCACTCCACGGAGCTCGGCGCCGGGTGCCGCCGGCTGGAACATCTATCCGCTCGTGACCCTCGACCCCGCCTACTTCGACCTGGACGGCATGCCGACCGCGAACAACCCGACGATCGAGTCGCCCCCACCCTTCGAGCGCACGCAGCCGCTCGTCGGTTCAGCGGCTCCCGAAACCGAGGGCGAAAACTAAGAGGTCTCGCCTCGGCGCGCGGTGACCTGCAGGGTGCCGAGCAGCGCGAGCGCGTCTTCGCTCGGGCTGCCGGGCTCTGCGGTTGCGACGGTCAACTGCAGGCCCGGAGCCTCGCGCACATCGAAGGTCTGGTACCAGAGCTCGAGTTCGCCCACCTCGGGGTGGCGGATGAACTTGTGCACGCTCGTCAGCCCCTGCACAGTCGTGTCATCCCACAACGCGGCGAAGGCGGGGCTGCGCGCGAATAACCGGCGCACGAGCGTCGCGACCTCGGGGTGGGGCGGCGTGAAGCCCGCCGATAGCCGCAGGGCGCTGACCGCGGCGCGGGCCACGTCGTTCCAGTCGACGAAATAGGTCGACGCTTCGGGGTCGAGAAACAGGTACTGGAGAACCTGGCCGTCGTGCTGGGCCGGCGCGAGAAGAGCCGTTGCGATGTCGTTGGTGGCGATCACCCGGAATGCCGGGTTCACGACATAGGCCGCCGCACGCGGGAAACCGTCGAGAAGCTGGCGCAAGTGATGGGTCGGCTCCTCCGCCGAGACGCGCGTCGTCGGAGCCAGCCGCGCGAGCCGGAAGGCATGGTCGCGAGCGTCGGCGTTCAGCTGAAGGGCTCGGCAGATCGCATCCATCACCTGGGCCGATGGTGCGTGCTCGCGGCCCTGCTCGAGTCGACCGTAATAGTCGGCGCTGACCCCCGCGAGTACGGCGACCTCCTCGCGACGCAGCCCGGGCACGCGACGCGTTCCGACGCTTCGCAGGCCTGCCTCCTCCGGCGAGATGCGCCCGCGCTGGGCGCGCAGAAACTCGCCCAGCTCGTTGTGGTTCGCGTCGGGCACGGTCAGCTCCGTTCGGTGTTCACCATGACAAATCGGCTGCAGGTGCCGGATGCGTCGAAGGTCAGGGTCCAGTGGTTGTCGAAGTCGCCGAGCTTCTTGTAGTGGCCGATGCCGGTGACGACCGCTGTGAGTGCATTAATGCTCTCAATCGACCATTCGAAGCTCCAGCCGCCCTTCTGCCAGTCCCAGCGGCTGCGCCAACCGTCGACGATCTCGTCGCGCCCGATCCACTCGGTCTCGTACGGCGACTCGTGATACTCGGCATCCTCGGTGAAGAGCGCAGCGATGTCGGCGGC
>Ga0247740_1001041_pt1 | contig 12188 bp, 14 predicted proteins | sample UWRJL148409B2_FD_180942 | JGI IMG/M metagenome (GOLD analysis project Ga0247740, IMG submission 180942) | Plant litter microbial communities from Arlington Agricultural Research Station in Wisconsin, United States - UWRJ-L148-409B-2 | ecosystem: Environmental > Terrestrial > Plant litter >...
GCTCGGCACCAACGCGCCGCAGACGACAGCCGCGAGTCGGGAGTCGGCCGATGAGAGCGAAATCTCGACCCTCGGCGATGACAACCTCGACAGCGGCTACATCGAGCGCGCCCCCGCCGACAAGATCAACCTGTGCACGGGCACCGTCGCCGAAGTCGCGCCGAGTTCGTCAGGGCTCGAACTCACCGTCGACTTTCCGGATGCCGCGACCGGCTCCAGCTCTGTCGAGGGCACTGTGACACTCACCAACAACGGCACCGAGCCGGTCGTGGGCTACACGGCGGCCGGCCCGGCGATCACCGTCGCGCAGAACGGCATTGTGCTCTGGCACAGCAATGGCGCGATGATCGCGATGGCCGTCGACGTCAATCTCGCACCCGGTGAGTCGCTCGAGTACGCGACATCCTTCCAGCCGGTTATCTGTGGCGTCGAAGACGACATGGCGGAGAGCTTTGGCGAGAAGCTCCCGCCGCTGCCGTCGGGCACCTACGAGGTGTCGGCTGCGATTGACCTTATCGGTGAGTCGGCTACCGAGCTCGTTACCGGTCCGGCTTCGACAGTGACACTGAAATGAGACGCGTCGCTGTAGTCGCGCTCGCGGCCCTCGCGCTCGCCGGATGCGCCTCGACAGAGCTGCCCGTCGATGACGGGTTGGGCGTTCCCCTGCCGATGCCGGTCGAGGAAGGCATCGGCGGAGAGATACCGCCGACCCTGCTGGTCGCGCCCGAAACCAGCGCCGGTTACGACGCTCTCGTCTCTGGTGAGCTGGCGCTCAACGTCTTCAACTGCGTAACCATTGACGGTCAACTTCTCGTCGCTCCGGCGGGTTCGATGATCGAGGGCACGACGGTATCGCTTGCGGGTTACGGATCGTTCGAGCTTGGCGACCCCGTGTCACAGCTCGCGGGTGGTGAGGAGACCATCGCTGTCGCCGACGCGACTCCCGAACAGATCGCCTGCATCCCCGGCGATGACACCGAAATGACGTACACGGTTGTGTCGCCCGTCGCGAGGTAGTCCCTTGAACCCGAAGGCCCTCGCCGAATACGGTGGGGGCTTTCGCAGGTTCAGTTGCGCCCCTGATCGCTAGAATCCGAGGGTAACCTGACGAAAGGTGCCACCCTCATGGCAAAGCAGTCAATCCTCGGCCGCATCACGCAGCTGGCCAAGGCCAACATCAATGCCCTTCTGGATTCCGCCGAAGACCCCCAGGTCATGCTTGACCAGATGGTGCGCGACTACACGTCGAGCATTGCCGAGGCGGAGAGCGCCGTCGCTCAGACCATCGGCAACCTGCGACTCATCGAACAGGATCACGCCGAAGACGTCGCGGCAGCCGCCGACTGGGGTCGCAAGGCGCTCGCGGCGAGCGCCAAGGCCGACGAGCTGCGCTCTGCGGGCAACACCGCGGATGCCGACAAGTTCGACAATCTCGCCAAGGTCGCTCTCGGCAAGCAGTTGTCTGCCGAGAAAGAAGCAACAGACGCCGAGCCAACAATCGCGTCGCAGACCGAGGTCGTCGCCAAGCTCAAGCTGGGCCTCGACTCGATGCGCGAAAAGCTTTCGGAGCTCACCTCGAAGCGCAACGAGCTCATTGCCCGTGCCAAGACCGCGCAGGCGCAGACGCAGGTCTACGAGTCACTCAAGAGCATCGACATCCTCGACCCCACGAGCGAGATCAGCCGCTTCGAAGAGAAGATCCGTCGCGAAGAGGCGAAGGTTCTCGGCCAGCAGGAGCTCGCAGCATCCAGCCTCGACGCCCAGTTCGAGAGCCTCGAGAACCTCGACAAGCAGACCGAGATCGAGGCGCGCCTTGCGCAGCTCAAGCTCGGCGCAGGTGGTGCACCAACGGCCATCGAACAGTAAGAACAGCTGAAAGAACGGCCTCGAGGGAATTCCCCTCGGGGCCGTTCTCGTTGAGGGTGACATGACAACAATCGGAATTATCGGAGCAGGGTACATCGGCAGCCAGGTCGCGCGCGCGGCGATTGCGAGCGGCTACGACGTCGTTATAAGCAATTCGCGTGGACCGGAAACACTCACGGAACTCGTCGAAGAGCTTGGGCCGAAGGCGCGAGCCGCGACATCCACCGATGCTGCCGAAGCCGGCGACTTTGCCGTCGTGACGGTTCCCCTGAAGGCCTATCGCGCGGTTCCGGTTGCGCCGCTCGCGGGCAAGATCGTCGTCGATACCAACAACTACTACTTTGAGCGCGACGGCCACATTGCCGAGCTCGACAACGGCACCGCGACAGTGTCGGGCTTGCTGCAGGAGCACCTGCCGACGAGCCGCGTCGCCAAGGGCTTCAACCACATCAAGTGGGGCGACATCACCACCGATGGCACCCCGGCCGGCACACCGAACCGCCGTGCCCTCGCCACGTCGAGCGACTTCGACGATGCCGCCGCGCTCGTGACGAGCCTGTTTGACGAGTTCGGCTTCGACACCGTCAACGTCGGACCGCTCAGCGAGAGCTGGCGCTTCGAGCGCGACCAGCCCGCCTATGTTGTTCGCCAGAACCGCGACGAGCTCGTCGCGAACCTCGCGCTCGCGACCCGCAACGGCGATACTGACTAGGTGCCAGCTGCCTTTGTTGTAGTCCCCCAGTGGCAGGGCTCCGGGTCGTCGCGCGCAATGCGCCTCGTCGACGGAGCTCTTGCCATCCAGGGGGATCTTCCCGCGTCCGCGACGACACTCATCGACGTTCCGCTCGAGGCGGGTGACTCACGCGGCACTGCGCTCCCCCGGCTGAGTTCACTCGAGATGGTGCGCGACAGGCAGCTCGCCGTTCTTCGCGAGCTCACGAGCCCTGCGATAACGATCGGCGGTGACTGCGGCGTGGAACTCGCGGCGGTCGAGCACGCGATGCTTCGCAGCCCGGATGTCGCGGTTCTCTGGTTCGACGCGCACCCCGACCTGCACACTGCCTCGTCATCGGCGAGTGGCGCTTTCACCGGCATGGTGCTGCGCGCGCTGCTCGGCGACGGTGAGCTGGCGCCCGCTGTGCCGCTCGACCCGTCGAGAGTGATTCTCGTCGGCACGCGGTCGGTCGACGACGCCGAGGCCGAGTACCTCGCGAGCTCGGGCATCACGTCGGTGGGCCTCGCCGATGCCGCGCAACTCGTTGCAGCGGTCGCGGCGACGGGCGCGACATCCATCTATATCCACATCGACGTCGACGCGCTCGACCCCGCGGAGTTCGCGAGCAAGGGTGACCCGGTGCCGTTCGGCTTCACTGTCGCAGAGCTCGTCGCGCTCATCACCGCCGTGCGCGAATCGTTCGAGCTCGTCGGCGCGGGAATCACGGAGTTCGCGCCGTCGAGCCCCGAGACCGCGAACGACGACCTGCCAACAATTCTGCGGATCATCGGGGCGCTCACCCGCTAGCCCTAGGCTTGCTGCATGTCAGACACTTCTCGGGTCACAGTCGACCGCGACGACCACATTCTTCTCATCGGTTTCAACCGCCCCGACAAGCGCAACGCTGCTGACATGCAGCTTCTGCAGGAGCTCTCGGCCGCCTACGCCGAGCTCGAGCGCGACCCTTCGCTGCGCGTGGGCTTCGTCTACGCGCACGGCGACCACTTCACGGGCGGGCTCGACCTCGCCGACGTCGGCCCGCGCATCGGCGCAGACGGCCTCGACATCACCGGTGACGACGGCCTCAACCCCTGGCAGGTCTCGGGCGAGTCGCTGAGCAAGCCGGTTGTCATCGCTGTGCAGGGCACCTGCCTCACTCTCGGCATCGAACTCATTCTCGCTTCAGACATTGCGGTCGCGGCGCAGTCGACGAGGTTCGGGCAGATCGAGGTCGCACGCGGCATTCTTCCGTTCGGTGGCGCGACGATCCGTTTTCCGCGGGCCGTCGGCTGGGGCAACGCAATGCGCTGGATCCTCACCGGCGACATGTTCGACGCCACCGAAGCGCACCGCATCGGGCTTGTGCAAGAGGTCGTGCCCGACGGTGAGCAGTACGACCGCGGTCTCGAGATCGCCCGCCGGGTCGCGGCCCAGGCTCCCCTCGCTGTGCAGGCCGCGCTCGCAAACGCTCGGCTTGCGGTGCGCGAGAACGACGAGGCCGCCGAAAAGGCACTGCAGCCCGACCTCGTACGCCTCGCCGCTTCAGAAGATGCGCGAATCGGCATGGAAGCTTTTGTGTCCCGCCAGCCCGCCGAGTTCATCGGAAAGTAGGAGAGCATGCGTGGAATTAGTGAGCAACGAGCCCTCGACGCCCAAATCTTGGGCATACGCATGGAGGCGGGCGACGTTCCCGAGCTCGAGCGCGAGGTCGACCACACGATCGAGTTTCCACGCAAGGCCAAGGCGGTTGCGGCGGCGCATGAACTGCACGCGGCCGGCTATCGCGTGCAGCTCGACTCGACGGGGATCTTTCAGGTGACGGCAACCGCGTCCATCGACAGCGCTGTAACCGCCGACGTTGTTGATCAGACGTCCCTGTGGATGATCGATCTCGCGAATCGACACGGAGGCGAGTACGGCGGCTGGGGAAGCGTGATCGCGTCACATTCCTAGCCGCTGGTAACTAGGCTCGACCCATGAGTGAAACCGAGTGGGACGTCATCATCATCGGAGCCGGCGCTGTCGCCGAAAACGTCGCGGATCGTGTGGTGCAGGGCGGCCTCACTGCCGTGCTCATCGAGAGCGAGCTTGTCGGGGGCGAGTGCTCGTACTGGGCCTGTATGCCATCGAAGGCCCTGTTGCGCAGCGGCATCGCCTTGCGCGCGGCCCAGAACGTCGAGGGCACCAAGCAGGCAATAACAGGCGGCTTGGATGTCGCGGCAGTACTCAAGCGCCGTGACAGCTTCACCCACGACTGGGACGACAAGAGCCAGGTCGACTGGGTCGAGGGGGCGGGCATCGGCCTGATCCGCGGCCACGGTCGCATCACCGGTGTCAAGACCGTGTCGGTCGAGAAAGACGGAGAGTTCACGAACCTGACGGCGCGCCACGCTGTAGTTGTCGCGACCGGTTCCGACCCCGTTCTGCCCGACATCCCGGGTCTCATCGACATCAACCCGTGGACCCCGCGTGAGGCCACGAGCGCCAAGGTCATTCCGAAAAGCCTCGCGATCATCGGTGGCGGCGTCGTCGCCGTCGAGATGGCAACCGCGTACGCGAGCTTCGGCTGCGAGGTCACGGTGATGGCGCGCAGTGGTTTGCTCGGCGGGCAGGAGGACTTCGCGGGTGAACTCGTCGGCGAGGCGCTCAAGAAACTCGGCGTGAAGATCGTCAACGCTGCGCCGAGCGTTGTGAGCCGCGACAAGGTCATCACAATCACCGTCGACGGCCACAGCTTCGAGGCAGAAGAACTGCTCGTCGCAACCGGACGCCAGCCGCGCACAACCGACATCGGCCTCGAGACGATCGACATCGAACCGGGACACTGGATCGACGTCGACGACACCTTGCTCGTGCAGGGTACCGACTGGCTCTACGCGACCGGTGACGTCAACCACCGTGCACTCCTCACCCACCAGGGAAAGTACCAGGCGCGCGCAGCGGGCGACGTGATCGCTGCCCGCGCTCAGGGCAAAACCGTGAGCGACGCGAAGTGGGGCACCCACGTCGCGACTGCCGACATCGAGGCCGTGCCGCAGGTGACGTTCAGCGACCCAGAGGTCGCGAGCGTTGGGCTCACGAGCAAGGCCGCCGAGAAGGCCGGCTACGACATCCGTGTTGTTGATTACGACCTGGGCTGGGTCGCGGGTGCGAGCCTGCAGGCCGACGGCTACGCGGGCAAGGCTCGCATGGTCGTCGACGAGAAGCGTGGAGTGATCATCGGTGTGACCTTTGTTGGTCAAGACGTAAGTGAGCTCATTCACGCGGCGACGATCGCTATCGTCGGCGAGGTTCCGCTTGAACGCTTGTGGCACGCGGTGCCCGCCTACCCGACGATGAACGAGGTCTGGCTGCGCCTGCTCGAGACTTACGGACGCCCGACCAGCGACGCGTAGACGCCGAGCATACTCGTTGCAGCCGCGCCCCAGCCGAGACCTTCGGCGCGGGCGCGGGCCGCGGCACCGAGGCGGTCGCGGCCGGGCTTATCAGCGATGAGGCCGGTGAGTGTGCGAGCCCACTCTGCGGGATCCCGTGAATCGAGCAGCACCCCTGTCTCACCGTCGATCACTGCCTCGCTGAGGCCACCGACGCGCATCGCGACGACGGGTGTTCCACTCGCGGCGGCCTCGAGCGCAACGAGCCCGTAGGTTTCGACGTACGACGGCACGAGCGTAACAAGGGAGTTCGCGAGAAAGAACGCGATCTCGTTGCGATTGAGGGCGCCAAGAAAACGCACGTCACCAGAGAGCCCGAGCTTGGCTACGAGGTCACGCAGTTCTGAGAGGTAATCGTCGGCACCGAGCGCCGGTTCTCCAATGATCGCGAGAATCGGGCGCGGCCCGGTCATAGCCGCGAGCGCGCGAATCGCGAGCTCCTGGCCCTTGAGTGGCTGGATGTTGCCAACAACCGTGAGAATCGGGCGCTCGGTGGGAACCCCGAGAAATGCATGGGCGGTGACCGCGCTGCTCTTGAGAATGGGCGTAAAGGTGTTCTTGTCGACGCCCGGCGGAATCACCCAGAGCTTCGACGCGGGCGCACCGACATTGTCGATGAGCGTTGACGCCTCGGCAGCCGACACGGCGATAACGGCGTCGGCCTGGGTAGCGAGGTAGCGCTCGCTCCACAGCCGCCGGTCGGACTCGGGCGCGGTGTGCGGAATGTCGGCGCCATTCTTGAGCACGCCAAGCGTATGAAAGCTCTGCACAAAAGGAATGCCGAGTTCGATCGCGACGGGGAGGGTCGCGATTCCGCTGAGCCAGTAGTGCGAGTGGATGACGTCGTAGTGAGCCGAGCGAGACAGTTGCGCGACGGCTTCGCCGAACTCGTCGGTCACAGTGGCGAGTGAGCCCTTGGGCATCGCGGCCGCGACACCAGCGCGAAGAGCGTGAAGTGTGACGCCGGGAGCAACCTGGCGCGAACCCGCTTCGCCCGAAGACCGGGTGATGAGGTCGACTGTCACACCGCGCGCGCCGAGTTGCAGAGCCGTCTCGAGAATCGTGACGTTCATGCCGCCCGCGTCGGTGGCTCCGGGCTGCGCATCGGGAGAGGTGTGCATTGACACCATCGCTACCCGCTGCACAGCACTTGTCACATAGCCACTGTATTGTGCGAAGCATGCAGCCCGTCAGACCGATTTCACCGAATCGCGTCGAGCGGGCGATGCAGCGCTGGGCGGATGCCACGACTCGCCACCCGTTGCTCACCCGGGCCCTGTTGCATCCACTCGTCGCTCGTCCGGGATATTGGTTCGCGACCGGCGCAGGCTGCGTGTGGGGTGGGTTGCTGAGTCTGGGGCGCATTCGCAGCCAGGGTGGCGTTATCGTTGCCCGCAAGTGCCCGCGCTGGGCTTTTGGCCGCGGCGGCACAACGATCGGGGCCGTCTACCTCACCCACGACAATCACTCGCCGACCGTGCTCGAACACGAGGCAGTGCACCGCGCGCAGTGGAAACGGTACGGCCTCGCTTTTATTCCCCTGTACATTGCCGCTGGGGCAGTCGCTCGAACCAACCGCTTCGAAGTAGAAGCAGGACTACACAAAGGCGGTTACGCATGAAGACTCTTATTCTCACCGGGGCAAGCTCGGGGCTCGGCGCCGAGGCGGCCGCGCGCATCGCTGAGCAGGGCTGGACGGTCGCTGTTGTCGGCCGCAACCCCGAGCGAACGAGGGATGTCGCGGCGAAGATCGGCGCAACTCCCCACCTCGTCGACTACGACAGCTTCGACAGTGTGCGGTCCCTCGCCGCGGAATTGCTTGAGACCTACCCCGTCATCGATGTGCTCGCGAACAACGCCGGCGGTCTCGTCGGAGAGCGTGCGCTCACCGAAGACGGCCACGAGCGCACCTTTCAGCACAACCACCTCGCTCCCTTTCTTCTGACCAACCTGCTCAGAGAGCGCCTCGAGGCCTCGCACGGGCGCGTCATCGGCACGGCGAGCGTTATGAACCTCGTGGGCAAGGTGCGCCTCGACGACCTCGAGTGGCAGAAGCGCTCGTGGCGGTCGTGGGCCGCCTACGGCACGAGCAAGCTCGAGACGATTCTCTTCGCGCGGGAACTCGCGAAGCGCACGACACTCGAGTCGTATTCTTTTCACCCCGGTTACGTCAACACGGGCTTCGGCGCCGACTCGCCGCTGATGCGCTTTTCGCAAAAGCTGCGACCCGGTGGGTTCGGAATTACCTCAGCGCAGGGTGCGGTGCCGCTCATCCGCCTCGTCACCGAAGAGCGAGTGGATGCCGCGAACGGCGCGTATTTCGATCAGCTCAAGGCAAACGGCAGAACGCGCTCCGCGGCGAACGATGCGCAGCTCGCGAGCGACCTCTGGGATCGCAGCGTCGAACTCGTCGGGCTCTAGTTAGAGGTGAGAACTCGCGCGGCACCCTCGTGCGCGATCCAGGCGTACACGCTGTGGTCTTCGAGACCCGATACGGGGAGCATCTCGCTTAACCACGCGTCAACCGAACGCTTGAGTGACTGGCCGCGGTCACGAACGAGCCAGCAAATGCCGAAGCGACCGGGTGCCGTGAGGGTTGCGACGTCGTCGGCCGTCGCGACTTCGATGAACACCTGGCCCCGAGCACGCGCGGGAAGAGTTGCGAGCGCGGTCTGGATGAGGGGCAAATCTGCCTCTGTTCCAGCAAGCAGAATGCGGTCGTTCTCACTGGGGTTCCAGCCGATCGATGCGGTGTTCTGCTCTGCGTAGGTCACGATTCCAGTATAGGCATGCCTTACCTAACGCGCGCTGTGGATAGTGAGATTCCCCTATGGTCTTTCTTGCCAGCGGTTCAGTACCGTTGGCGCATGTCTTTTCCTCGCGTAGTTTTTGTCGGTGCACTCGCACTTTCCGTCACCCTTGGCGCGGCAGCATGCGGCACCGAGACTCCCCCGGTTGCCGTGCCTACCGAGACGCCCGTCGTCGAAACGCCGACGCCGACGCCCGAGGCCACCCTCGAGCCGGCGACGTGCGAAAACATCGTGACTGCCGAGTCGTACACGGAGCTCACAAGCGACGGCCTGTCGATAACGCCGCAAGACGAGTTCGTCGCAAAGATGCAGGATGAGGGCCAGGTTCTCGCGGTGTTCGGTGAGAACGGTGGCGCGATCTGCCAGGTGGGCGGTGGGTTCAACGCCACGGAGATCTACGGATTCGCGCATTTCGACGACGCGCAGCTGGGTGAGCTCAACACCTATCTCGCCCAGAACGGCTTCGCCGAGGTAGAACCCGCCAACATCGACGGGCTGCTCTACGAGGTCGTCTCAGACTCGGGCAACGTCGACCGCTTCTACCTGCTTGTGCCGACGGGTGATGTGATCGTCGGCGGAACGCGCGAGCGCATCAACGAAATCGCCGGGCTCGCGCCACTCACGCCCTAGTCACCACTGCACTGCCTCTACCACTGAGACGGATGCCGCGACTGCCACCTGAGTCGCCGCTCGAGTTGCGCTCCGATGGAGAGAAGCACGTGCTCGCCTCCCGGGCGACCGATGAGCTGCACCCCCATCGGAATCCCCTCGGGCGTCTCGTAGACGGGAAGCGTGATCGCGGGCAGCCCCGACACATTCACAAACGAGGTGAACGGCGTGTACTGCACCTGCTGTTCGAAGTTGCGCTCGGGGTCGTCGGAGCTGAACCAGCCGACCGGCCGCGGCGTCAAAGCCGTCGATGGCATCAACACGGCGTCAAAGGTTGAGAACTGGCGGATCACACTGCGCTCGAACGTTGTGAGGGCAAGTAGCGAGGCCGCAAGCTCGCGAGCGCTCAGCGCCCGGCCCTGTTCGACAAGCCACCTCGTGAGCGGTTCGAGCAGCTCGAGCTCGTCGCCCTCGGCGGCGATACCCGCGGCCCCCGCCTGCCAGAGGTTTCTGAAGTTCGGCGGGTACTCCGGCGCGGGCTCGAGGGCATACACCTCGAGGCCGTGACCGATCGCGGCGAGTTCGGTGATGGCGAGGTCGAGGGCGGCGCGAGCTTCGGGTGCGATCTCGATGTAGTAGGCGTCATCCCACGGGGAGTTTGTCACGATGCCGAGCTGGTAACGACCCTCACCGCGGGTCGCGGCGTTGAGCAGTGCACCACCCTCCCAGCGCGGCGCACCGGTCGCGAAGGGATAGGCCGAGCCACCGATCATCGCGTCGAGAAGCATTGCGGCGTCGGCAACGGTGCGCGCGAGCGGGCCTGTCGCCACGAGACCGCCGAGCGACAACATTCCTGAGCCGCTCGGCACGAGTCCACGCCCGGGCTTGAGGCCGACGAGGCCACACGCGGCCGCCGGAATTCGGATCGAGCCTCCCCCGTCAGAACCGGGCGCAACGGGAAGCAGCCCCGCGGCGACCGCGACCGCTGCGCCTCCGCTCGACCCACCCGCGCCGAGCGCGAGGTCGTAGGGCGTGCGCGCTGGTGGCGCGACGAGTGACTCGGTGTAGGCGGGCAGCCCGAACTCGGGAGCGTTCGTTTTGCCGAGGTTGACTCCCCCGGCGGCGTCGAGTACCTCGACGATCTCGTCAGAGGTCTCGGGCACAAAGTTCTCGAACAGGCGCGAGCCAAAGGTTGTGCGAACGCCGGCGCGGCGGCTGAGGTCTTTGTCGCCGAGCGGGAGCCCCCAGAGCGGGGCCGGCGTGCGCCCCGCGGCTTCGAGCTCGGCAGCACGCGCGAGCGCGCCATCCACCGTCACTGTCGTAAATGCTCCGAGCGCCGCGTTGTGCTTCTCGATGCGGGCGAGGTAATGCTCGGTGAGTTCAGTGGGCGTGATCTCGCCGCGTTGCAGCCAGTCCCACTGTTCCTGCGCGCTCAGGTGATGGAGTTCGAACATTCTTTGAGCCTAGGTCTTGACAGCTCTGGACGAAGCTGGTTGGTTAGTTACATGAGTAACGAACCAACCAACGGAGCGCACCGTGGATGACTCGCGACCGATCTTTCTGCAGATAGCCGAGCAGATCGAAAACGACATCATCGACGGAACAACGCCCGAGGAGTCCCAGGTTCCCTCGACGAACGAATTCGCGGCCTACTACCGCATCAATCCGGCGACAGCGGGCAAGGGAGTCAACCTCCTCGTCGACGAAGGAATCCTCTACAAGAAACGAGGCATCGGAATGTTTGTAGCAACCGGAGCGCGCGACACCCTCGTGGCCAAACGTCGCGACCACTTCACCGCCGAGTTCGTCAAGCCGCTTCTCGCGGAGGCGGCAAAACTTGGCATCACCACCCAGCAGCTCGCAGAAATGATCACGAAGGGTGCGAACAAGTGAGCACAATCATCGAGGCACGCAACCTCACAAAGAGATTCGGAAGTTTCACCGCGATCGACGACGTGAGCTTCACTGTCGAAGAGAACCGCATCTACGGCCTGCTCGGCCGAAATGGCGCAGGCAAGACAACAATCATGCAACTGCTCACCGGTCAGGACTTCGCGACGAACGGCTCGGTCAAGGTCTACGGCCAGACACCCGTCGAAAACTCGAAGGTGCTCAGCAATGTGAGCTTCATCAAAGAGAGCCAGAAGTACCCCGATGCAATTCGCGCAAAGCACGTCTTCGCCGCGGCGCCGAACTTTTACGGCAACTGGAGCGCCGAACTCGCCGAGAAACTCATCGCCGAGTTTCGTATTCCACTCAACCGTGACATCAAGAAGCTCTCGCGCGGCCAGGTCTCAGCGGTCGGAGTCGTCGTCGGACTCGCCTCGCGCGCCCCGATCACGTTCTTCGACGAACCGTATCTCGGGCTCGACGCCGTAGCTCGCCAGCTCTTCTACGATCGCCTGCTCGAGGACTACGCGCTCTTCCCGCGCACCGTCATCCTCTCGACTCACCTCATCGACGAAGTGAGCGACCTGCTCGAGCACGTCATCCTCGTCGACGAGGGGCGCATTCTTCTCGACACACCCGCCGAGGAACTCCGCGGCAGCGCGTCGACGGTTGTCGGTAAGCGAGTGGATGTCGCGGCCTTCGTCGAGGGTCGCGAGATCATTCACACCGACGGCATAGGCGGTCTCGCATCCGTCACCATCACGGGCCAGCTCTCCCCCGCGGAACGAGCGGCCGCCACCGCAGCGGGCCTCGAGCTCGCTCCCGTCTCCCTGCAGCAACTCGTCGTGCGACTGAGCTCGCACG